>Ga0209190_1000300_pt1 | contig 35999 bp, 55 predicted proteins | sample M_140205_XF_Meta_FD_187315 | JGI IMG/M metagenome (GOLD analysis project Ga0209190, IMG submission 187315) | Freshwater microbial communities from Lake Montjoie, Canada to study carbon cycling - M_140205_XF_MetaG (SPAdes) (version 2) | ecosystem: Environmental > Aquatic > Freshwater > Lake...
CAGGATACTTTGACTTACCAGTAGGAACAACAGGACAAAGACCAGGCTCACCAACATCTGGGAACATGCGTTACAATACTACTACCAATGGCTTTGAAGGGTATAGTGGAACTGCATGGGGATCTATTGGTGGAGGCGCATCTGCTGGTGGTGCAATCTATGAGAACACAACAACGATCAGCGCTAACTATACATTAACAACAAGCACCAATGGATTCAGTGTTGGACCAATCACGATTGCTGCTACTTATGCAGTCACAGTTCCTAGCGGTGCGCGCTGGGTAGTCCTTTAGGAGAAACAAATGGCTTCAAGTATAAATGCTTCAACGAGTGGTGCTGGTGGTGTAATAACCACTGCTGATAACACTGGCATATTAAATTTACAATCTGCTGGCACTACAGTAGCAGCAGTTAGCTCTACTGGTGTAGCAGTGACAGGCACATTAAGTGCTAGTGGAGCTATTACAGCAACAGGCGGTATAGTAGTTGGTGCAGCAGCAGCTCCAGCGTTTAGTGTTTATTTAACTGGGAATCAATCAGTTACAAATAATGTATTCACAAAAGTTACTTTTAATACTGAAACATTTGATACAAATAATAATTTTGACTCAACAACTAATTATCGTTTTACACCAACAGTAGCTGGATACTACCAAATAAATGGAACAATTATGTTTGGAGGTGTAGGAATGACTTTAGGTGGCACATATATTTATAAAAATGGAGCTGCATATAAGAATGCAGCACAAGTGCCAAGTTCAACTTATTACAGTGGCTCAACAGTTGCAGATGTAATTTATTTCAATGGCTCAACTGACTATATTGAATTATATGGACTTATTACTGGTACAAGCGGACTTCTTTTTTTTAGTCAAATATTATATACATTTATGTCTGGTGCATTAATAAGGAGCGCATGATGAACTTATACGAAAAAATAATGGCTATCTATCCACAACTAGAGCCACAAGATTTCCTAACTGTTATTACATTACAAAACGACTCTGATGGTAAAGATGACTACATAGCAAAATGGGAACATCCTACACTAGCTAAACCTACAGACGAACAACTAGGAGCATCACTATGAGCAGTGTAATTATTGCTGGCGATACCAGCGGATCAGTAACACTAGCAGCTCCCGCAGTATCAGGAACAACAACATTAACTTTGCCAGCGACAACAGATACGCTAGTAGGTAAAACAACAACAGATACGCTTACTAATAAGACTTTGGGTGCAGGCACAGTAATGCCAACAGGAAGTGTATTGCAAGTGGTGCAAGCAACAGTAACTGGAGCAGTTTCTACAACTAGCACATCTGATATTACCTCTGGTTTAACAGCATCAATTACACCTTCTAACACATCTAATAAAATTCTTTTAATAGTTGCTAGTGGTAAGGCATATTCATCTGGTGGAAATCAACTTATTGTTACTGCATACAGAAATGGAAGCACTTTAGGAACTGGAGCAAGAGCAACTCCAGTTGAAGGCACTGGTGGTGTTAATCATAGTTTAACATATCTTGATTCTCCATCATCTACTTCTTCTGTTACTTACGCTATTTTTTATAGAACTACTGCAGGAACTGGTTATTTTCAAGATTCTGCAACTTATGGTCAAGCAACATTAACTCTTATGGAGATTAAAGGATAATGAATAAACATCAAGCTATATATAAACTTTATTCTAATGTAACCCATATTAATGGTGATGTTGCATACGACAAAGACGAACAAAAAGTAACCTACGACAAAGCTGCTGTAGACGCTTTAGTAGCATCAGAAGCATACAAGGCTAAACGAGTAGCAGAGTATCCATCATATACAGACTACCTAGATGGTATCGTCAAAGGTGACAACGCACAAGTGCAAGCATACATAGACGCTTGTCTAGCGGTAAAGAATAAGTATCCTAAAGGAGCAGCATAATGGCTTTAACACTTACAGGAGCAGCAGGAAGCAGTACATTAGACAGCTCTAAAGGTTTATCTGTGGCTACATGGACAACAGCTAACCGCCCAGCAAGTCCTGTGACTGGACAGATGGGATACAATACAACGACTGGTCAAATGGAAATTTATGGTGCTATAGGTTGGGCAAATGCTGGCACAGCGGGTAATTCTTATACCGCATCTTATTTGCTTATTGCTGGTGGTGGTGGCGCTGGAAATAACTATGGTGGCGCAGGAGGTGCTGGTGGTTATCTAACAGGAACTACAAGCTTAACTAGCGGTTCTGTATATACAGCAACAGTTGGCGCTGGTGGAGCAGCCGCTGCTAGCACTGTTGCAGGCACTAATGGGGTAGACTCAACATTTACTGGGCTAACAACCGCTGTAGGTGGAGGTGGTGGCGGAAGTTATCCTAGTGTAAACCCAGCTTCAGGAGGTTCAGGAGGGGGAATGGGAATTAGCTCAGGAACAGCTAGTTCTGGAACATCAGGTCAAGGTTTTGCTGGAGGCACTAGCACAGGTTATGTAAGCGGTCCAGGTCCGTGGGCAGCTGGAGCTGGTGGAGGTGCGGGCGCTGTTGGAGGTACTGGTTCTGGAAGCACTGGAGGTGCTGGTGGTGTTGGTTTAGCTAGTAGCATTACTGGCTCATCTGTTACTCGTGCTGGTGGTGGTGGCGCTCATGGTATGTCAGTTGCGGGCGCTGGTGGCACAGGAGGAGGAGGTAATGGAACTGTTTTAGGCAATGGAGTAGCTGGAACTGCAAATACTGGTGGTGGTGGAGGTAGTGGATCTACTACTGGTTTTGGTGCTGGAGGTTCAGGCATTATCATTATATCAGTCCCAACAACAAACTATACAGGCACAACTACAGGCTCACCAACAGTTACAACATCAGGTGCTAATACAATTTTACAATTCACAGCCTCTGGCACATACACAGCATAAGGATAAACTATGGCACATTACGCAAAAGTTAATAACGGAATTGTAGAGAAAGTTATAGTCGCAGAAGCTGACTTCTTTACTACCTTTGTAGATTCAAGTCCAGGCACTTGGTTACAAACATCATACAATACTCATGGTAATAAACATCCAGAAGGCAGACCACTCCGTGGTAACTATGCTGGTATTGGTTATACATACGATGCTACCAACGATGTATTCTATGCACCTAAACCATATCCATCATGGATACTTAATGAATCAACATGGTTATGGAAAGCTCCTGTAGATTACCCTACAGAAGAAGGTCGTTTTACATGGGACGAAACAACAACATCTTGGATTGAGATAGATAATGTCTAAACCTACTCAAGCTGAATTAGAATCAAGACTAAGCACACACGAGGAGATCTGTGCATTTAGATATGAATCTATCAATGCACGACTCAAGCGACTAGAGCAGATCCTATTAGGCACTGCTGGCTTTATTATTATATTCTTGCTGACACAGTTATTTAACAAGTAGCCATGTTACTCACTAGACAAAACTTGCGCAAACTATACGCATGCTTTGTTAAGTTACCACCATTCAATGGCTATAAAATGCCAGCACCACACAAGGTTCAGTTCGGTATCATCAATACCAATGGCGATGTGCTTGGATACTTTCATACAGATCCTACACGCATTGAAGTAGATGTATCTAATGACACCTACCTAAAGGTAAGTGAAACACTGATGCATGAGATGATCCACTGTCTATTGTATTATCATAACCACAATGACTTCGATCAGCACGATAAAAAGTTTCATAAGTATGCAAAGATGGTATGTAATATCCATGGGTTTAACCTAAAGGATTTTTAATGAAGAATATTTTTTGGCTTATAATAGTAGGAACATTACTTTATTCTATTCACAATGCAGAAGCAGTAGAAGTTATGGTGATGCAATACAATGAACAAGTGCGTATCGTATTATCTAAAGAGAAGTGCGACAAAGGTGAAGGCTTTAAAGCAGTAGCTCAACGCATAGATCAAGAAGTGATGTTAGCGTGTTGGACTCCTAAAGGAAAACTGATCCATATACAATGGGAAGGTGGGGACTTTAGTGAGTTTGATGTCAATAGATTTTACCCAGTGGAGATTTAAACATGGATCCAATTACTTTACTTGCAACACTAGGCCCACTTGCTGTTGATCTAGGCAAGTCGTTAATCAATAAGTTTATAGCGCCAGATGTATTTAAACCAGCGACTATAGAACAATACACTCAAATGAAACAACTAGACTTAGAATTCTTTAAGACTATGAATGAGGTAGGCAGTGGTAATGAAAGTTATCCATGGGTAGAAGCTACTGTAAGATTAATGAGGCCTATCATTGGGGTGCTTGTCTTAACTACATGGACTTACACTGTAGTATCTGGACACATGTCAGAAGAAGTAAATAACTTTGCATCAGCAGTTGGCTTCTATTTGTTTGGTGAACGCTCACTGTTTTATGTTAAAAAGAAATGAATCTATCACCACACTTTACACTCGAAGAATTAACAGCATCTGAGTTAGCTCATAGACAAGGGTTAGACAATCAACCCAAAGATGTTAAGGTAATGAATCATCTAAAAATTTTAGCTAAGAATTTGGAGGATGTCCGTGAATGTTTGGGAAGCCCTATTCATATTAACAGTGCTTATCGCTGCCTTATGGTTAATGCTCTACTTGGAAGCAAACCGACAAGCGCTCACGTCAAAGGACTGGCGGCAGATTTCGTCTGCCCAGGATTCGGAACACCTAAAGAAATTGTTAAGAGGTTATCGTCTAGCAATGTGGCTTACGATCAACTTATATTGGAGTTTGATCGCTGGGTTCACATTGCGTTTAGTGAAGAAGGTTACATTGCTCGTAAACAAACTCTTATCATAGATAAGACAGGAACTAGACAGTTCAAGTAATCTATGATATCTTGACGATACCTAACTACACGGGATCGTTATGACTACCAAATCATACAAGTCTGTTTTAGTAATCAGTGATCTTCATATACCTTACCACCACCCAGATGCATTCAACTTTCTTAAAGCGCTCAAGACGAAATACAAACCCGATCTTGTTATCAATATTGGTGATGAACTTGATATGCATGCGATGTCTATGCATGATAGTGATCCAGATCTATTCTCTGCTGGCCATGAGTTGGCAGCATCTATTTCGTATATTCAAACACTAGAAAAGATATTCCCTAAGATGCAGATTGTGCATAGCAATCACTCATCCATGTTATACAGACGTGCATTAAAGCATGGCGTTCCTAAAGGCTACCTTAAACATTACAATGACTTCTTAGGTGTTGGCACAGGCTGGCAATGGGAAGAAGATATTACGATCACACTATCAGATGGATCACGTTGCTTCTTTACTCATGGACTATCTGCTGATGTATTAAAGGTAGCCATGCAGTATGGTATGAACTCAGTTCAAGGTCACTATCATACTAAGTTTAGTATTGGCTACTACTCTAACCCAGATGCATTAGTTTGGGGTATGCAAGTAGGATCACTTATCAATCAAAAGTCCATGGCATTTAACTATGCCAAGAACTTTAAGACTAGATTCATTGTTGGCTGCGGAATGATACTAGATGGGCAGCCTAAACTTATGCCAATGGTACTTAACACAAATGGTAAATGGAATGGTAAAATTGTTTAGTGGAAAATCCAACATCAGAACAGCTAGATATCCTAGACAAACTTATTGGTCGTAATATTTGGGATATCGAGATCATCGAGGAGCAACCTCTTACAGTCATTAGAATTTTTTTCACTGAAAATGAGGATGATTACATAGAGATCAATGCAGAATATATGCAGATGCTCTACATTTCCCCTAAACCTCATGCTTTACACTAAAACTAGGTATACCTAAGTATCACCTTGCTTGAGATCGTGCGTTACAGAGCGATTGTGTGCGTTCTGTATACCAATCAATGACTTACAACTGACTTATACGCTTACCTATCCATCTCATCACAGGAACTGCCATAGAATTACCTAATGCTTTATATCGAGTCGTGTCACTTGATGTTGGAGTATGAGTATAACCATCTGGAAAGCCTTGTAACCTTTCACATTCCATTGGGGTTAATCTACGCACTCTCATTTGTTGCATAACTTTTGGACCACTATGAGTTGGACCGGCCATATCTGCCGTCATTGTTGCAGTAACATCACCTTGAATAGTTCCATTGTATGTATCAACTGCAACTCCAGGTCTTTGGCATGCGGTTAAAGTTCCAGACAATTCTCTTTCAAATTTCATTTCATCTGGTCTAGCATTAACATGAAATCCATGAGCAACTGCTACCTGGTTATCACCCATGACTGCTCTTAATGTAGGAGATAGTTCTTTTGAAAACCTAGATGGATTACCTTCACGCTTTGCAATACCAGGTTCAAATCCATAAGCAACTCCATGTACACCACTTGCATTTAATGTATACATGACTTCTTCTGAGTATCCATTACCATTACCACCATTGTGAGCTTGCCTACCTATAATGTTTTCTGCAATAGCGTATGACTTAGGTTCTAATACTAAAGGTTTAATATCTAAATCTGCACCGCCTGTTCCATAACTAGCAGTCAATGTTTTAGATACATCCTTGAGATCAATAGCACTGACACCTCGATCAATAATTATTTTAGTATGATCGTAGTTATCAATGCCTTTATGATCTCTTGCAAGTAATGATCCTACAATGACTGCGTTACCTTCTGATCTTGCTGGATTGTAACTGCCGTAGCTTGAAGGGCTTGCCTTAATGCAGTTGGCAATTTCTTTTCCCTCTTGTCTGCTCGGTGTAATATCCCTAGACAAGCTTTCGGACTCAAATAATACTTTGGCAGCACTTCTCCAGTCTCCAAGACATCCGACAACGAACACACGTCTGCGTCTTTGTGGCACTCCGAAGTATTGAGCGTCAAAAACTCTGTAGGCGAACCCATACCCGAGTTCAGCCATCCCTTTAAGGAGACAGGCAAAGTCCTCTCCTCCGTTACTAGAGAGAACACCTGGGACATTTTCCCATAGTAACCATTTTGGTTTAAACTTTTCTGCAATTCCAAGATAGGTGAGCATGAGGTTTCCCCTTGGATCTTCAAGACCTTTTCTAAGTCCGGCGACTGAGAATGATTGACAAGGGGTTCCTCCGACCAAAAGTCCGATTGATTCATTTAGATTCCATTCTTTATAGTTAGTCATGTCTCCGTAATTGGTTACATGTGGGTAGTGATGTTGTAATAATTGACTTGGAAACTTCTCAATTTCTGAGAATCCAACTGGGTTAAATCCTAGATCATGCCATGCTACTGTTGCGGCTTCAATGCCTGAACATACTGACAGATAGTTCATAGTTACTCCGAGTAATGATCACTAATTCCATGATCGTGTTTAAAATAATCAAGTAGTTCATCATCTTCCATAGGTTCTTCATATAATCTTTGAAGTCCCTTTAATGGTTTCTTTTTTTTCTTTGGATCTTGTTCCACCTTATCATCATCCATATTAATTCCCTCTTATAAAAAATAAATCAATTAATATGTAACATCCATAAGCAAGCCAAATCATACTACTAATAACTAATAACCATACTATAACATCTACTATTTTTTCTACTAATTTAATAAAAGACATGATTTTTAATCACAGTTCTAGGTTTCATTCCCCATTGGTTTGGTAATTCTACACTATGAAAATGTGTAGCACCATGACTATAATCTTTCACTTGTTGATTTAAAATCTTATTAGACAAATCAATGTAAGGCTGCAATTGTTGCATGGTAGGTACTTTAAAAGCTTTGGTAGTCCATTCAAATTGGTATGGTCTATAAGTCTCACGACATACGTTCTTAGGATCAAACTCTGACCTACGATACAACACGTATCCCACCGCCACTTGGCCAGGGAATGGTTCCCCCCTAGCCTCATGGTACAAAGTCAAACTCATACACATCACTGCTGCAATATCTAACATAAAGTCTCCTTTGCTTAGATAGCTTTCATGGTTTTGCGTATATACTTTGTATATACAATTATTTACAATAATACACACAAGCTATGTTGCTTGTATTTTATTAAGGACAAAATTATGTGGACAACTCCATTAGCTACTGAAATGCGCTTCGGCTTCGAAGTTACGATGTATGTAATGAATAAATAAGCCAAGCGTATACAGATAGGGCAATGCCTGCGGAGATCTTTGTTGCTCTCCATACGCGTTGCCTTTTATCTTTAGGTGACTCTAATGTCACCTCATACTCATAGCCATTAAGTTCTTTAAATGAGCGTGGGAAGCGCCATTCAAATGCATTGAAGTCTGTTTTAACTGGTTTCATTGATTATCCTTTTACATTTTTGATGCGTGTGGCGTGTTTGCCTAAGTATTGCATCTTTAGTGTTATGGGTAGGCGGTTTAATGTAAGCTCATTGGCTTCAAATAATGCCTTAAGTTTAGATATCTTATCCTCTGATGAAAGACTAGAATTAACTAGCTTGTCATTCATTTCATCAAACTTTGCTTGCCATGTCAATAGATCAGATACCTCTTGAGCTTCTTTTCCAGGCACAAAGAAGGTAAATGTACTACTAAGTGGTTTTTTTGCAACACTGCCAGACCTTTCTGTAGCTAAGTTACCATCATCATCCTCTGGTGCAATACCACAAGCAGCCATAAGGCTACCTCTACGACAGTAAGTCAATGATGCCATGACACCATGCGGATCTATCTTGGATGCGGGGATGTGTAAGATACCACCACTCAAAGTCTCACCTGACTCATGGATAAAAACAGTCTCCACCTTGACACCATCATCACAATCATGCGTCTTTTGTATAAGACCAATACCATTGTTATGTAGTGCGTCAATGACTGCCTCAATACACCCTTCCAAGTTTACATATTTACTGCGAAAGTGTGGATTAGTAGCTGTTTTAATTGCCGGAGCAAACTCCTTTTGTGCTTTGATAAATGCTGCTGATATAGTTTTCATACTTTTCTCCTGTTGTTGTAATTCATTCATAACTTCTGCTTCAAAACGATCTTGGTCATTCATATCAATTAAACCAATCTATAGTTGTTGTACCTTGATAACCTTTTTCCCACACAAACCAAGCATAAGAAACTGCTGATCCTTTTTGCTTATAAAACTCTCCGTTAATTGCACATATTAATCTACTGCTACTTACATAGATAATTTTAGGTGGGTTTTCTTTAAATATCTTTTTGCGAGCCTTGCCTTCTAAATATCTTATTGGCAAAAATAATGCTAACTTTTTACCTGTTTGCATAATAGATAAAGACCTAACAATAAAATCATTAGCATATTTATATGGTGGGTTAGTAATAATATTCATATCTATTTGTTGATTATTTGTAGCAGAAAGAAAATCCTTTACTTCTCCATAACCCCTATCAACTAAATCTGAACTATAAACATCATACCCAAGTGCTTTCATTTCATTTGATAAACTACCTTCACCACAAGCACATTCCCAAATCTTGCCTTCAAATTTTTCTATATCAAGAAATAATCTAACTGCTTTAGGTTCTGTAGCATAATAGTCATGTTCTTGTCTATCATAACTTGCATGACTACTAGCTCCCAATGTTTTAGCATAAGCTACACTATTTCCTGTCCAATCTTTACTCATATACGATCCTTAATAGATAATTTAGATTGCCTAATAATATAGGCTTCCTTAGCTGGCACCTTCTTTTCTGGCTGTGCTTTGTAACTTCTCATTGGCCATGAAATCTTATAACGACCTGCGTTACATACTTCTGCATCACGCATTTGATCCATAATATTGATCTGTAAATTATCAATAGCTTTTTCTAACTCAAAAATTTGTTCACGTAATGTAATAATCTTTTCTGCCTGGATCTCTACTTCTGGCAATTCAATCGTACTCTTTTCAGCACGATCAAATATACGTGCAGCTTCAAAAGAGTTTTGCAAATCATACCATTCAATCTCTTGATTAGTTTTGTACTTATCTAATCGCTCTTGAAAATCCTCTACCGCATTGTGAATCATATTGACATGATCTTCATTGATGGGATATAGGAAGATACGTAATGTAGTCCCTTTGTATAAAACACATAAAGCTCCCCAGGATGCTCTCATAATATTCATTTGTCCCTGGAGTTGTATCACACCACGATATGGAGCTGGCTCACTCTCGACTTCTTGAGCAGTAAGTTTTGCTTCTAAAATACCATACCCATCAAGTTTAATTGAATCCCTACCCATGACATAAATACCTTTGTCAATATCAGTATAAATTGTTGTGTCATTGCCAGATGCAGTACCATCAAGGCTTGTAGCCAATGGTATGTCAGGATGAAAGTAAGGTTTATCATGTGCTAATTGATCTATGTCTACACCTAATCTCTTACATGCTTCTGCCAGGATAAGCTTTTCTGTAATGTTACCCCATAGCATAGGTTCATTTTCTACAAACTCATTAGGTTCACCATTAATTGCATTGATTGAATATTTCAATTCATCATTTGGCGTCCTAAATTTACTAAAACCTAATAAGGATGGAAGCCTGGAACACGACATCATGTCATCAGGTGTTAATTTTCCAAGCGCTTTATCTTGCATTGTATTCACTCACTTTCTTTTTGTAATTGTTTAAATAATACGATACATTAGGAGCAGTCCAAGTATGGCCTAAAAATGTTTTGACACCTAATTCATTGAGTTTTTTTGCAATGTTGCGACAAGATGGTTTACCACAATTAGAAATGGCAAGATCAACCATGGGTTTAATATTCATGGCAAATTCAATCTTAATATCTGCGGATGCAAATCCACCTCGGATAGATGCTTGCAGCAGTGCCTCTCTTGGCGCACCAAGTTTAATACCTCTTGCTTTGGCAGCCATTAATGCATTACGCGTATTGATTGAGATCTGTCGCCTTGTTTCTTCATTTAATACCGCTCGAATATGTAATTCAAAAATACTAGCGTTTGGGGTTTCCGCTATGGTAAGTGGCACCTTCTTTTCCAAAAGCGAACTCATCAATGCAACGGAACGAGTTAATCTGCACTGTTTGGCAACAAGTAAACGAGAATCATTCTCAATATCTAATAATGCCAACGCTTTGAGTAACTCCTCTCTTTCATTGTGAGAACCGCTCTCAATGTCCGTAAACTCTGCGAGAATTTCCGCGTTAATGCTTTGAGCGTATGCGTAACAGATTGTTTTTTGTGCCTCCAATCCGAGTCCGCTTTGCCCTTGCTTATCAGTTGAAACACGATAATATGCAATAAATTTCATAATGTTAGCCTTTCATAGCTTAAAAAGAGAATAAAAAGAGAACCCATGCATAGATGACAATTAATCCTAGAAATGCATAGAGTACTAACTGAAAAAAACTAGGTTCATTTTGCATTTTAATGCTCCTTAAATGATTTAAAAATGGTTACCAATAGCAACCCCTAAGCACCCTAAAAAAAGATGCTTAGAGTTGATACTATGCAATTAATTAGTTACCTAACCCATCGCGATATGCAACCCCTAAAGTAAAAGAGCGGACATGCTCTGCTAGGTCGTAGTCATCGCCATACTTCCACCAATTAGGTTCACACTTAAATAACTTGGTGTGTTCTTCAAGAGCTATTTGAAGTGCTTCTATAGCTCTTTCTTTGGTTGTCTCAATGAGTTCAAAATTAAAACTGTTACTTATGTATTGAGCATGAAATAAAGTCATGACTTAACCCTCCTTTCTTTTGTAGATTGCAAAGGTAGTGGCAAAGTCTTGCGTAATATAGGATTGTTTACGCTTAAATTCTATTTGCTTAATAGATTGACCGCGGAACTTGTAGCGATACATGCCTTTTGTGTGCATTTGAAAAGTTTTGAGGTATTGCATTGGAATGCCTTTTGCAACGCTATGCTCTGCACTTGGTGAAGCGTGCAATTGAATCATTACTTCAATTTGTGCAAGTGTGAGCGGTTCTTGTTGAATGTTAAGAAGCTTTTTTGCTTTAAGTGCTTTCTTTGTTTGTGTTTCTTGGATCTTTGCCCATCGTAGAGCATCTTTAAGTCTTGCTATTTCTCTGTCTTTCTCTGTTGCCTTTTGTCTTGCTACGAAATCAACAAAAGTGATGCAACACTTAGACAAAATCTCCGTTGCTTCTTCGTAGTTAATGACACCATCGTCAAATTGAGCGTAAATGTCATTAATAGAAGAATAGAGGTCATGCACTGTGTAAGTGATTGCTTGGTTGTTACTGATCATGCGAGTTGTAAAAGTTTGCATTTTATTTTCCTTTTATGGATTGATTAAATTGTGGGGATTGTTTCAAGGGCATCATTAGAGGTAAACAAAGAACCGCCATTGTTGCCCTCATCGTCTGCACTTGCAAAAATATAATGTCCATCATCAAAGAAAATGACGAGAGCGGATTTATCCCACCCAAGTGCTTCCATTTCTTTTTCTGATAGATATTCACAATTAACAATCTTTTTACCTACTAAAAAAGCGTTTGCTAATTGTCCCCAATGTTTTCTAGCTATTGGTGGATATTTAAGTATCTTTGGATTCATTTTGTTTCTCCTTTAATGGATTAATTAAAATTGTTGAAATATAAAATACTTAATGCCGTTTTTTTCGTGAGAACCTAACACCCAAGTGTTATCACTCAAAAACTCCTCTGCCTCTTCGCCTTCTTCAATATCATAAGAGGCTTTGATTTCGTCTAAAGCCATCTCTGAGAAATCACAACATAAGGCGATAACATCTAATTCCATTTTCTGATCTGCATCACTTTCATACTGTTCTAAACTTTCAAATAGAATAGTTAAACCCTCATAGCTAAACTGTTCACCTCTGCCCATGTTATGAAAAGCATCTCTAAAACTGTGCTTATTAATTGATTGATACATATAATTCTCCTTTTATGGATTGATTAAAATGGTTAATTAAAACCCACAAAGACACTCCTAAGAATGCCTTTGTAGATTGCATTAAGCAATTTCTGTTGCACTTTCAAGAGCAAAGGCAAAACTCCAAGCATCATCTGAGTTCTTGAATAAATATCTTAAAGCACACTCACAATGGTTTGCAGAATATCTTGGATAATCTAAATATCTTTGAAACTCCAAACCAAGATCATTGGCAATGAGAGTTGCCTTGTCATTGTGAATGTAGTCGTCTTGATCCCATCCGCTTTTAAATTCAACGAATGTGAGAGACTCCATGACTTTAACTGAGAATGGGAATGTAACATCTAAACCAAAAGCACCAATAATTGGTTCGTTGTATGTTCTCATGATCTCGTCATGTTCTTTGGAATACTTTGGGAAATCGTTTGCATCTTTGAAGAATTTAGTCATTTTGTTTCTCCTATTATGGATTGTTTAAAATATCGCTTTTTGCTTGCGATGCCAAATTATAGTTTGAAAGATATCTAAATTACAAGCATTAAATCATATTTAGTTAAAATAAATCTGTGTTATAATCAGATATCGTTACAAAACAAGGCCTTATGCGTTACATCATCCCTAAACAAATTGAGTTAAAAACAACTAAAAACGAGGATTTACGGAAATTCTGTGTTATGCCTTTGAGGGCATTCTTAAACCCTAAGATCTCACCATATGCATTAAGAGTTCTTGGAGTATTGGCAAGTTATTGCAATCGCGGAGGGTTCTCTTTTGTATCTCTTAAAAAAATCGGCAGCGATCTAGGTCGTACTCCTCAGAATGTTGGAAAACATCTAAAAAAGCTAGAAGCTTTTGGAATAGTTGAGAGTTATAAAAACTATTTCCCTATGTTAAAAGGCAACACAAGAAGAATCATATTTGACGAGAACATCAAGAGAGAGGATTTAAAAGAACACGACTTGCACAACTCAGAAATTACAGAGATTTTGCATAACACTATATTACAAAACAAAGTAAGTGGAGAAGATAAGAAAGTTCAAGGAGTTTCTCAATCAGACAATATGGGAATAGATGATATAGCTAGTTTGTTTTTAAGTATCTCAAAGGAACATCAATTAATAGAAGCGGAGAAGCTACTAGCACAAGGCTTGACACCTGGAGAAGTGAGAATCCGCATGGCTCTAGGCTCTTAGCGTATCATACAAGAGGGCTTATTGGACAATTAGCCTCCTTTGCCTTCCTTGTAATCATTAGGGTTGTATTGACATCCCTTATATATCAATGGACTCAAGGTTTATTCATTGGTGGATGTACACTATGACCAATTTCAGAGGCGGTATGCTTCCCCCCACCCCCTCACTTGTACCGAGGGGTACCTTACTCAATTTTTCGCTAGTATTTATAAAACACTTGACAACAGATATCTTTTGTGAGTGTGCATGTCTTAGCAGAAACAAATCTACCTAACGATGCCCTTTACAAATATATATATTAAATACAAACCAAACAGAGTGTAGTCTAAAAGATTGTATGTAATGATGATGACCATGATAGAGTTCGTGCCGATAATAGACCTAACCCGATAATAAACAGTATTGTTTAAATTATCTTACTAATCCTATTGGATTGTAGCTTCTCGTTTATCTAGTTTAGATGTAATGCACTACGCTACATCCCCAGTGGTCAGATCCCCGATACTGTTGTTTGATCCCATCCGGGAACAACACTTAAGGAGAACCCACCGATTAAACACGTTTATCCCTATCTGTCAGCTACTACATTTAGGAGGGCTGGGTAATGGCCCCGAATAGTTAATATAAGCGATAATTAATTTTAAGTCAAGGTAAGGATACTATTGACATAGATATCTGTCTGATATATATTGCGTATATGAGCAAAGGATCTAAACCAAGACCATTTACCGACAAAGACATCTTTGATGAACACTTTGATCGTATCTTCCGTACCGAACAAAAAGCATTTAAAGCATTAGAGAAATCCATCAGTAAGCATAGTAAGGATTATGCAAAGTTAGCAGAGTATGAATTGAATCCATCTACTGGTGAAATAGAAAAAAAGTATAAAGATGGATGTTAAGAAGTGGATGCAAGACATGGCCAAAGAGTTTGGCAAGTATGAATACAAAGTTAAGTATCAAGCAGAAGCGGGTTATGTAGAGTTAAAGTCACCAGGATGGCAAGATGATCCACCAGGATTAAAAGAGTATAAAGCGATTGATTGTATTTTGCCAGTATTTCTAAGGAATGCTAAACCACAGGCAAAAAATAAAGATAAGAAGAAGCTAGTCAAGCAATTAACCAAGTATAAGGAGATCGAATGAGTACCGAATTAAAACCATTTCTAGTTAGACTCACACCATCTAGTGTAGAGTTGTTAAGTAAAGCTTCTAAAGAACAAGAAAAACCAAAGGCAAGTATTATTAATGATGCGATTAAAGCCTATCTTTCTAAAGAGGGTGATCTCAACTCAAGACTTAATAAGATTTTATAAATGATATTAGAGTTGCCTTATCCACCTAGTGTAAATACTTATTGGAGAGCAAATGGAAAAAGACGATTTATTTCTAAAGAAGGTGTGGCTTTCAAGAATGCTGTCATGGCTTATTGTATTGATCAACATATTAAGTCTTGGGATGATAAGCGTCTTAATGTATTTGTGTATATTCACCCTAGGAGTAAAAGACGATTCGATCTTGACAATTGTCTTAAGGCTATTTTAGATGCATTAATGGCAGCACATGTATATGATGATGACTCACAAATTGATATGTTATCCATTACACGTGCTGAACCAAGACCAGGCGGATGTGCTATGGTTGTTATTAGTGAGTATGGTAAGTAAGTTTTCGGTATATGAAAATGCAGAGCTTAGTCCACTTGGTCCTAGATTCTGTTCAACATGTTACCAATACAAAGCATGTACTGGTAAATGGAAGATTGCATCACATGGCAAAAATAGACGCTGGCTTTGTGATGAGTGTATGAGTAAACGCGTCAAAGTTACGCCAATTAAATAAAGGAGAAAGCTATGGCTGAACAAAAAGAACGTAAACCAGGTACTGGAGTTGCATTTGTTAATAAGAATAAGAAAGAAGATTGGCATGCTGATTGGACTGGAGAGTTTGCAGCCCATGATGGTACTGTTTATTATCTTAATGTTTCTAAAAAAGTAGGTGGTCATAGTGGTACTGAGTATATTACTGTTGGTTTAGGCAAACCTAAAGTAGCTGCTGGTACATCTACTGCTCCAAATAACTCTCCTCAAGCAAGACCTATGTCAGAATTACAAGATTTGCCTGACGATTTGCTATTCTAATGGATGAAGTTAAAAAGAAAAATCCAATCCCTTCTCTTGCTGGCTATGGCGGTGTCCGTAGCTTGCAAAAGAAATTGGAAAGGTCTACCACTTTACAACAGAATCGTGAGGCAGTTAGTTATTCGTTGCTATGTTTGGCGAATACAAAGCTTACTGACATTATGGAGTGGGATGAACAGGGCAATATTAAAGTTAAACCAAGTAAAGACATCCCAGAACATGCTATGCAAGCCATTAAAAGTATTAAGTCAAATACTAAGGTGGATAAAGAGGGGAATAGTTACACGACTCTTGATATAGAACTATGGGATAAGGTCGGAGTGCTTAGATTACTTGCTAAAGCATCTGGTTTACTAGATAATCCAGAAGAATCAGATAAACCTAGCGTATTAGGTATTAATATACGCGCACCAGAGATTATAGACCATGACGAAACAACAGGACAAGATAACAAAGATACTGAATGAGCGTCAATTAACGCATGGTGATTATTTGTCTAAATGTATTTTCATTCAAACAATCAAAGAAAGCATGCGGAATGAAAACAATAACTGGGTTAGGTTAGATCCAGATATGCAAGAGTCATTAGATATGATGGTACATAAGATTAGTCGTATTCTTTATGGAGATCCATATCATACTGACAATTGGGTAGATATAGCTGGTTACATTATGTTAGTAGCAAATCGTTTACAACTTGAGGAGGAATTTAATGAGCGCACCAAATCATGTAGAAGATCGTATTCAAAAGTTACGTGATGTTTATGCATTAAATAACATTTATCAAAATGAGGCGTTACAAATTATTGATGCATTGCAAGCGCAGATCAATGTGCTTAATCAATTATTAGCACTCGAAATTAAAGATATAGATGGCTAAAACAAAAGAGATGTCATCCAAGGCCATACATGGGCCAGGGATAGACTTAGACTTTTCAACAGCGCCTACGACATGGAACTTTCTACAGTCTGATGCATTTGTACGTGGATTAATGGGACCAGTAGGTTCTGGTAAATCCTATGCATGTGCGGCAGAAGTTATGATGCGCGCAGTCAGACAAAAACCATCTCCTATAGATGGCATTCGTTATACACGTTTTGTCATTGTACGTAACTCTTATCCTGAATTAAAAACTACCACAATAAAAACATGGATAGATTTATTTCCAGAGAATACTTTTGGACCCATGTTACATACACCACCTATTACTCATCATATCCGTTTGCCATCTCGCGGTGAAGCAGCGGGTATTGATTGCGAAGTTATCTTTTTAGCATTAGATCAACCTAAAGACGTACGAAAATTACTATCTTTGGAATTAACAGGAGCCTGGGTAAATGAAGCTAGAGAACTTCCTAAAGCAGTTATTGACGGACTTACGCATCGTGTGGGTAGATATCCGACTCAACGTGATGGAGGACCTACTTGGCATGGTGTGTGGATGGATACTAATCCAATGGATGATGACCACTGGTGGTTTAGATTAGCAGAAAAAGAAAAGCTAAATGGCAAGTATGCATGGCAATTCTTTAAACAACCAGGCGGTGTCATAGAAGTATCACCAGAACATTTGCCAGAAAATCCAGAAGCCAATGACCATATATTCTCAGGTGGCAGATGGTGGAAAATAAATAATAAAGCAGAGAACGTAGGTAATTTACCAGCGGGTTATTACATGCAGATGTTAGGCGGTAAGAACCTAGATTGGATTAAATGTTATGCAGAAGGCAAATATACATACGTTCAAGAAGGCAGACCAGTATGGCCAGAATATGATGATCACTCTATGAGTGGAGATGTACAATATGATCCAGAGTTGCCATTACAAGTTGGTCTTGACTTTGGTTTAACACCGGCTGCGGTAGTAGGACAAAGACTTAACAATGGTCGTTGGGTAATCTTAGAAGAAATCGTTACATTTGATATGGGACTAGAAAGATTTGGTCAGCAACTATTAGCAGAGTTAAATGCTAAATACCCTAAAGCACAAATACTAATGTGGGGTGATCCTGCTGGTATGCAACGAGATGCTATTTATGAAGTTACCGCATTTGATTACTTACGCACTTTAGGATTAAGAGCGCAGCCTACACCATCCAATGATTTTAAAGTTAGACGAGAGTCAGCTGCTGCACCTATGCAAAGATTAATTGCTGGTAAACCAGGACTTATGATTGCTACAAAATGCAAAATGATACGTAAATCATTGGCAGGTGGATACCATTTTAAACGAGTGGCTATTGGTGCCGGACAAGAACGATTTAGAGATATGCCTAATAAAAACGAACACTCTCACGTAGGTGATGCTTTTGGATACTTACTTCTTGGTGGCGGTGAACATAAACGTATGACACGCAGTCCATTATCTGCTTCGACCATTATTGCTCAAACTGTAGCAAAGTCTGACTTTAATGTTTTTGATTGATTATGTAGAAGTATTTAAACATATGCCACATGTCAAAGGTGGCTATTATCTTCCATTCCTTCCTCCACATTTAGATGAATTAGATTGTATAGAAGTACACAATCAAGTAGCTATAGGTTCAAAAGACTTTAAACGCATGATTTGTCATCAAGCAGAATGCGGTCCAACCATTACTGCATTTATTTATGGAAAGCCAGTTGCTATATTTGGATGCACTATGTTATGGAAAGGTGTTGCAGAATCATGGTCTTTACTCTCAGAGCAATCTAGGCGATATCCAATAGCTATGACAAAAGCCGGATTAACATTTATTGATATCTGTGAGATATTATTTCACTTGCATAGAGTACAAATAACTGTTAAAACCTCAGATAGTCGTGCTATGGCATGGGCTAAAGCATTAGCTTTTGTTCCTGAATGCAATATGGTTCATTACAGTGCAGATAAAGAAGATTATACATTATTGAGGAGAAATTAATGGGCGGATTATTAGGCGGTAGTAAGCCAGATACATCAGGAGCTGAAGCTCAAATTAGGGCGCAACAAGAAGAAACAAGTCGCTTAAGAGTGCAAGCAGAACAAGATAAAGTTAAGTTAGCAGAAGATTTAGCATCTAAACGCAAAGCAAGACAACGTGGTGCTAGAGCATTGTTAGCCGAAGAAAGATTAAACCCAGAAACAGGCGTATCAGAAACGCTTGGATCATCAGGAGGAGTATAATATGGGCGGAGGATCAAGACCAGCAGCACCAGCACCAGCACCAGTAGTAGTACCACCAGTGGATGTAGCACCAGCAAGAACAGCAGCAGAAACATCAGCAGCTTATAAAAAAGCTAGACGTGGTAGATCATCTGGACTTATGGCATCTACAACGACTGATACACTTGGTACAGATACAACCTTAGGCGTTTCCTAAAATGTCAGGCGCGGTAGGAAAAAAAGAATATAGCATTGCTCCAGAAGCAAAAGCTAATTTAACACCTACAGAAGAAAAGAAATTTCAGCAAGATGTTAAAGGTAGCGATTGGTATAAAGAATATAAACAAAACTATGGTGAAGATCCAGACTTAAATAGTAAGGATTATAATTATAGGGCCGCATGGAAGTCTGGTGCAAAACCAGAAAGATATGCACCAGATGAAAATAAATATCATTGGCCAAGCGAAACTTCTAAAGGTGAAAGTTTAAAAGCATTAAATCATCCTACTGCATGGATGGAAGATTATATGCAATTAACTGGTAAAGATCCACATGAAGGTAAAGGAATGACAGAAAGTCAATCACAAAAAATGAAACAATTTTTAATCCAACGCTATGGTAAAGGAAAATAAATGAAAGAAGATAAAATGCAAGCCAAAGTTCACAAAGTTATGCGTGAATATAAATCTGGTACACTTCATTCTGGTAAAGGCGGTAAGGTAGTTAAGTCACAAAAGCAAGCTGTTGCTATTGCAATGAGTGAAGCTGGCAAAACTAAAAAAGGATATTAATATGGAAGATAGATCATGTCCTTTACCAACGCATGACATTGAGGTTAATTTAAAAAACCGCAATTATGCATTTGAACATTATGGTTATGGCCCAGCTAACCCAGAAGAACTTAATAAAGTTTTTTGGCTTAAAAAAGCTATTATGTATAATGTTACTGAGCAAGAAGCTCAAACAATGCGATGTGGCAATTGCTCGGCTTTTATTCAAACGAGTGCCATGCTTGACTGCATTAAACAAGGATTGGAAAAATCTGCTGATATGGAAGGTGGATACGATGAAGAAATGATTGCATCTGCTGATCTTGGTTTTTGCGAATTATTTTCTTTTAAGTGTGCAGCTACTAGAACATGTGATGCATGGTTAGTTGGTGGTCCCATGGATGATGCACGTTATGAAAAAGTAGATAAAGAACTTGAGATGCGTGATAATAGCGAGCAAGACTAATGGCTATTAATATATCTAGAGAATCAGACACTACAAAATCTAGGCATGTTAATCCAGCTTATGTAGATAAAGATGGCATAAGTTATATTGCTGGATCTGATAGACCATTTCCTATTTTAGATATTAATCATCTACGCTTGCATGAAGGTAGAGCTTTTAAAGCATACAGAATATATCCAGGTGCAACAAAATTAGCAAATGGAGCAAGTTGTAATATAGCAGTTGCATGGGCTAGTGGCGTATATGCACATGTATTAGTTGATGCAAGTTGTGGTGGAGATGCTGAACTTTACATGTATGAAGATGCAACTGTATCTGGAGGAACATCATTTACAGCAATTAAAAGAAATAGAACAAGTGCAACAACAAGTCAATCAGCAATATTGATTAATCCAACTGTAACAGTAACTGGAACTGAAATGGATGCGGAAATTATTGCTGGTGGATCTGGTAAAAAATCTGGTGGCGCTGGATCTAGTGCTTTAGAAATAGTATTAAACCCATTAACGACATATTTATTTAGATTAACTAATGTTAGTGGTGCTGCTCAAATGGCTGAATTATTTTTAGAATGGTATGAATAGGAAAACAAATGGCTGAAATGATGAGATTATCCGCTGATGATGTTTTAAAAAGACATGAAAAAGCGCTAACAAAAAAAGAAGATTTTAGATCTTTGTATGATGAAGCTTATGAATTTGCTTTACCACAACGTAATTTATATGATGGTTATTACGATGGTAAAACTACAGGGCAAAAGAAAATGAATCGTGTGTTTGATTCTACTGCTATTAATTCTACACAAAGATTTGCTAATCGCATGCAGTCTGGCATATTTCCTCCACAACGTAAGTGGTGTAGACTTGAACCAGGAGCAGATATTCCTGATGATCGCAAAGAAGAAGCACAAGCTGCATTAGATGTGTATTCAGATAAATTATTTGCTACATTAAAACAATCTAACTTTGATATTGCTATTGGCGAGTTCTTACTTGATCTATCTGTAGGTACTGCTGTAATGATGGTTCAGCCTGGTGATGATATTAATCCACTTAATTTTATTCCAGTACCACAATTCTTAGTATCTTTTGAAGAAGGTGCTAATGGTCAAGTAGATAATGTATATAGACGTATGCGTATTAAAGGCGAGTCTTTAATGAGACAATGGCCAGATGCAGTTATCCCAGAAGAACTGCAAAAGAAAATTGATCAAAAGCCTACAGATGATTTAGATTTAATTGAAGCTACAGTATTAGATCAAAAGCGTGGTGATTATTGTTATCATGTTATTCATAAAGAATCTAAAACAGAGTTAGTCTATAAACGAATGAATGAAAGTCCATGGATTGTATCTCGCTATGCAAAAGTAGCTGGGGAGATTTATGGTCGTGGTCCATTAATTACTGCATTGCCAGACATTAAGACGCTTAACAAAACATTAGAGTTATTACTTAAAAATGCTTCATTGGCTATTGCTGGTGTTTATACGGCAGCAGATGATGGCGTATTAAATCCTAATACAGTTAAAATTATTCCAGGCGCTATTATTCCTGTAGCTCGTAATGGTGGTCCACAAGGTGAATCATTAAAAGCATTGCCACGTGCTGGTGATTTTAATGTATCTCAAATTATTATGAATGATCTACGCATGAGTATTAAGCGTATTCTATTAGATGAATCATTGCCACCTGATAATATGTCAGCTCGTTCTGCTACAGAAGTAGTAGAAAGAATGAAAGAATTATCACAGAATTTAGGTTCTGCATTTGGCAGACTGATAAATGAAACTATGATACCATTGGTAACTAAGATTTTAAAAGTTATGGATGAGCGTGGTCTTATTGATTTGCCACTTAAAGTCAATGGATTAGAAATTAGAGTATCAGCGGTAGCACCATTAGCTATGGCACAAAGCATGGAAGATGTACAAAGCGTATTACAATATGCTCAAATTGTACAACAAGCAGGTCCACAAGCTCAGATGACTATTAAGATGGATGCTATGATGGATTACATTGCTGAGAAGTTAGGTATACCACAAAAGATACGCAACACTCAAGAAGAACGTGCAATGATGACTCAACAAATGGCTCAAGCTGCACAACAAGTTGCACAACAAGCACCAGAAGTTATACCAGAGGCTGCCAAGCAAATGGTTAAACAAGGGGGAATGTAATGGCTGGATGGGAAGATTTAGAGAATCAATTACCATTAGATGTTAGGGATGTTAGCCAAGCAAGAGAAGATTTAGACAGATTAGTTTTACGCGTATTAGGTAATGAAGATGGACAAAAAGTTATGGCGTGGTTACGTCAAACTGTTTTAGAGCAACCAGTTGCCCTGCCTGGTAGCGATTCTAGCTATGCTTACTACCGAGAAGGTCAGAATAGTATGGTCAGAGATTTAGAAGCAAGGTTAATTAGAGCAAGGAAAATGTAATGATAGATGACTCAATCGAGCCTAGTACTGAGGAAGTATCTCAAGAAACTGGCTTACTCGACAACGCATCACCTGAAATAGAAACACAAGCATCAGATCCTACAAAGACTGATATATCACATCTTGAACCTACAGAAGATGACTCTCCATTAGAAAGACCAGAATGGTGGCCAGAAAACTTTTGGAAGAAAGATAATGCAGAACCAGACCTAGAAGCAATTGCTAAGTCATGGACTGATCTCCGCAAGCAAATCTCACAAGGCAAACATAAAGCACCAGCAGATGGAAAGTATGATGTATCTGCATTTAAAAACATTCCAGAGACTGATCCTGTAAGGAGTCATGTTATAGAATGGGCTAAAGAATATAATGTTAGCCAAGCAGCTTTAGATACATTAGTAGGTAAAGTTGTTGAAATGGGCTTTGAAGCAGAAAATACTCAAACAATTAACTTAGAGCAAGAAAAGAAAGCACTAGGTCCTAATGCAGATGCTCGCATCAATGGCATGATTAAATGGGCTAGTGGATTAGTTAATAAAGGTATTTGGGGTAAAGACGACTTTGAAGAATTTAAAGTTATGGGTGGCACTGCTAAAGGCATTGCTGCATTAGAAAAGTTAAGATCATCTTATGAAGGTCGTGTACCTACAGATAACTCTCCTGTTAGTGGCGCTCCGTCAAAAGATGAACTTTATGCTATGGTAGGGGATCCAAAATATAAAACAGATCCTGGATATCGTGCTAAAGTAGAAAGAATGTTCCAATCATCTTTTGGTACATAATTAGTCTCCGTAGGCTAAGGCTCACTTCGGTGGGCCTTTTTTTTGTTTAATACGCAAAATACTTGCATAAATTTGCAAAACATGCTAAAAACTCCTCAAGGCTCATTGCATTCGCAACCCTTCACGCAAGTTGTCTTGTCGTATGGCTATCGTAAATAGCAAGCACTGGCCCAGATTTCTTGGCTAACCAAAGCGATAAACTTAAATTTTTTATCAATTCTAGGAGAATAACATGGCTATTGGATTATCAAGCGCTTTTGTAACGCTCTTTGATGCCGAAGTTAAACAGGCTTACCAAGGTAAGGCAGAATTAGTTGGTGCTGTTAGACAAAGACGCGGTGTTGAAGGCTCAGTAGTAAAATTTCCTAAAGTAGGCAAAGGTGTTGCTACTTTAAGAATCCCACAAACAGACGTAACACCATTAAATGCAGCATGGTCACAAGTAACTGCTACGCTTGCAGATTGGAATGCAGCAGAGTACTCTGACATTTTCATGCAACAAAAAGTAAACTTTGACGAAAGACAAGAGTTAGTGCAATTAGTAGCTAACGCTATTGGTCGCCGTCAAGATCAAATGGTTCTTGATGCACTTGCTGCTTCATCAACTTCATTAACAGTGTCTAACGACATTGGCGGAACAGACACTAACCTAAGCGTAGCTAAATTACGTGAAGCTAAACGTCTATTAGATAAAAACAATGTTCCTCCAATGGATCGCCATGTTATTTTACATGGTAATGGCTTGTCTTCATTGCTTTCAGAAACAGCAGTAACTTCTTCTGACTTCAATACAGTTAAAGCACTTGTGGCTGGCGAAATCAATACATTCTTAGGTTTCACATTCCATACATTGGGTGATCGTTCAGAAGGTGGTTTAGCAATCGATGGATCTTTAGATAGAACAATGTTTGCGTTCCATAAAGACTCTGTTGGTTACGCAGAAGGCATAGCTCCTCGCACAGAAATCAATTATGTTCCAGAAAAAACATCATTCCTTGTGAATGCAGTTTTCTCTGCTACAGCAACAACAATTGATGCTGAGGGTATCGTTCAACTCACTTGCCGTGAAACTTAATCTAAGGGGAAACTATTATGGCATTTTCAAGCACAGCATTTCAACCGATTGGCGGTCAATCTAAAGCTGGTAATGCTCCACAAGTTTGGAGTTATACCACTGAAGATTCAGCTGCAACAGTTGATACATCAGGTTATTTTAACGCAGTAACTTCATTATTAAAAGTTGGCGACATTATTTGGCGCGTAACAACTTCTTCTGGTGCAGTTTCAACAGCTGGTTATCACGTTGTGATGACAAATACAGCTCTTGGCGTTGTAAACGTATCTGATACAACAGCAGCAACAGTAACAAATACAGACTAAAACACTGTATTGTAGTAAGTAAATTGGGTAGGGCGGGTGTTTTGCACTCGCCTTATTCTTACATTTGGAGATAGAGTATGGCAGCTGGAGATTCAGCATTATCCGTTTGTTCTGATTCTTTATTGATGTTAGGTGCAAAACCTATTGCATCATTTACAGAAGGAACAGATGAGTCATCTATATGCGATAGACTTTATCCAGACGTTAGAGATCAAGCTCTAACAACTTATCCATGGTCATTCTCTTTTAAAAAAGTGGCTTTGGCTCGTTTGGTTACAATACCAACGACAGAATATGAATACGAATATCAATTACCATCAGATCGTCTAACATCACCACGCGGTGTATTTAATAGTAATTCTGTAGGCGCTCCCTTTAGAAATGAGTATAGAATCATGGGAGATAAATTACTTACTAACTACGAAGAAGTATATGTAGATTATCAGTACTCAGTTCCAGAATATGCAATGCCTACTTATTTTATTCAATTATTAAAATATATCTTAGCATGGCATTTATCATTGCCTATTACAGACCAAACTGAAAAAGCTCAGTATTGGCAAACTATTGCAGTAGGAACCCCAGGAGAAAATGGTCGCGGTGGCTATATGAGACAGGCTATGAATATTGATGGACAAGGACAACCTATCAATGCTATTCAAGATTTCTCACTTATTAATGTGAGATATTAATGGCTCGCTTTGTTAATATACAAACAAACTTTACTGCGGGTGAAATAGATCCATTACTTCGTTCACGTGTAGATATTAAATCATATGAAAATGGTTTAGAGACCGCACAAAATGTAACATGTCAGCCACAAGGTGGCATTACTCGTAGACATGGCTTACGCTATATAAGTGCATTACCTAATACAAGTGCAGAATCTGCTGCTAATGGCGTAAGGCTAGTAGCATTTGAATTTTCTACATCAGATAGTTATATGCTTTGCTTTACGCACAATCGCATGCATATCTTTAAAGCCGGTGTATTAATAACCAATATTAATGGTACTGGAAATTCATACTTATCTACATCAGGTGTCAGTCTTACATCAGCTAAATTAGCTAATATGTGTTGGACACAATCTGCTGATACTTTAATTGTAGTACAAGAAGATACTGCTCCCATAAAAATTGTGCGTGGAGCTAATGATGCTACATGGACAGCATCTGCTATTAGTTTTGATAGTATTCCTAAATATGCTTATACCATTGCATACTCTAACCCAGCTGGCACATTAACACCATCAGCAGTATCTGGAAAAGTCACACTTACTGCATCTTCTGCTGTTTTTAGTGCTGCATCTGTAGGTCAATATATTAATGTAATACCACAAGGTAGAGCAAAAATTGTACAGTATACAAGCACTACAGTGGTCAATGCTATTACTGAATTTCCATTCTTTAACACATCAGCCATTGCCAATGCAAATTGGGAATTAGAGTCTGGTTATGAAGATGTGTGGTCAGCAACAAAAGGATGGCCTAGAACAGTTACATTTCATCAAGGTCGTTTATATTTTGGTGGATCTAAATCTCGACCATCTACAGTATGGGGTTCAAAAGTAGGTATATTCTTTGACTTTGAAGCTACCGAAGGCTTAGATGATGATGCAGTAGAAGCAACATTAGATACCAATACATTTAATGCTATTACAGATATGATCTCTGGTCGAGACCTTATGATCTTTACAACTGGTGGTGAGTTCTATGTACCACAACAAGGCTTAGATCCTATTACGCCAACATCATTCTTTGTATCTACTACTGGTCGTGCTGGTAGTAAACAAGGCATTCGTGTTCAACAACTAGAATCAGGCGTATTATTTATTCAACGCCAAGGAAAGATACTTAGTGAAATTGCCTATTCTGATACACAATTAACATATTTAACATCTAAGATATCTTTATTGTCTGGACATCTATTAAAGACACCTACTCGTATGGCTTTAAGGCGTGCAGTAGATACAGATGAAAATGATTTATTATTAATTGTTAATAGTTCTGATGGAAGTATGGCAGCTTATTCTATTATGCGCTCACAAAATGTTATAGCGCCATCAGAGTTTATTACAAACAATGGATCATTTATAGATGTAGGTGTAGATATTACTACTATTTATGCAGTGGTCAAGCGTACGATTAGTGGTACGGATCAATATTATGTAGAACGTTTTGATGGTACATTATTGACAGATAGTGCTGTAACAGGTGGTGTAGCAGCATCATTATCTATGTCTCATTTAATAGGCAAAGAAATTAATATTTTACTTGATGGTATTGTACAAGCTAATCAAACTGTTCCAGGCGGTGGCACTGTTACTTTCCCTAGAGCATCTACTACAAGTTATGAATTGGGATTGCCAATTAGCGTTGAAGCAACTACAATGCCTATAGACCTTAAGATTCAAACTGGAACACGTTTAGGTTTTAAAAAGCGTATTGTTGAAGTTAATGCATTAGTGTTAGAAACACAGAATTTAGTTATTAATGGTATTGAAATACCATTTAGATCATTTGATACAGCAAATATATTAGATGCTGATGTGCCAGATTTTACAGGAACTAAAGTGTTGCATGGTATTTTAGGATATAGCACAGAGGCAAAGATTACTATTACTCAAAGCGCACCATTAAAAATGACAGTATTAGGGTTAGAATATAAAGTGGGAGTCCATCAAGGAACATAATTATGTCTTGGCAAATAGCATTAACAGTAGCATCGACAGTAGTAAGCGCAAGTCAGAGCATGTCTCAAGCAAAGTCTCAAAAGGCTATGTATGACTTACAAGCTAAACAAACAGAAGCTGATGCAGCTCGCAAAGCATTAGCATATGAACAAAGAGGTAATGAAACATTACGTAAAATAACATCTGCCAATGCTTCATCTGTTGCTAGAGGATATGGTGGTGGTGTTGTGGGTTTAGAAGGATCATCTAAGCTTATGCAAACTATTAATACTCAGCAAGGTGGTAAGGACTTTTTAATGGATATGGATAATGCAGCTAATGCTTTAATGACTGGATCCACTCAAGCCGATATCTATGGCACAGCTGGAGACATTGCAATGCGAGGTGGTGCATTTGATGCTGCAAGCAAATTATTTACTGGAGCATTAGATATTAGTAAAACATATAAAACATCTGCCCCAGCAAAAACTCCGGCAACAGGTAGTACTGATTACTGGAAAGGTACTAAATAATGGCAGATAATCCAGTATATCAAAGACAAAATATTACATTAGCAGATACTCAGCCCTTACAGTTTGCTGATCTTCAAGAGTCTATAAAGTCATCAAAATCACTTATTGCTGGTTTAGATAAGATTTCTAAATTTGCAATGGAGTCACAAACTGAAAAAGCTAAAAAAGCTGGTGCTGAATATGGTGCATCTAATAGACCATCATTGCAACAAATCATGGATGCTGTTAGTCGTAAACAAGATCCTAAAGAATTATTTTCAGAAGATTACACAATATTTGGTCAAAATGCAGTAGCAGCTCAAGCAGCAACTGTCAAAGCTGATTTTGAATTAGAAGCTAAAAGTGAGTTAAGTCGTATCCAAGGAGTCATTGATTCTGGTATAGATATTAATCGTGATGATATTAGATCTACACTAGATGGTATGATTAATGGCTATAGCAATATTTTAGCTAAAATAGATCCAGAGCAGTCATTAAAGTTTAGAGCTTCTGTAGGCACAGCATCTCAAGAACTATTAAGACATGCAGACGCAGTAGTGTCTAAGAAATATGTTGCTCAACAAGAAATTAAAGTAGAAGAATCTTTTACTAACTTTTCATCCCAAATTGGTTTATTAGTTGATAATAACAATCCAATGGAATTTAAACTTAAAGCTGCTACATATATTGCTGATATTAATGATCGTATTGCTATGTTACCAGGGGAAGCACAATTAAAATATGCAAAAAGAGCAAAAGAGATTGTAGACAATGCTGTAGTTAATTCACTAATTAATTATGGTGCTACAGATAAAGCATTCTTTACTGATTCATATGATGTAATGAATAAAGTAAATCAAGGTATTTTTGGAGACAAGACTGATTATTATGCTTCACTTGGTGAAGATGATAAAGGTAATAGTCTTAAAGACAAAGTAAGAGATGGTTTACGTAAACGTTTTAATGATCTTAAAGATACTAGAAAAGAAGTAGAGTCTGCTCAAACAGATAAAGATAAGATTACAGTGCAAGAATTGGAAGCATCATACTATAAAAATTCTGATCCTAAAATTTTAGTACAATTAAATGCAATTGCTATTCGTAATCCTAATGCTATTACTGCTAATCAAGTAGAGTCTATTCGTAAGTCTGCTGAAACGGAAGCTGAGTATGATAATAATGTTGTTAAGTTAAAATCAGAAGTAGGTAGAAAATGGGATACATTAGAAGGTATGTATGCAAGAGCAACTGAATTAGGTGTGTCTCGTAAAGCAGCTAATAAATACGCATCGCCATTACTTAATAAAGCTGATGCATATGTTGATGAAAAATTAGTTAGTTATTCTAAAATGTTTTACCCTCCACAATCTACAGATAGAATTAAAGCTAATATACAATATGCTAAACGTATTGAAATTGACAAAATTATTGAATCAAATGATGCATATAATAAGTCAGTTGGCAAAATAGAAAAACCAACAAATAGGTCTGATATTTTAGATAGTTTAATGGATAAGAAAGATAAAGTTAATAAAGCTAATAAAGCTGTCAATACTCAATTAATTGACTTTGAAGCATATTTACGCAATAAAAACATTAAAAATATTACATACCCAGAAGATCCAATGGATGAAAAAAAGTATCAATTATTTATTCAAAGCATCAGAATGAAAAAATTAAACACAACTGTTGAAACAGACATTATAAATCATTTAGATGCTATTCATAAATCTGAATTAGCTGCTTCTGAGTTAAGGTAAATAATATGGATGACATATTTGACGATCATATAAATTGGCAAACTGAAAGAGAGTATGGCCCTATTACTCCTATGCCACAAGAACCTGCACCACAAAAACCCATGGTGAAAGAACCTGCTATGGTAATGAATGCTCCTATAGAAGAACCATATGTATCTAAATCAAGAGCATCTATGGCAGCAGAAAATGAATCAAAAGGTATTATTGCTACTCCAACTCAAGCAGCACAAGAATTATTAAATTTGCCCATATCAACAGTAAAAGGTGCATTGCAAGGATTTTTAGGTTTGCCAGGTGATCTTGAAACTTTACTGCGTGGCGTAGTCAATATGGCTAATGATGAACAAGGCAAAGGTAAGCTAACAAAATTCTTAGATGGAATGCATCAAGATACTGTATTACCTACTACAGAAAAAGTTAAAGAGTTTGTAGATGATAATAGCAATTATTTTAAAGGTTTGCGTAACAACCCAATGCAAACTATTGGTGAAGTATTAGCTCCTGGTGGATATTTTAAAGCAGCAAAAGCAATTAAACCAATATCTAAAATAGCAACACCTATAGCAGTTGGAACTATAGGCAATACAACAGAGAAAGTTAAATAATGACAATTGATAACACATCATTAGATAAACGTATTAATCAAATGACTACTGATTTAGGTGACTCAGTTAATCAAGAAGTTGCTCAAACAGAAGCACAAGCTATTGATGAAGGATCAATTCCTGACATTGGTGTTCCTCTAACAGATTCAGTCTTTACAGAGACAGAGCCAACATTAGTAGCTGGTAAAGCTACTATGGTAGAAGATATTTTAAAGAAAACATTAGAAAAAGCTGGTACAAAAGTTGAGCGTGAAGTAAAAGTAGGTCCGGCTACACAAAGACCTAAACTTCCGCCAAAAGAAACTGAAATCACAGAACCAACTATTCCTGATAATCCTCAACCATTAAATGTTAAACCAATTTCTGAAAAGAAAATGGAAAAAGTAATAGATAAGCAAGGTGAAATTAAAGCTACAGGTGCTATACCAGTATCGCCTACAGGAATTAATTATGGCAAGATTTCTACTGTGCCATTTGACGATGATTCATTAAGAGCTACTATTCAATCTACATCAGAAATAATGCTTAAAGATCCTGTTGTTAAAACTAGAACTGTACAAAGTATTTATGATGCAGCAATAGAACGTGGTGTCCCTGAGTCTATGGCTAGATCTATTTTACAAGGTGAGGAGTTTACATCTAAAGTAGGTGATTCTCAATTAGCTACTAATCTAGCTGGATTAATTCAATTACATGATGATAGTGCCAAATATGTTGATGATTTAATTATTCGATACACTACGGAAGGTTTATCTGATATTGATAAATTAAACCTTAGACAACAATTAGCTTACCATGACGTTATTTTAAAACAAATGTCTGGAGTACAGACTGATGTTGCTAGATCACTTAATGTATTTAAAAGAGCTAATGAAACTAAGACTGCATTATCTGGACCAGACTTGCAAGCTTTATTAGATGAGACTGCAAGCGAAAGTACTTTACAACAATTTGCTAAACTTTATATGGCATCTCCAACGCAAGCTGGTAAAAATGCTCTTATTAAAGGACAAAAAGGATTTTGGAATAAGATTCAAGATGGTGCTTGGTATACTTTACAAAGCAACATGCTTAATGATGTTAAAACATGGTCAGAAAACTTAGTGGGTTCTATGGCTCATGGTGCTTTAATGACAGTAGAAGATGGTATTGCAGCTGGTATTGGCAAATTAAGAACTGCTATTAAAGGTGAAGAAAGTTATTTCATGGAGGACTTTATTAATGGTCTACATGGATGGCGTAATGGCATGCTTGATGGATTTGAATCTGCATCTAAAGTTGTTAAAACTGGAGAAAGAGCTGGATTTAAAGGTGAGGTACGTAAGAATCCTTTATCAGCAGAAGCATTTTCAGATACATCTATTAATGTACCATTTACTAAACATGAACTTTATAGGACTGGTGATTTAAAAGATACATTTGTAGGCAATACATTAGATGGTGTGAGCTTTGTACAATCTATTCCTTTTAGAGCTTTAGCTGGTGGAGACGAATTAGTATCAGGCACAGTAGCTAGAATGGCTTTACACAGAGAAGCATCTAAATTTGCACGTTCAAGATTAGACGAATTAACTAATGGAGGTATGTCGTTAGTAGATGCACAAAAACAAGTAACAGAAGATGTCATTAAATTTGTACGTGAACAGCCAGCAGATATCTATAATAATGTAGAAGAAACACGCAGGCTTATATCATTTTCATATGACTTTGACAAAACTAAAACATTAGATAAATTCTACTATAAAACTAATCAATTCTTTCAATTACCTGTTGTTAGAACAATGGTGCCATTTTCTAATACATTAAGTAAAATATTTGATCAAGGTGCTTCACGTATCCCAGGAATGAATTTTATATCTCCACAATTCTATAAAGACTGGAATAAGGGTGGTATATACAAAGATAGAGCTATGGCTAGATTAGCAGTAGGATCTACTGTTGGATCATTAACTGCTTATGCTGCAACAGAAGGATTTTTAACAGGTAGTGGTCCTGCTGATATTGAACAAAAAAATGCTATGCAAAATACAGGATGGCAAGAGTATTCATTTGCTATTCCTACAGAACAAATATCTGCTTCTGTTAAAGAGGCATTAGGTAAATATACAGATGTAAAAGAAGCTAATGGTAAAGTTTATATATCTTATAAACGTTTTGACCAAATAGCTCAAATTATGGCAGCTGGTGCTGACTTTGCAGATGCTATGAAATTCTCAGAAGAAGATCCTAATAGTGATCAAATATCAAATTGGGTAGGAGCAATTGCCGGAAGCAATGCAGAGTATTTAACTAATCTCCCTACAATGCAATTCGTTGGAGAAATATTATCTTTAAGTCGTGGTAAGTTTGAAGATGGTGGAGAAAAATTATTATCCATTGTAGCAGCTTTAGGTAGGCAAGGTATTAAGAATGCTGCTATGAGCATACCTATTTTAGGTATTGGAGCATCTACTCAAGCTGCTCATGTTGCTAGATTGATAGATAGACCATCTACATCAAAACTTCCTGATGAAATTATGGTAGGCAATAATATTAGTACTATGGCATCACGTGCATACCAACAAGCTAAAAATGAAGTCATTGGCAGAATCCCTGTATTGCGTGGTCAAGTTGAGCAAGAGTTAGATGATGCTGGCAGACAAAAATATACAAAGAATACTGTACTAGATATGTGGATTAATGCAATTCCATTTATATCTGCTACCTCTACACAGATATCTCCAATGGATGAAATACTTGCAGAAAATCGCACTGGTATTTCAAGGGCTTCTAAAAATTGGGATGGTGTTAGTTTAAATGCAGAACAATTTAATACTTATAAACGTCTATATGGACAACAAATTAAATTACCAGTTATTAGTGAATCTAGTGATGATCTTGGTAATATGAATATGGAAAGAGCTATTCCAACTATTATAAAAGATATTGAAAAGAATCGTAAGATTTCAGGAAGATCTCCTATGGCTCCTGATGATAAACGTAAAGAAATTGATCGTATTGTTTCTAAATATAGAAAAGAAGCTAAAAAGGTAATGATTGGTGAAATTCAACGATCTGATACTAATATGACAGAAGAAGAAGATTATGGCGCTAAATATAGTGGCATTTACTATGAAGAAGATGGAAGTGAAAAGAAAGCAAAATATCCTGATTTAGTAGAAGCTATCAATAAACAGAAAGAATTTGTACGCTTTTCTATAAATCCAAGGTAAAATAAGGCAGAGGAAAAAACATGGCTGATTATGCAATAACCAACGTAGCAAGACGAATAGTATACACAGGATCTGCTGGTATAGGCCCCTATGCATTTTCGTTTCCTGTACTCACTAGTACAGATATCGCAGTATACAAGAATACCACACTTCTTACTTTAACTACAAATTATACTGTAACCATTAGTCCAACTACTGGTCAAGGATCAGTCACATTAGTAGTAGCTGCCACAAACGCTGATCGTATTACTATTGTAGGTGCTAGATCTATTGAGCGTTCAACAGACTTTGTAACTGGTGGTGATTTCTTTGCTAATACATTAAATACAGAATTAGACTCAGATGTTATATTTGTTCAACAAGTGGCTGAAACAGCAGAGCGTTCACTTAAAGCTCCTGTAACAGATCCTACTTCTATTAACATGACGTTGCCATACAATACAACTCGTGCTAATAAGTTTTTATCTTTTGATGCTGATGGTAATCCAACAGTAACTAATGCAGTAGGCACATACAAGGGTAATTGGGCTGCATCTACAGCATATATTGTTTATGACATTATTAAAGATACATCTAACAATAACATCTATATCTGCTTAACTGCACATACATCTACAGGATCACAACCTATATCAAGTAATGCCGATGTAGCTAAATGGTCACTGCTTGTAGACGCTGCTTCTGCTACAACATCTGCTACCAATGCTGCAACAAGCGCTACCGCAGCTGCTGCATCAGCATCTGCTGCAAGTAGTTCAGCTTCTGGAGCAAGCACCTCTGCTACTAATGCGGGTATATCTGCCGCTGCTTCTGCTGCTAGTGCTTCTACATCTACAGCTCAAGCTGTTATATCAACAACTCAAGCAAGTAACGCTTCAACATCAGCAAGTAATGCTTCTACATCAGCAAGTAACGCTTCTACGAGTGCTACAGCTTCTGCTGCATCGGCAAGCGCTGCTTCAACAAGTGCAACTTCTGCTTCTGGATCTGCTTCTACTGCTACAACACAAGCTTCTAATGCATCAACATCAGCTTCTAATGCAAGCACATCAGCTGCTGCTGCCTCAACAAGTGCTACTGCCTCAGCTGCTTCTGCAACAACTGCAACGACTCAAGCAACAACAGCTACTACACAAGCATCAAATGCTTCGACAAGTGCTGCCTCTGCTGCTGCCTCTGCTGCTGCTGCTCTTACAGCATTAGATAATTTTGATGATACATATTTAGGAGCTTTTTCAAGTAACCCTACATTAGATAATGATGGAAATGCTTTAACCACAGGGGATTTATATTTTAATACAGTAGGCAATGAATTACGTGTATACAATGGAACAACTTGGCAAGCAGCTGCGGTTTCTGCTGCAAGCTTTTTAACTGTTTCTAACAACTTATCTGATGTAGCTAATACTGGCACAGCAAGAACAAACCTTGGTCTTGCTATTGGCACTAATGTTCAAGCTTATGATGCTGAATTGGCTGCTCTTGCTGGATTAACTTCTGCGGCTAATAAAGGTATTCAATTTACTGGATCTGGCACTGCTGCCACATATGACTTAACAACTGCGGGTAAAGCATTATTAGATGATGCTGATGCAACAGCACAAAGAGTCACATTAGGTTTAGGCACATTAGCTACCATATCGCCTACAGGCACAGCAGACGCTACAACATTCCTTCGTGGAGATAATGCATATGCAGTAGTATCAGTCACACCTACTGCTGTATCAGATCAAGCTAACTCATCCACAGGATACTTTGACTTACCAGTAGGAACAACAGGACAAAGACCAGGCTCACCAACATCTGGGAACATGCGTTACAATACTACTACCAATGGCTTTGAAGGGTATAGTGGAACTGCATGGGGATCTATCGGTGGAGGCGCATCTGCTGGTGGTGCAATCTATGAGAACACAACAACAATCAGCTCTAACTATACATTAACAACAAGCACTAATGGATTTAGTGTTGGACCAATTACAATTGCTGCTACTTATGCAGTCACAGTTCCTAGCGGTGCGCGCTGGGTAGTCCTTTAGGAGAAACAAATGGCTTCAAGTATAAATGCTTCAACGAGTGGTGCTGGT
>Ga0209190_1000302_pt1 | contig 35975 bp, 47 predicted proteins | sample M_140205_XF_Meta_FD_187315 | JGI IMG/M metagenome (GOLD analysis project Ga0209190, IMG submission 187315) | Freshwater microbial communities from Lake Montjoie, Canada to study carbon cycling - M_140205_XF_MetaG (SPAdes) (version 2) | ecosystem: Environmental > Aquatic > Freshwater > Lake...
CGAGGAACTGACCAAGCCTGCGCTGCTGGCCACCGAACTGACGTTCCCGCCGGGCTATCTGCGTGCGTTCCGCTACAATCTGGCTTGCGAGATGGCGCCAGAGTTTGGCGTCGAGCCGTCGCCCCAGGTGCAGCGGATCGCCATGACCAGCAAGCGCAACCTCAAGCGCATCAACAACCCTGACGACATCATGTCCATGCCGTACAGCATTGTGGCAACCCGTCAGAGGTTCAACATCTTCGCAGGGAACTACTGACGATGGCTAACGTCAAAATCTCTCAGTTGCCGTTGGCAACCTCACCACTGGACAGCACGGTCGAGATGCCGGTCGTGCAGGGCGGCGTCACCAAGCGCGCCGGGATGACCACCATCGGCTTCTTGCAGTCTGGTACGGGGGCGACGTTGCGTACCGCGCAAGACAAGATGCGCGAAACTATTAGCGTTGAAGATTTTGGCGCGGTCGGTAACGGCGTTGCGGACGACAAGGCGGCAATTCAAGCAGCGATTGATGCTTGTTTTGCCGCTGGAGGCGGCAGTGTATTTTTGCCGACAGGCACTTACCGTGTGGTTGGCGCCCTTGTTTTGAAGCCATACGTGTCGCTGATCGGCGAAAATCAGCGCAGCACTGTAATTCAGCAAGCTACGGCGTCAGCTATAACGATAAATTGCAACATTTCACCTAGCATAAACAGCTACGGTAGTGTGGAAAACCTATCTATTGTTTACAGCAGCCAAGGGACGGCTGGCGGGACTGCTATTAATCTTGGCAATTGTTTTTACGTAGATGTTGTAAACGTCTACGTATACCGCGCTTATATTGGCTATGCGGGCGGAACCAGTTCAAACAGTTGTTTGGTTGAAAGAAGCTCTTTTGAAGATTGCACCCATATAGGCATGTGGGTGTTTAACTCTGAAAACATCTCGGCCAACTGGACATACGTGTTAAATTCTAACACAACGTTGTGCGCGCTCGGCTGCTTCCGGCTAGAAAATCTTGCACAGGGCTGCAACTTTAGCAACTGCTACACGTTCCGGGGCGCTTATCCGCTGATCTCGACGGCTTCGGTTTACGCCGATGGTGTTCGGCCTGCCTTTAACAAGTTTGAGGCAAGCTACTTTGACGCCGCGCCAAACCCGGCTATTGTTGAAAAAACCATTGAAACGGACTTTAATAATTGCTGGTTTAGCAACGGGCGCGGCAATCTAAAATCGGGTGTTGAGCTGTCGCAAACTGACGGCATTCGGTTTACGGGCGGCCAAGCAATCAACAGCGGCGCTTATGGCGCGTTGGTCAATGCGAACTGCACCAGAACCGTGTTCAACGGTTTTGCGGCGCGGGACAACAGCGTTGACGCTGCAAACACATATGATGGCATTGCGTTTGCGGCCAACACCACGGATTTTACCGTTACAAACTGCATTTTGACCAACGACGTTATCACGTCCTTTGGTACTCAGCGGTACGGCATTAATGTCGCTGCCGGCACTAGTGACCGCTATATTATTACCGGCAATCTGTTGACCGGCAACGGAACTGGCGGCATTAACGACGGCGGCAGCGGCACAACCAAATACATCTCTTACAACACCGGCTACCGCACCAGCAACAGCGGTTCCGCAACGGTTCCATCAACACAAACAAGCATTGTGGTTGATCCTGGCTTGTCGCCCACCTTTACCATCAACGATGTTTTGGCAACCGCGCAAGGCGACACTCTTGAACGGTGGTGGGTTGAAGCAGTAAGTTCGACAACTTTCAAAATTCAGCTTGCAAGCGCCGCTGCGGCTAACCGCACGTTTAGCTGGTCTGTTAGGACAAAGGGCGCATGATGTGGACGCACTACTGCAAGCCTGACAAGGCATGGTTAAGCGTTGAGCGCGGTGAACCTTGCAACTGGTGCGACGCACCGGAAACGCCGGAAGAACCAGACGACGCTGACGACGAACTGGAATAACGCATGAAGTCGCCCATCCTCGGTTCAAGCTATGTGGCCCGCAGCATCAATGCTGCGGATGCCCGCATGGTGAACCTCTTTCCAGAGGTTGTGCCAGAGGGTGGGCAGATGCCTGCGTTTCTCAACCGCGCGCCAGGGCTGAAGCTACAGCAGGCCGTTGGCACCGGGCCGATCCGCGGGCTGTGGGCGCACCAGACGCAAGGCTCTGACTTCTTCGTCGTGTCGGGCAACGAAGTCTACAAACTGTCTTCGCTGACCGGCACGCCGACGCTGCTGGGGTCAGTCAATGGCACCGGGCCGGTGTCCATCGCCGACAACGGCGACCAGATCGTCTTTGCGTGCAACCCAGACGCCTTCGTCTACACCGAGTCTACCAACACGTTTGTGCAAGTCACTGATCCTGACTTCCCGGGCGCGGTGACGGTCGGGTATCTCGACGGCTACTTCGTGTTCAACCCACCTAACAGCCAGCGGTTGTACGTCACCAGCCTGCTGGACGGCACGCAGATCGACCCGCTGGATTTCGTCAGCGCCGAAGGATCGCCGGACGGCATCGTTGGCCTGATCGTCGATCACCGCGAAGTGTGGGTGTTCGGCACCGACAGCACCGAAGTCTGGTACAACGCCGGCACGGCGGACTTTCCGCTGGCGCGCATTCAAGGCGCGTTTAACGAGATCGGCTGCGTCGCGCCATATTCCATCGCCAAGCTAGACAACGGTGTGTTCTGGTTGGGAACCGACGCCCGCGGCCAAGGCATTGTCTACCGGGCGACGGGCTACGTTGGCCAGCGCGTGTCCACGCACGCGGTCGAGTGGCAAATCCAGCAATACCTCAACATGTCCGACGCAGTAGCATACACCTACCAGCAGGACGGCCACGCCTTCTACGTCCTGAACTTTCCCTCGGCCAACACGACGTGGGTTCTGGATGTCGCCACCGGGGCTTGGCATGAGCGGGCTTATTTCAACGAAGGCGTGTTCTCGCGTCACCGCGGTAACAGCCAGTGCAACTTCCTCGGAAACATCGTCATCGGCGATCACCTGAACGGCAACATCTACACCTTTGACCTGACGACCTACGCTGACAACGGCACGCCGCAGAAGTGGCTGCGGTCGTGGCGGGCGCTGCCGACCGGCCAGAACAACCTGAAGCGCACGGCGCAGCACAACCTTCAGATCATGTTTGAGTCCGGTGTCGGCCTGTCAGGCTACGACCCGTTCGACGTTTTCAACGATTTGTTGCTGACCGAAGGCGGCGACTTTCTTATTACGGAGTCGGGCGACTTCATCGAAGTTTCCTTGGGGTCTGTGCAGGGCGCAAACCCACAGGTTATGCTGCGCTGGTCGGACGACGGCGGTCACACATGGTCGAACGAGCATTGGGTGTCTATCGGTAGGATCGGCGGCTACGGCCAACGCGCCATCTGGCGCCGCCTAGGCATGACGATGAAGCTGCGCGACCGCGTGTACGAGGTGTCTGGCACTGACCCGGTCAAGCTGGTGATCATCGACGCCGAACTGATGTTGAGCGGCACCAATGCCTAACCCCGTCAACATCACCAACATCACACCGCCGCGCGTGCAGTTGACTGACCCGAACACAGGGCTGGTCAGCCGCGAATGGTTCAGGTTTTTCCAAAGCCTGTTTCAGTTGACCGGCAGCGGCCAGAACGACTTCACGCTGCAAGACTTGCAGATCGGCCCTGACAGCGACGCTGCGTCATTGGCGGCTGTGTTGCAGACCGAAATCCAGAACCTGTCCGTGTCGCCGCCGTACACGCCGCAGTTGCCCCGCCGCCGCTACGGGTCGTTCTACGACACCACCACGCAGACGGCGGCGGCTATCAACACTGCCTACGCCATGACGTTCAACACCACGCGGACAAGCGAAGGCATTACCTTGGGGACGCCCACGTCCCGCGTCTACGCCGACACGCTGGCCACTTACAACATTCAGTTTTCCGTTCAGGTCAACACCACGGTGGCGACTGACCAACTGCTGTGGGTGTGGCTCCGCAAGAACGGCACAAACGTGACCGCCAGCACCAGCCAGGTGCGAACCAAGGTTCTTGATTTTGCGGCTGTCGTTACGAAGAATTTTTTGCTAGAAATGAACCCCGGCGATTATTTTGAACTGATGTGGGCCACAGACAGCACGGGTGTTCAATTGCAGACATTTGCCGCTTCTGGGTTCTACCCGTCCGTTCCTTCGGTCGCGCTTACCGTGACCAACAACATCGGTTCAGAAGGAAACTACTAAATGGCCGTCCTTTCCCCCTCACCCAAAGCGCAGTTTCTGGACGCTTCCGGCAACCCGCTGGTCGGCGGTAAGGTCTACACTTACGCCGCCGGCACGACCACGCCACTAGCAACCTTTACGACCGGCGCCGGCACGCAGCCAAACACCAACCCGGTGATCTTGGACTCCCGCGGCGAGGCCAACATCTGGTACAGCAACGGCACCTCGTACAAGGTCGTGCTGACCGATTCGGCTGACGCTTTGATCTGGACGGTAGACAACATCGTCACGATTGGGTCGATGGCGTTCCAGAACGCCAACGCTGTGGCCATCACCGGCGGCACCATCGGGTCGGGCGTGACGTTCAACGGCAACACCACCGGCACGGCGTCCAACGTCACTGGCGTGGTCGCGGTCGTCAACGGCGGCACGGGTTCAACCACGGCTGCCAACGCGCGCACCGCCTTGGGCGCAGCCAAGTCAGGCGCTAACGACGACATCACGGCGCTGGATCAAGACGTGGTGCTTGTGGCTACCGGCACGATTGGCGCGACCAGCATCGGCTACCGCGGCGCACCGCAGAACGCTCAAACGTCAGCCTACCAACTGGCGCTGACCGACAACGGCAAGCACATCTCAATCACCACCGGCGGCGTCACGATTCCGGCCAACAGCGCAGCGGCGTTCCCGATTGGCGCGACGGTTGTCATCTACAACAACAGCGGCAGCAGCCAGAGCATTGGCATCACGACTGATACGCTGCGACAGGCTGGCACGACCAACACCGGCACGCGGACACTGGCCAACTACGGTTTGGCGACGTGCGTCAAGGTGGACACGACCGTGTGGGCCATCACCGGCGCAGGGCTGTCCTGATGAGCGGCGCGGTGCTGTCCTTGCTGGGTACGTCGGGTGGGGCCGCGTCTGCTGTGACCATCACGGTTGATCCTGCGTACATATACGGCTTCAACCCCGGATTAACGGCATCGGCTCAGTACCAGCTCAACAGCAGCGGCAGCGCGTTCAAAAGCGTCAACGGCGGGGCGTCCACACTGCTGTACAACTGGTGCGTCCCTGCGGCTCAGGCGGCCAACTACGAGGTGTACGCCAGCCTGGTGTCAGGGTCGTTGAGCGGCGGTAGTTCAGCCACCGACACTTGGCTGGCGCTGACCTCGACACGCACTTGGCTGGTCAGCAGCACCACTTTTCAGGACGCAACGCTTAATGTCGGCATCCGGCGTATCGGCACCACCACCATTTTGGCGTCGGCGGATATCAATTTAGTCGCCGAAGCAATATAAGGATAGGCCATGTCTGTTACCGCCAAAGCCCTGATCCCGGCCAAGGTCGCGGAAGATACGCAGTCCACGCAGTACACTGCGACCAACGTGACGACGATCATCGACAAGTTTACGGCGACCAACTACGGCGCGTCCGCCGCGTCGATCAGCGTCAACTTGGTGACGGCAGCCGACACCTCTGGCACGCAGAACCTGATCGTGAAGACCAAGACGCTCCAGCCGTCCGAAACATACACGTTCCCGGAACTGGTGGGCCACGTCCTGAACCCGAACGGGTTCATCTCGACGCTGGCGTCCGCGCCGCTAACAATCAACATCCGCGCGTCGGGACGCGAGATTAGCTGATGTTGACGCGCAGCTTTGATGTAAACGCTATCAACGCTGCGGCGAACCGTCCCGACGTGCGCCCGTTTATCGGCCCCGCGTCGCTGGGCGAACTGGATTTCGAAGACGCCGTCACCGACTACAACAACTGGTTCTTGATGGGCGAACACGGCGGCTTTGTCTTGGTCTGGAGTGCGCCGGGCGTCTACGAAGTCCACGTTTTCATTGCCACCGAAGGCCGCGGCAAGTGGGCCGCCCAGGCTTGGATAGCAGCGCGGGAGTACGCCGCGCAAAATGGGGCCAAGATGCTGTGGGCGCGGATTGCGCCTACCGCCAAGTTTGTGTCAATGTTTGCCCGCCGTGGGGGTATGAAGCCCACTTATGAGATGTTATACACGCTAGGGTCTGCCTACGACGTGTACAAGATGGAGTTGTAATCATGCCTCCCGCAATTATCGCAGCCGCCGTAGGCGCAGTAGGGGCCGTTGGCGGCGGTCTGATCGCCGCCGGCGGTGCCAAGAAGGCTGGGCGCGTGCAAGCGGAGGCCGCCGAAAAGGCCCAGTTGGCGCAGGAACGGATGTTCCAAGAGCAGAAGGCTCTGCAAGAACCATTCCGCCAAGCTGGCCTTACCGCGCAAGAGCAGATCATGCAGTTGCTGGGGATCGGCGGCGACGCATCAGCGGAAGGCTACGGCAGTCTGGCCAAGCCATTTAGCCAGACTGATTTTGAGCAAGACCCAGGCTACGCTTTTCGCCAAGCGGAAGGTATGCGTGCGCTGGAGCGCAGCGCGTCGGCGCGCGGCAATCTGCTGTCAGGCGGCACGCTGCGCGGCATCCAGCGGTTCGGGCAGGACTTGGCCAGCCAAGAGTATGGCAACGCCTTCAACCGCTACCAGATCGAACGCAACGCGCGTCTGAACCCGCTTCAGTCGCTGATGGGTTCTGGTCAGTCTGCAACCAACGTGCTGACTAGCGCTGCGGGTCAGGCTGGGCAGAATGAAGCCGCTAACATTTATAACGCCGGTCAGGCCCGCGCATCTAGCTACGTCGGGCAGGCTAACGCGCTGGGCGGCGCACTGAGCAGCATCGGTCAGGCAGCGGCGTCTTATCCGCTGCTTCAAGCGCAGATTGGCTATTACAACCGCGGGGCGCCAAGTTTTGGCGGCGGCTTCGGCGGCGGCGCTGCGAGTTTAAACCCAGGTATGAACGCATTTAATATGCCTTTGACTTCTGGAGGTAAATAAACGACGATGGCTAACCAAGCAATCGCCCTTCAAGCCCGCGCACCGCAAGGCAACTTCTTGGCGCCTGCGATCCAGCAGGGCGCGCAGTTCATCAACATGATGTCACAGCAGCGTGCTGCTGAACGTCAGGCGGCGATAGCGCAGCAGTCGATGGAAATCCAGCGTGAGGCTGAAAAGCGGGCTGCGGCGGGCGAAACGCGGGCGGTTGCTAAAGCCGCGCTGGAAAGGGAAGCCGACATCTATGTCAAATACCGCCGCGAGGCGCCTATAGTGGCTGAAGGTGGCCCGGCTGCATACGCAAGTTATTTGCAAAGGATGTCAGTCGACAATCCCGAAGGCGCGGCTAGGCTTGCGCAAACGATGCCTGTCGATAAATTTGACAAAGACACCTTCACGCGCATGATTATGACCGCAGACGATTACGCTGCTGCGCGGTACGGGAAGGCCATCACTAAAGAATTTATCACGCCCGAAGGCGACGTTATGGGCGCTAACATCTCAGGCTTTCCTGGCGGTACTTACGCAACCCCGGTTCCCGACATTAGCCGCCCGCTCACGCCTGCCGCCCCCGCGGCGCCTGCGCCCGCCGCCGGCGGTATGTTCCAGCCCATCTCGGCTACCGGCGCGCAACCGCAAGGCCCAGACCCGCAGGCCGCGCTGCTGGCGTCGCTGAACGAAGCAAAGCGGACGGGCCAAATCGGCACTGACGTTGTTGAACAACTTCGCCAGTTGGGCGGCCCGCAAGCCGCTCCCGCCGTTGATGCGTTCCTCGCGCAGAACAACATCAAGGTCGCGCCGGCCGGGATGCAAAGCGCCGTCTACCGCCCAGAAGGCGGTGCGCCGATGGCGCAGCAAGTCAATTACGACCCGAACGCCTTCGCGCCGTTGCGCGCTAAGTCGCCAATGGTGTCGCCTTTGCCTGGGTCGGCCAGCGTGCCGCTTACCCGCGTTAGAGAAGAAGCGGCGGCAGGGCGTCAGACGCCTGCTGAAGCGGCTGCGGTCGCGTCGGCTACCGCAACGGCTACCAAGGCTGCGGAGCTTAAAGCGGAACAAGCCAAGAAGTTGCCGGCCAAACGCCAAGTGTCTTCACTGCTGCAAAAACTTCGCAACGCATACGAGACGCTCAACACGGCGGAAGCTATCCCGTCATCGGAACGCGGCGCGTTTGCAAACGTGTTTGACTATCTGTCCACCACGGGGGCGGGGCGCGAAGTCCAGCGTGCGCTTGGTACTGCGGCTAACAAGCCGTTGAACGAGATTACCGGCGCGCGTAAGTTGCTGGCTACGGCGATCAAAAACGCTACTAATATGTCCGCGCAGGAAATGAACTCAAACGTCGAACTGCAACTGACGCTGGACGCGCTGACCGATCCGACGCAGGGCTACGAGAGCGCCATCAGCCAACTTGATACGCTGGAGCAACTGTACGGCGCCGGTGGCGCTCAAACACCGCCGCCCAGCAACGTCGCGCCGCAAAAGACGCCGGTGGCCAAACCGCCAGCGGGCATCTCGGCGGATGATTGGAAATTCATGACCCCAGAGGAGCGTCGGCTGTGGCAGAAATGACCGTCGAACAGCAGCGCGCGTTGGCCATTGCCCGCGCGCGCCGCCGCCGCGCAGAAGCCGCGCCCGCGCCATCTGAGCCGACCTTCATGGAGGATGCGGGCAATTACATGCGCGGCATAGCCCGCGGCGTGGCTACCGGCGATCCCGCCGCGCTGCTGGCGCGTGGCGGTACGTACCTTACCGATGTGTTGGGCCTGACAACGGGCGCAAACGAGAAGATCAACGCCGTGCTAAACGCCGGTGAGAACACCCAGAATAAGATGTTCCGTACAGGCCAGGTCTTGGGTGAGGTTGCTTCGACTGCACCGCTGATCGCTGCGGGCGGTGCAGGCGTAACTCGTCTTGGCGGTCAGTTGGCGCGCGTAGCGCCACGCGCTGGCGGCGTTGTCCAGCGCACTGGCGCTGCCATTCAGACCGGTGGTATTGGATCGGGCCGCACCGCCGCGCAGACGGCAGCTATGCCGTTGCGGCAGCGCCAAGCACAGCTTCTGGAACGTACTGCTGGCGCTTCTATTGCTGGCGCTGGCGGTGCAGCGTTGACCGGCGAAGACGCTGGCACCGGAGCGACGTTCGGCGCGGCGCTTCCCGCAGTGGGTTCTATCGTCCGTAAGGTAACCGGCATACTGCCCGATCTAACCAAGTTGCCTACGTTGCAGGCAGCCCGCATTCTTCGTGAATCGTTGGGCGACAATGTTGACGCGGCACGTGCTGCTCTTTCTGCGCTTCCCGCCGACGCGCAGGAACTGGTGCGGCAGACGCTGGTCAAGGCTGGCATTGAGCCGCGCACGTTCATGGGCTTGGCCGCCGATGTGGAGCGTCTGCGTCCCGATCAGACCGCGCGTATTCTTGAAGGACAAGCCGCTGCGCGTGAAGCGCGGTTGGCTGGTGCTGCTGGCGGCGCAACGATGGAAGAAATTCGTGCGGCAGCGCGGGAAGGCCGCAAAGCCGTAACCGAAGATTTGGCACCTACGCGCGAAGCAATGTACGAACGTGCGGGCCGCGCCAGCCGAGAAGTGCCACCCGCGCTTCGCCAGGCGCAGGTGTTGGAGCAGCAGGCGCAGGGGCAATCGGATTTGGCCCGCCGCATGACGTTTGGCGCAGAGCGGTCGGAAACGCGGCTTAGCCAGATGGATGACTTGGGTGACGCCTTTGACCCCGCTGCGGTTGGCCGTGAGCGCGGCATCGCCGGCGCCATGACGCAGCGCGGTGAGCAGGCCGCGCTGAACGCCATCGGGCTGCGCGGCGAAGCTGGCGACCTGTATGACATGGTTGATGATCTGGCTTCGCAGGGTATGCAGCCTATGCGCGCTGCCGATCTTATTTCGGCGCTGCGCGGCAAATTGGCCGACCCGGAAATTTTGTCGGGGTCGATAGAAGAACGTACAATAAAAAATGTGGCACGGCAGCTTGAAAAAGCTACCGATGCAAACGGTATGCTTAACCCAAGGGCGCTAGGTAAAATTCGTCGTTCTGGGATCAACGAAATCGTCAACCGCTTGTCTACGCAAATGGGAGGCGTTCCTTCCCGCACAGGCACACCTGAAGCAGCGCAAGGAACCGTGTTAGAACTGCGCTCATTGATTGACGATACGTTGCGCCGCGGCGGCGGCGGCGATCTGGTTGATGATTTTCTTCGTCGGTCGGAACAAGGCTACGCCGCCGTCAACCGCGGTGAGTTGGCCGGGGAAGCGTTTCGGCTGTACAAGCAAGACCCTACCGCAGCGACAGAATTTCGCGCGTTGGTCGGTGGTGACCGGCCAAAAGTCGTTGGAAAATTCATGGGTGGCGGCCCTGAAAACGAAATTTTTGCCAACGCATTTGCAAATGATCCCGCCCGTTTCAACGCGCTTCAGCAAACTGCGGACGAGATGCGCGTTCTCAACCGCATGGGTGAACTGAGCAGCCAAGGCAGCACGGCAGCCACCGAACTGATCGGGCGCGAACGTCCGTTTGTGTCGCGGGCGCTGACGCGCGTTGGCTTGGCAGCGTTCCCGCCTGCGCGTATCGGCGCCGACGCAGCGCAAGTGGCACTTGCCAGCGCACTGAAGCCGCGGGTGCAGCAGCAGTTGGCAGAAGCCGCTGTTAGCGGCCCGAACGCGCTGGCGCTGATGAACCAGTACCCGACGTCGCTGCGGATGTCAGAAGCGGTCAGCAACCTGTCGCCAGGTATGCGGAACGCCCTTGCGCAACTGCTGCGTAGCGGCGCAGTGAACTACAATCAGTGAGGCGCTGACGTGACGACCATCGACCAGACCGAAGCGCGGCTGAACACGCATGAGGAAGTGTGCGCTCTGCGGTACGACGGCATCTGTGCGCGACTGAAACGCTTGGAGAACATCGGCGTAGGCGCGGCGGGTACGATCATCATGCTGCTGGTCACTATCGTAATGAGGATCGGCTAACCACCGCGGTCTGTTCAAAAGACTGCTCTGTAGGGTGATTCATGGCAGTCAATCAGTACGACGTTGACCCAGAGGGCGACGCCAAAATTGCTGAGTTAGCCGCCGATCTCGGCAGTCAGAACGCAGCAGCACTTCGACTGAACATCAGCCGGGCGGCGGTGCAGAACGCCTGCCGCCGTCATGTGGCGCGGACAGCCGCGGTTCTGTCGCTCGACACGCCCAAGGCAGACCCGTTGCCGCCAGCCGATCTGCCGTTTGCAGAGCGGCTGGCGCTGATGAAGAAGCGCAACGCGCTGCGGATCGCACACGCGCAGGCGCAAGCCTGGCAGACCGTGCGGATACCGATCAAAGGCCCATATGCCATCTGCTGGTTCGGCGATCCGCACCTTGACGACCCGTTCTGCGACTTGGTCGGCTTCGAGCGTGACGCGCGCATCTGCGCCGAAACCGAAGGGCTGTACGGCGCCAACGGCGGTGATTCTATCAACAACTGGGTGGGCAGGCTTGAACGCCTGTACGGCGAACAATCCGCCACGGTATCAGAGGGCTGGGAACTGGTCGAGTGGGCGCTGAAGCATCTAGGCGTCAACTGGCTGCTGTGGATTCTGGGCAACCACGACACATGGAACTACGGCAAGCGCATCTTTGACGGCATGAACACCGAACGCATCCTGATGCGCGACTGGGACGCCAAGTTGCAACTGGCGTCGCCGTGCGGCGGTATCACCCGCGTCTGGGCGCGGCACGACTTTAAGGGCCACTCAATGTACAACGAGTTGCACGGCTTGAAGCGGGCGGCGATGATCGACGAACACGCCGACATCTACGCTGCGTTCCACAGGCACACGTTCGGCACCGGCCAGGGCGAGTTTGCCGGCGGGCGGCGCTACACGCTGGTGCGCGCCAAGGGTTACAAGGAGAGCGACGACTACGCGCTCAAGGGCCAGTTTGCAGAACAGCGCAGCGGACAGTCAGTGGTCACGGTCATAACCCCGCGCAACGGCGCTGCCCCGGCGGTCAGCGTGTTCGAGGACGTGCAAGAAGGCGCGGACTTCCTGACGTACAAGCGCAGAAAGGCTGGGTTGTGATCGACCTTCTGTGGTATTATACCTTCCGGTACGGAAAACGCATGGGCGTTACGCAATGAGCATTGTTCTTGGCCCCCGGTCTATCGCCCGCTTGCAGGACGTGCATCCTGATCTGGTGCGCGTTGTTCGCCGCGCTGCTGCCATGTCCAGTCTGGACTTCACTGTGCTGGAGGGGCTGCGGACGCTGCCTAGGCAGAAGCAGTTGCTGGCGCAGGGCGCGACCCGCACGCTGAACTCCCGGCACCTGACCGGCCACGCCGTCGATCTGGCGCCGATGATCGGCGGCACCGTGTCGTGGGATTGGCCGCTGTACGACCGCTTGGCCAAGGTGGTGAAGGCCGCGGCGGATCATGAAGGCGTACCCATCACCTGGGGTGGTGATTGGGAAAGTTTCAAGGACGGCCCGCACTGGGAACTACCGTGGAAGCAATACCCCAAAGGAGATTGATATGAAGATGGTTTCTTGGATTGTGAACCGGCTCAAAGAGCCAAGCACCTACGCCGGCGTCGCCAGCCTCGCGCTGGCGCTGGGCCTGACCGACGTGCAGTGGGAAGCCATCTCCGCTGCGGTTGCCGGTCTGGCTGGGCTTGCCGCCGTGTTCCTGATGGAAAAGCCTGAGGCGTGATTAAACTCCTGACGCTCTTGCTGTCGCTGCTTGACCGGGTGTTTACCGATTTCGGAAACGCCAAGCTGCGGGCGCAAGGGCGTCAGGATGCACAGGAGCAACTTGATGCGAATGTTGCCAAGGCTGAAGCCGCTATGGACGCTGACGATCCCGCTCGTCTTGACCGGCTGCGTGACAGGTTCGACCGCGCTCGTCGGTGACTACTGCCGCATCGCCAAGCCGATCAGCTACGACAGCAAGACGGACACCGCTGAGACGGTGAAGGCAATTGAGACGCACAACTCTACGTGGGTGTGTCTGTGTGAATCAGACTGTCCCGCCAGCACTGCAAATACCAAATAGCCTTGCCGATCTCCTGCACCGTGGCGTCCTTATGCCCGGCGCGGCTCATGTACTTCAGCGCGTTCCCGCGGCAGTAGCCAGCAAACTCCTCTGGCGATAGCTTGGCCTGGAGGTAGTCAATCGTCTCAATGCCGCCGACCTTGTAGTGGTCGGGATTGACTGCGTCCGTCATGCGCCCAGCCTCGCCATCAGTTCGGCGCGCTCCCGCGCGTTACGCAGCATAGCGTACCGCTGGTGCAGGCGGCGCACGATCCCGATGCGGCGGCGCGTCGCCATCTCGTCATCCAGCAGGCGCTTGACCTCGGCCTCCGACATGGACGTGAGCGTGGCAGCCAGCGACCGCCAATCAACCTTGTTCATTCTTCAACTCCTTCATCGCTATGTCTGACACGGCACGCTTTTCGTGAAGGGCCGCCCAGATGCGTTCGTCAATTGTTTTTTCGGTAATCATCACATAGACCCATACCGCATGGGGCTGGCCGCCGCGGTGCAGGCGTCCGACCGTCTGCTCGTACAGTTCCAGCGACCACGGCAGCGACACGAACACCATGTGGCAGCCGCCGTGCTGAAGGTTCAGACCGTGGCCGGCGGACTTCGGGTGGATCAGCAGCAGTTCGACCTTGCCCTCGTTCCACCGCTCTATCACGTCCTTGTCTTCGATGGTCTGGGCGTGCGGGAAGCGCCGGCGCAGTTCAACCAATTCCTCTTGGTAGTTGTACACCACGATGGTGTTGGCGCGCTGGTTCTCGTCCAGCAGTTCCGCCAGCCGATCAAACTTGTGGCCGCTGAACCAATGCACCGGCAGCGGCCCCTCGCGGTTGTAGACAAACCCGGACGCCATCTGTTGCAGCTTGGTCGTCACCGACGCGGCGTTCTGGGCGATGACGCGGTCGTCGCCGAACTTGACAACGTAGTCGCGCTTCATCTTCTCGTATGGTCCGCGATCCGCAAGCTGAACCCGCGTCTCAACGACATGGCACGGCGGCAGCTTGTCCTTGTAGTCGCCTGGGTCAAGCACGAACGTCGCCGGCTTGATCCGCTCCATCACCTGTTCCAGCGCGCCGGGTGCCGGCGTCCACTGGCCAAACTCGCGGTTGACGCAGTGGAAGTACTGCTGGAGGAACGCGCCCTTGGCACGGCCCAGCAAGCCTTGGTCGATGATCTTGCATTGACCGAACACATCCTCAAGGCCGTTTGACGTGAACGAGCCTGTCAATCCCCACCGTATCGCCATCGTAGACATAAGTTTCTCCAGTGCTTTGAACCGCTTTCCGCTGGGGTTCTTCAGCCGTGTCAGTTCGTCAAACACAACGCCGTCAAAACCTGACAAATCTTCTAGCTTATCAAGGTTGTCGTAGTTGATGACGACCACAGGCGCGGCGCTGGCCAACGCCGCTTTACGCTGCGCCGGGGTGCCGACCGCCAGCGCCGGTGTGATGTTTGACCACTTCGGGGCTTCGACCGGCCACACGTCCGTGCAGACGCGCTTGGGGGCAACCACCAGCCACCGCTTGACCAAGCCGTCGTTCAGCATCGCCTGCATGGCTGTCAGCGTTATCGCGGTCTTGCCGGCGCCCACCGGCGCCAGAATCATCGCCCGGTCGCGCTCGTACAGGAAGTCGGCGGCGTCGTCCTGGTATGGTCTTAAGCGAAGCGATTGGCCCATGAATCCACACCTTCCTTCGACCACAGCACGGCGTAGTGCTGGCGCGCTGTCTCCATCTGTTCTGCAAATACCTCTTGCAGCGGCGACAACCGCCCGCCGGGCTTCTTCATTTCCACGAACCACGTCTGGCCGTTCGGCAAGCAGGCGATGCGGTCAGCCACGCCCCGCTGCGTCACGCTGCGGAACTTGTAGCTGTACCCGCCCAGCGCCTTCACGCGCTTCACGAAGTAAGCTTCAATCTCTTTCTCGGTCATGGCGCTATCCTATGGGTGCAAACATTCTGTTGCAAGGGCCAAGCAAAAAGAAACCCCCGGCGCAGTGAGGCGCACCGGGGGTTTCCATCATCAACCGCGCTGGTTTGGGGTGCGCTGTTGATGAATCCCTACCACCTTAGCCCCGGTGGTATCAATGTTTTCCACCATCCGGCGAAGGTCGGATTTGGTATGAACTCTGGCAATCTCCGGTGCTGCGAAGATATGCCGCTTGGTGTGGAAGTCAGCCGACCCCAGACGCCCGCAGTCCGTCCAACCGGCTTCCTTGAAGGCGTGCAGCAGTGCAGCCTGTGGCACTTTGACGCCCGCCGGAACCTTACCTTCTGTGACCAAAAGATCACACAGCTTGTGGAACGGCCCGCCGACAACGCCCGACGCAAACGGCCCGACGCGCAGGCGCATCATGTCAACCAGGTAGCTCTCGGCTACACTCATGCCCTGCTCGACCATATTCAGCTTCCACTCGGTCACCGGCGGCGCGGCGGCAGGATTGAACGCCGACACGTCCCGCAAGTGCAGCCAAGCCCCGATCTTCTCATAGCCGCCGGCCTTGTACCAATCCCACAGCACCGCCGCTTCGTCGGGGTGCATCCGCGGTGCGCGTGACCACACGCAGAACCAGCGGCGGTCTTGCGTCGGCAGGGTGATCGGCAGCGGATCGTTCGTGAACGCCACCACCTGAACCCGGTTCAGCATCTCGTAGGGGTGCAAGCCTTTGCGGTTGATCAGCAGCGTCTCTGGCGGCGCGGCAATGATCGGCTTAAGCTTGTTGGCCAGCGCCCGGCGCTCCTTCGCCTCCGGTTCGCGCAGTTCGTTCAGGATCAGGACTTCAGCCTCCAGGTTGTACCCCCACTGGCTGTTGATCTCGCCCGTCTCAATGATCGAACGGTTGTGCTGGTGCTTGCCGCCGATGGCCCACAGGAACGGCGCCCACATGGTGTCCTTGCCGCTGCCTTCGTCGCCGCCGTGCAGCACCGCGTGATTGATCTTCACGTTCGGGTGCTGAACCTTGTACGCCATCACATCCAAGATATGCTCAAGTTCGGATGTTTCTTCGATCAGACTGCGGCAGTGATCCAGCCACGGCGCGATCTGTACGTCACTGACTGATGCCGTGGCGCTCATGTCGGGGCGGGCGTTAACCCAGCGGTTGCCGTAGACCAGCCCATCGCGCGCCACCAGCACGTCCTCGCCCGCGGCGTAGGTGATGCCGGTCAGCGCCTTCGCGCCAAACTCCTGCCGGCGCTCGTCGTAGTAGACCGACGCGGCAACTTGCCGCTTGTTGTTGTGGATCGACCGGCAATCAACGTGGCGGAACAGCGCGTTGAACACGTTGCGCGGCACTTCTTGGCGCGTCACCATGTCGAAGTAGCTGTCGTCAGACTGCACGTAGGCGAAGCGGTCGAACCACTCGGTCTTCAACAGCCGCCCGGCTTCCTTGCGCTCGACCTCCTTGACGGTGATGGCGGCCTGATCCGGAAAGGCTTCGGTTGGCGAGATTTTCTCGGCCATCAGCCGCATCCGTTCGGCGATCAGTTCGTCCCGCAGCCCTGGCGTCACGGTCGGGCCGCCGTTGTCCGACACCCATTTCAGGAACGTCGTGCTGGTCAGGTCTTGGCAGTGGCCGTGATAGCAGCAGTAGGAGCGATCCAGCGGCTTGTAGCGGCCCTCGATGCTGCCGTCCGAATGCGCGGCATGGTTAGGGCAGACCACGCCGCACCAGCCCTCGTTGTTGACCCGCGACAGCACCATGCTGTTGTCCGACAGCCACGCCAGCACGTTGTCTTGGCCGGTGTCGCGTATCTTGATGCTCTTGATCTCTGCGGTGTCCGATTCGGGCGGCACGACGCCCAGCGCCGCGCACACTTCGTCCAGCGTGTACTCGCGGTCGGGGTGGAACTCGACCAACCGCGCCTCAAAGTTGCCCCTGCCCCGCTTCAGGTTGACGCTGCCGGGGATGCGGCAGTTGCGGACGGCGTTGGTCGCGCCTGGGTCAGTGTAGCCCGCGTCGGCGATGGCGGTGATGGCCGCGGTGAAGTCTGCCTTGGACGGCTGTTCGCTGAAGGCGTAGCCCCACTGGAACGACCCTTCGGACGTTTCCATGATCCACGTCGGGGCCAGCGGCGGCTCCTTGGACTTGGTGCCGATGTCGTCCAGCATCATGAACAGGACATACTCGACGTTCTCTGACTTGGCAGATGGCTTGCCGTCCACGAAGCGGTCAACGATGAACGACCCTGTGTTGACGTACCACGCATCGCCCGGCTTGATGTTGGCCTTGGCCGGCAGGAACGACGGGAAGGTGGCCTTCGGCGCCCCATCGCCGTGGTAGACCATCTCGCCGCCGACCAGCGTCGGCTTCTGCTTCAGCAACAGCGCCGTCTCGCCCGTCTCGAACGCCAGCTTGGTGACGTATTCGATAAACTTGATGCGATCCTCACTCATCGCAGTACTCCTATTTTCCGTATCGTTGCATGATAGCCACTTCCGCGTTCAGCGGCAGGCCGGCGGCCCAGAGCGGCGGTGTACACATGATCTTGACCAGCGCGGCGGCGGCGTCCTCGGCGGTGCTGGCGTCGGTCTCCAGCACGATTTCGTCGTGGACGTGCAGCACTACGTCGAATCCTTCTTCCTCCAACCGCCGCAGCGCGTGTCGCAGCAGATCGTTGGCGATGGCCTGTGTGATGTTTTCGCAGGCCAGACCGCGCCACAGGCGGGCGCGGGGCCATTCCTTTGCGTCAGCGGCGGGCTTCCACGCCGCCTTGGCGTAGGTGATGTTGCCTTCCTCATCAAAGCGAGCGAACGGGTAGCATAGCACACGGCCTGACGGCAGGGCATACCAAAGATGCTGCTTGTCGTACAAATATGTCACGCGGCCCGCAGCGATCTCTTTGCCTGGGTGGCGCATGGCGCCGGTGTACGCCCGCTCCAGCCCCGTCCAGTAGTTGACCGACCACGGGTTCGCCCGGCGCCAGCCATCCACCATCTTGCGGCTGTCGCTCTCGGTCAGGATGACGTTGTAAATGCGGCCCATGCTGGCGAAGGCGCCCACGCCGCCGGCGAAACCGCAGGCCAGTTCCTGCACCTTGCCGATCTGGCGCTGATCCTTGTCCACGTCATCATAGCGGACGTGGAATGTCGCCGCGGCGTTGTGCTTGTACACGTCCTCGCCGCGCGCGAAAATGCCCAGCTTCTCTGCGCCGCTGTTGGTGTTCGACGCCCACGGCGTCACCCGCGCCTCAATGGCGGCCCAATCGGCCACCACCAGCCGCTTGCCTTCGGGCGCCATCAGCGCCGGGCGCAGCATCCCCTTCAGCACGTCCGTGATCCGGCGTCCGAACTGCGGCACAATCTTGTGACCGCGCACCATTGCCTGCCGTGCTAGTGCAGGGTCGTCGGCGCATCGTCGTGGGAAATTATGAACTTGCAGTCCAAATGATGAAGCGCGGCCTGTAGCACTACCTCCAGCGAATACGAACGCTCCTCTAACTCGTTGATCCTCATCGTCTGAGAGCGCAGCCGCGCGCGCAAACTTTGCAACTGACGACGCCCAAAGGTCGTCTGCACATTGGATAACTTCAGCGACGACGGGCGGTACTTCATCAGGGTTTTCCTCTGCCAGAGCCAACAGATTGAAGCGGACGTTCTTGTCGATTGATAGCTTGGGTTCGCCGTCCTTGTAAACCGTCGCCAGTTTGAGCGCCTGCGGCCCGACGCGATCCAGCACCCACGCCCGCATCTTGGGGCTGCGGACGGACGTGATCTCGCCGCCGGTGGCCTCCTCGACCGTCTGCTGGATGTCGGCAGACTCGGCGTCGGCGTACTGCACGGCGGCCAGCGCCAGCGGGCGATCCAGCAGCACGCCGCGGTCGTTGATGCGCTCGTTGACGTGGTAGTCGCGCAACTCATCAGCGGACAGCGCGCGCTGCGCCTGGGCGATGGCCCGCATGGCGCGCACGTCCTGTTCGCAGTAGGCAACCATCTCAGCCATCAGGCCGGGGTCGTCGCGGAAGGTGCCATCCGCCTGCGGGATCGACAGCAGCCGGATCAGTTGCGCGCCGCGGTGGTCTTTCTTCATGGACGCGCCAGCGAACCGGCCTACGTCCTCCAGGCTGCCCGGCGCGCAGTTGGCGCGGGCTTGTGCTGCGGTGCAGTAGAACTGCTCCAGCGCGTAGTTGATCTGTAGGACGTACCAGCACACCAGACGCTCGAACGCGGCGTTGTGCGCCCGTATCTGGCCGGTGTGCTGGCGCACGTCAGCCGGGAACGGCTGGTCAGGCGTCCACGTCCGCACGTCGTCATCGTCGAAGGCGTAGGACATACACAGCACGTCGGTGCTGGCGTCCTGCGCGTAGTTGTAGACGCCCTTGGCCGGCAAGTCACAGCGGCTGCGCGTCTCGAAATCGAGCCATAGGATGGTCATGGATGCCTCACTTCATCCGCTACTAGCCGGGGCGGCCCAACCCGCCCCGGCGTTCGCTGCCCAGTTTACACGCGGCGCCGGCGGCGCGGTGCGTCTTCAGCCGGGGCTTCCGCTTCCTCGGCGTCTTCCTCCGCCGGGGCTGCGTCCATGCCAGACCACTTCACGATGTCAAACACCGGCGTGAAGATGCGGCCATAGCTCTTGTGCTGGTAGTGTTCCTTCTTGAGGCGCACCACCGGCACGGGCTTGTCCTGATCCTTGTCCACCTGTTCAGCGATGGCCACGGCCAGACCCTGCACGGCGCGCTTGCCGCCGACGCTGGTCACGCTGTAGCGGACTTGCAGGCCTTCGTCCTCGCCGTTCGTGCAGGCCAGCGTCATGCCGATCTGCATTTCCCAGCCGCGCTTGGCGGATGGCGGTGCGGGGTCAAGTTCCGGCAGCGGCTCAGACACGCTGACCATCTTCTCGGCCAGCACTTCGCCATCGCCCCAAGCAATAAAGCCGTGGACGAACGAGAACGGATTGACGGCCCACAGGCTGTCATCCTCGACCTCGGTCTGATCGGCACCGAACACCCAGTGGCCGGTCTTGTCCATCTTGAGGATGGCCATACCGCCAGCACCAGCCGACGATTCGATGGAGCGCAGCGCAGAAGCCAGAGACTTAACAGACGGCAGATTAGAGCCGCCAAACTTGGAGAGTTCATTCGACATTATCGTGTTCCCTTACTGGATTTTGGCCATTGCCTTCTTGAGCGTATGGCCGATTTGCAACACCGCGGGCCGGGGGTCATTCCCCGGTGCCAGAGTGTTACCCGTGGAGACGGCGACCACCAAGTCAGCCGGCAATTCGATCTTCATCTTCTTCAGCGCCTTGTCGGCCACCGCTGGCGTGATCGCCTTCGGTTCGCCCCAGGCTTCAACGCCTGCGCTTGTCAGGAACGCCACAGCCTTGTCCTCGTCGGCCCACTGACGGGTCGCCCGCTTCGGCACCAGCTTCCAGTCGCCCACCGGATTACCCTCAGTCAGCATCTGTTCCGCCAGTGCCCGCAGGCCAGAAATGAACTCCTCCACCAGCGGCACCTGATCCAGATAGTGCGCGATCTGATCCACCGGCAGCGCGTCCAGCTTGGTCGCCAGCAGGCGATCCACGGCGCCGGTCATGACAGGGCAGACAGGCTTTGCAGCGCACCACTTGCAGTGGTCGCCCGCTTTCAGCGGGGCGTCAGGCTTGAGCGCGCGAGTGACGGCGGCCTTCAGGTCACCCTCGAACGCCTTGATGCGCTCCACCGTGGTTACCCACCGCTTGACGCTGGGCGGCTGCACGATGATCAGTTCGACCTCCTCCACGCCCTCGAACACCCACTTCGTGGCGTCCGTCCGCATGGCGGCGGCGGCATAGAACATCAGTTGGGCGTTTTCTTCTGCCGCCACAGGGATGCCGTCACCGAATTTCCAATCCAGCACAACAGCGCGCCAACCAATGCGGCCCAGAAAATCAGTACTACCAAAAACGTCAGGCAGATAATCCCCAAAACCCACCCGGCTTTCGACAGCATATTCCATCCTCCCTTCGGGGTCGATCTCATCCAGCGCGGCCAGCGCCGGGCGCAGCTTGCGCTCGATCAGGTCTTCATCCAGCGTAATGCCCTCATGGGTGCGCCCCAGATAGAACTCTGGCGGCTTGTTCTTGTCCAGCACGTCCGCAATAGTGTCGTGCAGCAGCGTCCCCTCATTGGCGTAACTGCTGCTTGGCTGCGGTGGCATCTTGTCCACCAGCGCCACGCTGCCTGGGCAGGCGATGACGCGCTTGGCGGTTGATCCGCCGACGATCCTACTGTGTTGCATCGTTCACTGTCCTTTGTTTGGGTGGGTTGTATGGCACGTCAAACTTTTGGGTGCAACCGGCGTCATCAGATTGGCGGCTGACCTGGCGTTGCCGTTAGCGCGCGCTTGTTCATAGACAGGCCGGCGATGCTTCCGCAACGACTCGCTGAATCGGTACACGCTCCCCCAACCATAGTCGTGCGCCAGTTCGGTTAGTGTCTTGTCGCTGATGTCACGATCGGCAGCGGGCAGCGTGGGCGCGGTGCCTGGCGGCCTGGGCGGATTGTTCGTCCGGCCCTTGGGCGCTGTTTCCTTGGCCATGCGCGCGTCAACAGAGGCCACTTGCGACAGGTGGGCGCGTATGCGCTCGTTGGCGTATATGCGCTCCCTGCGCCCATCCTCGTACAGCCACCAGAACACGCGATTATGGATGATCGCACGGCGCGTCATGCCAACAGCCCCCGCGCCTCTACAGCGCGGCGCAGATGGTGCGGGGCATAGCCCCAGCGCCGGGTGCAGTCGCCATACTCGCGGCACAGGGCCGTGATGCGTTCGTCAAGGGCGCGGGTGGCGTTGTGCAGCCTGTCATGCTCTGCAATGGCCGCAGCGGCGTCCTGCAAGATATCGCGCTCTAGGCGCGGTGATGTGCTGTTCATTTGTCATCCTCGATTAGTAGGGCCAGCGCCAAGAGCGCCAGCGCGATGCAAAGCCCGGCCATGCTCAGTCATCATACTGACTAGCCAGCTTGGCGTCCCATTGGCGCCACAGCTTGGCAATGTCGGCCTGGGCCTCGGTCAACCGTTCGGCCAGCACCAGAGCTAGTTCGCTATCGTGCTTTGCAGCGTCTAACAGCGCCAAGGTGGGCAGGGTGCGGAGATAGTTTCTGTCGTTCAGTTTCATGGCTCAAGCCTTTCCTGTGAGTTGTTCAATAATGTCTGCAATGCGCCCATAGCTCTCTGCAAGCTGCAGCTTGCGGCGTTCATCGCTGGCGCTGTCGCACCATTGCGCTTCACTGTAATAAGCGGCTTCCGTTTCACGGTAGATGCGCGCGGCCTCCGCGGCGCCATGCGTGGCGATGGCCTGGGCGGCGATCTGTTCGGCTGTCTGGCTCATGGTTTACCTTCCCTCTGTTGCGTTATCGTTCATCATGGCGTCAAGCGCGGCATTCAGCGAGTCCACGTAGCTAAGGCGCCGGCCTCGCATCTTGTGCTGCGCCCTGATAAGCGCGGCTCTGGCCATTGTTTCAGCGGCCAATTGATCGGCGATGATCTTAAGGCAAGCCTTGTTCATTGTCTCCCCCTCCCCTTCATGCCGCCATTGCGACGGCTGTTGCCTTGCGCTTGCTGGCGCCATGCGCCGGAAAGCCGATGATAGCCTTGCGGCCTGTCAGGGCGCATAGGCCACATGTGGCGCATGTGACGTTGTCGCTGATAGTGGCCGGGCATATGGCAATCTTGCGTCCGCCTGGCGTCACAGTGGCGCGCGTTGCATCGGCTGGCAGCACGACGACGACGGGTGCGATATTGAGCGCGGCCAGTTCATCGGCATGCGCCAAGTCATTAGCCGACAGATTGACAGCAAAGCCCTGCCCGATAGCGTCAACGACGGCAGAGGCGTTGTCAGCGTTCATCGGCTTGTGGGTGTAGGTATAGCCGCGCTTGCCGCGGTTGGCGCGCACAAGGGCGCCCATGGCCTCGCGATCGATCGCGTCACCCATGCCCGGCAGATCCCCGGCCTGATTGTGGCGCCAGAGAGTCCCCTTGGGCAGCTTGGCAATCTCGGCCATAGCCGCTTCCCATGCCAAGCCAGCCTTGCGCTCTGTCACCTTGCGCCAGAGGATGGCAAGCGGCCCGCCTTCGGCATAACAGCCATTGCCCTTAAGCGGGCATGCATGCGGGCAGGATTCCTCACTAGTAGTGGTGACGGGGATTGGCCCTGTCTTGGCGTTGCGGCTTGTGCGGGTGAATTGGATGTAATGCGTTGTCATTGGATTGTACCTTATTTTAGTGGATTGGATTGTATCGGCTGTCAGATGAGAGCTAGGCAGGCAAGGCAGGCGAACAGCGCCAGCATGGCAAGGGCGTCTTTGGTCATGGCTTAGGCCTCCGTCTCGAGTTCGTCGGCGCCAAACCACAGCACCTCATCACGCGCGTCCGTTTCGACGGCGTAGCAGTCGCCGTCACGGGCGATCACGCGCCCGGCGTCATTGGTGGCGGGGATGGTGACGAAATCGCCGATAGCGAAGCAGTGGGCAGTCATTTGCGTTTCCTTTCGTTTCGTGTTGATGCGCCCATCATATCAACGCCAGCGCACCCTGCAACACATTTGTTTGCATCCTTACGCATTTGTAATGTTAGCATGGATTGTCACGATTGTCAGATGTTAGGCTGGTTTGAAGGTGGCAATGGCAACGATAAGCGCCTGAATCGCTGGGATAATCAGCCAATTGTCATTTAGGTAGTGTTAGATTGCTTATCAAAAATAAATATGTGTAGTATATAGCTAACACAGTAACGCTGGCGCGTGGTGAGCTGCGCCCCCTCGCGTTCTCAGGTGAACTGGAATTGTCGTGCCAAAGTGACAATTCCGCCCAAAAACCGCCCAAGACGGCCCAAATTGTCACATTGTCACGCAAAGCCGTTCATGTTGGCCCTCTCTCTCTCGCTTTGCCCAAACCGCCTAACAGCAAAATGGTGCGCGCAAGCTGCGCGCCAGGCGGTTGGATTGTCGGCGCCCAAACCGCCCAGCCGGGGAAATGACCCCGCCAGATTGCTGCGACATGTAGCCGCAGGCTGTGGCCAGGAATGCTGGAGGGGGGGGTGGGGGCCGGCGGGCGCGTGGCTGTCACGGGCACCTCCCGCAAACAATTTTTTATTTTTTATTTTTACGCAACACAGTTTAGTGCAGCCTTGCCCGCGCCACCCGCGTCATCTATTATGGCACCATGACCTTCTATTCCCTGCCGTTCGCACCCGAACGCCCAGAAGCCACCGAGGCGCGCTTGGAGGCGATCTACGAAGCCGCGCGTTATGGCCTGAAAGGCGACAGTCTGGCGTTGGCCGCCGGGCTGACGCCGAAGCAGTTCCGGCGCCTGTCTGAGTTTGACCCGCTGGTCGAGGTCGCTGAGATGAAGGGCCGCGCTGACGGCGAACTGTCCGCCGCCAAGACGATGTACCACGCCGCCGCCAACGGCGACGCCAGGGCTGCGCTGGACATCCTCAAGCACCAGCACGGCTGGGTTGCCAAGCAGCAGATCGACGTGAACATCGACCAGCAGATCAGCATCACCGGCGCACTGGAGCGGGCGCAGACGCGCGTCATCGAAGGCCTGTACACCGAACTGACGCCGTTAGAGGACAACACCCACTATGCAGCAGCCAATCTACTCAGCAGCCGAGGAAATGGAATTGATGAGTCGGCTGTGGTCGCCGACGATCAAGGATGACCCGCTGGCGTTCGTGCTGCTGACCTACCCATGGGGTGAGCCGGGTACGCCGCTGGAACACTTCAAAGGGCCGCGCAAATGGCAGCGCGACGTGCTGGGCACCCTGCGCGACCACATCAAGGACAACCAAGGCAAGGTGGACTACGACACCTTCCGCAAGGCGGTGGCGTCAGGCCGCGGTATCGGCAAGTCGGCGCTGGTCAGTTGGCTGGTGCATTGGATGCTGTCCACGCGCATCGGCAGCACGACCATCGTGTCTGCTAACTCCGAGGCGCAGCTACGGTCGGTGACCTGGGCCGAGATTACCAAGTGGCTGGCGATGTCGTTGAACAGCCACTGGTTCGAGATCGCCGCCACACGCATCATGCCGGCCAAGTGGATCACAGAACTGGTCGAGCGCGACCTCAAGAAAGGCACGCGCTACTGGGCCGTCGAGGGCCGGCTGTGGTCGGAGGAGAACCCGGACGCCTACGCCGGGGTTCACAACTGGGACGGCGTGATGCTGATCTTCGACGAAGCGTCCGGTATTCCCGACAGCATCTGGTCGGTGTCAGACGGCTTCTTCACGGAAAACACGCCGCACCGCTTTCATGTCGCGTTCTCCAACCCTCGACGCAACACCGGCTACTTCTACGAGACGTTCAACAGCAAGCGCAGCTTCTGGCGCACAAGCAACATCGACGCGCGTGAGGTCGAGGGAACCGACAAGAACCTGTACCAGCGCATCATCGACGAGTACGGCGCGGACAGCTACCAAGCCAACGTCGAAGTGTACGGTCAGTTCCCGTCAGAAGGCGACGACCAGTTCATCCCGGTCAATCTGGTGGACGACGCCATGAAGCGGCCCAAGCACAAGGACGAGACGGCGCCGATCACCATCGGCGTCGATCCGGCGCGGTTCGGGTCGGACGCTACCGTCATCGCGGTGCGGCAAGGCCGCGACCTGATCGACATCAAGCGGCTGCGCGGGGCAGACACGATGGAAGTGGTCGGTCACGTCATTGAGGCCATTGAGGAATACAAGCCTGCGCTGACCGTCGTCGATGAAGGCGGCCTGGGTGCAGGCGTGGTGGATCGGCTAAAGGAGCAACGGTACAAGGTGCGCGGGGTCAACTTCGGCAACAAGGCGCAGAAGCAACTCATGTACGGCAACAAGCGTGCGGAGATGTGGGGCGCGATGCGTGAGTGGCTCAAGACAGCCAGCGTGCCAAACGACCGCTTCCTGAAGTCTGACCTGATCGGGCCGAAGACGAAGCCGGACAGCAAGGGCACGCTGTTCCTTGAGTCGAAGAAGGACATGAAGGCCCGCGGGCTGGCGTCACCCGACGCTGCCGACGCCATCGCGGTGACGTTCGCGTTCCCGGTGGCACACCGCGAAGGGCGCGTTGACAAGAAACGCGGAGGCGGATATTCTCCCGGCGGAGTTGCCAATTCTTGGATGGGCAGTTAATCAGATGGCCGACAAGAAAAAGTCTGTTTCGTTGGCCGTGGGTCGTGGGGAAAAGCTCCCCGCGTCCAAGGGCGCGGGACTGACGGCCAAGGGCCGCGAGAAGTACAACCGGGAAACCGGGTCGAACCTGAAGCCGCCGGCGCCCAACCCCAAGACAAAGGCGGACGCAGGGCGTAAGGCCAGTTTTTGTGCGCGTATGGGCGCGGTTGCAGCTAAGGCTAAGGATGGCGAACGTGCCAAAGCCAGCCTCAAACGGTGGAAATGCTCATGAAAAAGCCTGGTCTGTACGCTAACATCAATGCCAAAAAAGAACGGATTGCCGCCGGTTCTGGCGAAAAGATGCGTAAACCGGGCACCAAGGGCGCCCCGACTGCAAAAGCGTTCAAAGAGAGCGCCAAAACAGCTAAAAAGGGCAAATGATGCGCCGCATGACCCCCATGAAGACGCCGATGGGCCTGAAAATGCCCAAGCCGAAGGCCGAAATGGACGCGATCCCGCTGGCGCGTAAGCCCATGCCGGGTGGCAAGGACATCATCAGCATCACCACGCGGATGCGTGAAACGCCCATGAAGAAGGGCAAATAAGATGCCTTTGTCCAAATCTGCCAGCAAAGAGGCGTTCCGCAAGAACATCAAGGCGGAAGTGAAGGCTGGTAAGCCGGTCAAACAAGCTGTAGCTATCGCCTACAGCGTCAAGCGCGAAGCGGCCAAAAAAGGTAAGAAGTAAGCATATGGCCGACCCCACAGGCATCCAGAAGGCGGGCCAAGTCGCCAACGTGGGGTCAAACCCTGAGAAGGTGCCTGCGCGCGACGAAGACAAGATGGCAACCATGCGCCACCGCCTGAAGATGGCGCAGTCGGCGTACTCGGACAGCCGCGAGGACGAACTGGACGATCTGCGGTTCATGGCCGGCAGCCCGGACAACCAGTGGCAGTGGCCCGCCGACGTGCTGGCCACCCGCGGGTCGGTGCAGGGCCAGACGATCAACGCGCGTCCGTGCCTGACCATCAACAAGCTGCCGCAGCACGTCCGTCAGGTGACCAACGAGCAGCGCCAGAACCGGCCCAGCGGCAAGGTCATCCCTGCGGACGACAACGCCGACGTGCAAGTGGCTGAGATTTTCAACGGCGTGGTGCGGCATATTGAGTATATGTCGGACGCCGACGTGGCCTACGACACCGCCTGCGACAACCAAGTGACCTACGGCGAGGGCTACATCCGCCTGCTGACGGAATACTGCAACGACGAGACGTTCGATCAGGACATGCGCATCGGGCGCGTCCGCAACTCGTTCAGCGTCTACATGGACCCGACGATCCAAGACCCGTGCGGCGCCGACGCTGAGTGGTGCTTCATCACCGAAGACATCCTCAAAGAAGAATACGAGCGGATGTTCCCAGACGCGACGCCGATCAGCACGCTGTACAGCCAAGGCGTGGGCGATCAGGGCATCTCGTCGTGGCTTCAGGAAGACACGATCCGCATCGCGGAATATTTCTACAACACCTACGAAAAAGCCACGCTGCACCTGTACCCGGACAACCAGACTGCCTACCGCGGCACGCCGCAGGACAAGCAGCTTACGGCCATGTTCGGCAAACCGATTCGCAGCCGCGAAGTTGACCGCAAGAAGGTCATGTGGATGAAGACCAACGGCTACGACGTGCTGCAAGAGCGCGAGTGGGCCGGCAAGTGGATTCCGGTCGTGCGCGTCATCGGCAACGAGTGGGAAGTTGACGGCCAGATGTACATCAGCGGCCTTGTGCGGAACGCCAAAGACGCCCAGCGCATGTACAACTATTGGACGAGCCAAGAAGCCGAGATGCTGGCGCTGGCTCCCAAGGCACCCTTCATTGGCTATGGCGGCCAGTTTGAAGGATACGAAATGCAGTGGAAGACTGCAAATACGACCAATTGGCCGTATTTGGAGGTCAATCCCGACGTGACGGATGGAGCCGGGGCTGTCCTCCCCCTGCCCCAGCGCGCACCTCCTCCGTTGCCCCAGACTGGCTTGATCCAAGCCAAGATGGGGGCTGCTGACGACATCAAGGGCACGACGGGCCAGTACGACGCCTCGCTGGGTATGGCGGGCAACGAACGCTCTGGTAAGGCCATCCTCGCCCGCGAGAAGCAGGGCGACGTGGGTACGTACCACTACGTTGACAACCTCGCCCGCGCGATCCGCCACATCACCCGGCAGATCGTGGACATGATCCCGAAGATTTACGACACGCAGCGCATTGCCCGCATCATCGGCGTTGATGGCGAAGTCGATATGGTCAAGTTCAACCCATCGCAGGCTGAACCTGTCAAGGAAATCCGCGACCAGATGGGCGCGCTGATCGAAAAGGTCTACAACCCCAGCGTCGGCACCTACGACGTGATGGTCACGACCGGCCCAGGCTACATGACCAAGCGTCAGGAAGCCTTGGACGCCATGTCGATGATCCTGCAATCCAACCCGCAACTTTGGACTGTGGCAGGCGATCTGTTCATCAAGAACATGGATTGGCCGGGCGCGCAGGAGATGGCAGCGCGGTTCAAGAAGATTCTTGATCCGAAGGTTCTGTCCGAAGGTGATCAGTCGCCTGAGATGATGGCCGCCCAGCAGCAACTGGAGGCCATGACGCAAGAACTGAACCGCATGACGGACATCATCGCCAACGTGCAGGATAGCGTCGCCCAGCGCGAGGTGGACATTAAGGAATACAAGGCCCAGGTGGACGCCTACGACGCCGAGACAAAGCGCATCAGCGCCATGCAGCAGAGCATGACGCCGGAACAGATTCAGGACATTGTCATGGGCACCATCGCCGCGGCGCTGGACACCGGCGACCTGATCGGCGGCGCGCCTGAGATGCGCGAGATGCCCGACATGGAGATGGAACAGCCTGAGATGCCAGAGATGGGCGAAATGCAGCCCGAACAGCCGCCTGAAGGAATGATGGAATGAAGTGCGCGGACTTTGTAGGGATGCTGTTTCTGGCGCGGGATGTGACCCATTCCGCCCACCTGAACACGCGCAGCTATGCCAAGCACATCGCGCTGAACGAGTTCTACGACGGCATCATCGACCTGGCGGACAAGTTTGCCGAAGCCTACCAAGGCAAGTACGGCCTGATCGGGCCGATCTCGCTGATGTCGGCCAAAAAGACCAACAACGTGGTTGAGTTTCTGGAAGGGCAACTGGAAGACCTTGAGCAAATGCGCTATAAGGTGGTCGATAAGGAATGCACCCCGCTCCAGAACATCATCGATGAGATTTTTGGGCAGTACTACTCCACCTTGTATAAGCTGAAATTTTTGGCTTGAGGTCATAAATGCCCGTAACCGTAGCCCATACCACCCCGTCAGACGGCAGTTTTAGCGCGACAGGCGCTGCTGCGTGGGACGCCAACCATTCCGTTGTGGGCTTAGGCACTCTGGCTGAACAGAACAGCAACAATGTGTCAATTACCGGCGGGTCAATTACCGGCGTCAGCGGTTTAGGCACAGTCACGTCGGTTGGCGGTACCGGCACCGTCAGCGGTCTTACACTTACTGGCACGGTTACCAGCAGCGGGTCGCTGACGCTTGGTGGAACGCTTTCGGTCACGCCGTCAAACTTCGCCTCGCAGACGGCGAATACGTTTCTCGCGGCCCCCAACGGCGCGCCGGGCACACCCACGTTCCGCGCGATTGTCGCGGCTGACGTACCGACGCTGAACCAGAATACGACCGGCACCGCCGCAAACGTCACCGGCACCGTAGCTGTTGCTAACGGCGGCACAGGGCAAACAACCTACACCGATGGCCAACTGCTGATCGGCAACACTACCGGCAATACGCTGGCCAAGGCCACGCTGACTGCGGGTACTAATATTAGCATTACTAACGGCGCCGGCGCAATCACCATCAACGCCACGGATCAGTTTGTCGGCACCGTGACCTCGGTGAGCGGCACTGGTACGGTGAACGGCATCACGCTGACCGGCACCGTCACTTCGTCTGGCTCTTTGACATTGGGTGGCACGCTTTCTGGTGTTGATCTGGCCACTCAGACCACTGGCACATTGTCTGTTTCGCGCGGCGGAACCGGCGCGACCACTCTTACTGGCGTGGTAAAGGGCAACGGCACTTCGGCCTTTACCGCAGGAACGGTTTCGTTGACCACTGAGGTTTCTGGAACGCTTCCGGTAGCCAACGGTGGCACGGGCGTTACGACCTCGACAGGTACCACTTCTGTGGTGCTGTCGAACAGCCCGACCCTTGTAACTCCAACCCTTGGCGCGGCTTCGGCTACCAGCATCGCTACTGGCCTCGGCGCAGGGGGAACGCCCGCGTACACCTTCACGGGCGACACCAACACCGGCATGTGGTCGCCTGGGGCGGATACTCTCGCGTTTAGCGAAGGTGGCGTCGAAGCCATGCGTATCGACAGCAGCGGCAACGTTGGGATCGGGACGACCAGCCCCACCCTTGGCAAGTTGGTGGTGTCGCAAGCTTCATCTGGAACAGCTACGTTTGCCCTTGAAAGCCAAGGGTCTTGGAATGCGTCTATCGCAGCCAATTCTTCCGGCAATCTAATCTTCAACAACAACGCCGCAACCGAGCGCGCCCGCATCGACAGCAGCGGCAACGTCGGGATCGGGACGAGCGCGCCTGCTACACGTCTTCACGTAGCTGGCACGGGAAGTGGGCCTACTTTGCGTTTGGAAAACCAAACGGCATCTACAGGTAAGACATACGAAATTATTTCTGGCGACGGCGGCCCGTTGCGGTTTCAAGATACAACGGTTGGCGTTGAACGTATGCGAATTGCCAGCGCGGGCAATGTTGGAATTGGAACGTCTAGCCCAAACTCAGTTGCCTTATTGGATGTTTCGTCAACTACAGCAGGTTTTCTGCCGCCTCGCATGACCACTGTGCAGCGCGCGCTTATTCTTACCCCGCCAAACGGCTTGATGTTGTACAACACCACTACCGACAAGCTGCAAGTTTATGCCGCAGGGGCGTGGGTTGATCTGCATTGAGAAAACGAAACATGACCTGGTCAGAATTGGACTCATAAGCCGTGGGGCCGTTTTTTGGAGGAAATTTCTTTTCCGGCGGATTTTTCCGTGGTATCGTCGCGGCGGTACAAGATTTGTTTGTTGAAATCCGTTCGTTTACCGAACGCAGGAGATTTTGATGGCTATCAATTTGAAGGCAATCACAAGCTGCATGGGCTACCAGCAAATTTCAACGCTGAGTAGCGCGCAGAGCCTGACCATCCCGGAAGTTGACCCTTCCACGGGCCTCAAGGCTATGCCGACCATTGCACTGATCACGCCTGAAACCAACGCTGTCCGTTGGCGCGATGATGGCACAGCCCCCACGGCTTCGGTGGGTATGCCTCTCGCCGCTGGCGTGACGCTTCAGTATGACGGCGATCTGAAAAAGATCAAGTTCATTGAGCAGACCGCGTCTGCGAAGATCAACATCAGCTACTACGTGTAAGGGCGGCGACATGAACATCTCAGGCGATACCCCCGGCGTGGACTACGTTGCGTACTTCACCAAGCAGCTTCCCAAGGACTTGGCCGCTATGGCTGCGCTGCGCGACGAACTGGCGGTTCGCCAGGGCGCGCTGTCGGCTGCTGAAGCGGCGCTTGCGGATCGGGACGCCGCGGCGAAGGAACTGGAAGCCGCCAAGGTTGAAGCCGCAGCAATTAAGGCTGACGCCGTGAAAGCTAACGGCGACGCTAAGTCTGCCGACGCTGCCGCCAAGAACCGCGAAGCGGCTGTGAGCGTCGCTGAGGCTGCGCTGGCCGACAAAGTCAAGACCGTTGAGGCTGATCTGGCTGTGCGCCTGAAGGCTTGCGAAACGCTGGAAGCCGGTCAAGCCAAGCTGACCGCTGATCTGGCCGCGCGCAGCGCCAAGCTGGACGAAGATTCCGCCGCGCTCGACGCGCGCGTCAAGGCATTTCAGCAGAAGGTTGCTAATCTTTCTGTCTGAGTAAAACCGTACCGGCGAGGCTCACCGGGAACTCCATAGGGGTTATACATGGACGAGAATGTCCCAAACGAAGCGGATGCCTCCGCGCCGGAACTGGAAGCTACGGCAGCAATCCAGCCCGAAGAAAACACAACGCCGGAAACGCCTGTCGAACAGGAAGCATCCAAGACCTTCTCCCAGGAGGAACTGGACGCCATCGTCGGCAAGCGGCTTGCAAGGGAACAGCGTAAGTGGGAGCGTGAGCAAGCCCAGCGACTGGAAATGGCCCAAGCGCAGAAAGCGGCAGCACCGCCTTCTGATCTGAGTGCCGACCAGTTCAACACCTACGAAGATTACGCAGAGGCTTTGGCCGAACGTAAAGCGGAGGAATTGTTGGCGCGGCGGGAAACCGCCAAGCAGCAGCAGGCATTGCTTGAAGGCTACCACGACCGTGAAGAAATGGCGAGGGATCGGTACGACGACTTTGAACAAGTCGCTTACAACCCCAACCTGTCCGTCACGGAGACAATGGCGCAAAGCATTCAGGCTTCCGACATTGGCCCCGATGTCCTGTATTGGCTCGGTTCCAACCCGAAAGAAGCAGATCGCATTGCCCGGCTGCCGCCCATATTGCAGGCTAAAGAGATCGGAAAACTTGAAGCCGGCATGGCCTCAAGCCCGCCGGTTAGAAAGACTTCAACCGCCCCGGCACCGATTGCACCTGTCACAGCCCGCGCTTCTGGCGCGCCGACGTATGATACGACCGACCCTCGTTCGACCAAGTCGATGAGTACGTCGGAATGGATCGAAGCGGAACGGATGAGGCAGATCAAGAAGTACGAGGCACAACGCAACCGTTAATTTGGGACTACCACCATGGCTAACTCGATTCTTACTATCGACATGATCACGCGGAAGGCTCTCGAAATCCTCGAGAACAACCTCGTGCTCACCCGCAACGTCAACCGCCAGTACGACGACAGCTTCGCTGTTGAAGGCGCCAAGATCGGTTCGACCCTGCGTATCCGTCTGCCCGACCGCGCTCTGGTCACGGACGGCGCTGCCCTTCAGGTGCAGGACGACAACGAGCAGTTCACCACGCTGACCGTTGCCAACCAGAAGCACATCGGCGTGAACTTCACGACCGCCGAACTGACCATGCAGTTGGACGACTTCGCAGAGCGCGTGCTGAAGCCGCGTATCTCGCAGCTTGCCTCCAGCATCGACGCTGACGTGGCCAACGCTTACGCCACCATCGGCAACACGGTTGGCACCCCCGGCACCACCCCGGCCACTTCTCTGGTTCTGCTTCAGGCCCAGCAGAAGTTGAACGAAAACGCTGCCGTGATGTCGCCGCGCTACGCGACGGTCAACCCGGCTGCCAACGCTGGCCTGGTTGAAGGCATGAAGGGCCTGTTCAACCCGACCGACACCATCAGCAAGCAGTTCAAGAACGGCATGATGGGCACCGGCGTGCTTGGTTTCGAAGAAATCAACATGTCGCAGTCCATCAAGCAGCACACCACTGGTTCGCGTACCGCCACCGGCGGCACGACCTCGGCGGCTGTTACGGCTGAAGGCGCCACCACCATCGCCATCACCGGCGCTGGTGCATCGGCTACCGTCCGTGCCGGCGACGTGTTCACCGTGAACGCTTGCTTTGCTGTGAACCCGCAGACCCGTGAAAGCACTGGTTCGCTGTTCCAGTTCGTCGCGCTGGCCAACGTCACGTTGGATGGTTCGGGCGCCGGCAACATCACCGTTGCGCCGATCTACTCGGCTACCAACGCGCTGGCCACTGTGAACTCGCTGCCGGCTACTTCGCAGGCTGTCGTGTTCGTGGGCGCCGCCAGCACCCAGTACGCGCAGAACCTGGTGTACCACAAGGACGCCATCACCTTCGCTACCGCCGACCTTCTGCTGCCGCAGGGTGTCGATATGGCGTCGCGTCAGGTGCATAACGGCATCAGCCTGCGTATCGTTCGTCAGTATGACATCAACAACGACCGTATGCCTTGCCGCATCGACGTTCTGTATGGCTACAGCACGATCCGTCCGCAGATGGCTTGCCGCATCTGGGGCTAACCTGAAACCGGCCCCCGGTTCGCCGGGGGCCACCTCTTTTGAAAGGATTCTACAATGGCTCTCCCCAATGGCGGCGGTGGTTATCAGGTCGGCGATGGCAACCTGAACGAACCGCTTATCGACGCAATCCCGCTTCCGCTTTCGGTTGCTTCGACTGCAACTCTGACTGCGGCCCAAGTGCTGAACGGCATCCTGCTGGTTGGCAGCGGCGCCACTACGGCACAGACCTACACGCTGCCGACCGTGGCGCTGCTGGAAGCCACTCTGTCCAACTCGGACAAAGTTGGCACGTCGTTCGTGTTCCGTGTGGTCAACCTCGGCACGTCGTCCGGCACCGCGATTATCGCTGCTGGCACCGGCTGGACGGTGACGGGTTCGCTGACCATGACCGTTCCGGTCACGACCGGCGCAACCATGATCGCCCGCAAGTCTGACGTTGGCGCTTGGACGCTGTACCGCGTCAATTAATGGGTTAGCCCCGGCCTTCGGGTCGGGGCTACCTTTTCAGGAGACAGACAATGGCGAACACCAAATCCATCGGCGTTGCCTTCCTTGACCAAGACATCGTCGGCGCTCAGTTCATTCTGTCCGACGAACAGCTTGGCTACACCGCAGAGGCTCAAGGCGCCGTCACGCAGTTGACTAGCAAAAGCACGGCAGTGACGCTGAACAAGTCGGCTGGCGTGATCACCATGAACAACGCTTCGTTGGCCACGGCCACCAACGCCACGTTCACGCTGAACAACAGCCTGATCTCGGCCAACGACACCGTAATCCTTACGATCTCTGGTGGTCAGGCTACCGCTGGCTCGTACAACGTGTTTGCAAACGCGCTGGCAGCCGGTTCGGTCAGCATCACCTTGCGTAACATTTCCGGCGGCACGCTGTCGGAAGCAGTTGTGATCAACTTTGCGCTGATCCACTGCGCCTAACGAAGTGGGCGGCCTTCGGGCCGCCCATTTTAAGGATTTCTTATGACCGTCATTTATATGGTTCACCCCACGCACGGCGCCAAGGTTGCGATCTCCAATGAGGAAGCGATTTTGGATGCATTTGATGGCTGGGAACGCTATGATGTGGTTACGTCATCTGTGGTGACGGACGATGACGAGGATGAGATCGTCAACGAGATGGCGGCACCAAAGCGGCGCGGACGCCCCCGCGCGAAGCAGGAAGACTGACCAATGACGAGCGCCGGCGACATCATCAACGGGTCACTGCGGCTTTTGGGTGTCCTGGCCGAAGGCGAAACGCCGTCAGCCGAAACGTCGCAAGACGCGCTGGCCGCCATGAACCAGATGATTGATAGCTGGAACACAGAGCGGCTGTCGGTCTTCGCCACGGAGGATCAGGTGTTCACATGGCCCGCGGGCCTGCTGTCGCGCACGCTGGGGCCGACAGGCAACTTTGTCGGCAACCGCCCTGTGTTGCTGGACGATAGCACCTACTTCCGTGATGCCAGCACCGGCATCAGCTACGGCATCAAATTTATCAACCAGCAGCAGTACAACGGGATTGCGGTCAAGACCGTGACCTCGACGTTCCCGCAAGTGATCTTCGTCAACAACACGTTCCCCGACATCGAGATGTACATCTACCCGCGCCCGACGCGCGCGCTGGAGTGGCACTTCATCTCTGTCGAGGAACTGACCAAGCCTGCGCTGCTGGCCACCGAACTGACGTTCCCGCCGGGCTATCTGCGTGCGTTCCGCTACAATCTGGCTTGCGAGATGGCGCCAGAGTTTGGCGTCGAGCCGTCGCCCCAG
>Ga0209190_1000303_pt1 | contig 35941 bp, 59 predicted proteins | sample M_140205_XF_Meta_FD_187315 | JGI IMG/M metagenome (GOLD analysis project Ga0209190, IMG submission 187315) | Freshwater microbial communities from Lake Montjoie, Canada to study carbon cycling - M_140205_XF_MetaG (SPAdes) (version 2) | ecosystem: Environmental > Aquatic > Freshwater > Lake...
CAATCAATTCCGCGATCTTAGTGCGGTATTCCGCAATGACGTTTAAAGTTTTTTCAGTGGTGGTCATAATAAATAGTAATAGATGACTGCAAGATTAGCATTAGACTGGTGGATTAGCAACTACATTTTTGGGTTGAGATCCTGGAAATTGGACATCATCTTCAAGCCCTACATCTCCTTTGTTGATGGCATCCAATGCTTCTTTCTGGGAGTTAAAGTTCCATGTATTCTTGGATGGTCTAACAGACGGTGCATATAAACCCAGTACCGCTTCATGCTTGGTAGGGTTCATGATCTTGTCTTGATCCCGGATAGCGAACAACATTTTGGATGGCATTAGCAAATCTTTGGCTTCTTTAATTGCAGCATCACCTGCAGGAGCATGCACGTTAATTGTGTCACCATCAAAGTCAGCATTTAATCCCGTAGTAACATATGGGTTAATTTGAATTGTATTACCATCTACCAATTTAGGTAAGCCCGCCAATGTGCTGAACTTATGCCATGCGGGGGCTCTAGAATAGACTACCGGATGTGTCGGCACTAAATCCTCCAGTGCTTTCTGTGCGTGCATATCTTGGTTTTTGATCGACAATGCAGAATCAGCAGGAGAAAACCCTTTCAACACTAAATGCCGTTGTAATTTAGATCCAAATATACTCCAGGCCATTTCGCGAGGAATACCAATCTCATCCAATGCCAAGTCAGGGTTTACGGTAATTGTCCCACGCCCTACATTGTCCACAGGTTTGGATAACAGTCTTCGTTGGACATAACCAAACTTAGGACTGCTACCAACAATCTTCTGGAAGAACCCCGACACTCCTCGAGCTCGAGCTTTGTCATTTACGGCCTCGCCAAAGCCGTAGACAGCCTTCACGGAGTCATACAGGTTCTTGGTTGCTTCTCCTTCACCCGCCACACCTAGCTCGCTGGATGCCTCATGATACATGTCTTTATTCGCCACTAAATCCCGGTACAATTCATTCGCATCTCCAGGGATGAATGAGGAGCCTGCCAGTGAGTAAGGTCTAAACACTGCCGGGATTACGGGCACTGAGGATATCATTAAATCTTTGGGTGTGGCATTGTTACGCCGCATCCCTTCAATGACATTTAGTATCTTCACCGCGCTATCTCGTTTAGATGATTTATTTGTTTTAATCAATAAATGTTGTCTAGCCTCCATGTCATTTAAATTCATCTGACTTAAATGATGGTACAAAGCTTCTGGTCCAGTGGTAGGGGCTAATGGTGTTGCAATTGATGCCGATTTAGCATGACCTGCATTAAGGAGTTCATTAATTGCCCCTAATTGAACGAGCCTATGATGCACCATTGATCCATTGCTATCTTCCTTTGGATTACTGATTTGATCTTCAATATGTTTAATGGCGTCTTTAATTGGAATGCGCATTGTTCCCGTTAATGCGTCGTTCTCTTTACTGGTAGGAATTGATTGGGTATTTAATTTACCACTGAACACATGCCTGCGACTTCCTTGGAATTGTTTGTAGCGTTCTGGGTTCTCTGCCTCCCTATGTGGCTCCCAAACAATTTGAGTATGACCGTGGGGTAACAATTCATGCCCAGTTACTCCAGCTTCCTCCAGCATCTCCCGCCGTAATGCTTCCTCAATAGATTCCCCTTCATCAATTCCACCCCCGGGAAACCGAATGAACTTCTTACCTTTGGTGTTAGTTGCAAACATACCCACCAAATCATCATTGTCCCTTAGTATAGCTTCTGCGGATTCTCTGAATGGTAAGTGTGCCCTGGTTGGGACGTTCAACGGACGTACGGAAGCGATTTTGTGGGCTAACACATGCCCTATTCCACTAAGAATACCTGCTTTCAGTGCCTGATCTTTCATGGCGTTCCAGTAGGTAGCGCGAGCAGGTCCAATTATTGGATCGTCTGTGCTTGTATGCCCCGCGGCATCTGCGTGATATTCGGCGGTAAGTACTGGAACCATTCCAGCTCCCGCAGATAGCCCAGCAATTAATGAATTCCTAATTGGATTTCTTTTACTTAGCGCACCTACAATAGGAGAGGCTAATACCGAAGCAGACGACCATGTTTTACCAGGCCCATATAATGTGTGAGCCCAATCATTGTCAGTGCGTAATGAGTGTCCCATTTCGTGCCGCATTACCGCTTCATTATTAAATTTGGGATCTGTGTCGTAAAAAATCGCCCCATGCAACTTAGAATTGATAATGTCCTCCGGCGTCATGAAAGAATGTAACCCAGTCGCATCACTAATACCCTTGCGGTTCATAAAGAATGCGTTACGTGCGCCGGGTAACGGGATAATTGGTAAATCTTTATTAATTTTTAATTCATCTCTTAATGCTGCCCATGGATCTACCTTAACCACTTCCTTTAATCCCGACGCATCTCCCCCTTCAGCCATAGGGATAGCTGCACCAAGTCCACCACCCACAACGCTTCCCACTAACCCATTCACAAATCTGTTTCTCCATTTGTGTTGGTTCTCCTCGTCATCAAATAAGGCGGTTGTACCACCCCCTAATAATCCGCCTAACCCAGCGCCTATGATGATATTGTTTAACTGATCGTTTGCTTGTTTAATGGTGGGCATATTGATTAAGCTGTGGTAAATGTTTGTGTTTTGGGGTTAGTAATGTTTCATACATCTACATTTAAAGCATGGCATTGTTTTACAAATCCAAAAATAAAAGCGTCTGTTGTGGTGTTCATTGTTGTTACTCAAATGACCGAGGACTTAAACGTTGAAGCAGTGCTCTTGTTCGTAATTTCATGTTTTCCGCGTCCCGTCCTTCTGGTATGTTTTTTTGCAGTAATTCTGCAACGCTCATGGCAGTTTCAGGATTCTTTGGAACAGTACCTATAAGACTCTGTAAATACGGAGGGAGTTTTTCAATTGTAGGTCCGTTTAAAAATTGTTTATAATAACCGGGAACTTGGTCTAAGGCTTGTTGGTTATGTGCGTTAATGGTATCGGTTTGTCGGTTTATGGCTCCAGAACGCCCGCCGATCACCCCGCCCACGGCTCCTATTCCGGCGGCGTAGGGTGACTTCACTGAATTTAAGACGTCAGGTAAACTCAAGGATTGCAAACCTTTAAACATTTTTAATTTTTTTGCAGCTAAAGAGGCTGCTATAGCAAGAACTGGAGTTATTGCGATTCCTCTCAATCCTCCTGTGGCTCCACCTACGACGGTTCCTCTAATTCTGTCCCCTAGTAACTTTGAAGCTAATTCTGGTTGTGCTGTTTTAAGTGCGTCTGGAATATTAGCATACCCAATTGTGCTTGGATCATATGTCTGTCCGGGAATACCGGGCAACAAATCATTTGGGTTAGCGCCCGTGCTTGCTTTTTTCGTGTAATACGCGGCGTCTAATAAGTGAAATGCCAGATTTGTGTAGTTGTTCATAAAATTAAGTGGTTCATTGTAAGGTTTGTTTTTGTGCTGCGTTGATTGCGGTAAATGTTTTTCCAGATCCTAAACCGTGATACACAATAAGCCCGGGTGTATTTTCCTCCATCAATCGTATGGCTACGCGCTCTTGATGCGGTAATGCCACCATTGCGGCATTCTTGGTAATTGGAGTGTAATTTCCAATACCGTAAATACTACACAATTTAGTGATTGAATTCATTAATTAAGCAGCGGTAAATGTTTGTGTTTTAGACATAACGTCTTTGTAAAAGTTGTGCATTTTATTAAGGTCTATTTATGTTGCGTAGAATATGATTCCACTGCGGTGTTTGCGGAATATCAGCTGTGACGAAATCAGGGATCGGACTTTTCGGAATTGCTCGCACCAATTTTGTTCCGACCATCTCGTTATTGGCCACATTAGTTTCATACGTGTCGTATGAACTGTAATTGTTTGCAGGGTCTTTTAACCATTCAATTGGATGATGTTGACTTTTCGTTTGTTGAAGTTTAACGTCACCTGTTAGCGAATAATCCCCCCCGTATGATTGTTCGGGCGCAGTGCGGTAGGTGCTTAAAAATCCGGTGCGATCCGGCAGCACTGGAATATGCCCAGGATGATGCATACCGATGGCATACTGCGACGTAACGTCGGCATGCGGTGATCCGTGCAATATGGCCTGCTGTTTCAGTCTTGGTGGAAGAATAGTGCCCCGGTATAATTTTTCGATATTCATCTGCGGCAGCGGCACATTTGACGTGGTTGGCAGTTTTTCACCGAAATGAAGAGCGTCTGTGACTTTCTTCAACCCTGGCATTTCGGGGAAATTGCGCAAAAACGAAACTGCCTTGTCGTTGTCGAATCCGTGTTGCCCCAGTGTTTTTACACTTTTTTCAAAATGCGCATTTGCAGGTGATGGAAAATTTGCGGGTAGATGGTGATCCGGAATAATCACCTTCGGCATGTTCGTCGGCAGTTTTAACGCATTTCTAATAGCGATTAAAATTTGAAATTTAGATCCTTTTTCGGCTATTGCTTCTGGCACTAAATGTGTATCCACGTAGGAATTTGTCCGGGCTGTCACTACGTTTTTCAACGGTTGGAGCATGCGTATTATGTCGGCTTTGCTCAATTTACCGGCAGCCAGCAGTTCACTGTAACGTGACGCGGATTTACACATCTCGTCCGTCTCATTGTCTCCCAGCCCATCGCGCATCAAACGCACGGCATTTTTCGTAATTGGAGTATAATTTCCAATACCGTAAATACTACACAGTTTAGTGATTGAATTCATTGATTAAATACTACGAACAATTACAGCTCCAAGCTCTGAGGGCTTTATTAATGCGGCTATCGGGATCTCTGGAAGTTTCGGCAGAAGTTAATCTTTTCTTCATACCACACATTCTACTACAAAAGCTATGCCTACGTTGTCCGCGTTCTCCTGTAGCTTTAGTATCCTTCACTGGAGCCTTTAGAGTACCACCAGTCTCTCTGTGATAACTGGCCCGACCTTTGGCGTTCAATCCACCTTTGGGATTCTTACCTTCACTGCGTTGCCAGGCAGCCACTGCTTGTTTAGTTAACTCCGACCATTGCTCCTTGTCGGGATAGTCTTTGTCACCTGGCTTAGCTGTGGGTTCTCCTCGTTTTTTCTTTGCTCTAATGTTTGCCCATAGACCTGGCTTAGCAGGAGCTTTATCTTCTGCATTCTTAATGTTTGCTACCTTTAATAAATCAAAGGCTAATTTAGTGTATGTATTCATTAATTTACCTGTTTTGTGTGATTAGGATCTAGAAATCCTCTGCCTCCAAGTAACGCCTTCAGAAGTCTACGCTTTTGCTCTTTAGGCATATCGCTTAGTGCTTCTTCTTCACTACGAGTTCTTTGATCTGGCAGCATGAAGTCATACATGGGCCTATTTCCAGATAGCTGCTCAGACGCTCTACTAGGAACTGTACCTTTCATTCCCCTTTGGTTAACCTGCAACCGAAACCTATCTGCTATCTTTTCTTTAAAGTTATTGTTGGAGTCCATAGCAGAATCGTTTGGATTATATACCCTAGACATCCGAAAAGCTAGATGATGTATAGCGTTAAGTTTTTCTGCATCTCTGTTTGATAGATTAACTGGAACAGATACTTGAGAATTAGCGGTTGGGGTAAATGTTACTGGGTGTCCTGTCTTAGCTTTAACTCTAGAGCTTAACTGATCAAACACTTCTTTTCTTTTAGATTCGTCGCCGTCAAATGACAATTCGACGTTGCCTGTCTCTTCGTTGTTAACAGCTAAACCTGGAAGACCTTGCTCCTCTAGTAAAGAGTGGTACATCTTTCTAAGACCTACTCCTTGTACCTTTTCACCTGAGGCTGTGTATGCGGCTGCCAGCTTACTTAACAGATTGGATTGTTTACTTAGATTGTTGTTATCAATCCAATCATCCTCTATTTCCCCGCCATGCTTTAACGCAAGTGCTCTGGCTTCATCTTTAGTTATAGAGTGTCCTGCTAATCCTAGAGCCGCTTGGATCTTCTTTGGCTTCTTTAAATTGCTTCCACCTGACAGATAGTCATTGTTAAAAGGTACGCCTCTTTCGTCAAACAATTCTTCCCACTTCTTTTTACGAGCATAGAACTTGTCTACTGTGTTTGACGCTCCTATTAAAGGTAAATTAAGACCTAGCCTTTGAGCTAGAATCGTCTCAGCTGCATAAGTTGAATCTCCTACTTCTTCTTTAAAGTTATCCCAGTTCCTATTTTTAATAGATTCACCTAACTCACTTAATTCTCCGGTAAGATAAGAGAAAGGATAATGTCTGCCGTTAAGAAGGTTTCTACTAACGTCATCAGACCAATGTACACTTTTCTTTAACAGACCGGCTTGTAATTTTTCTGGACCTATTGCATTTAACGCAAAGGCTAATTTAGTGTATAAATTCATGTATTTATTTGGCTTGGTATTTTAATGTTATTAGTAAATGCGGCATGTTTGACCGCAGTTAATATGGAATTTTTTTCATTACCTTTGGAGCCAAGTTAACCGCATTCGACCAATACTTCTTCAATGCTTCCGGAATCCGTCGAACAAAGGGCCTAGACAAATGTTCTTCAATTGCAGCAATTACTTTAGGGTTTTTTGCATGAGAACGATATTCTTCTAGTGTCACGGTCCTGCCTCCAATAGCTGGTATATGCTCGTAATGGGGTATTGGTTCCCAATCCCAAACCGCTCCGGGAATTGACGCAACGACTTTGGCGTCCGCCGGTTTAATAGCCTCATGGATATCCACCCATTGCCCGCCCTTAAACAAACGTCGGTGAGCCTTATAGAAACCGTCAGAGTCCAGGACGCTAATGTGACCCTTAGGCTGTGAGCCGAGGTAAAGCTTACGACCGCCAGGGGCTTCGATCATATGGTACGCTCGTCGTACCCCACTATCCACAAGCTTCTTGTGTTCGCCAACTGGTTCCGATGTAAAAAGAGAAGACGGCTCTTCTGACGCAAATACCACGGGATGCGTGTATTCGAACGCCTTCTCCTTGCCCGGGCCGTAATTGCGAGTTGTGGCGTGTGCAATGTCTAACGAAGATAGTTTGCGGTCTGATCCGTGAAAGAGAAACTTCCCAGGAGGCATTTTTTCGAGCGACACAACTTTTGCGTCTGGGTGAGGATTTCTATCCACGGTATCCATGAACCAATCTGCAAAAGTTTTATTTTCTGCCGTTTTAATGTTTGCCGCTTTTAATACAGCAAAGGCTAATTTAGTGTATAAATTCATTGTTTATTGTTATTAATAAATGCGGCGTTTTTGGAACCCGCCGGATACCAGCTTACTTAACAGACCGGCTTGTTTATATGAATGTTTGATTGGAGAAAAGAACGTAAGGCGGTGACCCTCTGGGTCGTTAATTGCAAACGAAGTATCACCCCAAGAGTTATTGCGAATAGGATGTATGATATTATCTCCACCCTTCATCTGTTCCCAAAGTTCATGTACATCTGGCACTGCAAGTGATAAGTGGGTTGGAGAAGAGACTTTGTGTTTATTTTTCTCTGGTGACATTAATTCAAGCGTTGTGCCTCCTACGTTAAACATTACGCCTTTGTTATCATCGCCTTCGTCCCAGGAATGCACTACTGGGAACTGCAAATGTTTTTCGTAAAAGTTTCGCGATGATTCAAAATCTTTTGGATACAACGCTAATCTGAATTCTTTAATAGTTACAGGATTGTTTTTTTGCTGTAAAACGTTTTGCAATTTTTCTGGACCTATTGCGTTTAAGGCAAAGGCTAATTTAGTGTATAAATTCATTTGTTTAATTTTTTATGTTCTTCATCTCCCCAGTCCTCATAGGGATCGTAGCCGTGTTCTTTTTCCCAGGCCACCTGAGCCTCACGGGCATGAACAATGGCGCGAGAATGCCCTTCATCTCGACCAATTGCCTTGTGCATGGACGCTCCGCCCTTGCCTGGATTTTCGACCACTATATGGTAGGCCAATCCAGCCTTGTCTAAATGTTTTCGGATTTTGGCGAGCACTGACTGCTCCGGCGTAAGCTCTGCAGATTCTGTAGGAGCACCGCCAAATAACGCTTTTTTGGTGAAGATGCGCTGGTCGTCGTCCTCGTAAACAGCCGGAGCGTCATCTGCCGCAATCTCCACGCGTTTGATGTCGTCACCCAGTGCCTGCCGATGCAGTGGTAGAAGTTCGTCCTCATACTTCTTTGCGCCGCCTTCGGTGAAGTATGACTCGTATTCGCCGGTTGGGTCCAGATCGGGGCGGTGAAATTTCGCACGCGCCACGTTGAGCTTCCCGACCAACTCAGGCGGCAGCTTGTCCATGATTGACTTAGTTTTGCGCCATGTCCCTTCGCCGCCGTGCGTGTAGCGGACGAGCTTCTCCTTCTTGAAGCGTGCCAACGCAGCATCGAGTGAAGCCTGATCAGAAAACTCTTCAGGATCCCCGTCAATGACCGGGCGGAAAGCTGTCACGACGGCCTCCTTCTCTTCAGGCGTCAGGCCAGCCCAGAATTTGGTCTCGACTCCGCCCTTCACATCCGGACGACGCACGCGAAAACGTCCATGCGTAGTTCCTGTGCCTTTGAAGAAGTCTAGGTCGTCGCCGTCCTCGCCGACGTGCCCTGGGATCGAGCCGTAGTCCGTGGGATAGGTCATGGTCGGGATCGGGTAATCCGCGCCGAAGTCCTTCGTGCTTCCCTTTGGTTGATCCACGACAATCGTCTTCAGCAGCTCATGCATTCGCTGATCATCGAATCCAGAGGTGGACGTTTGAGCACTGGCTAATTTACTAGGAGGCTGCGCTTCATCAAACTCTATATATTTAGAAGGAATCTTACCTATAGACGTAATGAGATGTGCATGCGGAACGTCTGATGCATAGAATTTACCTTCTGTATCCTTAAAGTCTTTCCACATGTCTTTCGGGTTTTGACCTCTAGCTATCAGCGCCTTTATTTCTTCTGGTGATAAAGTGTGATGCCGATTATGCACAAACTCATCTTTACCCTTTTCGTCTAAAGCGTCATAAACTTCAGGTGACGTATATGGAATCAATTCAGAACCGTCCATTCTGGTATCTGGATAGTCTTTTAATAGATCGGTTAATTTGATTTTAATTCTAGCAGCATCAAACTTTTTAATCGGGTGCTTGTCATGAATTTTGTCAGGATCTAAATCTCCAAAGAAAACAGAAGGACCATCATAAGAAGTTTTCCATGGATACTTAGCTAACCTTTCATCTTTTTCTTTAAGCCATCTATCTGCATCTCCATTAGGTCTGGCTATTTCTAACAAGTGCCTATTCTCTGGTTTTGCTATTTCGTTTCCTGACAACAACCCATGTTCTTTTACTTGAGCAATACCGGCCCTTGGAACATAGGAATATAAATACTCTTGTTTATCTTGAGCACTGGCACTCTTAGCTGGTTTTAATTGCTCTGCCTTATGTCTACCGTACCATCCTTTGTCATTTAACACGGTATTAAGATCTTTTAAATGCGTTAATTGATCAGACCCTAATGCTGGTTCTTTATTCCCATTAGGATTAAGAAGATCACCAACGGCTGCTCTGGAATAGAATGTTCCCTTTCGTATTAACTTGGCTTTGTCTGGTGCCAATTTAAAACCATCGGTATAGAAATTTAAATTCCTATCTTGTTCATCAGTTAAATCTGGAGCGGCATGTAAGATATCGGGCTTTAATGAATAAACACCGCGTACTGCCTCCAATTTCTTTAACGCATCTTTCCCTTGGGGATTCTTTTTCCAAACATCAGCAAGATCATTTACAGTAATAGTTCCTGCTTGATTAGGATCTGAATTTACATCGTCCCCAGCATTCCCGTAGAATCCGGCTACATCTGGCCTATTCTTTAACCAATCAGGTTGTTTATTATTTACAGTAAATCCGGCATAGGTAATCTCTCCGGTATCTGGATTGACCTCTACTGGTGTGGTAGCACTGGCACTCTTAGCTGCTTCTCTCTCCTGACTCTTCTCAATGGCATACTCCTGTGCATATGCCTCCTTAGGTGTTTCATGTGTTCCTAATACTCTCGATTTATCTTTAGTATATAGCACCCATTTACCATCCACTTTCCGTACCACAGCTACCTTCTTCATAAACGCCACCTTACTGGTGCTCATGTCTTCCCGTTCCAACAATACCGGTGGAATATCCTGTCGCAATAAATGCATTCTAAATCCGGTTGGTATATGCGTCACACCAACAATGTTTTTGTTTAATTCCGAATCAACAAAGAAATCATCAGTATGTGCCGTCAATAATCCCCGCATAACTCCCGCCTTATCCTTGTACTGCCTATTGTCGGAATGTTCTTTAGCCTGCTTTAATTCTCGGAGGATTGACGGGGCCCCTGCTGCTAATTTAGAAATATGCCCTATGGAGCCTTGGGGGCGGTGATCGCCAATTCCGTAAATTTTACACAGTTTAGTTATGCCGTTCATGATACATTATAGTGAGCCCTGTAGAGTATAATACGAGGGTGGGCGATTGCAATGTTATTGTAAAAGATGAGATAGGTAAAAAAAAGATCCCACATTCATTATAATGTGGGATCTTTGGGTTAGTGCGGGTACCACCCGGGGAGTACCCCCTCGATGATCCCCCCGTGCAACAGGATGTACTCCTGTATTACTTTAATAGGCACCCAGGAGTAAACCGGCTTGTTTACGTTGAACCCATGTTCCTCGTATGGGTTCAGCCCCGCCCAGTCTGCGGGGGTCAGGTGGGTTCTTCCAGACTCGGAGGTAGTGAGGCATCCCACCTCTACCTCCGAGTATGATATGCACGTCCACTTGTTGCTGTCTTCCTGGGGGGAGCTGTAGAATTTCCACCCGCCCTGCACCGACACTTGCGTGCCGTCCGCTAACACCAGCGGGGGGTTGCGGTATTCTGGGGTTGTCCAACGGGGGGAGTACATATCCCGCAACTCTGTCCTGGGGGCTGCCGTCTTCGTCTCGACGGCTGAGTATGAGTATGATGGGTTTGGGTTTGTGATCATATTACTACTATATAACGTGTTTGGGGGTCATATTTCCCTATGTGGGATAGGTAAAGAAAAGGATCACACATTCATTATAATGTGTGATCCTCGGGTTATTGAACGCAACGTCATGACCGCCGCGTTCTTCTGTTATGTTGTTACGAACGGACCGTCAGGTCCGCCGCATTTCTTACCTTTTCCAGGCGCTGTTTTACAACGGCGCGGGAGGCGGCCACACACTCAATGGCGCCGGCCAGTTCGTCTTGCAGTGTGTTGAGGAATCTTAGTTGTAAGGACGCAGTTGCCTGCTTCCCTGTTAAGTCTTCCAATTGTTCTTGCAAAGCGCCGAGGCATTCCTCGAGAGTGTGCTCCACCACGTTTCTTGCTTGGTCAGCAACATTAATGTCGCAGTCCTTGTCGTTGGTATTGTTAGTTGTAGACATACAATCCTATATAACGTGTTTGGGGGTCATATTTCCCTATGTGAGATAGGTAAAAAAAGGATCACACATTCATTATAATGTGTGTCCTTGGTTGATGGTTGATCTAGGATGGATTTCCGTTCCACCCAGCGGTGGTGACGGGTTGTCCGTCAACCCTCACATACTGCATTTTCACGGCGTCGTAAACGCCCGTGGCGTTTACGACATTTACCGCGTCTGGGTAGACTGGGGACACCCAAGCCCAGTCTTTCATAGGCTGTCTCTCCCCCCGAAATGTCCGGGTGGAGAGGGTCCACCGCCCTTTGGTGGCCGGAAGGGTTTTCTTCCACGCCATCTTGGCTAGGGTGAAAGTAATTTTGATTAGGTTGATTAGGTTTCTCATAGTACTACTATATAACGTGTTTAGGGGTTATATTTCCTGGGGGTGAGATAGGTAAAAAAACACACATTGTAAAATCGCTTTACAATGTGTGATAACGCGCAGCAACCATTGCCAGGCGTTTCATATGCGCCCATATCTTTGCCGGGCGCAGGCAGTCCACAATTATTAAAGCGTTTTAATAATTGTGTTTTTCCCCTATCTTCAGTGGGTTGGATTGTCGGATGCCCGACTAGCAAATAGGAGTGATCCTATCAATACTATATAACGTGTTTAGGGGTCATATTTCCTGGGGGTGAAATAGGTAAAAAAAGGATCACACATTCATTATAATGTGTGATCCTCGGTTGAGGGTGTGAGGGTGTGAGGGTGTTTAATCCTACCACACCCCCAGCGTAAGGTCTTCGGGGTAGAGCAGTTCGTGCAGTTGCACGAACTCCTCTGTTTCCGCCTTTAACTGCGCCTTTAGTTTATTCAGGTTGGCAATCCCCGGCCAGGGGGTTTGCCAGAAGAGTTCGTTTTCGTCCCAGTGGTTTTCCGAGTTCCACTGGGACCAATCTGCTTCTTCCCTCTCTATTTGGATGGAAGTGTCCGACCAGCATTCCAAAAACCAATACCTCGCATACTCTGCGGGGTATTGGAGTTCAAGTGCCGTAGGAGTAATAATTGGTGTAGTCATAGTACTACTATATAACGTGTTTGGGGGTCATATTTCTTGGAGCTGAGATAGGTAAAAAAAACACACATTGTAAAATCGCTTTACAATGTGTGCCAACGCGCCCATCAGCAACCACTGCCAGGCGTTGTTCTCTTATATACCCCACCCTGGTTAAAAGCGTTTTTAACCATGGTGTTGAGATTTTGTCCTGCGGCTACTAAGGCTGCAGTTGACCGAGATCTCAGGGTCATTCTCGTTTCCCCTTCTCCCAGTGGGTTGGTGCCGGGCTTCGCCCCCGACCATAGCGGGCGGAGATTGAGCACGTCTGCTCAATCTCCCTCCTGATAGACTAGTGCTATCAATACTATATAACGTGTTTGTGGGTCATATTTCACTAATCAAATAAGATAGGTAAAACATACATTACTTACATAGATGAGATAGGTAAAAAAAGGGCCCACGCGACATAGCGTGGGCCCTAGACATTTCCGGTAACCTAGGTGAGCAAGCACGGAGTCCGTTTGTGGAGTGTGCCTGAGCTGACCTAATTCCGAATCTCAATCACGCTCTCCTATACGCATCGTATAGGAGACTCCTATACGCGCATAGGAGTGTGACTGGCCCCCGAGTGTCCGACGGGGGGTTGAGGTTTAGGTTTGCCCATTATGGGGGCACCACACCCCATAATGGTAGGAGCGTTAGTGCTCTTACAATTCTATATAACCTTAAATAGGGTTATATTTCACTGTCTGGAGTGTTAACTCCAGAACCTCTATTTCCTGTTGCAATACCTTAGCATCGGTTTCCAACTGTGCGAATTCCGCTTGTGCTTCGGTAAGACGTTCTTGAACTACCGCGATGTTCTTATTGGCGGCTCTCAGTTTTTTACGCGTACCAATCGTACTATTTTGCACGTGGTCTTCTTCAATTTTTGCAATGGTAAGCTTTGACTGAAAGCGCACCACTTTTTCACCTCCGGCAATTAACCGCACAAGGGCGATGCAATGCATAACCCGAGTTCTGTTTAATTCCCGCATCACGTTCTCAATGGCGGTTGTTTTGATATCTGTATGCATACCCCGCGTTGCGTCTTCTGCAACGGTTGTCGTGATGTCTTCTGCAGTTTCTGTAATGTTCATGTAATTAATGTTTAAATGCTGGAGTTGCTGACAATACTTTGTACAATTCTTGGTTAATTGTACTGGGTGTGATGTTCGGGTTATTTGACGACAATTCGTCGATGTGCCCCATCACTTTAATAATACCGAGCCTTAGCCTCATTACTTCCTCTTTGTAATTGGCATCTGCTGGAGTTTGCTCAAACTCTTTTACAACTACGGGTTCGTCATCCGCCTCCCAGGTGTATCCTAGTTCCTTTAACATGGAGACTACTTGTGGAGGTAAGTCAAATACCCCATCGTAATCCTCGATGAATCCCTCATGGCAATTAAGTCCGATGTCTGCGTACAAACTGGAATCATCGCTAAATACTTCTGCACTGACCGGAACACCATCTTCTAAATGGAGTTGTACGTTCACCCCTTCGGCGGCGTTTAATTTAACGCCTGATTGATGTTCTTCTGTTACGCATCCATCAAAGCGCTTTTTAATTGTTGTTCTCATTGTTTGGTCCTTCAAAAATAACTGGGACTGGAGGATTTTTAGTAATCCACCACTCTTGATATTTTAAGATTTCTCTTCCTGCTTTATCAATCCCAGCTGGCTCAAACCCACAGATGTGTATTCCGAAGGTGCTTATTGACATGATTTCCGGATTGTAGAGTTCTGCTAGGATTTTTCCGTCTTCCTTGGTTGGATCATCCCACCACAGCATACGCTTGTGTTCAAAGGTCAAAACCCCCAACAATAATTTTGAGAATAATTTTCCGGATTTTGGTTTTGGAAACCCCCGGTTTAATAGTCCGCTAATCATTCGTGTTAGTTACTTTAATTGTTCCATTGCCATCATGGTGAGACAGTCTTCCCGTGAGAACACAATCTTTTATGTCATACGCTAAATTCCATTCCGTTCTTGAAGGGGTAATTTTGTCTAGGAATGTTCTCGCGTCCGTCGCTTCAAACTCCCCATCTCTAGTACCATTCCATACCGGGAATCCTTGAATTGAAAATTGTGAGCCCCTTTCAAGAAGAGGCGCAATTTCCTTTTCAAAATCATCAAAGGCAAAATCCCAACAATCCCCTTCGCAACCGTCTCGATCCTTGATGCACGTACAGGTGTTGGCAATTAACATTCGTAATCCTCCTTTTTTAGCTGAACTTCGAATATGGCTCCTGACCAGTCATTGGACATTACCAATACTACGCCCTGGAGTAGATACACGTCTAAATGGACGTACTTAATTCGCCCACAATCTTTGACCACATCCCAGGTCCCAGTTAACGCGATAGATATTTTTTGAACATCTCTATTTACAAGAAATTCTTTGCAAACTTTGATGAGTTCTTTATCCGACTGACTTAGGGTTATGTCTACGGATGAGAACTTCCCTACGTACTCAGAGATGCAGTCAATCTCGTCTTCTGTGTAGTGCATATTAGTCTTTTGTTGCGTCTTGCTGTATGACGTCTTTTCTTGTGCCTTTACGGTTGGTTTCAGAAATAGATGCCTGCCGCAGAGCCTCCGAAGCAGCATCGACCCATATCGTGTCGCGACCCTTTTGGATCGCAAAGGCCCCGCCTCCGAACTCGTCAATGTGCGGTTTCGAGCAGGTGTATGACCAGGAGCATACAAAGATACCGGGTAGATCGAGTTCATCCACGAGCGCCCTTACAAGGGTCGCCGAATGATCGGTGTTTATGCTCTCGTCATGGTGTATCCATACGCCATCAGCTTCTAAGACCGCTTCGTAACCCACATATCCCTCTTCTGGATCGGACTCAAGCTCGGAGGCGATACGCGCCATGATTTCCTTCGCCTGCTCGACCTTATCTTTTGGGATCGAGATTATGCTGCTGCTTTCACAATAATTATTAGCCATATATTATTCTTTCCTTGCGTCTTGCTGGATGACGTCTTTCCTTGTGCCTTTGCGGTTAGTTTCAGCCAACGCAAACCAGCGCTGTGCTTCTTCCTTATTCACTTCCACACCTTTACCAGAGAAGTAGGACATACCTAAAGCATGCTGAGCTGCCCAGTGCCCTTGGTTTGCGGCTTTACGTAACCACACAAATGATTCTTTATTTGCGTAATTCTGTATTACATCTTCGCGGTTGAGGTAAGCAAGCCCCAGCGCATATTGAGCATTAGCGTCCCCTGCCTTTGCCCTAACTTGCACGTCATCTAAAATGTGCTTACTGTTGGTTGTCATCGGTTCATTACTTTCTTCCTCGGCAAGAACCATTTTAAATTTCTGCCATTTCCACGGGAGTCCAATTGGTTTCAGACTCGTGTAAAATTGCTCAATGTCATCCATGGAAACTTCTCCAGTTTCCGTGTGTGTGGGAACCCAAACGTAGATTTCGTCTTGGCGCACGCGCATTAAGTTATTATTTACTTTTTCGTAACCGTATGTGTGTAGTTTCATAGTTTTGTGGTGTTAACCGCAGTATCCAAGGTGGCTAGTAGTATCTCCCCAAGGGCACAAATAATAACCCCTAATATGTGTAATCCCGCCCAAACCGGTACTGGTGTTGCGGCAATAACAAGACAAACGGACACAGCGCTTGCAATACGCTCTGGCCCCGCACCATCCTCAACAAGCAATGCAAATGCCCCCAGACCTGCAAGAATTCCTCCGATGAGTATTACAAGCCCAATAAGTTTACAGACATCCCCAAATTTCACAATCTGGTTAGCGGTGATATACCCGTTCTTATATCGTTTGCTGGTTTTTACAACAGCGGTAGAATCAAGATACGGGTTCACCTCAACCGGGACTTGTGCTACTTTGACTGGTTTGTTAACGGCACCGTAAGCCTTTGCAAACTTGGCGTCAGAGTAAACAGAAGCGTCAGCCTTGTAGATTGTGCCAGCCGGTGCAGCCACCGCAAGTGGTACGATGTGGTTAAACGGTTTCCAATCGCTTTGTTGGGTTTTGCCATCTTCTAAGATAGCTGTATTACTGTTAATTTTACCGACACGGTACAATTCGTTTAATTGCTCGCCGGTAACTGGTCCTACGGGTGTGTTACTGACGTCTGCATAATAATAGTTCATTCGAGGTCGTAGGTAAGCATTGTCGCAATCTTCTTCATAAAAGCTGCGCGGGTTTTCGTAATAACGTTTACTTTGAGGCCGATGTAATCTGTTACATCTTGTTTAGTGATTGCGGGCATGCGCACGTTTATGCACCTCTCGTACATGTTCACCCGAAAGGCGAATTCATTTACATTACTTTTGGTGATTTCTCCCATGTCTACGATCATAGTCATGTAAATAAATGAATTTGTTAATGCATTTACCGACGGGTCAAGGTCTTTACCTTTTTTCTCTACGTTTCTGATGTTCCAGTCTAAGCTCATTTGATGATGGTGTTTAATTTGCTATACAACTCTTCCTTTGTTCCAGTGTTACTTACCCAATGGTCAATCATTGATTTAAACGGTTCTGCGTATGCGCAGATCTCGCTTGTGTGATTATCCACTCCTTGATCCTCCCATGAATGAAATGGCCGACTAATACCAATTAGTATTCCTCCCATTGCTTTGATCTTCTCCGCTTCGTTTTGAAAGCGCACATCGTCAATTACGTAACTGGTATTTGGATCAAGATTCTTAATCAAGATATCAATCCACACATCTTTATGTAGGGCATCTCTTCCAAACTCCGTACCAGTGTATTGCAATAGCTTACGGGCCGAAGTGTTGAACGCTGGCAGCACTTCATTCTTATCTTCGTTGGTGCCATACAAATTCTTATGCGGAACACCAATCATACTCAAAATTTCCTTAATGGGTGTAGCTATACTTTTTACCGCGTACCCTTTACTACTTGCTATGTATTTAGCAGCTTCGGATTTACCTGAGTTTTTCGTCCCGACAATTCCTATAATTTTCATTTTTGTTCACTAATAGATAAAAAAGCGGCAGTGTGAGTTTCCTCATACTGCCGCCGCTGCCAAGGAGAGGTTATTAGTTAACCTCTCCTTATATGTTTTTGGAGGTACGCCTTGGCAGCGGCGGCCTCCTTTTTGTCTCGGCGCTGCATCTCGGCGCCGGCCTCGAGTAGGTCCCCGTCTATTAGGACGAGGACCTCTTCTTCCCGAACCACTTTCGTGGGCGGGACCTTCTTCACCGCCACCGCAGGCGTTACCTGCGGTGGAGGTGTTGTCAGTGGCTCGGGAGTTTCCTGCTCGCGCAGGACGTCCCTCACCGCCACTACGGCGAGGGACGTCAAAAAGGTGCTTGCTACCAGCAATAACACCCTGAAGGTGTTGTTGCTGGCTATCAAGCACCCTAACAGCGTTAGCGTCAGCATGGTCAACACCATGATGCCGCTGACGCTGTTAATTGTAGTTGTAGTCATCAACACTATATAACGTTTTTTAGTCCGTTATTTCTTGGCAAGGTTGATTGCGTCTTCCCATGTTTTCTCCGCTCGCGTACACATCCTACTAGCAACTTCAGGATATCCCTGTGCGTCGGCATTTGCCGCAAGACTTTCTAGAATTAATGCATCAGACATTAATTGCAATAAGTCAGCATTCCCGCAAAGCCGCACTACCCCGGCCATTGCACGGACGGTGTCCTCATTCATCATATCGAATTTGTTTACAGTAGAAATTTTGTCCTCTAACTTCTTTATCTCATCAATTACCCAAGGCGCAGCTTCTACGTTTGGTCTTACCCGATCCGACAGGCTCCTATTTACAGCTAAGGTTGGTGTCATTGTGGTTGGGTTGGTGTTTTTGTCCATTTCTTTCTTTTCTTTTGCATCCTTTCAGCGAGCGTTCCTGTTATTCGTTTGAGTTGAGCTTCATCAAGCTTGCCTCTACCATCTGGTCGATTACCTGTAGCAATCATTTGTTTCATACTTTTGATTTCGGCGTTGTCGCACTTTTTGCAAACATTCGTCTTCTGCCCATCGGATGTTGATAGCAAGTCCTGCGTTACCCGCTTAAAGCACAGACAGCACATTACTTTACCATCCGGGCACACTACACCATAATGTGGCAAGCCACAGCATATCCTCGTTGGTACTTCGGTCACAAATCGTTTCTGGTGTCGCGACTGCCGGGATATTTAGGCACTCTGATATACCTGATCGCTGCCTCAAACCCCTCACTAAAAGCGCAGTAATCTGAGGTACATGATTCAGACTTTGCTTCATTAAAAGCCTCCACGTCTTCTTCTGTAAGCTGCGCAAAGAATACCAATTCTCTAATTCGAGAACTGCTATTTACTACAAACTTACCTACGTCTGACAAAGTAAATCCATGTAGATTGTAAATGGTATCTCCATCTGCTGAAGAAAAACTTTTAATACCGTCCATCATGTCGCTACCAACCCACATGCTTTCGATATATTTCGATGCCAATGCTAATGAGTCAAACTCATGCATGGTTATTTTTGCCCGCTCAACGTCCAATGCTGAAATCTTAAATGGTTTTTTCATATGTTTGTTTTGTTCTGTTTGTTTGTTTTTTTCTAATTTGGCGTCAAGGATTGCTTTTTCTTTTGCCTCCTGTTTCATCTTCAGATGCCGTGTTACTCCGTGACCGCCATTAAAAGCGTCAACAAGCTTCTGCTGAGCAATAGAATTCCCTTGCTCTGCCGCCTTCCGCCACCATTTCACCGCCTCTATCTTATCCGTAGGCGCATCTTGACCATACCAGTAAACGTCCCCTAGGTTAAGCTGGGCCTCCACGTGTCCTTGCTCTGCCGCCTTCCGCCACCATTTCACCCCCTGCACATTACTAAACTCTACCATACTATCACTCGCGAAATAGGCGGTGCCTAAATTATACTGAGCTGTGGCGTTTCCTTTCTCCGCCACTTTGTGAAACCATTTCACCGCCTCCACCTGATCCTTCGCCACGCCTTCGCCGAGGTGGCAGGCAAAGCCGAGATTAAACTGTTCTTCTGCTGTTGTCGGTTCTAAATTCATTGTTTGTTCTCCTTTTTTATAGAAATCTTTGTTTGTTTGTACCAATACAGTGCCAGCACTTAGTCTTTCTTCACGCCTTTGCTTCTGCGGCAGGCAGGGCGCATCATTCCCTTAGCCCAGTCAATCCCTTGCTCCGCCGCCTTCCTCAACCACTTCACCCCCTCCACCTGATCCTTACCCACGCCTTCGCCGCTAAGGTAGGCATTGCCGAGAGTATACTGAGCTCCAACGTTTCCTTGCTCTGCCGCCCTGCGAAACCATTTCACTGCCTCCGCATAATCCTTCAATACGCCTTTGCCTTTGTCGTAGGCATAGCCAAGACTGTATTGAGCGTGCGCGTGCCCTTGCTCCGCCGCCTTGCGAATCCATTTCACTGCCTCCGCATAATCCTTCAATACGCCTTTGCCGTAGTAGTAGGCAAGGCCAAGACTGTACTGTTCTTCCGCTGTTGTCGGTTTTAAATTCATAAAAAGATGAGGACGGCGGGACTCGAACCCGCGACCATCGGTTTAGAAAACCGATGCTCTATCCATCTGAGCTACGCCCTCTTTTAAATTGTGCAGTCTCTCCCGCTGTCACGACGTTATCCAATGGTGTCGTTGACCAAATTGTTACTAGTCTTCTTCCTCGTCTTCGTAACCACCTTCCGGTAGCTCCTCTAGCCCCAACTCGTCCCTGAGTTCTTTAGGCACGTCGGCTAATTTATTATAGCATTTACCAGTTGTAACGCCAGCGGAACACGTAATCTCTCCGCATATTTCCATACCTTCTTCCAGGTAGGTCATGCGTAGTGGGATGTTGAGCAACTTAGATAACTCAGCAATGACGGGAATTGGAGGACTCCATGCCGTGTCGAATGTAATACTCTCTTCATTGATGCCGATTACGTTTGCGCCACTTCGCGTTCCCCAGTTTTTAACACGCCAGCGGTAGCAAGAGTTACTATCCACCAAATCCTGCAATACCGCTTTTGTCGTATCGGGTAATTCCAATCTTTTGATGTTGAACTCCGCTAACAACATCGCGATTTTTACAAGAGGTGGAAGAGGTATAATTTTTTCGAAATCAAACTCATCCGCATTGAAATACTTACTAAACCTTGAGTCCATAGGGGACCCGTCTAACTTAGTCAATGTGTTGGTGCACCAGTTTGCCATAATCAGTTTCCTTTGTGGTTTGGTTTGACCCAGCTAGTGCCTACGTTACCAGGCAAGTGCACCATTTCATATCCATGCTCTAGATAGGTTTTAGTGGTATACATATTGTATCCTAGCCAAAGGCTATAAAGTGAGAGAATCATTGCTGCGATGATTGCAACAAGAATGATATCTAATTTATTCATAATGTAATGTGTTGTATCTACTTTCCTTTAATTTTAAACTCCGCCTTCACCAACTCGATTGGTTTGTCCAACATCTCCCAAGCAAGCTTGTCCTGTGCAACGGTAAACGCAGCGTTACGTTGCGCGAACCACTCCCCAATGCCGCACTCGCGGATCTCCTTATCCCAAGCAAGCTGTTCTCTTTCTCTTAGACTCTCAATAGTCATTCTGGCCACCATCGGCCATTCTAACTTAGAGTTTTGCCACCAATCTTTGTAATCGGCAGGCATCACCTTTGATATTTCTGTCTCCCATGCTACAAGCATATCCGCCACAGCATCAGGGTTAGTCGCCATCATCTTCATTATCTCTTTGTGTCGTGTTACTTCATCCATCTTCATATTGTTATTTACTTTTCTTTGGTCGGTTTTTAAACTGCTGCGTCCTCCGACAGCGACCGCAATCTACATCAGTATATTTTTCTGTGGTGCGTGTATTACTCGACCCACACGCAGTCCAAGTAGATCGGAATTGTTTATTCGATTTTAAGTGTGTAGGTTTTCCAAGACGGATCATGAATCGCATACTTTTACTCAGCTACAGACCCTTCGTCTCCCTCCCATACAGCTTTTGCTTGGGCCACATGTCCTAAGCATTCCTCTGCCGTAACGCCTTCTTCAGCCTCTAACATCAGATAGAGCTGATTGAACGCATCGGATATTGCGTCCCGTAGATTACTGGAAACGCCTCCTGTGTGACTCAGAATTAAAAAATCTGGATTTCCAAAAAGAGCCCATCCTCTTTCCCAGTCCGTTTCATCGTAAGGTATCCACTCCGAGTTCCGATCCGAATTTAAATTGTGGAGCAATTCAGTTAACGACCACTCTTCTTTTACTCCGGATTCCCGATCTAACATGGTAATTTTCATAGTTGTAATGTCTTTCTTGTTTAATCTAGTCCAACTGCATTATACGAAAGCTGCAAGTGTTGATTTTGCCCATTTTCATCAAGTGCCAGCTTTTCAATATTATTAACTGGATACCACCCACCTCCTGATAACCACTCAATACTATAGGTCACAACCTCTACATCGCCTATTTCTTCTGCAGCCTGATCAAGCTGTTTAATCAATTGGCTAATTTTCATAGTTCTTTAATGTCGTCTACATTCATTTTTCCAAAGTCCAAATCTAAATCCATAGACTTGATTTGCTTTTTTATTTCTTCTTGGTACTTGCCGGAGCGTAATTCCTCCAGCAGTTCTGGTTTGTCTAATTCAGATTTAATCTGAACAGACACGTCACGGCGTACCCAAGCCGTAAGTGTGTACGTGCGTTCTTTCACTTTCATAGTGGCAGCACAATGTCGTCTCCATTTGCCCATTCCCGGGCCTTCTCCAATACCATCTGATCAATCTTTGCTATCAGTTTTTTATCTTTTAAGATAAAGTCGTGGAAGCTATGCCACATTTCTAACGGCATCTCAGCGCAGTCTAGGATTGACTCCAACTCTCCCTTGTCAATTAGCCAGATTGGATCTGTTCTCTGTGCCACTCTTGTTTTAGTGGGAAACAACATTACGCTGGTTAACCTACGATTGGTTTTCGCATCAAACAGGTCTTGTTCAACCCTCCCAATTAACTCTACGTCCGAGTTGTCACTTCGGCGGAACAGAACGTCTACGTCTTTCCAGTCTACCCCAGCATTAATACATTCCTGCATTAAACTATTCACTAACGCTTTAATTTTCATTGGTTTTAATTTTGATTATGATTACCCCTAGATTGTACGATTGTTCCCAACTTCTAACTGACAACTCCCCCTCAATATTGCGGTAAAGCGGGTAGGCAGTTATTGTAAACGTCATTAGGCGTTTCCAATTTTTTGTTTTGGGGGTATTAATACTGATGTTAATATCGAGAGTCTGATCCCTATCAGACGTCCAATAATCATCAAAGCCGGAGTCTCCTTCGTTAAAGTCTTCCAACCAGTCCGCTACTGCGTTTTTTACTATGAGCGCGTAGCGAGTATTCCATTCAGCAATTTCTACCACTCTTATCTTTTTGATTTTCATTGTTATCTTTTTGATTTTCATTGAGCGGCAATTTCTGTAACCGCAATCTTTAGAATTACAGGAATTAAATCTTCAATGTGTTCTACAGTGATGGGGAGTCTTACACGTTCTGGGTTTAGCAGTGTCGTCAATTTATATCGATTGCCATTCCCATAAGCATCCGACATTTTAAACAGCAACCCATTATTAGTTCTAGCAAACTCAAACCGCAAAATCCCAAGTTTAAAATACGGATGGTGTCCTAGTCGAAATACCATTTCGGACACTTTATAGGGGTACGTGTTGTGCAATTGTGTCAGCACATTAGTGATTACTTTCCAAACTTCTTTTGTTTGCGCCACAGCTGCAATGGATTTCGCCTCTTGCACTTCTTTCACTGTCCTGATTCTGGCACTTTCTGCCGCTACCATCGATTCTAAAGTAGAACCCCAATTTTCGTTGTTCATAAGTTTGTTTCTGTTTCTGTTACTGGGAGGCATGTATACGGGGGCTTATCGTCCGTGAACCACTTGGGCGGTAAACAGTACGTCATTACTTTTTCAGACGTTGAGTCAGTGGAGTCTAAGTCTCCCGCATTGGGTACACATGGACTGCAGCGGGGCGCTAGGGTGTAGTACTTACTTTCAAGGACCATTATAGCCCCGAGTAGGCATGACGTAAGCGTCACGTCTTCATCTTCGTATCTCCAGGATTCGCCATCGCTTTCGTAGTTGTCACTCCAGAAATCATTTACAATCTCCCATGCACGTTCTTTGAACTTCTCTTCATCTACGCCCAGGGATGGTATTGCTCTGATTACGGCTTTAACCTCTTCCCGTAGATATTGCGGGACGTAAGCTAAAGCGAATGGTTCTTCAAAATTAACCATATCATTCTTTGCCTGTTCCTCGGCCTCTTCAAACGCAGTGTCTACGTTGTTTTCATAGATCCTGTTCATCGCGTCTTGATCTAATGTTCTTGTGAGGATAACGCCGTAATGTATGCCTGACTCCAGGTTTACATTCGTGTTATTGAATGCTGTCCTAATTTCCTGCTTTGTTATTGAATTCATATTCTCTGCAAAATTCTTCACGGTTGTAAGTAAGTTTACCAATGTCATTTAGGGTAAATCCCACCAATTCATACGTTGAGTAATCAGTGTGGAATCCCGTTGTACTGTCTACGTAGTCGGGGCCCTCCCAACGGTCCTCAATATACTTTTGCGCTTCATCCAGTGTTGCGAATGCTTCACTGTGTTTCGTGCCTCTTCCTTCTTCTTGCGACACAACTTTGTATGGCTTTTTCATTTGGTAATAAAATAAGTAATTACTGCGGATACAAACGCGGAAATTATACCCACTATGAGTATGCAATTCATGGTTGCCAGTACGGCCCGCTTTTTTTTACGTAACATGTCTTTATCGTGTTTGGCTTTTCTGTCTGCCGCGGCGTCACGAAACACCGGATATGGATTTAACATGTTTATGCCTTTCTTTTCTGTGCCGCTTTTGCTCGTTCATTACGCGAATTCTGACACCGCAACGCTGTCCAGGTGCGTTGGTATTGTTCTTCCAGTTGGGCAATTTGGCGGGGTGTGGGGCGAGGGTTTGCTTTTAGATAAAAGCTAAGTCCCTCTGTTTCTGCCTCCGACCATTTGCGATTTGCGTTAGCCAGTAACTTAGAAACGGCTTTCAAAATCGTAGGTGGTTCAGTTTTTGTTTTGATATCAGAGGCAAACGTAAACTCCTCTTGGTTGGACTTTGGGGTAAGGATCACGTCGCGATTGTTTAGGTCGGGCAGTGTGGCTATAACCTTAATTAGGTTAGATAGCGCTTCGATCAACTGGTTTTGGAATTCGTTATTCATTTGGTTGTTCTATTTTTCTCTTTCAGTTCTACTAGCAGTCTCTCAAATGTAAACTGCACGGATACTGGAGCGTCTGCGATGTCGGAGTAATGTTTAGTTGCATAATCCTGGTTGTGGGTAAACCGGTAGTATGGCACCCCGTCTAGATCTTTTAGTAAAGTTACGTAACAAGTGGGATCACGGAGAACCTGCGCCTTATTTCTTATCTTATTAAACTCATCTTTATACTCATTAAAGATTTCTGAATTACAATCTAAACCAGCTACTGCTTTACCAGCGAGTTTAAACAATACTGAAGCATCAGCTCCATACTCGCGCCTCATGTAGGCCAGCGCATTTTCGAAGCCTAATGACTTGTATTTATCCTTAGCCAACTCATGGACTTTAACTGCGATATCAATAGGGTCTTCTGAAAGTTTTACCTCCATAAGAACCTCTTTTGTATCCTCGTCTAAATCCTGCCATACGTTGTATTGTGTGGCGTTTAATCCTTTTTTGGGAAGACCTTCTCCCACATATACGCATAATTTGGGGTCTAATTCTTCTATGTACATGGAGGAGTCGTCATAATAAGTCCCATCTCCGGATACACTCGGGGAACTTAAATACTTCCCAATCTTTGGGTCCGTAATAACGGTGCCATCCAAGTCCGTCCATGATTCAGGCTCTCCTGGGTCATTTTCATTTGGCCAACCATACGAGGCATTTTCAGATCCCTTAATGTGGAATCCAACACCATGTGGGGATTCAATGAATTCCTCAATGGCGTTCGACATTGAGTCTGCTTCTACCACCCAGCGATTTTGCATTTCATCTTGGATGAGGAAGGTCTTACTCCACCAACCGCCCGGGTTTACTGCAGCTGCGTTAGCGCCGTCTTTATTCACTTTTGCCGTGATCTTGTTCATAGTGTTTGTTGTTAGTTGTTTAGGACTTCTTGTAGTTCAAAAACAACTTCAGCCGTCCCGGCCCATTTTATCGCCTGGGTTTTTGTTTTGAAAACAGGTAGAAATTTATGAGGTCCTTTTGACTTTTCTGGAACCTCCAAAGTAACTCCTGCAAATGTACAATCATTAAACGCCGCAGCTTTCATTACTACCCACATGGATTTTTTTGGATTCCTCATAGTTTTGCGTTGTTCGGCTTAAAAATTATAGAATCCGCGTAAGTCCGCAATAACACCATAATCTCTGCGGGGCGACACAGCTTCTTGAACTCCTCCAGATTTTCATCCGTCGGGGCGTCGAGGCATTTTGCGGCAGCGTCCCATACGGATTGCATGTGTGGTGACAGCGTGGCTTTCACTTCATCCGCGCTTGGTAGTTTTTCAGGTTGTTTCATATTTACAAAGGCCACCGGCCAGCGTCCACTCATGGGCAGGACGCGCCCAAAGAATCAACTCTCCAGATCCACATACATCGCGTCAAGAGACGCCAATGCTTCCAAGAACTGATCAATATCTTCCTGCGGGATACCCTCCTCATCCGCAGCGTCTAATAAGCGCTCCTCGCAATGGCGTTTGAAATCGCAAGCCGTAACCATGGAACGATTATTGTCTCCCCAGCTAAACGGAGCATCTTCGGATATTCTACCCCAGAACCAAGTGTCCCACCCTTCTGGAATCAGGGACGTTCCTTCTACGAACTCACATAGGAACACGGGAAAAGCACCAGACGTGACGGACGGTAGGGGCAGCTCACTGGGGACGTTACCCCGCATTTCACGCGCTACCCAATTTAAGATAGCGCGTGCTGTGCGGAGTTCCTGCCGAGACATTTCACCGCCTATCAACTGAATGTCTTGATTCGTCATTTTCTCAATACGGCTTACAAGGTTATCTATCCGCTCTGTAAGGGTAGTTAATTCATTATTCATTTTATAAATTTGATCTCTTCTGCTGTTCCTCTGAGTTGTTTCAAAATATCAATCGTTTCCTCTGTACTTGGCCAACGATTAAGGAAGTTGAACCCTTTACCTTCAGGATCCCAAACCGTTTCGTTTGGAACCTGAATTGCCGTGGAATTTAAAAACTGTTCCACGCCCATTTGTATGTGTCTTTCATTTTGCTCATGAGTTAGCAAATGAATACGGCGATCTACCGGGGCTAGATCTACTAGGTAGGTATATCCCTCATTCAAATAGTCCCATGACTCTTTAGGGTCTTCGCTAATCTTGTTTTGAAACAGCGTTAGCTGCCACGTATCCATTGCGTCATGGTGCGCTACGACCTCTCCAGTATCCGCCATAATAAACCACTCTGCTGGGTTTATGTGAACTACCGTGTACCGGGTGGGTTTAGTATCCATCAAGATCTAGGGTTAAAAAACAAGGTGTACCATTTCCCAGCCATGCTCCGATCATGTTGAACTCAAACCATTCTATCGCTGTTGTGTAAGCGTCGAAGTCAGACAGGTCAGTGCTGTTTTCTTCGGTAAAGGTAACAATGAGGGAATTGATAACTTGCCGTTTGTCATAACAAAGAATTGGGAATTTTTCCACGTTATGAATCAACCCTACAATACAATCGTCGAACCCATCCATGACTAACACCTCTGTCTCTGGTGTACTGTTGTACTCATCCAGAAACTTAGTGATTTCGCTGGTTGTGAGTTTCTCTAATAAACACTCATTGTCTTTGATAGGCGCATTCCCAGATAGAGTCTTGTCGTAACAAGCTCGCGGGTCAGCTCCAAACCGGTCTACCACACCAATTGCGCCGGGTGGTAGTGTAAATTCTTCGTCGTATTCTTCGTTCATAGTTGTTTCCTCACAGCGTTTTTGCATTTGTTTTTCGGTAAATGCCCACCATTTTTCTGCCTCTTCTTTATTTTTTTCTACGCCAATGCCGTGCTCATAGGCAACGGCCAGGAATTGTTGCGCTTCCTGCCACGCGTGTATTGATGTACCGGCCTTTGCCGCATCGCGTTCTGCCGAATTTCGAAAATACTCTATAGCTTGTTTTATAGTACTTGCCTTACCATTGCTGTTGTAGAAGGCAACCCCAAGCATAAGCTGTTTAAAGGCATCCCTTCCCGCATTTGTTTCCCAGCTAACCGCGTCTGCGTCGGGTGGTAGTGTAAATCCTTCGTCGCTCATAGTTGTGTTGGTGTCACCATTCATTTGTTTCTTCATACCCATTGCATCCAAAGGTGTCCCTTGTGACAAAAGACTCAAAAAACGGGAGATAGCCTTCAAGCTCCTCATGGAAAGTAGTAAGTTTTTCGAAGATTTCTTTACACTCCCCCATTGAAATGTAAACAAATTTTGGTTTCTTTTCTGCGTTGTTACTCCAATGTTTGCAGGTTTGACAGGTCTTGGGTTCTTCCTTCATTTTCGTGCGAAAGGGTTCTGGCAATGCGTCAACTAACTCGTCAAATGGAGTCTCGGTAAACAAGCTATCGCCCCAGAGTAAGGCATACTCGCGAAGGTTCAGTTTGCGGAGTTTCTCGTAGCGAGTCGCGGCAAGGAGGATTTCTGGTGTAATCATTGTTTGTTGGTAGCTGAATTAAAGTCGCAACTCGAAATTAAAGTCGCAGCTAAATACTCTGAAGTTGCGTTGATTTTCCACTTACGAGCTCCCACCCTTACAACCTCATACATTTTTTGGGGTGAAAGCTTTAAAGCTTTTGATTTTTTTAAAAGCCAATCGTCAGATTTGATCGTTCTCATTAAACTTTTATACGCAAAGTCTACTCGCCATTTTGCCGGAAAGCTTGTTTCAGTATACATTCTTTCAATTGGGTGAAGCAATTGATAGTCAGTGCTCATTTTGTAGGTAAGTGAATTCGGTAACAATCAACTGCTCCAGCAGCGCCACTTCTGGCTTTGTTAACCTTTGGTTGGTGGTTATAAAGGCTTTTCTCAATTCTGGCACATCTGTCACAGACTGCTCCAAAATTCTTTTTTACTGTTGCAGGATTTCCGCAAGCGCAAAACTTATTCTTGTCCCAGGCCATTTCATTCTTTCTTAAATTTTTTTCGGTGCAGCATGCATCCGAATTGTTGGTGGGTTTTAATACCAACAAGAGGGTCTACCAATTTGGTTAAACTTTCCGGGTTAAAAGCTACCCACACTTTAGGACATGTCCCATAGTCGAAGTCACTCTCCTTCCCCTCTATGCCCGTGCGTTTCCAATACTTGCAGGTGAGACACCTTGGTCTAGATCTTTCTAGTACCTGTGCCTCACTTAATTTAGAAGGCATTTAAAATTTAATACCTCGTACGGAATACGTGTCAAACACCAACCTTGCAGAGGTGTTGAAATTACGCTGGTTCATGGTTTCAATTTTAGAGCAACGTTCGCAAATCGGGGTGTGCCATTTATCTAATACCGTGGCCTCATTCCCGCATTCACAACGAGGTGTATCGCTTTTTGCTTTGCCAAGTTTTGCGCGTTTCTTAGGCTTTGGGGCAGCGCGGACGGTGCAATGAAACATTTTGCCTAATGTTGGTCCGGCCCATTCTTTGTGGCAGTTTTCGCATATCTTCATAAATAATAATAGAATAGAAGCGTGGGAAGTACAACCTCCCACGCTTCTTTAATGCTATTACGTTATTTATGCGTGGGTCAATCCCACGTAATTGTCCATCAACCCATGCAGGGCTATCGACCGTTTGGGTAGCATGTCCAAGTTACCCTTCAACACCTCTGTGTAGGCGTTAAACAGGCTCCAGGCATTACGACTGTCAAACTCAGGGTGCGTGGGCATCCGCCATTCCTTAAGCACTTTCGTGATCATGGCATTTGGAATTACCCCGGCATCGAGTGACTTAATCAAGAAGTCATTTACGCGGCTGTCGGTCAACCCGGTGTTCTTGTAGCACTCGTAACGGGCTTTCTGTCCTACCCATTTCTCCATGAGCATACCCATGGCGTTCTGCAACACATTAGGAAGGTCACGCATGATGTGGCGTGTGTGCTTGCGCCCAATACTGACTTCCCCAGAGAAAGCCAAGTTATCACAGACAAATACACTGCTACCCAGGGCTAATGCCGCAGGGAATGTTTTGTCATGGGAGTTGCGCATCCCTAACACCATACAGAAGTCATCTGCCGCTTCATGTCTGGTGACTTCCATGAGGCCGAAATAACGGTCTCCATTTTTACTCAGGGCATGCGCCTGTTCTCCGATGACCAGCCCGTTGTTACTAATGGCTTTAGTCACCTGATCCAGCATAGCCTTATGCGGAATAGGATACCATGTCTCCGTAGGTTCGGGGGTTTCTACTAAGTCTACCTCTTCTCGAGCGACGGAATTGGCACCGCAGTGCAACGTCAACTTGGGGACTTTACGTGGGGCTGGGGCGGGAATTACTTCTAACACTGCTGCATTAACATTAACCATATTTTTGATTCTTTTGTTTTAACTTTGATGCGTCATAAATAGTATCGGTGGTGGGACTCGAACCCACACGACGATTTCGCGTCAACGGATTTTCTTACTACTATAGTTTTCACTACCCTTTCGGTTTGTAGTCTGGACTTTGTCTTTATCCTTTTTACAGGATACTTGGTGTAAAGTCTCTACACTCGGAGTGTTACCTCCTAGCTCGGCGTTACCATTTTAAAGGATTCACCGACTTAGCCAAGATTCACGTAACATATTACTATGCTAGTGCTCAACTTTATTCTTTGCTCTAAATGTACTAGTTTGCGAGTGACAATTAGGGCAAATCATTTGTAAATTACTCAACTCATGATTTGTCCTGTTACCATCAAGATGGTGTAACTCCATATTTAATGGTTTATATTGCCACTCACGTATTTCACAGATCTCACATTCATTTTTTTTAATTCCTGATTTTAACAGTTTATTTTTTAATTTAAATGTTTGAAAGTTTGGATGTTTACCATCCAAAATGTCTTTAAGTTTTATGCTATTAGATCTTATTCTAATACGTTTTCCGCCCTTCAGCCCTTGATTTGCATTGTAGCAACCAAGTTTTAAAGCATGCCGTTTAAACGTGTTAAAATGGAATCCTAGTTTTGCACAAGATTCAGACATTGAAAAAGAACTATTACATACAGCAATGAACTTATCTTTATTTATCTTTATCACCTTTCGATGATAGTAATATATAAAGAGTTTGTCAAGTCCGTTGTGTCTGCCATTTCACCACACCGATATTTTTAAGACTATAATACTTACTCTAACTCTGCGTCTGCCTCGTCAATAACGCGCAAACTTTCTCCTTCTTTATACGGTACTTCGCAAATAACAAAGTACAAAATATTGACGTAGTGCCAACCATTTAGCAACTGCCAACAGTCTTCACCATCTTCTCCCTCTTCGTATAAGGCTGTCCACAAACGGTTTTCTGCTCGCGCTTGTTGGATCACCTTTAAATCTTCTGCTACCTCCCAATGACGTTGTCGGTAATACTCATCTTCTGGAGTTTGCTCGGGTTTATACGTGTCAATAAACTCGTCGTCATACATCGTAGTAGTCATTACTTTATCCATAACTGTAATTCCTGTTTTTGTTGGTTATTACTACGCGGTGTTCTTCTACGCATGTTCCGTAACCCACCACTTTCTTTTTACGTTCTTTGGTTTGGTTGTTAGTTGGGTAATCCCAGTCCTTACACCTCTGACAGATCCAGGCACCGCAGATGAATAGCACACTCACATTCCCGCATTCACATGTCTGCCCAGATCTTGGAGTTGTGCGGTTTCTTGCCATATTAGTTTAGAATCCTTTAAGATCCTTTTCAGTTCGTAGTTTTTCTGCGTCTTTGGCGGCTTTTTCTAATTGCACATAACCCGCTGCAATTTGTACATCAAATTCCGCCTGCCTATCGCGCTCACCCGCTTTCATTCCAAGAAGATTCCAAGCTTTTTGATTCTTAATTACTCTTATTTCCTCTTTTGTCCTTTTAACTTTATGTTCAGCATTTGCTGCGGTGTCCCCAATTCGAGTACACGCGGACGTAGCAGCGATTGTGAGTAGTGATAGTATAAGTTTAATTTTCATATTATTTAAGTTAACAATTACTTTAGACCGCCAGCGAGCGCATACCACTCATCTGCCTCCTCGAGATCCTGCCCTACGCCTTTGCCGAGACGGTAGGCATCGCCTAGATTACGCTGAGCCTTAACGTTTCCCTGCTCCGCTGCTTTCCGATACCACTTCACCGCCTCCGCCATATCTTCTTCCACGCCATCGCCGTTGAAGTAGGCAAGGCCAAGATTAAACTGAGCTATAGCATTTCCTTGCTCTGCTGCCTTGCGAAACCACTTCACCGCCTCCACTGGATCCTCATCCACGCATTTTCCGTAGTTGTAGGCATCACCAAGATTATACTGAGCCTTAACGTTTCCCTGCTCCGCTGCTTTCTGATACCACTTCACCGCCTCCGCCATATCTTCTTCCACGCCATCGCCGTTGAAGTAGGCATGGCCGAGATAAAATTGAGCCATCGCATGCCCTTGCTCTGCTGCCTTGCGAAACCACTTCGCAGACTCCACTAGATCCTTCACCACGCTGTCCCCTCTGTAGTAGGCACGTCCGAGCAACATCTGCCCCGACGCATTCCCTTGCTCCGCCGCCTTGCGATACCACTTCACCGACTCCACCGGATCCTTCGCCACTCCGTTGCCGAAATAGTAGGCAAAGCCAAGACTGAGCTGAGCATCGGGATCCCCTTGGTCTGCTGCCTTACGGGTCCACTTCACCGCTTCCGCTTGATCCTTCGCCACTCCTTCGCCGTAGTAGTAGGCATTGTTTAGCTTACACTGAGCGTCAACATCCCCTTGCTCCGCTCGCACTCGCAGGTCAACAAGTGGATCAGTCGGGCCAGGTTCCTTTTGTACCGGCGTTGGGGCGGGTAAAAGGTTACCTAGTGAATTGTGCGGCTCCGCAAATTTCATAATGGATTCAAGTCTGGCAGCCGCACTTGAGTTTACAAGCTCTTTTGTTTCTGCATACGCATTTTTTGCGTTCGTTACTAACACTGCACTAATTTTCTTAAGTAGGTTCATTTGATTATATTAACGTTTCCCTGACACTCTAACCATACATGCGCCCCGCAACTCAACGGTTTATCGGGAGCGTATTTCACAGTACATCCACCTTCAATACTAACCTCACTCGCGTAAGTTGTACTTTTGTAGGTTTTCACTGTTAGTGGGGGTTTTGTTTCCCCATTCTTCCTGTTCGACTTTATGACGTGTTGATTCACGTGAATTATTGTTTTCATCAATTCAAATGATAACTGGCGCGATTGAGGGTAGTCATGTCTTTGTCTGATAACACATGCACCGTTTCGTCTAACCCACCATCAGTGGTGGGGTTTGTAAGTTCGTCATCATCCGTCATAGACTCTAGCATGGTTATACTCAGGTTGATACTACCAATCTTTCGAATGATCAAAGCAATTGATAACAACTGCTCATTCTCTAAATCATCAAAGTTTTGGTAACCGTGTTTTACTAACGCGTGAGTATGTTGCATTTTGTCTACAAAAAACCCTGTTGGGGTCTCAGTGCTTTCTAACATCTCCAAACAACGCGCTCTATCAACGGCAATTACCAACTCCCCGGTTTCCACTTTTCGTTGAATTTCTAATAACGTTTTTTTAAATACGGAAATATTAAAAGCAACTTCTTCCTTACTCGCGTTACCCTCATTTGTATTTTTAATTTTCTCAACACAGTAAGAATTGGCCACTTTGAAAATTTCCAGCAGCATTTCTTTATTGTACATGTCACTCAACAAATCTCTTGGATTACAATTTTGGGCTTCCGCAACAATAGCAAACCCATGCATCATGTACTCCGCAAGGTTTTTTTCTTGTTTCGATAACAGCCCCAAGACTGTCAGTTCTGTCATCATGGTAATGCAATCTTTATTGTTCATTACACTAACTCCATACCAGTCTTGTCCAAGTTCGTGTCCACAAATGACACCCATACCCATGCGCTAACGAACGCTCCGTTATCGTCACCCTCTGCTATTTTAGCGTCGGAATCAAAAACGATATCAGGATCTGACGCGCATTGTTCTCTGGCTAATTTTAATACTTCTGCGATTGTTTCTGCTGTCATAATTTTATTTAATTATACCTGTCTTGCAGGCATATGTCCACCCCTCGTCCCATTGTTTGTAATACTTACGACAAAGCAATTCGTCGTACGGGTTGTCATCCCGAGTTAACCCTTTAGCAAATCCTAGAATACCTTCTTTATAGGTTTGGTTAAAGAATATAAACCTTATCCACCGCCACGTGTTATTGATGTGTTATATTAAATGTTAGGTGGGGTATACCCACGTTATTAATTTACATGAACGCACTAGGGGGAGGTGGGGGCACTGTATCATCATTGGGTGAAGCTTCTTGATTATGGTAGTAATCAAGCATGGCGTTTCTCAATTCTTCTTCAGTAGTTTTAGTAGCCGCCCTAGTTCCTTTATACCCTAAGAATCCTCCCAACACCGGAAGAGCCAATTGCGCAGCTATTCCAAGGTTAGGATGTCCTGAATCAATTAACGCTTGATTCGCGTAATGTCCTCCTACTAACCCTAGCTCTGCTCCTACGCCAGCACCAATACCTCTTGCAGCTCCGGGGAGTAACCCAGACCCACGGGGAGATAGAGCGCCGCCTATACCACCCATACCAGCGGCAGCTAGTAGTGGCATGATTGCAGAAGCAGCATATGGTTGCCAGTTTGCATTCTCTGGAATACCTAAAGCATTCTTCTCCACACCACCTAGGTAAGAAAAAAGACTGCCCACTGTAAGCCCCCTTTGCGAATCATCATCGGGTAATGTGCGGACATTATTCAATTGATTCACGATGTTGCTTTGTACCTTTTCTGGTGCGGCAAAAGCGCACTTGCGGGTTCGGACGTCGGAGATGAGGTTCGCTAAAAACTTTGACATAAGGTTACTATATATCAAAGATAGATAAAACAAAAGGGGAGATTTTCGCTATCCCATCCCCAGTTGTTCCCCGCACACGTTTAAGCGTGTGCGATGATTGCGCCTAAGCGCAATGCGGCTACGCGCCTTTGTCTCGCCAGCTTGGCGGCCTTCTGCTTGTCGGCCTCCAGCTTGTCGGCCTCCAGCTTGGCGGCCTCCAGCGCCTTGTCGGCGGCGGCCTTGGCGACCTTCAACGCCTTGTCGGCGTCGGCCTTGGTGGCGCGGGCGTCCACTTTTGCCGCCACGTAAACCTTCGCCTCGGCGTGACATGCGGGACTTGCCGCCGCCATCACCGTTGCCATGTTCCCTAGGTACCGAAACAGCACCTGCGAAGGCTTCGTATACCGATCCGTTTTCTGCACTACAGTTGTAACTACAGTTTCAATGGTTTTCATAGGATTTTTTGGTTGTTGATACACCGGAGTTGGTTATGGTGGATCAACTCTATATAACGTGTTTAGGGGTCATATTTCACTATATGACCTTCCAGCAAATACCCCCCAGTATAGGGTATACCGTTTACCCGTTTGTAGGCTCTGGGCGAGGGGTAAAGACTTTCCCGTCTTGCCCTATGTGCATTGTACCGTTCAACACCCCATTAAATTCATTCTGGGTAAACCCCATTAAAGTCCGAATAGACTTCTCAAAGCTCGGGTTGGGTAAGGGTTTGGGTAAAGAGATTTTACCCCATTTATTACCACCTACCATGGCTGGGTCAAATAACCCACCTGATACAGGTTCAAGATTGTTGAGATCCACAATCTCCCCATTCTTTAATTCCACAGGGTTTTGCTCAGACAACAGGGAGTCCGTCATAGGTCCCAGCCGCATTCTACCCTTACCCATCTTCCTGGCATGCATACCAGCCCCTTGAAGTAATGCTTGAAACTTCTGCCACACAAATGGTTCTCCGGGTTTAGCGGGAGTTTCTCCTGCACGTAATTGCCTCCAGTACTCATCGCTGCGAGTTCCCCGCAAAGTAGAGTTCTCTTCTTGGGTAGCGTAAGCACCTGCGGACAAGAAAGCGGATTGCTCCAACCCAGACACACGTTTGCTTTGTGCTCCCTCTCCTCCACCTCTAGCAGGTTGCATATCTGAATCATACGATGCCACCCCACGAGCGGACTTCTTTGATTCTCCCACATGCAACAACTTCATGACGAACCCATCCCCTACAGACACAGGGTTCCTTAATTTCCGGTTAGTCTCGGGATCAAATACTTCTTCCTCAAGCGTGACGTCATGTTGCTTAAGCAAATTTTTGACCAAATCTCTCCG
>Ga0209190_1000304_pt1 | contig 35933 bp, 30 predicted proteins | sample M_140205_XF_Meta_FD_187315 | JGI IMG/M metagenome (GOLD analysis project Ga0209190, IMG submission 187315) | Freshwater microbial communities from Lake Montjoie, Canada to study carbon cycling - M_140205_XF_MetaG (SPAdes) (version 2) | ecosystem: Environmental > Aquatic > Freshwater > Lake...
CACTATGCCTAACGTGGCCGACTCGGCGGGGACGTAAGCCCCGATTTGAGCCATCACAGAGATGAGAGCGATCTGGCGGATGTAGGTGGATTTTCCTGCCATGTTTGGACCCGTTAGGATTTGCAGGCGGGCGGTTTCAGGATCCAGTTCGGTATCGTTAGGAACAAACTTGACGTCGGTGAGTGTCTGCTCGAGGACGGGATGGCGCCCGTTGGTGACGAAGAAGCCGTTACCGTTGTTGAGAACTGGACGACAATGACGATGGTATTGTGCGACTTCGGATAGAGCACAAACCACGTCGATTTCTGCAACGGCGGTGGCTGTTTCTTGGAGTGCGTGCAGGTGGGTAACGACGCGGGCGCGGAGTTCGAGGAAGAGTTCGTTTTCGAGTTGCTTAGAGCGTTCTTCTGCACCGAGCACCTTGTTTTCCATCTCTTTTAGCGCCGGAGTAATGTAACGCTCGGCGTTGGACATGGTTTGCTTGCGCGTGTAGTCGATCGGGACTTTGGCAAGTTGGCTTGTGGTGATCTCGATGAAATAGCCGAACACGTTGTTGAACTTGATCTTAAGCGAGTCGATGCCGGTGCGCTTGCGCTCATCCTCTTGGAGGCGGGCGATCCAGTCCTTTCCGCCGCGCGAGGCGTTGCGGAGTTCATCAAGTGCGGGTGACCATCCGTCGCGAATCACGCCGCCGTCTCTGAGGTGAGAAGGTGGCTCATCTGTTAGTGCCTTGGTCAGCATTTCTGTGAGTTCGTCAAACTCATGAAGGCGGGTCAGAATTGAGGATTGAAGACTATGGCTGGAGGGTTGGTTGAGGGAGGCGAGATCTTGTTTGAGAGTGGGAATGTGGAAGAGTGAGATGCAGAGTGATTGAAGATCACGGGCATTTCCTGAGCCTTGTGAGAGGCGGGAGGTTGTGCGTTCGATGTCACGAATGCCTTTTAGCGCCTGACGGCATTTTGAGAGGAGGAAAGGTTCAGTAAGAAATGAAGCGATGAGATCTTGGCGTGCAGCGAGCGCTTGGAGGTCGCGCAGCGGGTGGAGAATCCAGTCGCGCAATAGGCGTGCACCCATCGGTGTTGCGGTGCGGTCTAGCACGCCAAGCAGTGTGTGGGCTTTACCAGCGCGTGAATCGACAAGATCTAGATTTCTCTGTGAAGCAGAATCAATTAGAACATGATCTGCGCTGTGTCTAACATTTGGCGGGTGAAGATGACTACAATTCCTCTTGAGCTGATGGATGAGGTAGTGAAGAACAGCGCCAGCAGCTCCGCAAGCGGCGTTGAGGTTTGCACATCCGTAGCCATCCAGCGAGTGGACGTCGAAATGGTCCTTGAGTAGTTGCGCGGCATGCTCGGGGAGGAAAGTGTAGCCTTCGTAGATGAGGCAGTGGGCGAGTTGGCCGAATTCTTCGGTTTGATGGTCTGGTATGAGCAACTCGGACGGAGAAATTCTGGCAAGTTCATCTTCTAACTGCCCAATGTCGGAGAACTCGGCAATGGTGAATTCACCAGTGGTGTGGTCTATGCAAGCCAAGCCAGCAGATTTTCCATAGCGGCAAACTGCTGCTAGATAGTTCGGGCGTTGGTTGTCGAGCAGAGATTCGTCATCGATTGAGCCCGGTGTGAGAATGCGTGCGATTTCTCGTGAGACTAGTTTTCCGGCGATAGGTTCCGACGTTTGCTCGGCGATGGCGACTCGTTTTCCGACCTTGAGAAGTCGGGCGATGTAACCTTGTGCAGCGTGATACGGGACGCCGCACATCGGTGTGCCGCCGCGCTTGGTTAGAGCTACATTCATGATCGGTGAAGCGATCTTTGCATCGTCGAAGAACATTTCATAGAAGTCACCAAGGCGGTAAAACAAAATGATGTCGGCGGGCAGCGATCGGCGCATGGCCTGGTATTGGGCCATCATCGGGGTCAGTGCGGGCTCGGACATGGCTGGAGCTTGGTGGGATGGTTTGGAAGAATCAAGAGGGGAGGAGGTAGACTTGGTTCTGTGAGGTAAAGTTCAAGAACCCCCGTTTGACGTTTACGCCTTGGATACAGGGTTATTTCGATTGCTCGAGCATGCGAAGTAGCGGTGCCTCGGCGCGCACGCGAAGAGATTCCTCCATCTCCACGCGTGGTTGCAATGTGTCGAGGCAATCGCGGAGTTTTTGCAGCGTGTTCATCTTCATGTAGCGGCAGTCCGCGCAGGCGCAGCGGTCGGTGGGTCCGGCGATGAGATTCTTGTCGGGGCACTCTTTACGAAGGCGGTGAAGCATACCGCTTTCGGTGACCACGATGATGTCATTGACCGGTGCATTTTTGCAGTAATTGATCATTTTTTCCGTCGAGCAGACTTCATCGGCAAGTAATCTAACCGCTTGGGTACATTCTGGGTGGGCGACGACCAGAGCTTCTGGGAATTCCGATTTGATGCGGTTGATAGAATCGCGAGTAAATTCGACGTGGACATAGCAGTTGCCTTTCCAAAGATCCATTTTGCGTCCGGTTTGCTCGATGACCCAAGCGCCTAGATTTTCGTCGGGGACGAAAAGAATCGGTCGGTCCTTCGGTGCGAGGTTAACGATTTTTACGGCATTGCCTGACGTGACGATCACGTCGCAGAGTGCTTTAACGCCGCCAGAGCAGTTGATATATGCAATGACGTAGTAATTTCTATCTGCGTTTGCTTCAAGAAACGCGGCGAGATCTGGTGCTGGGCAAGACTGTTCGAGTGAGCAACCGGCATCGGCATCGGGAAGTACTACAATTTTCCTGGGGTTCACAATTTTGGCAGTTTCCGCCATGAAGTGGACACCGCAAAAAACAATTACGTCGGCCTCGGTGGCTTTTGCGTGATAGGCGAGGCCTAGTGAATCGCCTACGTAGTCGGCGACGTCTTGGATATCTCCGGTCTGATAGTTGTGAGCCAGAATGACGGCGTTTCTGGCTTTTTTTAGAGCGAGAATTTCCTCCTTGAGATCGAGGTTTGCGGACATATTTTAAAAATCTAATTAAATTCAAGCTGCAGGATCTGCGGCGATAACCTCGATTGTTCCGGTGTGTTTTGCGCCAGGGCGGATGATGAGAGCGGTGGTGCGAACCAGTCCTTGGAGATGGGAGCGTTTTTCCAGGGTGATTGGTCCTGAGCAGGAAATTTGACCACGGACATTGCCGTCGATAAAAGTGGTTTGAGCGCTAACAGGATTTGAAAATTCGACGCGTGCTCCTTTTTCGACACGGAGATTTTTGCATTGGACTTGGCCGGTGATTTTCCCGCTAGTTCGGATAATGAGGTCGCCAGTGCATTCAACGGAGGCGGCAAGCTCACCAAAAACAGTTAGATTGTGGCACTGTAGATGGAAGCCCGCGACTGTTCCGGATTTTTGAATGACTACATTGCCACAAGTCTGAATACGACGGTTCCAGTAATCCGTGATTTCGTGGTTTTGTAGGCTGACATAACCACAGCACTTTGGGCATTGACTGGACTGCGCCTCTCCGACCGTCGAGTAAGAATGTTGGCAATTGAAGCAGGTGATTTGGCGTGCGGGCTTATTGGGGATCAGCAAGCGCATTAAGAATGAGCGAGGTGCTTGAATTACAGGGCCGCGGCGTAGTGTGGTTTGGAGCTTAGGCGCTTGGGGCAGTGGCTCGGGTTCTGGGTCTGTGTCCTTGCGGGGCACGGCAAGACGAGTGACAGGGTGAGTTCTAACAACACCTTTTCCTTTGCGCACTTGAAAATTAGCCCGACATGAGCGGCACTGAGTGGATACTACTAGGGCCGGCTCGAATTGAGTGTGTGAACACTCTGGACAAGATACCATGATGCGATGGCGTTGTGCTTCATCGGCCATGGCTGATAGAATCGATTATTGGAGCGTTCATTCGCTCCATTAGGTTAGGAAACAGTTCCAGCAAGGGTGCCTTGTTTGGGAGTTTCTGGTGCGGTGGTGGTCGCTGGTTTTGGCGCGGGTTGAGCGGCCGCTGTAGCTTGAGTAGGGGCTTGGACTGGAGTTCCTACGGTGGATTTTCCGACGAAAATAGCACCCGCCTCTATGGAGAGTGTTTTTGCTTTGATGTCACCGACGACCTCCGCACTTGCTTTGAGTTCGACGCGATCCGTGGCGGTGAGGTTTCCATGAACTTTACCGTAAACGATGACCGAAGCGGTTTTAATTTCGGCTTTGATTCGTGCGTTCTCTCCCACGGTTAAATTACCGTCAGAGTTGATTTCGCCCTCGATTTTTCCGTCGACAACTAAGTCATTGGTGAACTTGACCGTCCCCTTGATTTCCACATCGGTGGAGAGGATATTTCGATTCGCGGCGGGAGCGGTGCGCGTTGGAGCGGCAGGTTGCTGCGATCCATAGGTGGGAAGAGTTGATTCCGGGTGGCGGATTTCCGGAAGAGGAGGAGCGGACCGAGCAGGTTCGCTGTTGTCATGGCCGATTACTTTTTTGAACACGATTTTAGAGATTATTTTGAGTTAAGTGGATGTCAAATTGATTTATGTATTACGGCTTGGGTGCTGAAGGAGATCCAGCGTTAGGATTTGAATTAGGATTCTCGACAGGTGAAGGGGTTGGCGCAGCGGGCGGTGGTGCGATCTCGGTGGGAGCGTTGGCACGAAGTGTCGCAATTCGCTTGCTGGCGGTTTCTGCGAAGCTGCTGTCAGGGAAATCCGTATTCACCTTCGCGTAGAATGGTTCCGCCTTATCGGCGTCGCCCGCTGATTTTGAAATATCTCCTAAAGAAATCAGTGCGAAAGGCGCGATGAACTTGGCGGAGGGGTCAGAGGCAAGATCTTCAAAAATTTTTGCGGCGTCACCAGATTTACCTTGGAGCATCAGCTTGGAGCCGAGGCTGGCCTTGGCGGTAGGGATGGCGATGTGAGTTGGCGAATCTGCGATGAATTTTTTCAGGGTGCCGATGGCTTCGTCCTGTTTGCTCGCGGCCCACTGGCGGTCGGAGAGTAACACCATCGCACTGCCGGCTGCGTTAGTGTTAGCGTGCTCACTTACGACGGCTTGTAGTGCGGCGATGTCATCGGCCTTGACGAGGGCAGCGCCAGCAGTTTCTTGCCGACTTTTCTCGATGCCACGTAGGATCACTGCGGCAGCGCCGCCGAGCGCGAGGAGTATGGCCAAAACGACAATTCCCTTTTGGTTGCGATCTAGAAAAGCTTCAAAAGCGTTAGGAGCTTGTGAAATTTCAGCAAGTGGTAAGGAAGATTCTTTGAGATCGGCGGCCATGATTGAGTGATGCAATGTTGCGAGAAACCATCAAAGCCGCAGCAGCGTCGAAATCAATGCATAAGTCGGGAAGTTTTACGATTTCATCGAATCGACCTCTCGGATGAGGGAAAAGTGAAGATTTTTAATGGTCAGAGCTGAGCGGGTTGGGTAGTTTTTTGGCGCATGTCGAAACGGGTTTACGTGGTGGCGGGGGAGTTGAGCGGTGATGCTCATGGCGCTGGGTTGCTGCGTGCTTTGCAAGAACTGGTGCCATTGGCGGAAATTTGTGGAGTGGGGGGGCCGGAAATGCGTCGAGTCGCGGGGAGTGGTCTGCGGGATTGGGTCGAGGACGCTGCGGTGATGGGGGTTTGGGAGGTTTTGAAGCGCTACGGTTGGTTCAAACAGCGGTTCACTGAAATGATGGACGAGTTGAAAAAATTTCAACCAGATGTGTTGTTGTTGATCGACTACCCTGGTTTCAACCTGCGCTTTGCTGCGGCGGTGAAACGCGAGTGTCCACGAACGCGGATTATTTACTACATCAGCCCGAAAGTTTGGGCATGGAATAAGCGCCGCATTCCGATCATGGCGAAGCTGCTAGATGAAATGCTCTGTTTGTTTCCTTTCGAGCAGAAAATTTTAGAGAGCGCAGGGATTAAAACAACGTTCGTTGGGAATCCGTTAGTCGATGAGCTCGAAGAGCGGCGGTTGGTGGGGGTGGGGCGAGACGAATGGTTGGTTGGACTTTTCCCGGGTAGTCGTGAGCGCGAGATCGCGAGGTTATTTCCGATGATGATTGAGGCGGCGAAGTTATTGAAATCTTGGCGTGAAGGAATTAAGTTCGAGGTGCCTGCAGCATCTGAAAAGTTAGCGGACCAGATTCACGCATTGCTGCTAGAAACTGATATGGTGGATAGTATTGCCGTCACGACGGGTGGGAGTCACTCACTGATGCAGCGGGCGGGTTGTGCGGTGATTGCCAGCGGTACCGCGACTCTCGAGGCGGCGTATTATGGGCTACCTTATTGCTTGGTTTATCGGATGGCTCCTTTGAGTTATATGATGGCCAGGATATTAGTCAAAATCGAGCACGTCGGACTGGTAAATATTCTAGCAGGAGAGGGTGTGGTGGATGAGTTGATCCAAAGCAAGGCTGAGCCAGTGTCGGTTTCAGTTGCGCTCAAGGCGTTTCTTGAGTCACCAGAAAAGTGTGATGCATTAAAAATGAAGCTAGCAGAAATTTCTAGCATGCTTGGTGGGCGGGGTGCCCATGAACGTGCTGCGCGAGCGGTGGCGGCTTGGTTACTAGCTTAGGAGTCTTCTTCCGGCGCTTTCGGTAGCTTTTCCACTTCTTCTAATAAATTTACGATTTCCACGCCACGTACTGCAGAAGAATCATGATAGAAACGCAGTACGGGAGTAGATTTGAGGACGACTCGCTTCATGACCTTTGACTGAATCGAGCCGTGGTCTTTGTTCAACTTGGTGATGACAGAGTTAGCTTCGCCACCTAATACGCCGATCCAGACTTTACCTTCCTTGAGATCTTGGGTGACATCGACTTCGCTAACTGTCACGAGTCTATTATGCCATTCATAGTCTTTTTGAATGACGTTTCCGATTTCACGGAGGAGGAGTTCATTGACTCGAACGAGGCGGCGGGACATGAAAAATGTAAGGCTGTTTTACTTAAAAGTGGAATGCTGAGCTAACAAGAAGCGAAGCCTGAATGATGGCTTTTCAACTTTTTCAAACTTCCCTTATTTGTCTCACAGAGTTTGCGCGTATTTCTCGAGTTTGTAGCACTCGATGATGTCGCCTTCCTGGTACTCGTTGAATTCACCGAGGCGGATTCCACATTCAAAATTTGTGCGGACCTCCTCCACCTCGTCCTTGAAGCGGCGCAGCGTTGACATCCGCCCGTCGAAGACTGGCACGCCATCGCGGACCACGCGGGCGTGTGCTTTGCGGTGCACGCGACCATCAGTGACAAATGACCCAGCAACGCGACCTCGATTGAGTTTGAAGATCTGACGGACTTCAGCATGGCCGATTACCGACTCGCGAGTGAGAGGTTCTAGCAGACCTAGCATGGCCTCGCGAACTTGGTCGATGAGTTCGTAAACGATTGAGTAAAGTTTGACTTCGACTCCGGCGGCTTTGGCGGATTTCACTGCCTTGGCTTCGACTTTCACGTTGAAGCCGAGAATGATCGCTTCGGTTGAGAGGGCGTAGGAAATATCCGATTCGGTGATCGGGCCGGCAGCGGCGGTGATGAACGATGTTTCCACCTTGTCGGAGGTGATCGCGAGCACTGCTTTTTTGATGGCTTCTACCGATCCTTGTACGTCGCATTTGAGGATTAGTTTGAGTTGTGCCTTGCCTGCGCCGTCGCGGACCATCGAATAGAGGTCCTGCATCCGGTTGCGATGCTGTGGTTTAAGGCGGATCAAGCGTTGAGCTTCTTGGCGCTCTGCGGCTAAGGACTTGGCCTCGCGTTCGGTCTTCATTTCGGTGAGGTGGTCACCGACATTTGGTAATTCCTCGAAGCCGACGACTTCGACGGGCATCCCTGGATGGGCGGATTTGACGGCGACGCCGCGATCGTTGATCAGCGAGCGAACTTTGCCTGCAAATGGGCCGCAAATAAACGGGGTGCCGACCTTGAGAGTTCCTGATTCGACGATCACCGTGGCGGTGGTGCCGCGTCCTGCGACCACACGGGCCTCGATGACTGCGGCGCGCGCGGTGGATTTCGGGTTGGCCTTGAGTTCCAAGACTTCTGCTTGGAGTGCCATAAGATCTAACAAGTCGTCCATTCCCTTGCCCGTAAGTGCCGAGACCTCGGCAAACTCGGTGTCACCGCCGAAGTCGGTGGTTTGCAGTCCGTGCTCGGCGAGTTGTGACTTCACGCGATCCACATTTGCGGAGGGGAGATCGCATTTGTTGATGGCGACGATGATGGTTTTCTTTGCCTTCTTGGAATGTTTGATCGCCTCGATGGTCTGCGGCATGATGCCGTCATTTGCAGCCACGACCAACACCACGATGTCGGTGATGTCTGCGCCGCGAGCGCGCATGTCCGAGAAAATGGCGTGACCAGGTGTGTCTAGAAAAGTGATCTCGAGATCGTTATGAATCACCTGATAGGCACCGATGTGTTGGGTGATTCCACCAGCTTCGCTTGAAGTGATCTTGGTCTTGCGAAGGTAATCGAGCAGGGAAGTTTTACCGTGATCGACGTGTCCCATGATCGTGATGATCGGCGGACGGTATTTGAGAAGATCGACCGGTTCCTCGACGATGATTTCCGGTTCCTTGATGATTTCCTCGACCTTGTGGAAGCCTTTGTCCTTGTCACGTTTTTCGCGTTCAAAAACGAAGCCGTGGATTTCGCAAATTTTGGCTGCGATTTCGGGTTCTAACGGTTGGTTAGGAGCAGGGAAGACGCCGATTTTGATCAGGTCCGCCATGATGTTGAAAGGCTTGAGTCCGAGGCGAGCTGCGAGAGCTGGAATCAAAATCGGTGGCTTGATGATGATCAATTTCGGATCATCAGAGAAATCGGAGTCGGTCGGAATTGTGATTGGTGCGGCGGGTACGTCAGGGGCGGCTACCTTTTCAGCGACGATCGGTTTTTTAGCAACCGGCAATTTTTTGATGTCCTGTTGGTCGAGGATTTTTGAGATCGTTCCAAGCACCGCTTTACCAGTGCGTGTGGTCTTGCGGACTTTGGGTTGTTTCTCCTCGGCGAAAAGATCGAGTGCGGCTGCCTTTTTAGCGTCGAGTACGCTGGGTAAAGGTGGGATGACTTCGGCATCTTTGCGCTGTCGCTCGCGGCGTGATGGCTTTGGCGGTGCTTCGATGAGATCGAGAACCTTGGCCTTCTTGGGAGATTTATCGCTATTTTCGGGCATCCGTTCTGTCTGCAGAGTTGTTGGGAGTGATGAAGTGGGAATGAGAAAAGTGGGTAGATTATTCGTTAGTTGTGGCGACGGAACCGCTGACGATGCCGTGGGCGCGGAGGAGGATGGCCTCGGCGGCTTCCTCGGTGATTTCTAGAGCCGCGGCGATGTAGTCGGCGGGCATGTCGATTACCAGTTCAGGATTGAAGCCACCCGCGAGGGTGAGCTTGTTCGCCAGTTCGTCGGTGATGCCGAGTTGTTCGCCTAAGGTGTGGGCTGCGCCACCAATTTTTTCTTTAAATTGTTCCTCTTTTGATTCGTCGCGGCGGACTTGAACATCCCAGCCCATGAGGCGTGAGGAAAGACGAGCGTTTTGTCCCTTGCGACCGATGGCCTTGCTTAGGTCGATTTCATCTACCGTGACGTGGACTGTGTGGGTTTCCTCGTCGACGGTGATGGAGCGGAGTTCAGCCGGTTTGAGAGCTTCGCGGACAAATTCGGCGGGGTCTTCGCTCCAGCGGATGATGTCGACTTTTTCGTTGTTGAGTTCACGGACGATGTTTTTGACACGAGCGCCGCGCATTCCCACGCAGGCACCGACGGGATCGACTTTCGGGTCGCTGCTCCAGACGGCGACTTTGGTACGGAATCCCGCTTCGCGAGCGATACCGCGGATTTCGACCGTGCGGTCGGAAATTTCATTCACCTCGGCCTCGAACAAGCGGCGAACGAAGTTGGGATGGCTGCGTGACAGGATGATTTCTGGGCCACGGCCTTCGTTTTCCACGGCGAGGACATAGGCGCGGATGCGGTCGCCGATGTTGTAGTCCTCACCCTGGACGCGTTCGCGGTTGGGCATGATTCCTTCAAATTTTCCAAGGTCGATCATCACGTCGTTGCGCTCAAAGCGGCGGACGGTGCCGGACACGACATCGCCTGCACGATCCTTGAACTCTTCATAAATCATCTCTTTCTCCGCTTGGCGGAGGCGCTGCATCATCGTTTGCTTGGCCGTCTGCACGGCGATGCGGCCGAAATCCTTTGGGGTGACATTGAATTCTTGAGTGTCGCCGATTTGAGCCGTTGGGTTCTTCTTCGCAGCGGTGGAGAGGGGCACTTCGTTGAATTTGTCCACGTGGTCGTCATCCGCGACGATCGTAAGCACGGCAAAGATCCGAGTTTCGCCCTTCTTGGTATCCACGGCGGCGCGGAGCGTCTCGATCGCTTCTGCGCCCGGAACCATTTTCCGGTAGGCAGAAATAAATGCAAATTCAAGCGCGGCAACGACCTTCTCGCGGTCGATGCCTTTTTCTTTTTCGTAATACTCAATGAGGGCGACGATATCGTTGGTCATGGCGTGCGGTGTCTGCGATCGGCGCTGCTGATGTCTGGATACGCAAAAGAGTGGGTGCGAGACCCACTCCTTTCTTTCGTCAGAAGCTGTGCAGGAAAGTCTTAAGGCGGCGAAAATTTAGTTGCAAGCGGAAAGTCGGCTTTGCGATTGCGGAAATGGCGATCGCACCTGACTCAACGAAAGTGGCGAATCACTTCGAAGTCAGAATGGCTCTCGATGACTTCCCGCCGCGGAAACTGGGTTTCAAATTCGGGAAAATAGGTGTCGCCTGAGTGATTTTCAAAAACATGACTGACTCGCAAATCATCCAAACGCGCGAGAAAGGCAGCGTAAATTTCGGAGCCCCCGATGATGAAAATCTGCCCAGCCATTTGCGGTAGGTCGTCGATATCTTCTGGACGATGGATGACTTCCACACCCTCCGCGGACCAGTCGGGATCGCGGGTCAGCACGATGTTCCGGCGATTTGGCAGCGGCCGACCAATGGATTCGTAGGTCTTGCGTCCCATCACGATGGGATGGCCGGTGGTGGTTTTTTTGAAAAACGCGAGGTCGGCCGGTAAGTGCCACGGAAGTCCGCCGTCTCGACCGATTACGCGACTCGGTGTCATGGCGACGATGGCGGTTAGGTGGATGCTCACGGATTATCGGATTTCTTGTCAGCATCGTAGTGGAAACCGTGGAGGATGCGGTGGGCGATGGGTGCGAACAAAAGTCCAGCGAGCACGAGAAATGCGAGGCCGGAAAACAACGCGTAACTTCCCGCGAAAATTTTACCCGCCTCAGTGACCACAGGGTTCACCGGTCCCATCCCGCCAAGTATCATCGAGGCGTTCAGATAGGCATCCGTCCAAGTGTAGCTCTCTGTCTCTCGGTAACCGACCATCCCTATCAGAAGTGCTACACCGACGATGAGTAACACTGTGATCACCGAGCGAGCAAAGCGGAAAAAAAAGGCAGTTTTCGTGAGCGGCTTCTGGTTGCGTTTTTCGTAATTGAACATTGGATTAGATCGCTACTGCGCCTTTGATGTGTGGATGTGAATCGTAATTTTCTAGGCGGATGTCGTCGATGGTGAAGGCATCGATATCTCTAACATCTGGGTTAAGCCACAAGGTCGGTAGGGGCCGAGGCTCGCGGCTAAGTTGAAGTTGAGCTTGCTCTAGGTGGTTAGAATATAAGTGCAGATCGCCGAATGTGTGGACAAACTCCCGTGCTTGCATATTGCAAACGTGGGCGACCATCTTGGTGAGCAGCGCGTAAGATGCAATGTTGAAGGGCACTCCTAGGAATAAGTCTGCGCTGCGTTGGTAGAGTTGGCATGAGAGTCCCGGTCGTCCTCCAGGTGGTGCTTCGTGAACGTAAAATTGAAAAAGCAAGTGACAGGGTGGTAAGGCCATCTGGTGGATTTGCCCGACGTTCCATGCGGAGACAATATGTCGCCTCGAGTTTGGATTTCCTAACAACCCGTCAATCAACAGGCGGATCTGATCGATTGTTCGCCCTTCAGGCGTTGGCCACGCTCGCCACTGGCTACCGTAGACTGGCCCCAGTTCACCCTCTGCGTCCTCCCACTCGTTCCAGATCGATACGCCGTTCTCTTTGAGGTAGCGGGTATTCGTTTCGCCGCGGAGGAACCACAGCAACTCATGAATGATCGATCTCAGGTGCAGCTTCTTGGTGGTCACGCAAGGGAACCCTTGGCGCAAATCATATCGGGCTTGCCTGCCGAAAACTGAGATTGTTCCTGTGCCCGTGCGGTCGGTACGCGACTCGCCGTTTTCAAGGACGTCACGCATTAAGCTAAGGTAAGCTTGCATACCCGCAGCAAGCCATGGAGTGAGGACGGCGGCAAGAAATAAGGGATTTGAGTTTTCTTCAGCTGCGATCTTGACGCTCTCGATTTAAGTCATCAATTTAATAGATCTTAAAAAGGGGGATAATTATGGAAATTCACGGAACCGTTTACGATATACTGCATAACAAACTCGGCGATATTTGGACCACCAAACTGGAGGACTCAGTCTACGACGCGATCCGCAAAATGGGTGAAAAAAACATCGGCGCTCTCGTGGTCATGAAAAACGACGAGGTCGTTGGTGTGCTATCAGAACGCGACTACAGCCGGAAGGTGGTGCTGCAGGGAAGAACGTCGCGCAACACCCGCGTGGGCGACATCGTTTCACAACCTGCAATCACGGTGCGAAGCAAAGATGGCATCGAAAAATGTATGGAACTAATGACATCTAACCGTATCCGTCACTTACCTGTTGTGGATGATGAACGCCTCGTCGGTCTGATTTCAATCGGCGACTTGGTCAGTTGGGTGATGAGTTCTCAGCGTCACACCATTGAACAACTGCAGGGATACATCTCAGGGGATTACCCAGGTTGATGTTCTCGCTTTGACTTGGATGGGCTTTCACTTGAGTGATTGGCTGAACTCTTCTTTTTCGCCAATAGAAAGGACCAAAGTGCTTAGCAGGTCGATGGTGTGTTGCACATCATCGAGGTGTGCGGTTTCCACGACTGAGTGCATGCAGCGCAACGGCAGCGAGACGAGAGCACTGGGAATGCCCTCCCGGCTGTGGAAAATTTTATCGGTGTCGGTTCCGGTGAAGCGGCTACTCGCTTCGTGCTGCAGTGGTATTTTTGCTTTAGCGGCGATGTCAATAAGACGCTGGACTAACAGCGGATGGTTCGCGGTGCCGTGCGAGACGGTAGGGCCACCGCCGAGCTTGATGTAGCCGAACTTGTTGGCGTCGATGCCGGGCGTATCGGTGGCATGGGTAACGTCCAAGCAGACGCAGAGGTCGGGCTTGATGCGGTAGGTGGCCATCATCGCGCCGTTTCCACCGATTTCCTCTTGCACCGCGTTGAGGCAGATCACGGTGAATGCGGGTTTCTTTTTTTCCGTGGCGAGACGTTTCATCACTTGCGCGATAATGTAGCTTCCGATGCGGTTATCCAAAGCGCGTCCGATGAGGCGCTTGTGTGCAAGCTCCATCGGGCCATCCTGATAGACTGCGGGGTGGCCGACGCGGAGACCAAGTGCAGTGACTTCTGACTTGTTAGATGCTCCGACATCGACCCAGAGGTCATGCACGGCTGGAGATTTTTCGGCGCCCAATTCATCGCGGCGGAGGTGGATAGCGGTGTTTCCCACGATGCCTGATACACTGCCCTTGTCGCCGAGAAAAATAAGACGCCGACCGCGGGCGGTTGCTGCATCAGATCCGCCCACCCGGTCGATGCGGATGAAGCCGTTGCTGTCGATATGCTTAATCATGTAACCGATCTCGTCGGCGTGTGCTTCCAACATGATGATGCGTTTGGACTTGCCGGGTAGGGTTGCCCATGTCGAGCCGTAGGCATCGCAGGTGACGTCCGGTGCGTATTGCTTGATCCAGTCGGCCCACACTTGTTGGCCGCGCATTTCGAAGCCGGTTGGGCTGGGGGTGTCTAGCAGGCGGAAGAGAAATTCGCGATCGTCTTTTTTCATGATGAGAAATGGAAGTCAGCTCGTTATTCTGCTTTCGGCGACGGAAAGCAACCGCACAATCGCCGTGAGCTTGCCATGCGATAAAATAAAATTTTTCGGTTCAAATGTCGCCAGAATGAGAGGAATTGAGTTCCAGAAGTGCTTTTTAAAAATGACAACGGGTTGATAGAAAACTGGGCGATCGAAGAATATTTTGTTTTTTCCAAACTTATTTCTTGCAAGGGGTTCTGGTGAGTGCTAAGTCTTCTGTGTCGCAAGACAAGGCGGTCCGACTGAGATGCCTCCCGGGTTAATGGGTTTTTCCTAGGAGTGATGATCAGTCGGGCCGCTTATTTTTTTGTCTATTTTTACCATTGTGGCTTTCCAAAAGATTGCGTTTCCACCCAGGTGATTCGTTTGTTACAATTTTGCCTATGAAATTGATTCGTTACGGCGCGGTAGGTCTTGAGGAGCCTGGGGTGGTTCTGTCCGACGGACGGCGAATCGACGCGGGTGGCGAAGTCGACGACTACGACGAGAGGTTTTTTGCCGCAGGTGGGTTGGGCTTACTGAGCAAGTGGGTCAGCGCTGGGTGTCCTGGTGGGCGGGAAGTAGACCCGTTGGTGAGGCTGGGGCCTCCCGTTGCGCGTCCTTCAAAAATCGTTTGCATCGGGCGCAATTATTTAGACCACGCCATGGAAATGGGTGGAGAAATCCCAGCGGAGCCTACCGTTTTTATGAAAGCCAGCAGCGCTTGGAGTGGCCCTAACGATGACGTGATCGTACCGCGCGGCTCTACCAAGTTGGATTACGAGGTCGAGCTGGCGGTGGTGATTGGAAAGTCTGTATCTTATGTTGATGAGTTAGATTCGATGGCTTGCGTGGCAGGGTACTCGACGTTTTGTGATTTTTCCGAACGATCATTTCAGAACGAAATGGGTGGGCAGTGGACCAAGGGAAAGAGTTCAGATAGTTTCGCGCCAATAGGACCATGGCTGGTTACCGCGGATGAGATCGGCGATGCGCAAAAATTGCGCTTATGGTCCAAAGTTAATGGCGAAATTCGCCAGAGCAGTTGGACTGGAGATATGATTTTTTCAATTAGAAATTTGGTGAGTTACGTGAGCCGATTCATGACGTTGCTACCAGGAGACATCTTAGCAACAGGAACTCCGGGAGGGGTTGCGATGGGAATGAAGCCGCCGAGGTTCCTCAACGCTGGCGACCATGTGGAATGCTGTGTGGAAGGCCTTGGCGAATTATCCCAGCGAGTGGTCGCTTGTTCATAAAATGAAAAAAACTTTTTTTAGACTTCGGCGGGAATTGTCGCCTTGGCCAAGGTTGCCAGGCGGTGCGCATTTTGCAGCGTGCCATTTTTGCGACACCCTGCACGAGGCCGAGCCTTTGGCGGAAGGTAAGGCCGCTCTTTGCCGTTGCTGTGGAGAGGTTTTGTATCAAAACCGACCAGCATCGCTGGCGCGAGTGACCGCATTTTCGCTTACAGCGCTTATTTTGATGGTCGTTGTAAATCTGTTCCCGTTTCTCGTCATGGATGGTGCTGGAATTCGGACCACGTTGAATTTGGTATCTGGCGCGAAGGCGTTGGTTGCAAGTGGTAGTCCGTTGTTAGGAATCGCGCTGGCACTTTTCACGATCGTAACGCCACTGGTATTGGCTAGTGGATTACTCTACGTCTGTGCGCCTTTGATGATTGGTAAAATCGCGCCCGGTGCTACTCATGTGGCCAAGTGGCTTAACCGAATGGAGCCGTGGAATATGATTGAAGTTTTTTTGTTAGGAGTGCTGGTCAGTTTATTGAAGTTAGACAAAGTGGCGGATGTGAATTTTGGGATGGGATTTTGGGCGTTCGGCGTGGTGATGTTGTGCATGGCGGCCGCGGTGTCGGGGATTGATAGAGACGAGTTATGGGATCGCTTGGAGGTGGCTAGAAAATGAGTGATCGCTTTCCACGAGCCGTCGAGATGGGGTTGGCGGGGTGCCAAACCTGTGGAAAAGTATCACCGCTTGTGTTAGGGCGGTGTCCACGGTGCGACTCCAAGTTATTCATGCGCAAGCCGGACAGCGTCAGGCGCACGGTTGCTTTCATGCTTGCTGCGGCAGCGCTCTATATCCCAGCGAATGTTCTCCCGATGATGAGCATGGTCGAGATGGGCGTGGTCACAGAAAACACGATTATAGGGGGCATTATCTACTTCTGGCAGGGAGAGGCTTATCCGATCGCGTTGGTAATTTTAACGGCATCCATCATCATACCGCTTTTGAAAATGGTGGCTCTCACATGGCTTTGTTTGGCAGCCTCTGGGAAGATTAAACCTTCGCCGGGGACGTTGAGTCGAATTTACTGGCTTACCGAATTGATGGGTCGATGGTCGATGGTCGATATTTTTGTGGTGGGAATTTTAGTCGCCCTTGTCCAGCTTGGCAATTACATGACAGTCTCACCTGGTCCCGGCGCGCTTGCATTTGCTGGGGTCGTTGTGCTTACCATGTTTGCAGCGATCAGTTTCGATCCTCGGTTGCTGTGGGATCGCTTTGACGCGTTGCAGATTGGTTCATCACCCTCTAAAGAAATAGACTCTTGAGTAATACGGAAAGTACATCATCACCTGCGGCGACTCCACAAGTCCGACAGGCACAACGTTGGAACATCGTTTGGGTCGTGCCAATAGTGGCACTCTTGATTGGTGCGTGGATGATTTACCGAAATTTCAGCTCACAAGGACCCATCGCGCAGGTGCGTTTTGAGACGGCGGACGGCATTGCGGCGGACAAGACCGAGGTGCGTTGTCGCTCGGTGCGGGTGGGTGTGGTCAAGGATGTGAAATTGGCAGAGGATTTAAACTCGGTGGTGGTCACGCTCGAGTTGACTCCCGATTCGGATGGCCTGTTGAGAAATGGTACGAATTTCTGGGTGGTGAGACCGCGAGTATCGGCCACAGACATCTCGGGGTTGGGAACGCTCATCACTGGCGCTTACATCGAACTGGATCCAGGTCCGTTAGATGGATTAGAAATTAATCATTTCAATGGTGCGGAGATACCACCTGCCACGAACCGAAATATTCCAGGTCGTCGTTTGAAGTTGATGGCGAATGAGGCTGGGTCGCTGACCGTTGGCTCGCCTATTTTTTACCGAGGGTTTGAAGTTGGACGAATTGAAAGCCGTACGTTAGATCGCGCGGGCAGCGGCGTCAGCTATGAAGCATTTATTCAAGACAAATACCGAGATTTAGTTAAGAAAAACTCTCGATTCTGGAACACCAGCGGCATCGACATCAGTGCCGGGGCGGATGGATTCAAGCTGCGAACACCGTCATTTCAAGCGATGTTGTCTGGCGGTGCCACCTTTGGTGTGGGTGATGGAATCGATCCAAGTGGCACGGCGGAAGATGGCACCACATTCACTTTGTTTAACAGCGAGAATGAGGCAAACGAATTTGCCTTTAATTCGACAATCAAGGTAGTCCTGCTTTTTGATCAATCGGTTCGTGGGTTGGTCAAGACGGCGCCTGTCGAGTTTCGTGGCATCCCAATCGGTCGTGTGAATGATATTTCTTTCGAATATTTAAAAGAACCCAACGACTTGCGAATTCCAGTTCTGATAGAAATTGATCCAAAGTTACTACGTCGTGGAGCGGGCGCTGCGCTTGATAAGATGGATGGTGATTTTCTTAGCGAGGAAGTGCAGCGTGGGCTCAGAGCGACGTTAAAGATTGGCAGCATTCTAACGGGTTCTTTATTCGTTGATCTCGACTATTATAAAAATTCACAGGCTGCCAACCTCAGTAAGGTTGGTAACTATGATTCTATTCCGACAATTTCCTCTGGGTTTGCCCAGTTAGAATCTAAGTTCACCGCCATCTTGGATAAAATTCAAGCGCTGCCACTTGACGACACGATGAAAAAATTTGGTGTCGCTGCTGATGAAACATCAATCACTCTCGCGGATAGTCGCAAGGCGTTGAAGGAAATTCAAGAGGCTACCGCTGCGGCGCGTAAGATGATGGATTCCTCAGAATTTGCGAATCTTCCCAAGGACATGAAAAAGACGCTCGGGTCGCTTGAGAAATCCGTCGCCAGCATGGGTCCAGATGGTGCGATTCAAAGTGACTTGCTACGCACGCTCGAAGAACTTCGTGCCGCATTAAGGTCGATGAATGCGGTGGCTACATCGATCGATGAGAAGCCCAATTCACTTATCTTCGGGCGTGAATCATCCGGAAATCCCATTCCAAAGGCACCAAAAGCCAGACGCTGAATAAATCTTTATGAACCGTTTCATCATTCTCACCGCCGCAGTGCTGCTTGCTGGATGCGGGCAGCCGAATAAATCTTTCTACGTTCTAACCGCTACGGGGCCCGTCCCATCAGGTGGAGGAATCGCCATCGGTGTGGGGCCTATTTCACTGGCCGAGTACATTGACCGCCCAAATCTTGTCACCCAAAAAGAGGGTAATCAGTTGGCCGTTGCGGAAGATCACCGGTGGGCGGGAGATCTCTCGGCATCCATCGCGCGTGTCGTCGCGGCGGATTTGGGGCGTGATCTTAAAACTGGCAATGTCCGCACTTATCCATGGATGCGCGACGATGAAATCCGCTACCAAGTGACCTTAGATATCCGCCAACTTCACAGTGAGGCAGATGGATATGCCGTGTTGGAGGCAGGTTGGCGTGCTTATTCATTGCCAGAACGGAGTTTGAAAGCGTCTCAGACCTTCACGGCTCGTGAGCCGCTTGATGCGGACGGTTTCAATGCAAGCGTTGCCGCGCAGTCACGTCTGCTTGGCCGACTATCAGAAAATATTGCTACCGCATTGCGTTAGTCGCTCTATGACTCAGGCTGTGGCACGTGAATGGGTTCCGACTCGTCAGGAGTTGTCAGTTTGAGTGAAGAATCTAACGAGCCATCGATATCATTGGATTGCAAATCTAATTCTTCGACTCGTGAAGGTGACCGGCCATTGTTTTCCAACAGAATGAATACTTCGTTTTGTACCGCCTCGACCTGGCTGAGTGGGATGTCAGGGTCTTTTACGATGAATATATCGCCAGTCTTACGATGTTCGTAGACGCGAATAATGCCGTCTGCGGTGCGTTGACTGTCGGTTTCTCGTAGCAGCTTTTGGCGTTCTAACATCACCGCAAGGACGAAGCGAGCGTTCTCTGTGTGATCCTCATCCTCTTCCACGAGGCGTTGGAGAATTTCTTCAGAGCTGAGTCTTTCCGCAGCGATGGCAGCTTCATTATTTGCAACGGCGGTGTAGGTAGTGCGCCAGCATGAGAAAGGTGTTTCGCAGGTTTCTTGGTGAGCCTGCCAGCCATCCACCGAGAAGTCTCGCCGCAGATAGCTGCTTGATTCAGGGTCAGGGAACAACGCGGTGACGATGATTTCGCCATCGACGAAGGGACGTTGGGTGGCGGCGCATTCGCGTCCGCGAGAACGGACATGCCATGGTTCAGCGATAGCCATAAGTTAGATTGATGAAGTGTTTTTTGAAATGAGTCGGCGTATGACAAGGAAGAGCGGTTGGCCGGAGACCCGTCGATGCAAAAGAAAACACGCGATGGAGACAAAAATGCCGGACGGAGCCCAAGCGGCCCAGGCGGGTGGGAGGGTACCTGATGCACCCAGTGCTGTTGAAATGCTGGTGGTGAGTAACATTAGTCCGGCCAAGGTGACGGCGATGAAGACGCCGTTACCAGCACCGTGGCGAGAAAAGTGGATACCGAGAGGGATCGCTAGCAGAATCGTGATCAAGCATCCGAATGGAAGAGCCCAGCGGTAATGCCACTGAGTCTGGTAGGGTGCCGGATCCGCAAATTGGAAATTTTTAGAATTCGCATTCAGCCACGAGTTTAGGTCAGGAATCCCAAGGAATTCTGCGCTGAGCCCCGGCTTGATCAGCTGCCACGGAGTTTCGGACCAACCCGGGATGATGAGGGTCTCGTTTTCGGTTTGAAAAATGGCCGGTTGGTTTGGTTGGAAATTTCCTAGTACCGGTTCCACGAAGGTCCAGTCACGGGTGATTCGATCCCAAGTGGCGCTTTTGGCGCTGAGGCGGCTGACGATGGTTTTGTCGGTGCGGGTTGTGGTGATTTCAATATCTAACAATGGCTTGCCGAGTTGATAGTTTTTTGGAAACGCACCCACCAACCACAAACGTCTCGCCTCGAGGTTGGGATAAAGCACGTTTTTCGCTTCATCCGCCGGCTTGCCAGCAGCCTCGGCGAGCATGATGTCGACATTTCCTTCCGCGGTCGGCGCCCAATGGTAATTCAATCCGAGGCAAAGCAGGCTGAAGAGTAGACCGCCGATGATGAGCGGCATCGTGATCCTGAGAATACCGCGTCCCGTTTGGATCATTGCGATGATTTCGCGACTGGCAGAAAGTTTTCCGAGTGAATAAAGTGCAGCGAGTAAGATGCTGTAGGGAATCATCAGCGAGAGCACCGCCGGTGAGCGGCTAGCGTAAAACTTCACGATGGTTTGGAAGACGCCGTCTGACTGGCGGAATTCGGGGATTTTGTCACCGAGGTCGACAAGTAGCCAGATCATCAACAGACCGGTGAGGCAGATCACGAAGATTCCGGCAAATTGCCTAACAATATATCGATCTAAGGTTCCACTGATTGCATAAAGGAGAGCGGCGATGGATGGGAGAAAGCAAAGAGCCGCCATGATGGCTGGACGGGCCTTGTGGGCAGCAGCGTCTGAATCCGGAAAGCCGATGAGTTGTTGGTTCACCGCCTGCCACTCAGAGGGCAGCAGTATTGTGGCGAGTATCAGGCCCAACGCGGCAAGCACCATTGGCACGAAGAAACGCAAAAAATAAGTCCGGAAAATAATCATAACCCAGCCAACAGAATTCAAATCTTGGTGGCGGCAAGGCGGGGGTGTCGAGTGCGATGTGTGCCAGTCCTGAACTTGCGGCTTGGCAGAGTGGCCAATGCGAGATGCGATGGCCACGCGATGATTTCCATTACTGATGGCCAACCGATCCCCGGATTTAGCGAAACGGTGCGTGAGGCGTTTTCTCGGAAAGGAAACTTGGCAAAATCTCGAGACTTCGAATATCGCCCGCAGCAACAAGAGCTTGCCGTGGCAGTGGCGGAGGCATTGATCGGCGCCGAGCCACTGGTGGCGGAGGCAGGCACTGGGGTGGGCAAGTCGCTGGCGTATCTTCTTCCCGCCGCGCGCTTCGCCCTTGAAACCGGGCGCAAGGGCATTATTTCGACGCACACGATCAACCTACAAGAACAACTCGTTAGGAAGGACATCCCCATTGTTCGGAAAATTTTAGGAGAAGAGTTGCCGGCGGTGTTGTTGAAGGGGCGGCAAAATTATTTGTGTCCTCTGCGGTTGAGGCGGGCGTTTGAGCAGGCGGGGGATCTTTTCACCAGCACTGAGAACGCGGAGTTGGAGGCCATCAGCAAGTGGGCCGAGCAGACGCGGGACGGAACTTTGAGCGATTTGGATTTTCAGCCGCAGATGAAAGTCTGGTTGCAGGTGTGCAGCGAGGCCCACCTCTGCACGGCGCGGCACTGTGGGCCTCGGGGGAATTGTTTTTTTCAAGAAGCCCGCAAGGCCGCGGCGGATGCCAAGCTGATCGTGGTGAATCACACGCTTTTTTTTGCGTTGCTGAACACCGATGATCTATCAGGCGATAACGAAGACGACGAAGAAAACCCGACAAACAAAGTGGGTGGATTTCTATTTCCGAACGACTTTGCGATTTTGGATGAAGCGCATACCATCGAGCAGGTTGCTGCGATTCAACTGGGGTTGCGTGTTTCGCAATCCGGACTGCGCTTTGATTTGCAGAGGCTCTATCATCCCAAGACGCGCAAAGGTCTCTTGAAAGGGTTCCGCAAAGCCTCGGCGATGAACGCAGTGGAGGCGGCCTTGACCGCTACCGAGCGTTTTTTTCATCAAGTGGGAGATGTCGCCAAGTTTGGAAATTTCTCCAAAGAGTGCCGTATCCGCCAAACTGAGGTGGTTCCTAACACATTGGCTGCGCCACTCAGAAATCTTTGGTTAGAATTAGACGAATTGGCGGAGGACGTCGATTCCGAGGCAACGCGTGCAGAATTACAAGATGCTTCTCGGCGCTTGCGTGAGGCGCATGGGTCGGTGGGAGTTTTCCTGGATCAGACGACCGATGACTGCGTCTACTGGGTCGAGCGGAGTGGGCGTGAAGAACAACAATTCAGTCTGCATGCGGCGCCGGTGAATGTGGCGGACAAGCTTCGGCCCTTACTCTTTGCGGGCAAAAAAAGTTTGGTTTTGACCAGCGCAACTCTCGGGGTGGGGGATCCCAAACTTGGATACTTCCGTGGTCGGGTGGGGGCGGAAAAAGCTCGTGCACTTTGCATCGGCAGCCCGTTCGATTACCCGCGGCAAATGAAGATCCGCATTTACAAGACGGTGCCTGACCCGGGGACGCCGCGTTACGATGAATTGCTGGCGGAAGGAATCCGACAGTCTGTGTTAGAGAGCGACGGGCGGGCGTTCGTGTTGTTCACCAGTTACCGCACCATGCGTGATGCCGCTCAGCGGTTAGAGCATTTTTTTCGCACGCAGGGGTGGCGGGTTTTTATGCAAGGCGATGGCATGCCACGGCATAAGATGATCGAGGAGTTCCGCAACGACGTACACAGTGTGTTATTCGGAACAGACAGTTTCTGGACGGGAGTCGACGTGCCAGGTGAGGCACTTTCCAATGTGATCGTGACGCGTTTGCCATTCGCAGTGCCAGACCATCCGTTGACGGCTTCACGGTTAGAGGCGATCGAGGCCGCCGGCGGGAACCCTTTTATGGATTACTCGGTGCCGGAGGCTATTCTTAAGATGCGTCAGGGAGTCGGTCGTTTGATCCGTACCGAGCGCGACAAAGGTCTAGTGTGTATTTTAGACAACCGGATACTAACAAAGCGATACGGCCAAGCATTTCTCAAAGCCTTGCCAGATGCGCCGGTGGAAATAATCAGTTAGGGTTTAAATATTTCTAACCGTTGAATCGCCGTTTTCAGTAACGCGCTGTCCCACTGTCCGGGAGCGGTTGCGGTGTTTCCAAGGTAGCCGTAGTTAAACAAGCTGCCGCACTGAGCGCAGAGCAAGCGAGAGACTGGCGCCAACGATCCCATGCCCATGGTGGCCACGCGGATGCCGTGATCTGCCAGTTGGAAGTCGGCGAGACGTGCGAGATCGCTGGTGGAATTGAGTTTCGCGGCGAGCTTGAAGACCACCGCTCCGGCGTCTTTTGCACGCTGTGCAGCTTGTTTCAAATCCTCGGTGGCGGGTAGACGGTCGAAGTCGTGATAGGATGCGATCCAAGGAATTTCGCGGTTAGCGAATTCTGTTAGTAACCCATTCATTTCATGGAGGCTTGCCACCTCGACGTCGATCCAAGCTGCCGAGGTGATTGCCATTTGGAGTAAGTCGATTCGTGCGGCAGGAGACAGTGGAAGTGCACCGCCTTCTTCGGAACGCCTCGCAGTGAATAAGAGTGGAATCTCAGAGAGGTGGCTCCACGCGGATGGGTCAAGTGGCTGGCCGTTTGCGATGAGAAGATCTAGGCGAATTTCTGCAAGGTCACAGGATTCTTGCACTGTGGACGCTGCGATGTTTCGCAAATCCAACAAGCTACCGAAGCTACCCACGATACGCGGGCGGCGGTCATTGAGTAAATTTTCAGTAAATGCCATGGCTCTGTGATGGTTGGCAATTCGTCGCGCGTCAATTGATTGGTGAAGGCTCATTGGGGTCGATGTATTTACTTTGCTTGAAATTTTCACCAATTCTTGGAATTTCTCTGGTCAACTGGAAATCAAACTCACTACCTTGCGTAAGAAATTAACCCGTATGCACGTACCGCTCCGAAAATCCATTTGTATCGCTGCATCTGCAGCCATCGCATTTCTTGCCATCGACACCACCTACGGTCAGGCGGCGAAAGTCACGAGCGACCCTCCAAGCTTTGACAATTTGCCGTCGCCCGAATTTGCAGGCGTGAAGAATAAAAGCTTTAAACCGCTGAACTGGCTGGAAATCGAAGCGAAGCTGAATATCACGCTCTCACCGATGCCGCGTTCTAAAACTTGCGAAAAAATGTCTATCAAGTGGTACATCGCAGTGAAGAACCCCGAAAAGTCGAAGGGCTTTTTGTTGCTTACCAAGACGATCGATCACGTCAATTTGCCTCTCGGTGAGGATGTTTATTGTTCGATATTCCTATCGCCCGCATCTCTCCGGCGCATCTCCGGCACCGACAACGCTGGCAAGAATGCCGTCGAGCTCGTGGGATACGAGGTGCTCATCAATGGCGAGAAAGTGGCTGAAGGGACTAACAAAAGCAAACCCGGCTGGTGGAACACCGCCTCCGAAGGCATTTCTCGGAGCGAGACCGTGCCTCTCCTCAGCAAGTCTGAGACACCGTTTCGTGATATGTGGTGGGATCGCTATCCTGAAATTTCGGTGGAACGTCGTTAATCGCGTCGTTAACTTGTAGCCCACGTATACTGCTTCTTCTTTATATCTTATTTGAACCATGGCTGAAAATCAGACCACCGTCGCACTTAACATTGGCTCCCAGCGCATTGGCATGGCTGTTTTCGAGGTTTCGAAATCTGGTAGCCTGACTCTAACGGCCTACGATTCTGAATCGATCGTGGCGGATCCCGCGCTGGATGCTTCCAAGATTTCTCAAACACGCGTCGCGATTGCGGATCTCGCCCAGCGATTGAAGGTCGGTAAGATTAAGGCCCGTTACGCGATCTCCGGTCAGTCGGTATTCACTCGTTTCGTCAAGTTGCCGCCGCTCCAAGACGACAACATCGAGCAACTCGTTACATTCGAAGCGCAACAGCACGTGCCATTTCCTCTCGCCGAGGTGGTTTGGGATTACGAACTCATCGAAGGGGCTGCTGAGAAAGAAGTGGTCATCGTCGCGATCAAGTCGGATGCACTGGATGAAATCAACACAGCGGTCAACGACAGCGGCATCGGAACCTCGGAAGTGGATGTGGCCCCTATGGCGATCTACAATGCTTTCCGAGCAACCTATGGCAATCCGGAAGAGCCAGTCCTTCTGATCGACATCGGTGCCAAGACGAGCAACTTACTCTACATCGAGGGCAGTCGTTTCTTTACCCGCAGCATTGCCATCGGCGGCAGCGCGGTCACCGCTGCGATCGCCAAGGAATACGGAATTTCGTTCGTCGAGGCAGAACAGCAAAAGGTGATGAATGGGCTGGTCTCGCTAGCGAACGGACACACCGAGTCGTTAGACGAGTCGGTTGCGGCGCTCGCCATGGTCATTCGGAATGCATTGACTCGCTTGCCCGCAGAAATCGCGCGGACCACGAATTACTATCGCAGCCAGCACGGTGGCAGCGCGCCGCGTCGAGTTCTTCTTGCTGGTGGTGGTGCAAATCTTCCCTACACGCTCGAATTCTTCCAAGAGAAGCTCAATCTCCCTGTCGAATATTTCAATCCAGTGCGCAATGTGGCGATCGGCAACGGAGTCGATTCTTCTCTTGTGCAGCGAGAAGGGCACCTGATGGGTGAACTCGTGGGTCTCGGACTTCGGGGCATCGGGAAATCTGCGATCAACATTGATCTCGTGCCTCTAGCGGTCGAACAGGCGCGTGCGACAGATCGTCGCAAGCCATTCCTCATTGGGGCCGCGGCAGTTCTCGTCGCGGGTGTCGCGCTATGGGCGATTTTTCAGTCAATGGCCGCCTCCAAAGCGAACGAGAAGGCGACGACTATGGAAGAATCTCGCGACACCCTCGCACCGTTGAAGGCCGACATTGAGAAGCTACTCAAAACGGAAGATGATCTTGGTTTGATCGCGAAAGGTTTCACCGACGCCGAGTCTGCTCACGTTTATTGGGTGGATTTGATTTCCGAGCTCAGTGGTGGCTTCGCGAGCGATGCGGTTTGGTTGACGGACTTCGATCCTTTGGTGGGCTACAATCCGCTGGCGGATAAAGCCACCGGCATGGCCGGAACGACGGACGCGAAAAACCCATCTGGTACCTCTCTAATCAAGGCGGACTTTGATAAAACGGTCTACGGCGCCTCATCTCTCGTTGAAATGAAGGCCGAGGAAGACGAGTCGGCCACTCCAAGCAGAAAAACAGCGGCACCTAAAGCGCTGAGTGTGAATGCTATACGCATCAAAGGATTTTGGCGTCAAACTCCCAAGGGCGGAAACGTAGTATCTGATTTGTTGAAAAACCTTCGTGAGCATTCGACCTATTTCACCTTCAAGGTGAAAGACGCCAAGGGATTGGAAGTTCCACTTCGCGATGATCAAGTGCTCGGAGCGATGACATCCGCTGGCAAGGTAGGGGAACTTGGCTTGTCCTTCGAGATCACCCTCCCGTTGGCCAAAGAGGTCGTGATCAAGTAAAAATCACCAAACGTCACTATTTGTATTATGAGTTGGATTAAAAATAACAAGTTTACGGCAGTCCTCGTGGGAGGCACGCTCCTCGCGGTGCTCTTGCTGTTTTTCTGGGGCAGTAATGGCTCGGGTCGTTACGACGAAGCCATGACAAGGTTCACCGCCGCCGCCGAAGAGGTAAATGGCTTTGAAAAGCTACGCCTCTCGCCGAAAATTGGCAACAAAGATGGCAAGACCAAGGCGCTGGCATCTTATCGTCAAGCCTTGGACGGCTTTCAAGCGGCGTTTGAATCCTACCGTCCGAAAGATATCAAGGATGTCACCCCGCAAGAATTCACCACCGATCTGCTCGCGACGAACACCGAAGTGCGAAAAGCATTTGAGGATGCAGGCGCAACCGTTCCGGAGCCATTCTTTGTTGGTTTTGAAAGTTACAAGTCAGTGTTGGCGAACGGAAAGACTACCGGACTCCTAGGGTATCAACTCTCTGGGATCAAGGAGCTGATGCTCGCGCTTGCCAAGTCCAAGCCCAAGGCGTTGAATAATTTGTATCGTCCGCGGCTCCCTGAGGAAGATGGTCAAACATTCACTCCGCCGTCAAATGCCGTCACGCGCTCGTTTCCACTGGAAATCACTTTCACGGGGCCTGAAAAATCGGCTCGTGATTTCTTGACCTCCATTGCTGCTTCGAAAAATCGGTTTTTTATCGTGCGCTCCATTCGTGTCAGTAACGAAAAAAAAACCCCACCGATGGCGACAGATGCCAAATTTGACTCTCCTGCAGTGGAAAAACCTCAAGGGGATACAAGTGGCTTCGGTGGTGGCTTTGTGTTGCCGGGCGACAGCGCACCTTCTGTGGATGGAGCGCCAGTGGCAGAAGCCCCAGCTTCTAAGCAGGTTGACACCAGTCGAATTCTTTCCCAAGTGCTTGGAAACGAGCAGGTCAATGTCTTCATTCGGCTCGATCTCCTTCAATTTCTGCCTGCTAAGAAACTCCCTTAACCCTGACGAACGCTCACTTTCACACCATGTCCTGGTTTACAAAGAATTATGAAAAAGCCGCCCTCGGCGGTGCCGCCGCTCTGTGCCTTGGCTTCGCCTATATGGGTTGGTCGAAGCTTGGAAATCTTGAAAAGGATTTCGCTGCTGACCTGAACGGTAAACCGAATAACAATACCGCAGTCAAAAATGCGGATTTGATCCCCCAGGGCGTCTCGTCCCTCAAGCGCGAGAGGAAATTGGTTCAGGGTTCCGATGGCGACCGTTTGGTGGATCTTTTCATCGGGATTCCTCTATTTGTCAAAATTTCAGCTCCTGATAAATCCATCGATTTGTTGAAAGGTGACCCCGTTCACCCGCCAATCCCGAATCTTTGGTGGATTGAGAACCGCATCGACCCCGGATTCGCGGATTCTCCCAACCGCGATCCAGATGAGGATGGATTTTCTAACATCGAAGAATGGACTGCAAAAACGGATCCTAACGATGCAAAGGATGTCCCATCACTGATTGCTAAGCTGAAGTACGTTAGAGACGAAAGCCTCGGATGGGTGATCCGCCCAGGCTATGGTTCAGATGGTCGTTTTCCATTCAGTTACTTGGATACAAAAGGCGCGGTCAATAAAGTCAGCGCAGCGGAAATGATCGCACCCGGAGGATTGTTCTTCGCGAAACCGCCAATGAAAGACCGCTTCAAACTCTTAGGTTCAGAAGTCCGCAAGGAGATTAACAAGAAGGTCAACATCGAAATGGACGTGACCATCGTCCGCATCGAAGACCAACGACCTAACAAAAAAGGTACGGTTTACGAAATTCCCTCACCGCTCTCTGAGGAACGGAGAAATGAACATTTGAAATACGACCGCACGGCGATCTTTTCGCTCGAGGCGCTGGGCCTCAATTCCAAAGAGTTTAAGGTCGAGGAAAATATGACTTTCGCCCTGCCGCCCGACAGTGCTAAGAAAAATTACCTTGTGAAGTCTGTGACTCCTGAGTCTGTGACAGTCGAATTCACCGACTCCAGTGGTGAAAAAAAGACCGTTTCCATCAACAAGGGTAACCTTCCACAGGTTGCCGAGTAAAATCTCTGAAAAATTCGCTTTCCAAAACTCTCAATCATCTCCAGAAAACTTCCGCAACTCATGCAAAAAATGCTAATGTATCGTTCTAACCGCACCGCCCTAGCGCTCATGGCCGTGGCATCCTCTATGCCTGTCACCGTCACCTTCGCGGGTGATGGCGGATCTAACCTAAGTGGTTTAGCCCAACGCGAAATGATTCGTCGTCAAGACGCTGTCGCCGAAGGCGACGTCCTTCTCAATGAAGGTCGCGAGGCTTACGCCAAGGGAGACTATCAAAAGGCCGTAGACAAGTATCGTCAAGCTGTTGACCGTCTTCCAGATGCACCGATGGTATCGGATCGTCGCGAAGTTTACGTGGCGCATCTTAGCGATGCCAGCGTCGCGCTCGCGATCCAAGATCGCAAGGTCGGTAAGTATCCTGAAGCTCGCGTACTCCTTGAGGGAGTGCTCGCTGTGGACGCGAACAACGTGGCCGCCAAGCGTGAAATCGGTTACCTCGAAGATCCGATTCGCACGAACCCAGCACTCGACTTCGAACATACGCAGAAAGTCGACGAAGTGCGTCGCAAACTTTATACGGCGGAGGGTGCTTTCAACCTCGGCAACTACGACGAAGCAAAGCGCGAGTATAACAACGTGCTCCGCATCGACAGCTACAACTCAGCCGCCCGCCGCGGACTCGAGACGGTGGCTACTGCCAAGGGCGATTATTACCGCGCCGCTTACGACTCCACTCGCGCCGAACTTCTTAGCCAAGTCGACGCGGCTTGGGAGCTTTCCGTGCCGGCAGATGTGCCAAATGTCGATCCAACAAGCATCGGATCGGGTGAGATGACTTCGGGTGTCGCTTACATTACCGAAAAACTCAAGAGCATCATCATCCCGCGGGTCGACTTCGAAGACACCACCGTCGAGGAAGCAATCGACTTCCTACGCTTGCGTGCTGCGGAACTCGACACCACCGAGCTCGATCCAGCCAAAAAAGGCGTGAACTTTGTCATCCGTCGTCCACGTCCAGCCCCAGCAGGTGCTGCGGCCCCAGACGCGGGTCTCACCCCGGGTGCGGGAGAAGCCGCTGCATTGCCGCTCGCCGTGACCGATCCAGGCGCTCTCCGTGTTCGTCAATTGCGAATTCGCAACGTGCCGTTGGCTGTGGCGCTGAAATACATTTGTGACCAAACAAAGCTTCGCACTAAAGTCGACGATTTCTCGGTTACTCTCGTGCCTCTGGCTGAGGGTGGAGAAGACATTTTCACCCGTACCTTCCGGGTTCCGCCCGACTTCAATACCGCTCTTGATACAGGCGGCGCAGCGGGCGGCGGTGGTGCAGCAGCAGATCCATTTGCTGATTCAGGTGCCTCTGGATCGAAGACTGCTCTCACGGCACGCAAACCTATTCTCGAACTCCTCAAGGCCGCGGGAATCAATTTCGCTGAAGGCAGTTCGGCCACGCTGAGCAACTCGGGCGTCTTGCTAGTGACCAACACCCCGACGGAACTTGATAAAGTCGAGCAACTCGTCCAGACGATCAGCAACACCAAACCAAAGCAGGTGAAAATCACCACCAAGTTTGTCGAGATCGCTCAGGAAAATAACGAAGAACTCGGGTTCGACTGGATCCTAAGCCCATACAGCGAGGGCGGACCTTACACGGTTTCGGGTGGTACCCACGGTAACCAACCCGCCAGGTTGGGCGATGATTTCACTGGTCCGATCATTCCGGGTGTTCCAATCAATGGACAGAACGACGTTCGTAACATCATCACCAACGGCAACCGAGGTGGAGACAATGCGGTGAATCGCAATAGTATCGACGCGATTCTTAACAACCCGTCACGAACCGCTCAGAAAGCCAGTGTCGCTCCGGGCATTCTCGGGCTTACTGGCGTGTTTTCTGATGGCGATGTGAAGATGATCATGCGCGGTCTGTCACAGAAAAAGGGTACCGATTTGATGACGGCACCCTCGGTGACTGCCAAGTCTGGTCAGAAGGCGACCATCGAAATCATCCGTGAGTTTATCTATCCGACTGAATATGAACCCCCAGAACTTCCGAATAGCGTCGGACAAACGTCGGGTAATTCCATTGTTGGCGGTGGTAACTCGGGTGGCTCTTTCCCAGTGACCCCGGCGACTCCAACGGCCTTTGAAACCCGTAATACGGGTGTGACTCTGGAAATCGAGCCGACCATCGGTGAGAATGACTTTGTCATTGATCTCCGGTTTGTGCCAGAAATCGTCGAGTTCGAGGGCTTCATCAACTACGGCAGTCCGATCCAAACCTCTGGTACCGATGCTCTCGGTAATTCGGTTGTGACGGTTCTTACCGAGAACCGCATCGAAATGCCGATCTTCTCGGCTCGCCGGGTCAACTCGGCCCTTACGATTTATGACGGCTACACCGTCGCAGTCGGTGGCTTGATGCGTGAGGACGTGCAGATCATCAACGACAAGGTGCCGATCCTCGGTGACATCCCGATCATCGGTCGCTTGTTCCAGACCAACGGTGAAAACCGAATCAAGAGCAACCTCATTATCTTCATCACCGCGCAAATCATCGACGCAACCGGTCGCCCGCTCCGTGGGGCTGATGCCGCTAGTTCCGTGCCAGTCGCTGCAGGCATGGGTGGTGGCGACATGGGCGAGGGAGTTCTTCCTCCACTTTGATTTCGCCACATGACCTCTCAATGATTCACGGGCGAGCGGAAAAGTCATTTTTCTCTCGCCCGAGATTCTGAGGGTACCTAGTCCACCGACTTAAGCTTCTGTCTTTCAAATCAATCCAATCCTCAAATGAACCTCTCCTTCTTCCGTCGCATGGCAACCCCTCTCCTGAAGTGGTCTTGTCTTTCATTATTTATCCTCGGGTTAGGTAGTTGCGGTGGTGGTGGTGGTGGCGATGATAAAACGGCAGAACCTGCTCCTAAAACATTCGATGGGCTAGTGCTAACTCTCTACACAGGTGGAGTGGAATTAACGTTCTTAAGGGCTGACGGTGATGCTTCAACAGGTAGCGAAACGGGTGCCGTGACAATGAAGGTTAATCCAGCAGAAACTACTATAACTAACTCGGGTGGCACTGCTAGTCCGCTACGACCGTCCTACTCGATTTCAGGTGGTCGCTACGTTTACACTCGCACAGGCCCTGAAGGTGGTACGCTCACGGTGACAGGCGAAGGCAGCGGTTGGTTTGGCACGGCTACCCCAACAGTTGACACCCCCCGAGCGAATTATTTCAGAGGTAATGTGGGTTTAGCCTCCACTGGCCCGTTCACTCGGGATTATGCCGTGCTCTTCGGAACCGATGGCACATATATTTCTGGAATTAAAGTGAACGACTGGGGTGAAGGCATCGATTATCCAGGTATCTCTTGGACCGGTGCAACTTTAAAAGTCTATGGGGGTGCACAAGTTCCACTTGCTTGGAGCACAGTTGAATCCGCTCTGTTGAGTCTTCCAAAATTCTATCCGTCGGAAATTAGTCAACAGACGATGACAACCACTCCGACTGACACGTTAGGCAACGCTTATGTCTATCAGTTTCTCACCAGTACTTTTACACGATTCTCCACCGCGCAGGGTGACTTTCTGGAAAAGGGTGTGGGCAACAGTCAGGTAAATGCATCTCCAACTCTTACACTGATCAATTATGATTACCAACCGGACCCCGCCACTACCAACCGAGCGGTGATTCGAATTTACAGCGCAACCAATTCCGTCCTCACCTACAACATGACATTTCTGGATCTTGAAAAAGGAACCTATGTGATCCAAGAGGATGGCACCACAGGTACATTTGAATTTCCATATATCCAGTAAGGATATCAGAAAGCTGGTCCTCAATGGCCACGCCAAATATCATCTGAACCCAAATTTTATTACAAGCTGCCTATCAGTTTTTCCCTAGTCTCGGGTACCAAGCGATATGAATAATGACTTTCATACGCGGTTGCCATGTTCACAAAGAGGGTCAGGTCGGTTGGGTTTATTTGATGGTTTTAGTAGGTGGTTTGTTTTTTTAGGGTTTACAGCACTGGTATCTTGCGGAACCTCCAAATTATTTAAGGAGCTAGGGGCAGAGCAAAATGAAATCAGTCGTGAGACGACTCGATTTGCAGGAATGACTCGTAAAGAAGTCGAGTTTTCGTGGAGTGCCGCCAAGGAGCGACTTTTGCGAGAGGATATCGGGCTTCAGCAGTCCGCAGCTAGGCTCGCTGACATCTCGCGACAGCGTAAGAATCAGTGGAGAGAGTGGCTTCCTCGACCCAGTTTTTACGTGAGCCTCCAAAATAGTTTTAAGCAGCTGGGTAATCTTACGAATGAGTCACTATCCAGCGCGTTCTATGCGCCACTGACAATTCCTAACCCATGGACCCAAACCGCCAAGGCTTACCAATACGCGCTGCAAGAAGCTCAGGCGACCGATAGCATGGAATTGCTGCGTCGCAGGCAGATCATCATGCTTTACCGCTCGTTTTCGGAATGGGAGCGCTTGGATGACTCCGTTGTGAAAAATCAAACTGAAACCATCGAGGAACAACTGCAAGGGGCACTTCGCAATCTTGAAAGCGAATCCATGCTCGATGAGCGTCGTCAGTTGTATCAAGGTCAGTTTTCGAGGCTGTTAAATTTACCTGGAGTGGCCGTAATACCACTGCCCGCGACCTTGCCGAAGATTGACTATGAGCACAAACTTTCTTCAATGATTCCGGGTAAAAACTATGGTGAGCTCGCGACGCGCTTGTCATCCTACGAAATCGAAGCGGCGATTCTTCGCCGGAAGGGAATCCGTATCAATCAATGGTCTGCGCTGAACTTTAACACTGGAGTTCCACCTATTTATAATTCTCGCGATGAGAATTCTCAATTTATCAACAGCAACGAAGACATAACTCTGTTTGGTTCCTGGTCTAAGTCTTTTGATTTTACAGGGAGCCAAGCTGCTGATGTGAAATCCGCAGAGGATAATGTTGCGTTAGTCCACAAAACGCTGAAAATTAATCTCGATGCAGAGGGGCGTAAGTGGGATCGCTTACGGAGTCGATATAAAATGTTAGTGGAGAAACGAGAATTTTATAGCCAAAGAATGGCCAAAGTTTTGCATGATGCCGGACGTGTAGGACTTGCGGAAAAATCCCTTGAAGATGCAAGGCGCTTGTTCGCGGATTTGAAAAATTTGGAGCGAGCTAAGCAAGATCTGGATTTGGAAATTTGGCTGTGGGATGACAAAGCATGGAATTAAAAACAATGATACGTCTTTTGTTTGTCGTCGTTCTGTATGCGTTGCCGTTGGTCTGCGTAGCAGAGTCCGTTGTCGCAGCGCCCAAGGCACTTGCGTCATATCCGCAGGGTGACCGATTGTGGCTTGGTTCATTCGGTGGAGAGGTCGCGGTTAATCTACGCGTGGATTTGCTCGTAAGTCGCCCGGGAGAAATAAAGTGGCTAGTAGCAGATGAGGCGGAGGTTAAAGAGGGTCAGGCTTTGGTCTTGGCGAGTGCTGTACAAGTGCGGCAGTCGGCAGAGCAACTCGCGATCGATGAAGATGCGATTTCTACCAAACTTAAGAACGTCGAGTGGCAGCACCTTGATAAGTTAATTGGTTTGGAGCGCCAAGCGGAAGAGCTTGAATCGAGGATTGCCAAGTTATCGCCAACTCCCAAAGAAAGGGACCTTCTTGGTGACGGACTTTTAAAAGGTTTGGCAGTGCAAACTCGAAAGTTAAAAAGTGAGCTGAATACCCTCAATGAGAAGCGTGACCCGCAGTTTTGTGCCGAGGATCTGAGTATTGAACAACGGCAACTTCGGCAAGACTTGGAGAAGGCGCGCGCGGATCACGACGAACTCGTCCACAGCTTGGAAATTCTTAGCCCGAATGACGGTGTCGTCCACATCCTCAAGTCCGACTTCGTCCGATCGAACGATATCATTGGAACGGTGGAGCGCCGTGGCGTCGCTGTGGTGACCATGCAATTGCTAGATCCCGAGCTTCGTTCCGAACCGCCGGAGTCACTCGCCATCTCCGTCTCCAGTCCCAAGGGCGATTTGATTTCCGGATCCTTCTCACATATTGATCGGATGACAAATGTACGTCTTGGGCCGATGATCTATCATTTCAATCTCGATCAAAATCCTGAAGTTCCATTCACACCCGATCTCTCAGGTGAGCGAATGATTACGCTTTATAAATTGCTCAACCAACAGGTGCGTATCGTGCCAAAGGCGGAATTCTTATTTACCTATCCGCAGGAAATCCAACGTCTCGGGTGGGCTGGATTTTTAAAGACCGTATGGCCTGCAGCCCGCATCGTACACATCGGTCCACGCTCGATCGCCCTCGTCGAAAAAGAATGAATATCACGTGTCATGACCTCGGCTATCGCTATCCTGGTTCTGCCTCACCGGTGTTAGAGAATTTTAGTCTCGTGATTCTGCCTGGTATCACCCAGCTTAAGGGCTACTCGGGGTGTGGCAAGAGCACTCTGCTGCGCCTGCTCGGTGGCTTGATTCCGCCATCTAGCGGATGGGTCGAGGCTCCCCATTTACCGCCATTGGGCTCTCAGGAGTTTCTTCGGAAATCCTTCGCAATGGTTTTCCAAGAGCTTAACCTGCTCCCGCTTGCTTCGGTCTGGCGTAACATTGAACTTTCATGTCGGATTGCGGGAGTCCCTGCGGAGCAAGGGCGTGAATGGCTAGAGCTTCTCGGAATGGAAGCCTATGCCTCGCGAATCGTTGAGAATCTATCAGGTGGACAGAAGCAGCGCGTAGCCATCGCCAGAGCAATGTCGAAGTCCCCCGCACTTTTGTTGCTCGATGAGCCAACTTCCGGTCTAGATGACGATAATACTGGCATCATTCTCTCTGCGATTACACGTTTTTCCGAAAGGCCTGAAGCCATCTGCGTGATCGCAACTCACGATCATCGCATCGACCCAATTGCCCATGACTTGGTGGACTTCCATCGCATTTTACCTTTGGCGAAATAGTTTTCGCCGCTGGATCGAGCAACCGCTTGGCGTCCTCAGTAAGTTGGCGATCGCATCGTTGATTGGGATGTTTGGCTCGGTGATGATCGCGGGTGCTTCTTACCTTGGTGACGAGTTAGGTCGCCAGCTTGCCAGTCGTGATGCGCTGGCGGTGACTTTACTTGAAATGGTCCCAGGAGATCAGGCAAATGCGATGCTCGCACCGGAAGATCCCGAGGAAGGCGCTTGGGAAAGTCTCGCGGGTGAATCATTGACGTTCTATCAGGTATCGGCAGTGGCGAGAATCGATGGAACACGCGATGTGTCAGTCTTCGCATTACGTGATCCGGAGTTGCATGGCTATCCGGATGCGTTGGTCTTGCTGACGCATCGACAACCCGCTGGCACAATGGTCGTTGGGCAAATCGATACGGTCCGTTTCGAAGCTCTGGCAATGCCGCCCGCCGGAGCTCTTGTTGAGAAAGTCGTGGG
>Ga0209190_1000305_pt1 | contig 35898 bp, 50 predicted proteins | sample M_140205_XF_Meta_FD_187315 | JGI IMG/M metagenome (GOLD analysis project Ga0209190, IMG submission 187315) | Freshwater microbial communities from Lake Montjoie, Canada to study carbon cycling - M_140205_XF_MetaG (SPAdes) (version 2) | ecosystem: Environmental > Aquatic > Freshwater > Lake...
GCAACCTGAATGAAGTAATCCTCGGTTATCAAGCCGCTCCTCAGTCTGTCACGGCAACTGCAACCCTGACCGCTGCTCAGGTCGCCTCTGGCGTCCTGCTGGTTGGTTCGGGTGCAACGACCGCCCAGACCTACACGCTGCCCACTGGTGCGTCTTTGGACGCTCTTGTGACTAGCGCAAAGGTTAACAGCACGTTTGAACTCGTGCTGGTTAATCTGGGAACCTCGTCTGGCACGGCAGCGCTTGCTGCTGGCACTGGCGTGACCGATGGCGGCAACGCCACGGTTGCGATCAGCGCAACGTCCAGCGGCCGGTTCCTGCTGCGTCGCACCGCTGACTCGACTTGGGTTGTTTACCGCGTCTAAGTCTAAGGGGGCTTCGGCCCCCGATTATTTAAGGAATTGTCATGCCTAATACGCAAGCAATTGGAGTCGCGTATTCCGATCCGGAATTCACGACTTGCTACGCTAGTCAAGAACTTGGCTACAGCGCGGGTGCTCAGGGCGCTGTGACGCAATTGACGGACAAATCAACGGCTGTTACGTTGAACAAGTCTGCCGGTCGCATCACGATGAACAACGCAGCTTTGGCTGGTAGCACCGCTGTTTCATTTACACTCAACAATTCGTTGATTTCTGCCAGTGACACAATCATTGTGTGTATTTCCAGTGTTACCACTGGAAGCACGGCTGGCGCTTATACCAGTTATGTTTCTAACATGACCACTGGTTCTGCATCAATCACGTTACGCAACTTGAGCGGTACTTCATATTCTGAAGCCGTTATTATCAACTACGCAGTTATCCACAGCGCAAGTTAAACGGGGGGGGCCAAAAGCCCCCTTTTGCCTATGATGATATATCTTCAGCATCCAGTTCACGGCAACAAAGTTGCCACGATGGAATTGGAAGCGCAATTTGATGAACAGCACGGCTGGTCGCGCTATAATCTAGACGATGCGCCTGTCCAGACTGAAATAGTCAATGAATTAGTGGTTAAGCGCGGCAGACCGCGCAAAATCGAAAGGGAAGAATAATGTCCACAACTGCCGGTGACCAAATCAATCGGGCATTGCGGTTGCTTGGGGTTCTGGCAGAGGGCGAGACTCCTAGCCCATCTGTTTCGCAGGACTCATTGACTGCGCTAAACCAGATGATTGAATCGTGGAACACCGAGCGTTTGTCGGTGTTTTCGACTATAGATCAAATTGTCAATTGGCCTGTTAATTCAATTAACGCCACGCTTGGCCCAACTGGGTCTTTGACTCGATTGAACGGCACTGCGGTGCGTCCGATCTTGGTTGATGACGCGACGTATTTCCGCGACCCGCAGACCAATGTGTCTTACGGAATTAGGCTAATCAACCAGCAGCAGTATGACGGAATTGCGGTTAAAACCGTAACCTCTACTTATCCACAGGTCATGTTTGTCAACATGACTTATCCAGATATTGACGTTTATATTTACCCGAAACCGACAAGGGTTTTGGAGTTTCATTTCATTAGCGTTGAAGAATTGACGCAACCGGCTACGCTTGCAACGGCACTGACGTTCCCACCTGGCTATCTGCGGGCATTTGTCTACAATCTGGCTATGGAGATCGCTCCTGAGTTTGGGGTTGAGCCATCGCCGCAAGTCACGCGCATTGCCATGACCAGCAAGCGCAACATCAAGCGCATCAACAATCCAGATGACATTATGTCCATGCCGTACTCGCTGGTTGCGACAAGGCAGCGCTTTAACGTATATGCGGGTAATTACTAATGCCTACGATCACCATATCAGCCCTTCCGGTTGCATCTAGCGGCGGCGGCACGGATGTGCTGCCAATTGTGCAGTCCAGCATCACCAAGCAGTTGTCCATCAACAATCTGTTTGCCAACCGCACGCTCACCAACGCATCGTTTACCAATGCAGCGCTTGGCACTCCTGCCAGCGGCACGTTGACCAACTGCACTGGGTTGTCGCTGATTGCTGGCGTTACCGGCACATTGCCGGTTGCCAACGGTGGAACCAACGTATCAACGGCCCCGACCAATGGTCAATTGCTTATTGGCAACGGCACCGGCTACACCTTGGGCACAATCAGCGCTGGCACCAACATCACGGTGACTAACACCGCTGGCGGCATTTCAATTGCCGCAACGAGCGTTGCTGATGGGTTGGGGTATGGGCAGACTTGGCAGAATGTGTTCTCTAGCCGCGTATCTGGCACCACCTACACCAACAGCACAACCAAGCCAATCATGGTGGCAATCACCACTTATGACATCAATTCAAATACTACGCTGCTGGTATCTGGCATTCAAGTTGGCGCATCTGGCGGGGTTAATGGGCAGAACAACCAACTAACGGCGATCGTGCCGGTTGGTGCCACTTACGTTTGTACTGGCGGGATTACAAATTGGGCTGAACTACGGTGAAAACTCCCATTTTGGGATCAGCGTATGTGGCCCGCAGCATCAACGCTGCGGATAACCGCATGATTAACTTGTTTCCAGAAATTGTGCCCGAGGGCGGCAAAGAGCCTGCCTTTCTAAATCGAGCGCCAGGCTTGCGCCTGCTGGCTAATGTGGGGCAAGGCCCAATCCGTGGGCTGTGGACATTTAATAATGTCGGGTACGTTGTAAGCGGCACCCAACTGTTTAAGATTGACGCCAACTATAACAAGGCGTTGCTTGGTAACGTAAGTGGTACTGGCCCGGTTAGCATGACCGACAACGGCACGCAGTTGTTTGTGGCCTGCAATGGGCCATCGTACATTTACAACTCGGTCACCACCGCATTTAGCCAGATCAATGACCCAGACTTTACCGGCGCAGGGCAGGTGGGTTATCTGGACGGCTATTTCGTTTACAACGAGCCAAACAGTCAGTTGTTGTGGGTGACTAGCCTGCTGGATGGCACGCAGATTGACCCATTAGATTTTGCCAGCGCTGACGGCTCGCCAGACGGCGTAGTGGGCATTATTGTTGACCACCGCGAGCTTTGGGTGTTTGGCACCAAGACGGTCGAAGTTTGGTATGACGCCGCGCTTGAGGGTTTTCCCTTCCAGCGGATGCAGGGTGCCTTTAACGAAATCGGCTGCGCTGCTGCCTACTCAATTGCCAAGATGGACAATGGTTTGTTTTGGCTTGGCGCAGACGCTCGCGGGCAGGGCATTGTCTACCGTTCCACCGGCTACACCGGCCAGCGGATTAGCACCCATGCCATTGAGTATGCCATCGCCCAGTACGGCACCATCTCGGATGCAATCGGCTACACCTACCAGCAAGAAGGCCATTCCTTCTATGTGCTAACTTTCCCGAGCGGTAACGCCACTTGGGTCTATGATGTGGCTACTCAAGCCTGGCACGAGCGCGGTGCTTGGACGATGGGCACCAATTACAACCCGGCGCAGTTTACGCGGCACCGCAGCAATTGCCAGATGTTCTACAACAACGAGGTGATCGTTGGGGACTTTGAAAACGGCAACATCTATGGCTTTGACCTAGACGTTTACTCAGACAATGGCGCCGAACAAAAATGGCTGCGCTCGTGGCGTGCTTTGCCGACTGACGCAAACAACCTAAAGCGCACGGCGCACCACACCTTGCAGCTTGATTGCGAGTCGGGTGTTGGGTTGGGTGTTTACCCGGCAGACGGGGAAAATACGCTTGTCAACCAATCTGGGTTTGAGATTACAACCGAGGATGGGTTTTCTTTGGTGACGCTGCCCTACCCTGATTGGGCTGGCTACAACCCGCAGGTTATGCTGCGCTGGTCGGATGATGCTGGGCACACTTGGTCAAACGAGCATTGGTCGCCAATGGGCAAGATCGGCAACTACTCGCAGCGGGTGTTTTGGCGGCGTTTGGGTATGACCATGAAGTTGCGCGACCGGGTTTACGAGATTTCCGGCACCGATCCTAATAAGGTTGTGATCATGGGCGCGGAACTAATACTTAGCCCGACCAATGCCTGATGAACAATCTAACCTCTATCACGCCGCCGAGGGTTCCGCTAACCGATCCCAAGACTGGTTTAATCTCGCGGGAGTGGTTTCGGTTTTTCTTGAGCCTGTTTCAAGCCTCTGGTTCTGGCACGGTGCCAGCCAACCCAACAGCGGTAACCCTGACGGGAAACCCATCGACCTACGTTAATACCAGCACAAACTATGGGGATATAATAATTAGTGGCGGTGGCGTTACTAAGTTAGAATATTCCCGAGACGGCACTAACTTTTACAACACCGGCAGCTATTACGGGATGTTTAGTTTGGCACCAAATGACCAACTACGCATCTCTTACGTTTTGCCTGCGCCGACAGTGACTTTTATTTCGAGGTAGTAATGGCAAGTTTATCGCCAAACGCCAAGCAACAGTTTTTTGATGCCAATGGCAATCCCTTGGCGGGCGGCAAGGTATACACCTACGCTGCCGGAACCACGACGCCGATTGTAACCTACACTGACTCGACCGGCGCAACCAACAACACCAACCCAATCATTCTAGACTCGCGTGGCGAGGCCAATATCTGGTTGACGCCTGGCACCAACTATAAGTTTAAGTTGACCGATGCCAGCGATGTGCAAGTCTGGGTTGTGGATAACATTCTTGGGCCACCCGGTGCCGCTGCCGGTACGGTTACGAGCGTGGCGATCGCCGCTCCTGCACTGTTTACGGTTAGCGGTAGCCCGGTTACAAGTAGCGGCACCCTAACGCTGGCTTACTCTGGCACTGCGCTGCCGGTGGCTAATGGCGGCACTGGCCTGACCACCACGCCAGCAAACGGTGAGTTACTGATTGGTAACGGCACGGGTTACACCAAAGCCACCTTGACCGCTGGGTCAAACGTCACTATTACCAATGCTTCTGGCGGCATCACGATTGCAGCAGCAGGTGGGGGCGGTGGCGTAACGTCGGTTACGGCAACCTCGCCAATTGCATCTAGCGGTGGCGCAACGCCTAATATTACGTTCAGCGTAAGCCCCGGCACGACTGGCAATGTCTTGACCAGCAATGGGTCGGCGTGGACGAGTGCGGCGCCTACTGTACCTACTACGTTGGGCGCAGTTGGAACGTATGCAATGTTGGCCGACTACACCGGCGTCGCAGATGATCCAGGTGATACCAACATAGCGGCCAATTTGCGCTATGCCAGTGCTGGTGGCACCACCACAACCGTGGTTGCAGTTCCAATTGGTTCAACTTGGCGTTGCATGGGCTTTACCACCGGCGCGACGAGTGGCGGAAATATGGTTAGTTTGTATGTCCGAATTAGTTGAAATGCCCGACGTTCCCACAAGGGAACAAATTGAGCGATTGCAGCATGAAGTGGCTCAGATGCCGCAGGCTGAATTGCCGACCGAGCATTACTTTTCGGAAGCGGGGATGTACTGCCGCAAGGTTTTCCGTCCAGCAGGCACGTTGATTATCGGCAAAGTACACAAGCAGCATCATCTGTTTTTGTGCGCTATGGGCGAGATCATTGCTTGGACTGAAAACGGTATGCGCCGGTTGCAAGCAGGTGATGTGGTGGAGTCTAAGCCGGGAACCAAACGGGTTACGCTGGCAACAACTGATGCGATTGGTATCACAATCCACAAGACGGATAAAACCGATTTGGATGAGATTGAGGCAGAGTTAATTGAGCCAGATGAAACAGCGCTGTTTGACTCTCGTAATAAGTTAAAAAGCGCAATTAAATCTCTGCAAGGAGAGATGAAATGACTTGGTATGCAGTTGCAGCAACAGCAGGAAGTGCCTTATTAGGCGGGATTGCTACCAACAGGGCGGCAAGCACTTCCGCTGACGCAACCCGGCAAGGTATTGCATCGCAAGAGCGGATGTACAACCAAACCCGCGCTGACCAAGAACCTTATAGACAAGCGGGGATGACCGCGCTAAACCAACTGATTCCGTTGGCAACAAACTACCAGAAGTTTGGCATGGATCAGTTTCAGCAAGACCCAGGTTATCAGTTTCGATTGAACGAAGGACTTAAAGCGCTAGACCGTCAAGCCGCTGCTCGCGGTGGGTTGATTTCTGGCAATGCAATGAAAGCGGCTGGCCGTTACGGTCAAGACTATGCGTCTAACGAATACACTAACGCTTTTAATCGCTATCAAGCTGAGCGCAATGCTCAATTAAACCCATTGCAATCTCTTGCAGGCGTAGGCCAGTCGGCAACCAACTATGTTGGCAACGCCGCGCAAAACTTTGGGCAAGCGCAGGCACAAGGTGCCCAAGCTATCGGTAACGCCCAAGCATCTGGCTATATTGGTGGGTCAAATGTGCTTAACCAAGCGCTGCAAGGTTACGGCAACTACTATTTGCAAAACCAACGCAACAATATGTTGCAAAACATGAATTTGGGCAATCAATACGGTTACGGTAATGTCTACGGAATCGGAGGTGGCGGGTCATCTCCATTGTCATCTGATTTGCTAACTGCGACACAAAATTATGCCTATTAACGAATTGATCGCTGGCGGCATTAAACTACCGCAATTTAATCTGCCCGACTATGGCGCCGATCTTGCTCAGATGGCGCAGATTCAGAGCGCACGCAACCAAAATGCGCTGGCTCAATACCAGCTTGGTGCGGCGCAGAGGGCTGAAGCAAAAGATGTAGCCCGAACCAATGCGTTATTAAGTGCTGGAACAGATGAAGATGCAATTGCAAAAGCATTGCTTAATTCCGGTGACATAACAGGTTATTCCGCTTTTCTTAAAGCAAAAGAAGAAAGACAAAAAACCGGTTTACAAATTAAAGAATCTGAATCTAAATTGCTGTCTGATGAAATTGCTAGATCAGCAGAAGCTATGGCAAAAGCGCAAACTATTGAAGAGTATGAAGCAATACATAATCAAGTCCACGATCCAAAAAGCATAACTGGAAAATATTTTAAATCTATTGGTTTTAATCCATCATCTGCAAATCAAGCTATTTTAAAAGCAAAAAACGACCCAACCGGCCAAGAGTTCTTAAAATTAAGAGCGCAATCTGGTCTTAAAGGTAAAGAATTTGCGGATTTTATTTTTAATCAAGCGCAAGAAGAAGCAATAAATGCTGCAAAAAATTTAAGGCCATTTCAGCCCGCTGTTGCGGCGCAACCACCTGTTGTTGAATCTGGGCAACCTATGGTTGGTGTGCAGCAATATATGCCTGTCAGCAACGCATTGGCACCTCAAATTGGTGGGCCAGATGTTCAAAATGCTATGGTTGCCAAGGCAATTCCTAGCGCTGCTGCCCCTAGCACCGCACAAACGCCGGTTAGTACCAACCGATTTGATTCTGAAATTACAGGTTTAGAACAAAAAATTGCGGCTTATGAAAATGTGCCTGGGGAAAAAGCTCGCAAACTGGTAGATGATTTGGTTAAACGGCGCGATAAATTGGTTGATCAGCGGCGTCAAGAATCGGCAGATACGGAAACAAAACGTGCGGCAGAAGTAAGAGAAAAACTTGAGCGAGAAAAACACCAGCTTGAAATCGACAAATTTAACGCTTCGCAAAAAGAATTTAAGGTTGAAAAAACTCCTCAAGGGTTGGTACAAATCAACAAAGATGGAACCGTTGCTTTTATCCTTGGGGCTGATGGTAAGCAAGTTCAAAGTTTGGAATTTGCCAAATCTGAAATTAAAACCAACGCCGATGGCAATTACATTGCCTTTAACCCATACACCAATGAGTCAAGGATTATTACCGGCGCTGACGGAAAGCCTGTTCGTAGTTTAGATGCTGCCACAAAAGCAGAGCAAGAACGTCATAACAGAGAACTTGAGCGGCAAGGTCAAATTAGAATTGGGCAAGAAAACAGGCGCATTCAATTAGCGCAACAGCAGGCAATTGAACCCAAATACAACGCTGAGCGCGGCGGGTTTGTTTATCCACCAAGTAAAGAAAACCCAGAAGGAAGGTTTGTTCCATTAACCGGCGGCGACGGTAAGCCTTTGACTGAAGGGCAAGGGAAATCAACTGCCTATGGCCTACGGATGACAGAAGCAAATCAAATTCTTGAAAAACTTGCAAATGAAGGCACCGAAAGGGCTGCAATTGGTGCTGGCGCTCCGTATGGTATTGGCGCAATTGTAAACAAAGCAACTGCAAGCCCACAACAACAACAAGTTTATCAAGCTAAACTTAACTTCATTACTGCAAATTTGCGCCAAGAATCCGGCGCCGTAATTGGCGAATCTGAATTTGAAACGGAAGATAAAAAATATTTTCCTCAAATTGGCGATAGTCCTGAAGTTTTGGCTCAGAAAAAACGAGCCAGACAGCTCGCTATTAAAGCAATGGAAGTGCAAGCAGGGCCAGGCGCCAAAGAAATTGAAAAGTTTCGGGATAGCAGCAAACCTTCTGCCGCGCCTTCTGGCTCTCCAAAAATTGGATCGGTGCAAGAAGGGTATAAATTTAAGGGTGGCGATCCAGCAAACCCCAAAAATTGGGAGAAACTATAATGGCTGGGCCCTGGGAAGCGTATCAATCTTCTGCTGGCCCTTGGTCTAAGTATCAAGTCAAACCCAGCGTTGGGCCAGCAGACATCCCCGGCGCAATCCCACAACCAACAGTTGAAGAACCATCGTTTGGCGCTCGCGTTGCTGCAATCCCAGAAACGGTGGCAAGAACCATTTATGGTGGGCTGACTGGGCTGATTGGCGCACCGATTGCTTTGGGCCAAGAGATAATCACTGGCACGCCCAAAGAACAAACGTTTGGTAACATTATGGCGCTTGGCGGGCGGGTGCCAATGAGCGCAGGCGCACAAGCCAATCTTCAAACACTTGGAGATTTAACTTCCGGCCTACCTGCGTTTGTACCTGCTATTGGTCAAGCCGGACAAGTTGCACAAGGCGTCAATGCACTTGCAACCCGAGTGGGGCCAACTGCACAACGTGCAGTTCAAACAGTGCAAAATGCCTTAGCTCGCGCTCCAGAACAACAGATGGCTGGTGGTGGGGCGGCAGAAACCCAAGCGGCACTGTTGCGTGCAGAACGCGCCCAACGGCAAGGTATACCGCTGACCAAAGGCGAGCAACTGCAAAGTTTGACGCAACAGCAACTTGAGCAAGATTTGCTTAAATCAAGCAAACCTGAATTGGTTAAACCACTAACCAATCTTAAACAGCAACAGCAAGAAGCAATTGGTCGCCAGTTTCAAAAATTGACTGAGGAAACCGGAGCGACGGTTGCTGATGTTGATCCAATCTATTTGCGAGATGTTGGCAAGATTGTTGATAAGCCTTTGATGGCAGAATATCAAAAATCTTTCAACAAATATAAAGCAAAATACGCAGAAGCCGATAATTCTGGCGAAACGCTTTCCCCCGTTGAATATAAACCAATCATTGATTTTATTGAATCAAAAAGCCCAACGGAACGAGCAACGCTTGATCCAGTATTAAATGCCGTTTATGAGAATCTGAAGAAAAACGATCCAAACGGCACTGGCACCATTAACATCAGAACAATGGAAGATATTTACCAATTAGCTGGCAAATATCCAAACTCTGCCCATGCTCGTCAACTTAAAAACTTGATGGATGATGCGACTGAGGGAGTTGGTGGAAATCTTTACCAAGAAGCCCGCGCAGCACGACGTCAGTTTGCCAAAGAATTTGAAGATGTTTCAGCGGTTGCCAAACTGGTTGGTAGCAAAGGCGAGGATCGCCTTGTACGTCTGTCCAACGTGTTTGACAACGTGGTTCTTGGCAGCACCAAAGAAGATGTGCAACACATTACTGGATTGCTTAAACGTGCAGGCGAAGATGGGCAGCAAGCAATCAATGAACTTAAAGGCCAAACCATTCAGTGGTTAAAAGGCCAGGCCACTGGTGTTAATGGCATAACTAAGTTTGACAATTTTCGCAAAGCGGTTGACAAGTTAGAGCGTGAAGATAAGTTAACTGAGTTGTTTGGCAAAGCCGGTCGAGAACAAATTCTTGATCTGCGAGATACGGTTAAAGATGCCTTGGTTAAACAACCCGGTGCGGTAAACTATTCCAACACGGCAAACGCAGTTATGCGTGGGCTTGAAAACATGGCTTTGCGTATTCCAGGGGCAAAAACGGTTGCTGAATTGCGCCAAGACTACATAACGAAAAAGCAAGCCAAAGAAGCGGCCAACTTTAACGCTCTGTCTCAGGGCAACCAAAACCAACTTCGCCCCTAAATCATGGACACCCAACTCCTCATCGACATCACCCTCGGCACCGTCCTGACGATCATGGGTTGGGTGGCTAAAGAATTGTGGAACACCCTGCGCGAGATGAGCCGTGAGATTCACGAAATTCGGCAGGAGATGCCGACCAAGTATGTGATGCGAAGTGACTACAAAGAAGATTTAGCAGAGATCAAAAATATGCTGAACAAGATTTTTGACCAACTTCACGCAAAGGTGGACAAGTAATGGCAACTTATCGTTTCTATTTGGGCGAAGATGATGAGTGGTTTAATTCTGTTTCATATGCACCAACTGGCATGGGGGAGTGGGATGCTAAGATCGGCGTGGTTGATTGCAGTGAGCCAGATGCGCTATTCAATCTTGTCGTTACTTCCGGCGAAAATCCTGGCGTTGAAGCCCCGTATATGGCGCAAGCGTATAACGTGCCGGTCGGCCATTATGTAAAGTTTGATATCCCAACCTACTTTGACATGACAATTATCAGTGTCAGTGTGTCATCTGCAACGGATGATGACTTGCACGGAACCTTGGAGATTCTCCTGTGAAATATCTTATTGAACGCTTCAAAGAGCCTAGCTCATGGGCTGGTATTGCCCTACTGATTAACATCGTGTCGCCGCTGGTTGGTATCCCGCCAGGCACAGGCGAGGCGCTGGTGCAGCTTGGCACCGCTGCTTGCGCCTTTGGCGCGGTGTTCTTGAGTGAGACAAAGTGAGTCTTGTTGCAGAGCAGGCAGAGTTCTTAAAGGACGTTGCTAGGCTTATTGACAAGTGCTTTGAGTTGGGCTTTGTTGTGACTGGCGGCGAGTTGTTTCGCACGCCAGAGCAGCAGGCAATTTATATCCAAAAGGGTCTAAGCAAGACCTCCAACTCCATGCACCTAAAGCGCTGCGCTTTGGATTTGAACTTCTTCAAAGACGGCGCAATGATTGGCACAAGAGAGCCATTGATCCCAGTTGGGCAATACTGGGAAAGCCTAAACCCCAAGAACCGTTGGGGTGGCAATTTCAAAAACTTTGTAGATTGCCCGCACTTTGAAAGACAAGTGTAACAATTAGCATTTAGGGTTCGCGTCATGAGTGATCGACCCACTTGTAAAGATTGCCTTTACTGGATCAACCTTGGCGGCAAACCCCCAAACGAGTGGATGGGAGAATGTCGCCGACGCAGCCCCATCTTTGAGGATAACAACCCTCATTGGCCCCCGACAGATGATGGGCATTGGTGCGGCGAGTTTATACCGATATTGCCGCAATGACCGCAGCAAAAACCACCGATGCACAATTCATTGAATTGTGGGATAAGCATAAAAGCGCTACCAAAATCGCCGAAATAATCGGCGTAACGGTGCGAAATGTTGCTAGTAGACGCCGCAGGCTTGAAGCAAAGCACGGTGTAAAACTTACCGGCAGGGGTGCTTACCAAGCAATCCAGCACAATCGAACCCGGCACCAGCTTGGCGTGCATAACGGGGTTGTGCTGGTGTTTTCGGATGCCCACTTCTGGCCTGGCATGAGAACCACGGCATTTAAGGGTTTGCTCTGGGCGATACATGAGTTCAAACCAGTCGCAGTGATATGCAACGGTGATGCCTTTGACGGGGCTTCAATCAGTCGCCACGCTCGCATTTCATGGCAGCATACCCCAAGCGTCAAAGATGAGTTAAACGCTTGCCAAGAGGCTTTAAAAGAGATTGAAGAAGCGGCCAAAGAAGCGTATTACCCGGTGCAGCTAATCTGGCCTTTGGGCAATCACGATAGCCGTTTGGAATCTAGGCTATCCCAAGTTGCGCCCGAGTTTGAAGGTATCGCCGGGTTTACCCTTAAAGATCATTTCCCCGCTTGGCACCCCTGCTGGTCTTGTTGGATTGGCGATTCGGTAGCAATCAAACACCGCTGGAAGTCTGGGGTACACGCAACCCACAACAACACCGTCAACGCCGGTACATCCGTTGTCACCGGGCATTTGCATAGTCTAAAGGTAACGCCATTCAATGATTATCGCGGCACCCGTTGGGGCGTGGATACCGGCACGCTAGCCGACACGAATGGCCCGCAGTTTATTGATTATCTGGAAGATGCGCCAACGAATTGGCGCTCTGGCTTTGCCGTTCTCACCATGAAGGATGGCGAGTTATTGTGGCCCGAGGTGGTTCGGAAGCACAGCGAAGATACGCTGGACTTCCGAGGGCAACTCATTGATGTATCGTCTTATTGAGCTCTCGATACGCTGCGATTGCCGCTTTGATATCGGCGTTTAGCGCTTCAACTTCATCTTGCAAAAACTTCATGCGTTGCATTGCTTCGGTGGCAAATTGCACCAAATTTTCGTGCCGCCAGGTATTAAAGTCAGTCATGGGTTGGCTTCCAAGTATTGATCCCATAGGGTTTTGAGAATTTCAATCGTCACAAATACGTTGTCGCAAGTGCGGCAAACGTGCTTTCGCTCAGTCCAATAGAACCCAAGTTGGTGGTCATGCCACTTTCGGGTGTCGACAATTTTAGTCTTGCCCGAGCATTTGGCGCAGCGCATTAGTCCTTCTCACTATTTTGTTTGGCGGCGTCCCAGCCCGAGTTGAAGGCATCGTACATGGCCCATTCCATAGGGTGCGCCCCGCCCGCGACCATGTGCTTGCCTCGCGTCTCATACCACCACCGTTGCCACGCCTGACCCTTGCTCATTGGCGAGGGCATTTCTTCAATCAGGCGCTCTGGGCAGCACTCCCGCACAATCAACTCGGCAAACTTTTCCTGATCAAAATGCAGTCCATCTAATCTTTTATCCCAACATTGTTGGGCAAGTTCTTTAATTCGCTCGTTCATGTTTCCCTCTCAAAACAAAGCATCTGGATAACCAGACGGATCAAACTTAGGTTTACGCTTCCGTTTAACTTTGACCACAATGTGCGGGTAGTCAGGTTTTTCCCAGACCCACCGCACTACGTTGCCTTCGTCATCAAGGATTCCGTACTTCATATTTCGGCACCCACCCATACTTACGCCAAATTCGCGTCACATCTGTCGCGGCGGCTGGAACATACACAAAGCGCGGATCGCCCATACGAATCGTGGGGATAGCGCGGGAATGATATGGAATCGTTAGCATCCTAGTGTCCTCAAAATGATTGAATAATCGGGTTCAACCCGTTCTTTTTTCGTGCGAACTCTGGCTTTCTTAACTGGCCGGTTGGAGATTGGATCGCGCTCCAGCTTTGGGTAAGTAGGCAAGTCCTCCGGTTGGCCTGGCAGACGGTAAGCCCACACAACCCGGCTACTGTTGGGTTCTGGGGTGACTTGGCGGCGCACCAGCGTGCCATGCAAAAACAATTTGCGTACTTCATTTTCATGAGCACCGCAATTGCTACGCAGCATTGGATACGTTGCCTCGCCATACTGGGCAATGTACTCAAGGGTTTTGAGTTTCACTCATCGCCTCCTGACGTAGTTTTTTCACGATGGAAAATGGCCTGCGCCCCTCAACTGCACCATCAGACATTTTGATAAAGATGGTGCCGGGGTAAGCGCAGCGACCTTCCCAAATCATCTTGTCTTGGTATGACTTGGTGCAATCCTCGCACCACTCATGTCCCGGCGTTGGGTGCTGCGATCTGGCCGCAGCAACCCATAACTTAAACTGCTCCCGGCTTTCAAAACAAGACGGAACCTCATCTCTTTTTCTTAACATGGCAATCCTTCAAGTTGTTTGATTGCGTCATCGCACCCTTTGGCAACAATGACTTTGTGTCCACATCCTCTCAAGTATTCAATCCAGTCTTTTTGTTCTTTTGATAGCACCCCTCCTGTCTTACGTTTCATCTCAATCCACGTTAGCGTCGCCGGTATAAAAAGATCAGGCACGCCAGCACTCACACCCTCAACCTTCAATTTCATCGCCACAGACGCCGATCTAGCGCCGCCGTTGGGGATGGCGAAGATACGCACGCCGGTGTAGGTCTGACGGAACCACTTCACAAAGTTGCGTTGCTCCTCGTGTTCAGTCATCGCCACATCCTTTTGATCACTCGGTTGAATTTTCCATCGCGCTTGATCTCAATGTTGGTTGGGGGTTTCCCCAGGTTCATCTGGATCACGATGTAGTCAAGCCCGTTCTCTGGGTCAAGATCAGTCACTTTAGCCAGGCTAACGTGATTTTGTTGGGCGATCTTGTATATCTGGCCGATCGCCTTCTCTCCGGCATACCCCTCGTGCAGCACCGGGAAATACTCAGTCACCGGTTGGTCAGACAGTGCGCCGTAGTACGTTGTGGAGATCATCAGCTTGCCGCTGTTGTGCCCAATGTGCCGCCGCCAAGTCCAGCCAGTGACAGCCATCTCCTTGCCCTTCTCGCCCATGATGTCAATGTCGCGCAGTTGCAATTTCTTTTGGGCAGGCGCCGGAAACTGAAACCCGCAGGAAGGGCATTCGCGCACCGATAGATGGCAAATCTCGTTGCATTCTGGGCACGGTTTGCTTGGGGCTTCTCCGGTGCCTTCACCGGGCTTCTTAGGCGGTTGCACCGCAGTGATCGGCCCATGCGCCTCAACCACGCCAGCAAAGTCCAGCACCATGCAGTGATCGGTATGCTCCTTGGGGCGCATTCCTCGACCCGCCATTTGTACGTACAAGCCCGGTGACATGGTTGGTCGCAACATCGCAATCAAGTCAATGTTGGGATAGTCAAACCCAGTGGTCAGGACGTTGGCATTTGTTAGCGCCCGAATCTTGCCTGCCTTGTAGTCGGCAATGATCTGCTCGCGCTCCTGCTTGGGTGTCTCCCCAAGGATACATTCGGCGGCAATACCCTCGTCTCGCAATACGTCACGGATGGCGATAGCATGATCAACCCCGGCGCAGAAAAACAACCACGCCTTGCGATCCTCGGCCCATGCTATGACCTCGCGCACCACGCGCAGGTTTTGGCTTTTGCTGTTAACCGCTTTCTGCAACTGGCTTTCTATGTACTCGCCACCGCTCTTGCCGACGCCTTTAACGTCCAGTTTGAACTGGGTTACTTTTGAGCGCAGCGGGGCAAGGTGCTTCTTGAACACCAGCTCCTCAATCGTCACCGGCTCAATCAGCGCCGAGAACAGGGCTGGCTCCTCAATGATCAGCCCATGCCCCAAGCGGTAAGGCGTAGCGGTTAGCCCTATCACGCGCAAGTATGGGTTGATCTTTTTAAGATCGCTCAGGAGCCAACGGTAGCCGCCTTCTTGCTTGTGCGATACGGTATGGCACTCGTCGATCAAGACGATATCAATGTAGCCAATCTGGTCGGCCAAATAACGCACCGACTGGATACTGGCAAACGTGATTTGATCCATTTTTTTGACGCCCATGCCAGCGCTGTAGATGCCCAGCGGGGCGTCCGGCCAGTGCTGGCGCATCTTCTCGGCATTCTGTTCAATTAGCTCCTTAACGTGGGTCAGCATCAAGATGCGTGTCTCAGGCCAGGTAGTCACGGCCTGTTTGCAGATCGCCGCAATGATGTGACTCTTGCCTGAGCCAGTGGGCAGTACCAGACATGGGTTGCCCGACTCGTATGCCTCAAACCAGCGGTATAGATCGTCAATGGCGCGTTGTTGGTAGTCACGAAGGATCATTTAGAAGCCTCCATGCTGTTGCAGCCACGAGCGGTACTTGCCCATTGCCAATGGCTTTAAGTCTGTCCACCCGAGCGGCCACCCCATGAGCTATACGAGGGATGGCATCTTCCCAGCTACCACTTTTCCAAGCCGCTTTGCCGTAGTGTGCCAAAAGTCGTGACAGTGCTTGCATAGCGTCTGGATGTTCTCCAGTTCGTTGTTTGTCTTGTTCTGGTCGATGTGATGAGCTTGTAAGACCATCGCATAACTGCACGCCTCGCACTTCTTCTTCAAGTGCTTCCGCGCACGCCATGAATACCCGTGCTTCGTCAAGTCGGTTCGCGTGTTCGCACAACTCAGCGAGCAGAAACGCCGTCTCTGAAATGCCGACAGGTCTTCCAATCGCCCGTTGAACCTCTTGCGTAACATCTCCGTTCCGCAGCATTCGCAAGACTTCAATTGTTCCGGCTTCCGTTCCATCGTGCATACCCATAACCCAAAAGCACATTTTAACATGGCTTATGGGTTGCAACGAAGTCCAATCGTCAGGCCATCCCATCAACTTTTCCACCCACGTTGGGTTCAGTTGCCCAGAATTCGGATCTACCGATTGACTGAGCATAATTTGTTTTCCCATTGCCACCCTGCGTTGAATCGCAGGATTGCTCATGTTCCCCCCGTCCCTGTTGTCGCTGGCTTGTGGCGTCGGCCACAACATGCGCCCCACAACCGTTTCCAAATTCGGAAATCGGTTCTCTGCCCATGCAGACTCTGGAGTTATCGTCGCTGCCATTGCGCTGCAACTTCTTGGAGTCGGCCATAAATGCCGATGGGCTACTTGATTTGACAGGCTCAGTTGATGCCCTCGATTCAAATAAGCGTCCATTGCTTCTTTTGACTTGTAAACCCCTCGCATCCCTTCTTGGGCTCGTGGAGTTCGCCACAATCCAGATTCTGTCTCTCTGGTGCGGCGCACCAACGTCTGCCGCCGATACGACACCCCATCTTGCATCAAACCCCAGCGAGGCCAAGTCTCCAAGGACGGTTCCGAGTCCTCTAGAAGTGAGCATTGGGGAGTTTTCCACATAAACGTATCTAGGTCGTACTTCGCCAATGATTCGCGCCATGTGGCCCCACATTCCCGATCGGGTTCCTTTGATGCCAGCGCCTCGTCCAGCAGCAGAAATGTCCTGACAGGGAAATCCTCCAGATACGACATCAATACGCCCTGCCCAAGACTTTCCGTCAAAGGTTTGAACGTCATCCCAAATCGGGAAAGGCGGGAGAATTCCGTCATTTTGTCTGGCGAGCAATACGCTTGCTGCGTAGGGTTCCCACTCAACGGCACAAACAGTGCGCCATCCGAGCAAGTGCCCCCCGAGTATTCCTCCACCAGCGCCTGCGAATAAAGCCAACTCATTCATATCACCCTACAATTTGACCGTTAAAGTTTTCCCTAATCTTCATCGCATCCTTACTCGGATCAGCACAAAACTCAGGGTTAGCAAGAATCTCTTTAGACCCAAAGGTAAACTCATCAGGGTGCCCGTTGCGAACCTGATGCCCGTTTATGATGTAGATTGTTTTCCATTCGTCACCGCAATCCTCGCGTTGCCACGGCACCATGTCTGGATGCAGCACATGAGAGGCGCACCCTTCGCGTTGCCATTCCACCGGAATTTCGCTGCCGCCGTGACGCTCGCAAACCCAAGTTGAATCTTCAGTGGCCGTACTGTGAGCGCAGGTGCGGCAGTTAACGTGCTCTGTGGTCTGAGTTTTGTGGCAGAACGTATGCGCTGGGCAAAACTTGCACTGATACCAGGTTGAATCAGTGCTTAGGGGCGGCGGCATCCTGTCTGACAATGCAATCCGCTTACCTCGATTGATTGCATTGGTAGCCACGCCTTCATCGTACTCAACCCGCTCGGTGTAGATACGGTCGTCGTCCTTGCAGACCGCCACATACAAGGCGCGGTCAATCTTGGTGCCGTGCATATAGACCTGCATCTGAATGAAATGCTCAAACTTGGCCTGCTCTACGCCTTTCTTTTCCAACTCGTCAAATGACTTTTTAGAGTGCGTTTTGAACTCGGCAACGTGTTTCTTTGTTGGCGCCTCTGGAACGCCGCTGTCAATGATTGCGTCAAGCGAGCCACCAACATGCGAGCCAAAGTCAACGCGCATCTGGTTTTGTAGATCGCGCACGTTCAACCCAATTGCCTTTAGATCGGCAATGATGGTCGCTTCCTCGTTTTGGCCGCGCCGAAACAAGCGCAGGATTCGGCCAGGAAACTGCTGCTGCACCGCCCAGCGAAACGACAGCCAAAGCCACCGGTCGCAAGGATGGCCGAGCATGGAAGCGCCCAAATGTTCACGGGTTAGCGAGACCCGTGATTCGTGCGCTTTGTCAATCATGGTGGCAATGCTATGATTCGGACTTGGAATCTTCATGTTGCTCCTCTCCTGATTTAAGTCCCGCTGCCTCCAGCGGGATTTTTTTTGCCTGTACACCCTCCGCCAAAAAGTGTGCACCCTCCGCCAAATTGGAGGCGGGTAGTTGGCGGCGGGTAGAAGGATTACTTTTTAGCCAACCACGGCGGCGCAGTCTTAGCATTTGACGCAGGTGGCTTGACGGCAGGAGCCGGGGCCATGCCAGCGGCGAGCGCTTTCCAGGCTTTGACCTCATTCGATGGCCCGTACTGCTCAGACTCGCGGATATCAATCTTGATCTGCATAGTTGTGCCGAGCAGTTGATCGGTATCGGTCACGGCAGACAAACCCACAGAGCGCATGATGTCGCCCAGTTGCTGACGGCCAATCTTCTCGGCAGCGGGGTTGGCATTTTTCACGTTCAGATTGCCGAACACCACGCGCCTCTGGCTCGTCGGGCCTTGGATGTCATAGCGAATCTTGATGTACTCGCCCGTTCCGCTTTTGGTTTGCTTGACCTCGGCGTCAGTGATCTGAGCAACGTACCAACCCGCCGGAACGACATCATAGGTACGGTTGGAAGTGGGCAGGGATGCAAGGGTAAAGGCTTCGTTAAGCAGCATGGATATCTCTCAGTGAAATGGTGAAGCTAGGCCGACCGGCTTCGCTGGTGATTGCGTCAAGCAGTGGTCTGGTTATCTCTTGATCTGACTCCTTCCAGATTTTCATGTTTATTTCCGGTTTCCAGCGAAACAGTGTGGACAAGTGTTCGCTCAACCCAGCCTCGCTAGCAAGCTCGACCAGCTTGTCAGCGTTGACCTTGCGGCTAATACGCCCCTCAATCTTGATGCTGTAAAGGCTGTTGACCGGCACCACGTTCTCGGTGCCCTCAAAGTGCTTGGGAAAGTTAACTGCTTTGCAGATAATGTCCTCAAGTTTGCGGCGGTTCTCTGCCGCAATCTTTTCGGTTTCCTTGTACATGAGCCAGCGCTTGGCAAGCTCGTCAAGATCGTCGCGGATGAGAGTGCTCATTCATAATCTCCCAAATCAACCAAATCACGGTATCTCCCATTTTTCATTTCAAGTTCAGTCAAAATATCTCTACGTTCCCCAAGCATAAAAAGCGCAATTTGATATGCCTCTAATGTGGGCCATGATTTGTGTTCTCTATCTTCTTCCGACGTAGTTGCAAGCAAGGAATGCAAGGCAACACCGGCAAACCTATCCAATAATTTGATTTCTTCTGGTTTTAGTGTCATCTCAACCCCTATCTTTTTTAATGTTGTATACGTTCATCCACTCTTGCTCAAAAACAATTTTGGCTCCTAGCATTTGATCCACATACTCGTATGCCAAATTAGCAATCCATTCCTCATCGCGTTGCTCTGGGTTTTTGCTCTTTTCATTTCTGATGATCAAACCAAGCATGGCTGCCGCCGCAAACAAATCGGTTACTCTCATCTCAACCCCCAATCTTTTTAATGATCACACCCAGATCGCTATCCTCCCAGACCTGCAACTTGCCGGATCGATCCTTGGCAAGCCAAAGGCCATCTGAGTCGCACATCAGGGCGCGGCGGGAATTGCCTTCGGAATCCTTCTCCACGCGCAAGGCCAGCACCTCATCAAAGAAGTAAGGCAGGCTTTGGCCCGTCTTATTACCAGGCATTGACGGGGCATATAGCACTCGGCCCATCTCGTCCTGCGTTTTCTCCAGCTTGGCGCTCATGTAAACGTGTTTGCCCGGCAGATCGCGGAAGCCACGGATGATGTCGGCCATCTGCTCTTGCATCGCGCCGTAGGCTTGGCGCGGGTCTTTTGTGGTTTTCTTTTCCGTGTTCAAAACCACCTCAGCAATCTCGCTGATACTGTCCAGCGCCACGGATTCAAAAGCCTGCGCCTCGGCAGACTTGGTGAGCCACTGATATGCCTCGCGCAAATCGTCCATGCTGGCGATCTCAATAAACGGCAGGTTGGTGTCAGCAATACTGAGCAACCCACCCTCCGCAGAAAGGATTACCGGATTGGGAAGGGTAGGGATAAGGCTGGTCTTGCCCGCCCCTGCTTGCCCATACACCAACAGCTTTACGGTCAAGGCGCCCGCCTCGCCGGTGTGTCTTAATTTGATAGCCATCTACACTCTCCTAAAGAAAAAAGTACAGCACGGCAGCGTAGGCCGCGCCAACCAAGACTATGATGAAATTCTCAACCCATGATGCGTCTCGCAATTCCTTGCGAAACCGATCCATGCCCTCTGTCGTATGCTTCATGCGAACATCTCCCTTGCGAAGTTATCTTCCGCAAAATAATCCTCAATATCGCGGTATGCCTGGCCCACCGTGTCGGTGTACCAGCAGCAGCGCTCGTGAACCAGCACCGAGTGATCCTCGAAAAAGTAATACTCTTTGCGACCGCAGCAGTACTGCTCAATCGCGCGGTTCTCGGCGAGTGACTCAACCCAGTCGGGGTGGTATTCGCCGACGCGCTCTAGGCGTTTTGCGAGGTTTGGTTTCATGCTTCACCATCCCAGCTTTCTTCTTGGTGAACTGCAACGTCATCGCAAAACACCGGCACCTTGCTGCCAGAAAATGCTTTGATAAACAGCAATCTACCGTCGTTTGTCGCGACGGAAATTTCCAAGACGCTGAATGATTCGCCTCTCGTGGTTTCTTCTGCTTTGAATTCCACGCGCCGCAAACGCACAGAATTTGTGTCGTGAATGTCTAACGTAATCATTTTGGTTGCTCCTGATTACCGCACCGTCCGGCCATCGGTTCGTGCAGTGTTTGCATCTTAACCCGTTTCACTTTAGGATGTCAACAGGTTATTTCACTCAGGAGCGAAAAAAGTGACAACACAAGAGGCGATACAACATTTCGGGGGCCTAAAGAAGCTTGCCGATGCCCTGGGCATCTGGCCGCAGGTGATTTACAAGTGGGGAGAAAGGCCGCCGATCGCCCGTCAGTACGAACTACAAGTTAAGACGGAAGGAGCGCTGCGTGCAGATCACGAGCAAGATTGACGCAGCGCTGGCCTACGCGAGTTGGGGCTGGCACGTTCTGCCCGTGGTGCCCAACGGCAAGACCCCCGCCACGGCGCATGGGGTGCATGACGCCACAACAGATGCCGAGCAGATTCGCGCATGGTGGGGCCAAAATCCCAACTTCAACATTGGCATCGCGGCAGGTGAAAAGTCAGGCATTGTGGTGTTTGACATTGACCCACGCAACGGTGGCGACACGAGTTGGCAGGGCTGGATTGCCGAGCACGGCTCACCGCCCGACTGCGCGATGGCCCTCACCGCAGGCGGCGGGCAGCATTACATCGCCGCATACCAGTCAGGCATTCGATCATGCAAGCTGCGCGAGGGGATTGATCTGCTGTCGGATGGCCGTTACTTTGTCGCGCACCCCAGTAGCGTAGAGGGTAAGGCATACGAATGGGAGGCCAGCAGCGACCCATTCGATGGCATCGCACCCGGCAGCATCCCATTCAACTGGCTTCCGCACCTTAGCCAGCGCAAGACAAAAAGCGCCACCAATGGCGATCTGATCAAGGGCAACCGCAACGCAGGACTGACTAGCCTTGCGGGGTCGATGCGTAACTTCGGCATGAGTGAGGCCGAAATTCTGGCCGCCATCAGCATCGCTAATGAGACCCGTTGCGAAATACCACTGCCCAGCAGCGAAATTGCCCAGATCGCCCGGTCAGTCGCAAGGTACGAGCCAGACCATGATGTAGCGGCAAGCACCGCACTTGGCGACGAGGCCGCAGAAGCGATTCTGAGCAATTATCAGAGTCAGGCCACATCTGACTATTACCTCACTCGCGCAACGAGCTTCTTGGGCCAACCAGCCCCGCTCCCGTGGGTTATAAAGGGATGGTTGCCGGCGTATGGGACTTGCATGATCTATGGCGAGTCCGGCGTGGGCAAAACATTTGTGGCGCTTGACATGGCCTGCTCGATTGCCAGCGCCATGATGTGGCAGGGGATTAAGACCAAGCCCGGTATTGTGGTTTATCTGGCAGGCGAGGGTAATTATGGGATGCGCCAGCGTATCGCGGCGTGGTGTGCCAAGCATGGCATAACCCAATTGGACAATCTGCTGATCAGCAACAAGGCGATTGATCTGGATAGCCCCGGCGCAGCAGCCAGAATTATCGCCGCAGTGCGTGAGATGACCGGCGAAACGGTGGTTTTGGTGATCATTGACACCTTAAACAATCACATGAGCGGCGATGAGAACAGCGCCAAGGACACCCGCGCCATGATCAATGCCTGCAATATCGTTTCTACGGCTTTAGGCGCGACGAGTATGCTTGTGCACCACCTTGGCCACAGTAGCGAATCAAAACAGCGTGCAAGAGGTTCTAGCGCGTGGCGCGGGGCATTGGATGCCAGCATCCTGGTGTCAGGGGAAAAGAATGAGATCAAAATTAGCTGTACGAAGATGAAAGACTCGGCCGAACCAGCAGAGCGGTATGGTTGGCTCGAGCCAGTTAGCCTTGGCTGGGTGGACGAGGATGGTTTGCCAATTGATGGGGCGGTGTTCTCATTCTTTGTGGACGGCGATCTAAGGATGCCGCAACCCAAGGGGAGCAAGTTAGACGGGCACAAAAAGAGTTTGGAGCGTGCCTGGTTCGTTGGGTGTACCGAAGTGGTGGATGGTTTGCCTTATGTGAGTCGGGATACACTCAAGACCTTTTTGCTTGAGCAAGGCATCAAACCCGGCAGCGTGGAGTCGTACCTTAAAACCAGTGGAAGGGAAGGGATGATTGTGCGTGACCTCTTGGATGCGAAAATTATCCGGAAAGAGGGTAAGGGTTGGGTGGTGGTTGATCAGGGGTTTGGTGATGAATTGCTGCTTAAAATTTAAGCGTCACAACCGTCACAAACCGTCACAAAGCGGGAATGTGACGGTGCGGCAAAGGCGAGAATTACCGTCACAAACGTCACACATCCTTTAGGATGTGACGGTGTGACGGTTCGATGCGGGACGATTTTACGTCGAAGGTTTCATCTTATGGAGAATGTGCTGGAAATGTCACAATGTGAAAAATCGGTTGAAGAAAAGAAGGTAGGTGGTCGGCGCGAAGGTTCGGGTCGCAAACCGTTTGTTCCTTCGGATAAAGATCGCGTGCTCGCCGAGCAATTGGCAACATGGGCTGTGCCGGAAAAGCATATCGCCTCGCTGATTGGCGATGACGGGATCGATCAGATGACGCTGCGAAAGTATCTGAGCGAGGAAATTGAACGGGGTCGCGCCAAGGCGAGCATGGGCATCGGCAGCACGCTGTACCAAAAGGCAATGGCCGGCGACGTCGCATCGCTCATTTGGTGGACTAAGACCCAGATGCGCTGGGCTGAACAACCGAAGGTGATTGAGATCAGCGGGCAGATCAGCATTACGCAGGCGCTGGAAGAAGCGGCGCAGCGCGTGATCGAAGCTGAGATCGTGGAGGTTGACGAGCCGTTGCAGTTGGCAAACGATTCGTCGCCCGCTGTTGATGGGGGTAACATTGGGGGTAACCTCAAGGATGACGATGGCAAAATCTCAATGAAATCAAGCGCTTAAGCCGACTATTCGATTCAGGGTTGGGCAACCGAACCGCCCCTCGAGGCCCGCGCCAGTCCCGCCAGGCGCCCAGACGGGGGCCGGGTAGGGCCGACGGCGACCGGTCACGGTGACGGTGGCCCCACGCCAATTTTTTTTATTTTTTATGCAAAAACCCAAATTTTCCGCTGAAGAAGAACAAACGCTCATGACGCAACTGTGGTCATCCAAGTTGAAGGATGACCCAGAAGCCTTTGTTTTTTTTGCATTTCCTTGGGGCAAGGAAAACACGCCGCTGGCTAAGTTCAAGGGGCCAAGGGGCTGGCAACGCGATGTGCTGCGCCAGATCACGAGCCACATCAAGGCCAATCAGGGTGCGCTGGACATGGATGCGCTGCGGCTGGCGGTGTCCAGCGGGCGCGGTATTGGCAAGTCGGCGCTAGTGAGTTGGTTGATTTTGTGGATGCTGACCACGCGGATTGGCTCGACGGTGATTGTGAGTGCCAACAGTGAGGCGCAGTTAAGGTCGGTGACCTGGGGTGAGCTGACCAAGTGGCAGGCAATGATCATCAACAATCACTGGTGGGAGATTAGTGCGACCAAGTTGGTTCCGGCGCAGTGGATGACGGAGTTGGTTGAGAGGGATTTGAAGAAGGGTACGAGGTACTGGGCTGCAGAGGGCAAGTTATGGTCTGAGGAAAACCCAGATTCGTATGCTGGGGTGCACAACCATGATGGAATGATGCTGATATTTGACGAGGCCAGCGGTATTCCCGACCCGATCTGGGCGGTGGGTGCGGGGTTTTTCACGGAAAACATTCTGGATCGCTATTGGTTTGCGTTTAGCAATCCTCGGCGCAATCAGGGGTATTTTTTTGAGTGTTTCCATTCAAAGAGAGATTTTTGGAAGTCAAAACAGATTGATTCGCGCACGGTTGAGGGCACGGACAAGCGGATTTATGACCAGATTATTGAGGAATATGGCGAGGACAGTCAGCAGGCCAGGGTTGAGGTGTATGGCGAGTTTCCTGCGACGGGGGATGATCAGTTTATTGGGCCGAATTTGGTTGAATCGGCCATGAAACGGCCAAAACATGGCGATCAGACGGCGCCGGTGGTGATTGGGATTGACCCGGCGCGGGGTGGATTGGATTCCACGGTGATTGTGGTGCGCCAGGGCCGTGATTTGGTGGCGATTAAGCGGTATAAGGGTGAGGATACGATGTCAATTGTGGGGCGGGTGATTGAGGCGATTGAGGATTACAAGCCCACATTGACGGTAATTGATGAGGGTGGGTTGGGTTATGGGATACTTGACAGGTTAAATGAGCAAAGATATAAGGTGCGTGGGGTAAACTTTGGCTGGAAGTCAAAGAATCCGGTAATGTGGCAGAATAAGCGCTCGGAGATGTGGGGCGCTATGCGGGATTGGCTGCGTGGCGCGAGTATCCCGAATGACCGGCAATTAAAGGATGATTTGACTGGGCCGATGAAAAAGCCCAACTCATCTGGGTCAATTATGCTGGAGAGCAAGAAAGAGATGCGCTCGCGTGGTTTGGCTAGTCCTGATGCAGCGGATGCGTTGGCGGTGACATTTGCCTTTCCCGTGGCGCATAGAGAGTATACTGAAAAGGCTAGGACATTGACAATGAGTCAGGGGTCTGCCGTATCGTCTAGTTGGATGGGTTCATAATGCTCAAAAAATCAGCGACCCCTAAAGCATTTAAAGAAAACATTAAGACCGAGGTAAAGGCCGGTAAGCCTGTCAAGCAGGCGGTGGCAATTGCTTACTCGGTTAAACGCCAAGCTGCGGCGAAGAAGAAATGAAGAAACCAGGGCTATACGCCAATATCCACGCCAAACAGGAACGCATTAAGGCCGGTTCTGGCGAGAAGATGAACAAGGTTGGTAGCAAAAATGCGCCGACTGCCAAAGACTTCAAAGAGTCTGCAAAGACTGCGAAGAAGAAGTGAAGAAAGGCGTATCGTTATCAGTTGGCCGCGGAGAAAAGTTACCTGTTAAGCAAGGTGCTGGATTAACTGCCAAAGGGCGCGAGAAGTACAATGCCGCCACGGGTAGTAATCTAAAGGCGCCTGCGCCAAGTCCAAAGACGGATGCGGATAAGGGTAGGAAGGCAAGTTTTTGTGCAAGAATGGAAGGCGTGGTTAAACACGCAAAGGGTGATGCTGAACGTGCAAAGGCATCGCTTAAACGCTGGAAGTGTTGATGGCTGACTACACTGGTATTAACGCTGTTGGCAACGTAGCACTTGGCGGCAAAGCCAAGCGTAGCGACACGGATGTACTTTCGACGGCGCGGGATCGCTTGTCTATGGCGATTTCGGCGTATTCCGAGAGCCGTGAGGATGAGTTAGACGATCTGCGCTTTTATGCAGCATCGCCGGATAATCAGTGGCAATGGCCTGCGGATGTGCTGGCAACCCGTGGTGCGGTGCAGGGGCAGACGATCAATGCGCGGCCATGCTTGACGATTAACAAGTTACCGCAGCACGTTCGGCAGGTGACCAATGACCAAAGGCAAAACCGTCCCAGCGGCAAGGTTATCCCGGTGGACGATAACGCTGATGTTGAGGTCGCCGAGATATTTAATGGAATTGTGCGTCACATCGAGTACATCTCGGACGCAGATGTTGCCTATGACACCGCTTGCGAGAACCAAGTTAGTTACGGTGAAGGTTACATCCGGATTCTGACCGAATATTGTGATGAGAACTCGTTTGATCAGGATTTGAAGATCGGGCGGGTGCGTAATTCGTTTTCGGTTTATATGGATCCGCTGATTCAAGACCCTTGCGGTGCGGATGCGAAGTGGTGCTTTATCACTGAGGATTTGAGCCAAGAGGAGTATCACCGGCAGTTTCCGAATGCCTCGCCCGTATCTACATTGGAGACACTAGGTGTTGGGGATCAGAATCTGAGCCAGTGGCTCAATACCAATACGATTCGGATTGCCGAATACTTTTACATTGAGTATGACCGCGCCACATTGAACCTTTATCCTGGCAATGTGACGGCATTTCAGGGCACGCCTGAAGATAAGCAGTTGCGTGCTCTGTATGGCAACCCCAAGCGATCGCGCCAGGCCGACCGTAAGCGGGTGAAGTGGTGCAAAATTAACGGCTACGAGATTCTTGAGGAGTCTGACTGGGCTGGGCAGCACATTCCGGTTGTGCGGGTGATTGGCAATGAATTTGAGGTTGAGGGCAGGATTTATCTGTCTGGCCTGGTGCGTAATGCCAAAGACGCCCAACGGATGTACAACTATTGGGTAAGCCAAGAAGCGGAGATGCTGGCGCTGGCGCCCAAGGCACCGTTTATTGGGTATGGCGGCCAGTTTGAGGGTTATGAGACTCAGTGGAAAACGGCCAATACGCAGAACTGGCCGTATTTGGAAGTTAATCCTGATGTGACGGACGGCTCGGGTTCGATACTGCCATTGCCGCAGCGTGCCCAGCCTCCGATGGCATCAAGTGGGTTGTTGCAGGCCAAAGCCGGTGCATCTGAGGATTTGAAGGCCGCGACGGGTCAATATAACGCCAGTCTGGGCATGACCAGTAATGAGCGATCGGGCAAGGCGATTTTGGCTCGCCAGCGCGAGGGTGATGTTGGGACGTACCACTATCAGGATAACTTGGCGCGTGCGGTGCGTTATGTGGTGCGTCAATTGGTTGATTTGATCCCCAAGATTTACGACACGCAGCGCATTGCGCGAATTATTGGGTTGGATGGCGAGACCAAGATGGTCAAGATTGATCCAATGCAAGAGCAGCCAGTCAAGAAGATCATGGATCAGACCGGCGTTGTGGTTGAGAAAATTTACAACCCCGGTGTTGGCAAGTACGACGTTGTGGTGGCGACTGGCCCAGGCTATGCGACCAAGCGGCAGGAAGCCTTGGAAGCAATGGCGCAGTTGCTACAAGGCAATCCGCAGCTTTGGACGGTGGCGGGCGATCTGTTTGTTAAGAACATGGATTGGCCTGGGGCGCAGGAGATGGCAAAGCGGTTTGCCAAGACGATTGATCCTAAGTTGCTTGAGGATGGCGACGATAACCCGGCGTTGCAGGCCGCGCAGCAGCAGATGCAGGCGATGGGTCAGGAAATGGAGCAGATGCACCAGATGCTTCAAAACGTGGGCAAGTCCATTGAGATGCAAGAGCAAGAGCGCAAGGACTTTGAGGCCAACATTAAGGCATACCAGGCAGAAACTCAGCGGATTAGCGCGGTGCAGGCCGGTATGACTGAGGAACAGATTCAAGATGTGGTGATGGGCACCCTGCACGGGATGATCACCTCGGGTGATCTGGTTGGTGAGATGCCTGGGCGGGAGCCTATTGAGATGATGCCGGAGTCTGCTGAATACGCTCAACCCCAACAGGGAATGCAATGAAAGCCGCTGATTTTGTTGGAATGTTGTTCCTAGCCCGTGATGTGGCGCATTCGGTGCATTTGAATACGCGCAGTTACAGCAAGCACAAGGCGCTTGGTCATTTCTACGAATTAATCATTGAAGCGGCAGATGACTTTGCCGAGGCGTATCAGGGCCGTTATGGTCTAATTGGGCCAATTAACTTGATGGGCGCCAAGAAAACGTCCAATATCATTCAATTTCTGGAAGATCAATTAAAAGAAATTGAAGATGCGCGGTATGATATCTGTGAAAAAACAGATACGCCTTTGCAGCAGTTAATTGACAATGTGGTTGAAATCTATCTGCGTGCGTTGTATCGGTTAAGGTTTTTGGCGTAAATTACGAGTAAATCATGGAACTTCTAAACGTCTGTGCAGACACTAATTTCCCGTCACAAACGGCGTCTTACTCTGGTACGGCAGGCTCAACGACTGGATGGAATGCTGGCCCGCAGGGTGTACTGGTTTGGTCGGATTCGGCTGCTTATATCGCGGTGGGTGAGGGTGTGACGGCTACAACGTCATCTACGCCATTGCCAGCCAATACGCCAGTGCCGTTTCGGGTGCCACCGGGAACGGGCGCGGTCTGGCGGGTAAGTGCAATTCAATTGAGTTCTAGCGGCACGGTTTACGCAAAGCCGATGAACATTCGATGAGTTACGGTGCGGGCGTTAATAATGGTATTGGGGTCAATATCATTTGTGTGCCGTCTTTTAAGGCGGGGCCAGCGACCGCACCTGGGCCTGTTGTTGAATCAATCCTTTTGATGGAAACCGGCGACTGGATTTTGATGGAAACTGGCGACGCTATTCTTTTGGAATCATAAATGGCTAATACCAAAATATCAGCATTGCCAGCAGCAACTACGCCGCTGGCGGGAACGGAAGTTCTGCCGATTGTTCAGAGCGGCTCAACTGTTAAAGTTGCGGCATCTAACATCTTTCAGCTAACAACCACCGGCAACAGCGGCGCGGCGACTTGGACGGGTGGCACTCTTAATGTGCCGCAGTATGGTTCTGGATCGGTTGCTACCGTTTCGGTTGTCTCGGCTAATGGTTTGGCCGGGACTGTAGCGAATGCCACCACAACGCCAGCGATTACGTTGAGCACTAGCGTAACCGGGGTTTTAAAAGGTGATGGCACTAGCATTTCGCAAGCACTGGCTGGAACGGATTACATTAGCCCGCCATTGGGAACTTCGATTCTCAAAGCCAATAGTGGCGGCGCTTTGTCTAATGCAACTGCCGGAACAGACTATCAGGCACCCATTACGTTGACCACGACGGGCACAAGCGGTGCGGCGACGTTTGTGAGCAATACGCTTAACATTCCGCAATATTCGGCTGGAGGCGGTGGTGTTACCAAAGCCCAGGCGATTGCATACTCAATGTTCTGGTAAGGATTAAAAAATGGCTGCACCTAATCTATTAAACCCAACGACTGCAACGGGCACCGTTGTTGGGTTGGCTTTGACCACTAGCGCACAAACCCTGATTAACAATGCAGCGTCAAGCGGCACGGTGGTGCGAATCAATGCGTTAAACGTGGCAAACGTCAACGGCACTGCTGCTGCGGATGTGACGGTTAACTTGGTGCGCTCGGTGACCAACACCGGCACTTATCGATTGGCGTTTACGGTTGCGGTGCCAAACGATGCTTCGCTGATTGTGGTGGGTAAGGATAACTTTATCTATCTGCAAGAAGGCGATTCAATTACGGCATTGGCAAGTGCCAATTCGTATCTTGAGGCAGTCGCCAGTTACGATGTGATTTCGTAATGACTTTTAAGCGACCAGACGGGGTTATTGGGCCAGACACGCTGGCAACCACTTCGGTTGCAGTAGGAGTCTGGACGCCGCAGGATCAGCAACAAAACCAAGGTGCTGGAACCTGGCCGGTTGTGACGGCAGGCACGCCAACAAGCGTGCAAAACATCAACATTACGGTTGGTGGATCAGGTTATGACTCTGCATCGCCGCCAACAGTTACGGTTGCGCCACCACCTAGCGGCACCACGGCTACGGCTGTTGCCACGGTTGTTGATGGGGCTGTTGTTGGTATTGACGTAACCAGCGGTGGTTCTGGCTATATTACGCCGCCCGTAATTACGATTGCAGCACCGACAAGCGGCACGACGGCAGAAGCGGCAGCCCAACTAAAAAATCCAAGCCCACCGTCAATTGTCGCTACTGGCGGCACAGAAACCACCGTCGGTGGGTACAAGATTCACACATTTACTAGCAGCGGTACGTTTAACGTCACTTCGGCGCCTTCTGGGGCATCTGTTGACGCATTGGTTTGCGCTGGCGGTGGTGGGGGTGGCGGTTCATTTAATGCATTACAAACCGCTGGCGGTGGTGGTGGTGCCGGCGGGGTTGCTTATTCCACGGCAATTGGGATTACTGTCCAAGCATACACAATTACGGTAGGCACCGGCGGCGCTGGTCAAACAACCGCATCATCTAGTGTTGCGGCAAACGGCACTAATTCCTCTGGAATGGGATTAACCGCAATTGGCGGTGGTGCAGCAGGTAGAACAAACACCAATAGCCCAGGTGCTGTTGCAGGACAAACCGGCGGTTCTGGCGGCGGTGGATCGGCTGGTAATACCGCCCATGCGCCAGGTGAAAACGCCGGTTCTGGGACTGCGGGACAAGGCGCTTCAGGTGGCGGGGGCACGCCACGAGGATCAAGCACTCTTAACACTGCTGGTGGCGGTGGCGGTGCTGGTGCCGCTGGTGCTGCTGGAACTGTTTATAACTACCCAGGCGGTTCTGGAGCATTTCCTCGCGGAATCTCTGGCAACGGCGGTAATGGGCGGCAATTGTCTATTAGCGGCTCCGCTGTTACTTATGGCGGCGGTGGCGGCGGTGGTATAGCGGGGATTGCTACACTTTATCCAACAACCGCCGGAACTGGCGGCACTGGCGGTGGCGGCAACGGAGGCATGGCAACTAATGGAGCTTCTGGCGGCGCTAATACTGGTGGCGGCGGCGGTGGTGCCGGTTTCAATGGCAATACATCTACCAATTTTAGTGGTGGAACCGGCGGCAGCGGCGTTGTAATTATTAGATATCCGGTGTAAATATGCGTGGAAACGGCGAGCGAATTGGCCCACAAAACCTTCCAACTTCAAGTATTGCTGGAGGTATTTGGAACCTGCTAAACCAGCAACGCGCCCAGCAGCGCGGTGCCTGGCCTAGTGCTACGCCTGCCGTTGTGACCGATCCCTACTTTATGTATGTGCCACTACTGCTGAACACTACCAGCACCAACGCGCAGCAGAACAATACATTCCTAGACTCATCTACCAATAACTTTACAATCACCCGCAACGGCACACCCACGCAGGGAGCGTTTACGCCGTATCAGCCTAGTGGGTATTGGAGTGGGTATTTTGGGGGGTCTAGTGATTACTTAACCACGCCAAATTCATCTGGCGGCGCTCTTGAACTGGCGCAACAAACTGTTTTTACGGTTGAGTGCTGGGTTTATCCAACTTCATATAATTCAAGCCAAGCAACAATTGCTGGGACAAGAAACAATCTTTCTGGCGGTTGGGAGTTAAGGCTTAACACTTCTGGAACCGCTCAGTTTTATAAAACTGGTGTTGCGACAGCCATCACAAGTACCGCAACCGTTCCCCTAAATCAATGGACTTATATAGCAGTAACCCAAAATGGGTCTGCAATGTCTTTGTATGTCAACTCAACTTCTGCGTCTAATAGCACTGGCACCACCGGAAGTGTTGGCACTGGCTCTTTAGGTATAGGATCAGACGGCGTTTCTACCGACGCATTTGCTGGGTACATTTCAAACCTTAGAATTTCAAACGTAGTCAGAACAATTTCTGTTCCTACAGCCCCGTTAAGTTCTGATGCAAACACTGTATTGATGTGCTTGCAAAGCAATAGGTTTATTGACAATTCTTCTAGTGCTAGGGTTTTAACAGCCAACGGCACCCCCAAAGTCCAAGCCTTCCAACCCTTCTCCCCGGCGGCATCGTACAGTGCTGCGACGTATGGGGGGAGTGGGTATTTTAATGGGAGTACGGATTATTTAAATACTCCAAGTAGTGCATCATTATCTTTTGGCACCAGTAGTTTTACAATGGAGATGTGGGTATATTCTGGCGCAAATGGAACGGGGACTAGGCTAGGTGGAAACGGAACAGGCGGGTCATGGTCGGCTAACAATTGGGTTATTGCAACTTCTACACCAGGAAATGTTAATAAATTTTGCTTAGGCGTTAATAATACATCTTCAGATTTATTGGCTTCTACAAGCACTTTTAATAATAACCAATGGATGCACGTTGCAATTACAAGATCAGGAAGCTCTTGGGCTTTATTTGTTAATGGAGTTAGAGAGTCAACGGCCACAAACTCTGCATCGTTAGACGGTGGCGTTAGCAAACCAATAAATTTAGGATTTTCAAATTTATCTGGAGATTCTTATTGGGCTGGATATATAAGTAACTTTAGAGTTGTTATTGGTAGTGCTGTTTATAGCCCAGCTTCAACAACAATTACAGTTCCAACCGCACCAGTAACGGCAATTACAAATACAAGCCTCCTCACCAACTTCACCAACGCCGGAATCTACGACGCTGCTTGGCAGAATAATGCCCTGACGGTGGGAGATGCTCAGGTTAGTACAACCCAAGCTCAATGGCCGACCACGAGCATGAAGTTTGATGGGACGGGGGATTGGTTAACGGCTATTGACAGCCCTGGATTACAACTAGGTTCTGGTGATTTTACAATTGAAGGATGGGTTTATCTGGCTGCAACGGGTGTTGCTTATGGACTCATCAGTAAAGGCACAGCATCTACCGGATGGTCGGTTAACGTCACATCTGGAAACAAACTTCAGTTTAGTTATACGTCATCTAATCTGACTGGTGCTACATCTTTGTCTGCAAGCACTTGGTATTACTTTGCTGTTGTCCGGTCTGGTACGGCAACTGGAAACCTAAAGGTTTACCTTAACGGAACGGCAGACGCTACCAGTGGCGGCGCAGTGACAGACAACTTTAATCAGACCAGCACGTTTTATATCGGCGCAGACAGAGTTGGTGGAAGTGCATTAAATGGTTATTTGCAAGATGTTCGATTAACCAAAGGATATGCACGAACCGTGACCACCACGCCAACCGCAGCATTCCCAACGAGGTAAGAGATGGATTTGTTTAGCAAAAATGGCAACTTTCCCGCCGAGGTAAACCAGTTTCGCGTGCGGTTGCCAGATGGGTTGACGCGCACTGATGCAAGCCAATACACGCAGGATGCAGAGGTAATGGCGCTATTGGGTTATGTCAAAGCCCCGTCAAAGCCAGAATTTGATCCTGCATTGCAAATTATTTCTTGGAATGGTGCGGATTGGGTTTTGTCGGATATTGAGCCGGAGCCAATTGTTATTCCAGAACCAATTGTGGTAGAAGTCACGGATAGTATTATTTAAACCGTACTGGTGCGGCTCACCAGGGAATCTTAGGATTCATTGAATGTCAGAAGAAACCTTATCGGAAGGTATAACCGAGCCGGTGCCCGAGGCCACGGTGGACTCGCCAGCACTAGTTAACGAAACACCGGTCGAGCCTGAACCATCTAAGACTTTCACTCAGGAAGAAATGGATGAGCGGGTTCAGAAAAGATTGATCATTGAACGGAGGAAGTGGGAACGCAGCCTAAAGGAATCTGCCCCGCCGCCAATTGATTTGCCGCCGGTTGATCAGTTTGATTCGGTTGATGCTTATGCAGACGCCAAAGCAATCAAACTGTTTGAGCAGCGAGAAATCCAAAGGCAGCAAAGGGAGGTTTTGGAGGCATATCACGGACGCGAGGAAGAAGCGCGGGATAAATACGATGACTTTGAACAAGTCGCGTACAACCCCACGCTACGAGTCACGGATGTGATGGCGCAAGTGGTTCAATCCTCGGACATTGGCCCCGAAATAGCCTATTGGCTCGGCTCCAATCCCAAGGAAGCAGACCGCATTTCCCGGCTTAATCCTGTTCTGCAAGCCAAAGAGATCGGGAGAATTGAAGCTAAATTAGCCTCAGACCCGCCTGTTAAACGAACCTCATCTGCGCCAGCACCTATTCGACCCGTTACCGCTCGAAATTCAGGCAATCCGAGTTATGACACGACCGATCCTCGGTCAACCAAAACAATGTCTACCTCGGAATGGATTGAAGCAGATCGGATGCGGCAGAGAAAAAAGCTGGAATCGCTTCGGATGTAATCTTATTGCTAACCTAATTTAAAGGAAAGTCAAAGTGAGTAATTCTATCTTAACGATCGATATGATCACAAGGAAGGCCCTTGAGATCCTCGAAAACAACCTCGTCCTTACCCGCAACGTAAACCGTCAGTACGATGACAGCTTTGCTGTCGAAGGTGCCAAGATCGGTTCTACCCTGCGTATCCGGCTGCCGGATCGCGCATTGGTGACTGACGGTGCCGCTCTGCAAGTGCAGGATGACAACGAGCAGTTCACCACGCTGACCGTTTCGACCCAAAAGCACATTGGTGTTAACTTCACCAGTGCCGAACTGACGATGCAGTTGGATGACTTCGCAGAGCGCGTGCTTAAGCCGCGTATCTCGCAGTTGGCCTCGAGCATCGACGCTGACGTTGCCAATGCGTATAAAAACGTGTTTGCATCTGTTGGTACGCCAGGCACGACCCCATCGACCTCGCTGGTTCTGCTGCAAGCGCAACAGAAACTTAACGAAGCCGCTGCGGTTATGTCGCCACGTTATGCAACGGTTAACCCCGCTGCCAACGCTGGTCTGGTTGAAGGCATGAAGGGTCTCTTTAACCCAACCGACACCATCTCCAAGCAGTTCAAGAATGGCATGATGGGCACTGGCGTGTTGGGCTTTGACGAGATCAATATGTCTCAGTCAATCAAGCAGCACACCACCGGCAACTTCCCTATTTCGCCTATTGTTTCTTCTAGTGCGACGTTTGTTGAGGGTCAGGCGACCCTTCCAATTACGTTTACCAGCGGAACCAAAACGGTTAAGCAAGGCGACGTTTTCACCATTGCTGGCGTTTATGCTGTTAACCCGCAGACCCGTGAATCAACTGGTTCGCTCCAGCAGTTCGTTGTTACCGCTGACAACAGCGTAACTTCGGGCACTTCCATGACCTTGGCAATTTCCCCGGCGCTTTATACGTCGGCAAATGCCTTGGCTACGGTTGATTCATTCCCTGCAACCAGCGCGGTTATTACGTTCCTTGGTTCGGCTTCAACTCAGTACCCACAAAACCTGGTCTACCACAAGAACGCAATTTCGTTCGCTACGGCTGATCTCTTGCTGCCAGCCGGGGTCGATATGGCCGCTCGTGCCGTGCATAACGGTATTTCGTTGCGTGTCGTGCGCCAGTACGATATCAACAACGACCGTCTGCCTTGCCGTATTGACGTTCTGTATGGCTTTAGCACGATCCGTCCACAGATGGCTTGCCGTCTCTGGGGTTAATCTTTTAGGGGGGTTTAATACCCCCCACTATTTTTAAGGAAATATCATGGCTTTACCTAATGGCGCAGGTGGTTACCAAGTTGGTGACGGCAACCTGAATGAAGTAATCCTCGGCTATCAAGCCGCTCCTCAGTCTGTCACGGCAACTGCAACCCTGACCGCTGCTCAGGTCGCCTCTGGCGTCCTGCTGGTTGGTTCGGGTGCAACGACCGCCCAGACCTACACGCTGCCCACTGGTGCG
>Ga0209190_1000306_pt1 | contig 35897 bp, 59 predicted proteins | sample M_140205_XF_Meta_FD_187315 | JGI IMG/M metagenome (GOLD analysis project Ga0209190, IMG submission 187315) | Freshwater microbial communities from Lake Montjoie, Canada to study carbon cycling - M_140205_XF_MetaG (SPAdes) (version 2) | ecosystem: Environmental > Aquatic > Freshwater > Lake...
CATTACCACTTTGCAATACAAAACATGATTGATTGTGCAGGTCGCTATGGTATCGATACAGTCTTACAAGATATCGTTGATGCCTGGAACTTTAAACTAAAGCAACACGATACCACTGCTGAGTTCAGCTATGAATAAACTAGTCGATGAAGCACCTTATCATCCAGGATATGAGGATGCAGTGGTAACTCCTGCTACTAAATACATTGGAATGAATCCTTCTAAGATGATATGGAAAACTAAACCCTTAACTACTGAGGAGATTGAAGGTATTCGTATGAATACTCAGGGAGATATCGTAGCATTCGCTAGAGCAATTGAACAGAAACATGGGATTAAATGAACTTACAAACAATCCACGAGAGAACTGCTAAGTGGGTCGATGATACTTGGAATGTAACTGATGTACCTAGCTACTATTGGGAGGATAAGATTACTAGGTCTCCTACATTCTCTAGTTTCAATGATGCACTGCAGTGGATTATTAAACACGATGAGGCATTGAATGAAAACAGATAGTAACTTTTTAAAACACATACCTTGCAGTACCTGCGGATCTTCAGATGCTAACAGTATCTATGATGATGGGCATGAGTACTGTCATAAGTGTGGAACTTATAAGAAGGGCTCAGAGGCGATGGTTCAGGCTGTCCTAAGGGAGGGTATCACCGCACCTACGAACTCTTCTCCTAAGCAGTTTAAATCAGTCCTAGAGGCATTGGCTAATGTAGAATCTACTCCAGTTGTAGAGCGTGGCATATCTACACAGACTATGCACTTCTTTGGTGCAGGTTCTGATGGCACTAGTTACTACTTTCCATATTGTGATATGACTGGTAAAGTGGTTGCTGCTAAGACAAGGTCAATGACTGAGAAACAATTCAGTGTGATTGGTGACTGGAAGGAAGCAGTGCTCTTCGGACAGAACAAGTTTACTCCAGGTGGTAAAGCTATCACGATTACCGAGGGTGAGTTTGATGCCTTGGCTTGCTATCAGTTAACAGGTTCTCGCTACCCAGTGGTATCAATCCGTAATGGTGCGACATCTGCATTGAAGGATTGTAGAGCAAGCTTCGAGTACCTAGATTCCTTTGATAAGATTGTGATCTGCTTTGATAATGATGAGCCAGGTCAACAGGCAGCTAACCAGGTTGCTGAGTTATTTGGTAGTAAGGCACACATCTTTAGATTCCCTAAGCAGGAACTCAAGGATGCTAATGATTACCTGATCCAAGGATTGGTGAAGGAGTTTGTTGAGGAGTGGTGGAACGCAGAGAAGTATGTACCTGATGGTATCGTAGCAGGATCTACCTTGTGGGAACTAGTAAACCAACCAGTTGAGAAGGCTGAGGTACAGTATCCGTATCATGGTATGAACAATCTTACCTATGGTATTCGCTTAGGAGAACTCGTTACAGTTACTGCAGGATCTGGACTAGGTAAGTCTCAGTTTATGCGTGAGATTGTGTGGCAGATTCTTAATAAGACTGAGGATAACATTGGTCTTATGTTTTTGGAGGAGTCGGTCAAGAAAACTGCTAAGAGTTTGATGTCACTTGCTGCAAATAAACCATTACACTTACCTGATTGTGACGCTGATGAGGAGGAACTTAGACATGCATTTGATGCTACCCTTGGAACTGATCGTGTATTTTTGTTTGATCATTTTGGGTCTACCGCCATTGACAATATTATCAACCGAGTACGATTCATGGCAAAAGGTCTTAATTGTCGTTATGTATTTCTTGATCACGTATCGATTGTGGTCAGTGCTCAGGAGAACGGAGACGAAAGGAAAGCATTAGACGAGATCATGACTAAGCTTCGTACTATTGTGCAAGAGACTGGCATTGCTTTGTTTGTGGTATCACATCTCAAGCGTCCCGAATCTAAGGGGCATGAGGAAGGTGCTGCTACATCCCTAGCACAGCTACGTGGTTCAGGTTCGATTGCTCAGCTATCAGACATGGTTATTGGACTGGAGCGTAACGGACAGCATGAGAATGAGCAGGAACGTAACACTACCTATGTCCGAGTATTGAAGAATCGTTTTAGTGGTTTAACTGGGTTAGCTTGTCGCCTCTTGTATCGTCGTGATACTGGTAGGATGAATGAGCTGCCTCCTGAGGAGACTAAATTATGAAAAAGATTTTACTTGCAGTAAGTTTATTTATGGTGTATAATAATAGCATGGCTTGTACTACTACTATCGTTTCATCTGGTGGTAAGTACGTAACATGTACTGTTTGTACTACTGTGGTGATATGCAATTGATTAAATGGAGTGGTACAATACTATGCTTAATTGGAATAGGATTAACTAGCTTCAATGTATATCCCCTTAATATATTATTTGGACTTATTGGATCAGGCTTGTGGACTTATGCTGGTATATTGCAGCGTGATCTACCTTTGATCCTGGTTGAAGTTGTGGCTGTAATCCTGTACTTCGCAGGAGTAGTCACCTATATAAACGTGAGGTTATGAAATGAGTTTAATGCAATTGCCTAAGGTAATCGATTCAGTCAACGAACTGGGTGCTAAGGTTGCTAAGTTAGAACTGATGGTCAAGGAATTACAAGATGCTTTTGTGATGGCTACCCAGCAGACTATCGTTAAAGAAGTTGAGAAGCGTACTCCTAAATCTAAATGAAAGATGCTATCGTCTTTGCAGCCCTACTGCTAGGACTTATGATAGGGTATGCTGCTAATGAATACCGACACATGTTAGAACACATCGAGTGCAACAGTTATAACACCAGACATTCTTTATGGGTTGGTTATGTGGCGAAAGACGAGCATGGACAGCTACGTTGCTTTTGGTTAGAGCAAGAGTTTCCTAATCGTATTAGACAAGGAGTACCAGTGTAGTGATATGGAAATGTCCTCCATTAAATTTATTTAATTGGAATAACTTTTGGAAATGGAATGCAATGAGAAAGATTATTCTCGATATAGAAACAAACACTGAGCATGATAAGATTTGGATGTGTGTTACTAGGGAAATAGGAGGAGATGTACAAGTATGGAAGGAAGCAAACGGACTACAAAAGTATTTGGACAGTTGCGATTTGATTATAATGCACAACGGAATATGCTTCGATGCCCCAGTACTGAGAAAGAACTGGAACATTACGATGAAGCAGAACCAGATGTGCGACACGCTCGTACTAAGTCGCCTCCTAAGTCCAAGCCTAGAGGGAGGACATAGCTTAGATGCATGGGGTCAACGCTTAGGTTTTCCTAAGATGGATTATAAAGCAGCATGGATTGACGAAGTAACATTCGAAGATAATGGTAATCCAAATAGTTTTAGAAAGTTTGTGCAATATAAGGAAGGAGATTGGTTCAATAAGCCAATCATGAAACTGTTTGAGAAGTACTGTATCCAAGATACTTTAGTAACTGAGAAACTGTACCAGCATTTAACTGCTGAGCTTACTAGAAATAAATTTGATGAAAGGAGTATTAAACTTGAGCACAATGTACAAGCGGTCATCGCTACGCAAGAAACAAATGGATTCAAACTCAACGAGAGGGCTGCTGTCACTCTTCTTGCAACGCTGCAAAATAAGCTGGCTATTCTTGAGACTGAGCTTCAAAACATTTTTCCAACCAAGACAACCCCACGAGTCTCAGAGAAAACAGGAAAGCCCCTCAAGCCCCTCGTCGAAGTCTTCAACCCAGGCAGTCGCAAGCAAATCGGTGAAAGGCTCATCGAAAAAGGCTGGAAGCCAGAAAAGTTCACAGAAAACGGTCAACCAATCGTCGACGAAGGGACGCTCGAAGGTTTAGATTTTCCTGAAGCTAAAGCGATTGCTGAGTTCTTGTTATTACAGAAACGAATTGCTCAGATCAAATCATGGTTAGATGTGATACAACCTGATGGTAGAGTACATGGTAAAGTAATAACGAATGGTGCAGTGACAGGACGGATGACACACCACAGTCCTAACATGGCACAAGTACCTAGTTGTGGTAGCCCCTACGGAGAAGACTGTAGGGATCTTTGGATTGTAGAGAAAGGATATAAGTTAGTTGGTATCGATGCTTCAGGACTGGAGCTTAGGATGCTTGCTCACTATATGAAAGACGATGCGTATATTTATGAGGTCACACAAGGTGATATCCACACAGCCAACCAGAAAGCTGCTGGACTCGAAACACGTGCTCAAGCAAAGACGTTTATATATGCATTCCTCTATGGTGCGGGGGCTGCCAAGATCGGGAAAGTTGTGGGTGCTGGAGCGAAAGAAGGACAACGACTTATTGATTCTTTTTTGGAAAACACCCCGAAACTGCGAGCACTTAGGGAGAACGTGGCTAAAGTCTGCAAGTCGTCGGGATCATTACCAGGTCTTGATGGACGTAGACTACACGTTAGGTCTGACCATGCAGCACTCAACACACTTCTCCAAGGTGCGGGTGCGATTGTCATGAAGCAAGCACTAGTAATCCTAGATGAACGATTAACCAAACTAGGTATTGATTATAAGTTTGTTGCTAACGTGCATGACGAATGGCAGATTGAAGTAGAAGAAACATACGCAGATATGGTAGGTAAGTTAGGAGTACAAGCTATTGAAGAAGCAGGTCGTGTATTAGAAATGCGATGCCCTCTCACTGGCGAGTACAGAGTAGGAAATTCATGGAAGGAAACACACTGATGGATGAAATTAAACAAGCAGTACTTAAACTTCTAAGACAAGGTAATCATGTGTCTACTGTTAGAACACTGCTACGTGAAGCAGAGAAAGAACTAGATCAAGCACAGGAATACTTAGAAGCTATTAAAGATGCGGATTTTGCACCATGAAAATTCAAGAGATTCCTGAGGGAGTAGAGCCGTTAGTTATCTTAGGGGACGACAATAGTTACTTGACTGTCTACACTTGTATGTCCAACGAAGATACTATCGAATTACTACGTCGATCCTTGCATGTTCTTGAACTAGAAAATGCAGGAGATGTAGATAAAAACTTGCATTTGCATTAAAAGTAGTGTATAATATATGTAGTTGTTTACTAAGGAGAAATAAATGGAACAAGTAAAACCAGTACCAATTAAAGCCGATCTCTTCTGGGCTTCGTTAAATGAGAAGAACAAATATTCTGACAAGTTTCAGGTAGATCTTTGCAACCTATCCAAGGATGCTATCAAGACTTTGATGGACATGGGTATCAATGTAAAGAACGACGCTAAGAAACCTGACCAAGGCTTCTTCGTTACTGCTAAGAGCAAACTATATCCTATCCTCGCAGTAGATGAGAAGGGTAATCAGATCAATGTTAAGATTGCTAACGGATCTAAAGGTGTAGCTTTAATTAAACCATACAACTACAATGTTGGTGGTAAGCAAGGTGTAGGAGTAGGCATTAGCAAGATCATCGTTAAAGATTTAATCGAGTACAAACCTACTGGTGTTAACCTAGCAGACATCGAGGAAGAAGCTCTTTAATGCACACTGCCCTGATTGATGGGGACATCTTAGTATATCGCATTGGCTTTTCATCCGAAGAAGATGAGGAGTCAATAGCGATAGCTAGGTGTGGTGAGTTTCTAGAGAACTTGATTCTTTTCAATGGATTTGAGGACTACAAAGGATATCTTACAGGTGGTGGTAACTTCAGGAATGAAGTAGCAGTAACTGCTCCGTATAAAGGTAATCGTAAATCAGCTAAGCCAAAGCACTACGCTATACTAAGACAGTATATGCAGCAGAGCTGGGGCTTTGAAATGATTGAAGGACAAGAAGCAGACGACGCTATTGGTATCGCAGCGTATGCACTAGAGCCTGGTGAGTATTGTATTTGTACAATTGATAAAGACTTAGACATGATTCGTGGTGATCACTTTAACTTTACTAAGGATCTCCGATATTATGTGACTGAGGAAGAAGGCATCAGGAATTTTTATAAACAGATTTTAACTGGTGATAGGGTCGACAATGTTATTGGGCTTAAAGGCATTGGAGAAGTTAAAGCAGAAAGAATACTCAAAGAATGCAAAGACGAAAACGAAATGTATCTTGCTGTCCTGGAGGCTTACAAAGGCGACGAAGCAAGGGTGCTGGAGAACGGACAGTTGTTATGGATAAGAAGACAGTCAAACGAAATCTGGAAACCTCCAAAGTTATCTACGTCCAGTGGGTCGACGCAGTTGCCGACGCAGGATGGGAAGACGAAGTCAAAGCAGAAATAGATCTTTGTCATACTGTAGGTTTTCTGATTAGTGAAACAAAAGATGCTTTATGTATTGCGTCCACAGTGTCTAAAGATAATAGTAACGCTAGGATACACATACCTAAGGCATGGATAAAGAAACGAAAGGTAATGAAGTTTGAAACCACAGTCAGCAAAAGCAAAAGGAAGAAAGCTACAGCAGTGGGTGAGAGATCAGATACTCCAACGATTCCCTACGCTGAGCACTGATGATGTCAGAAGCACAAGCATGGGAGCGAGTGGAGAGGATGTTCAGCTTAGCTCGGCTGCTCGTAGTATTTTTCCTTTTCAGATTGAGTGCAAGAATCGTAAAGCTATTGCAGTTTTCAAAGATTATGAACAAGCTCAGACGCATGGATTAGTCGAGCCACTCGTAGTCTTGAAGCAGAATAATAGTAAGCCTCTTGTCTTAGTGGATGCTGAATACTTTATTGAATTAGTTAGGAAAGCAAATGGCAATTAATATTAAAGAATGGAAGGTTATCGGAGATAAAGATAACTTCACTGTCCTTGGTATGGATGAACAAGGATGGATTTACTTTTGGAAGGACGCTAAATGGAACATCCTATAAATAGATATACGTTTGAATTCGTAGAAGGTGATGAGACAGACGCACGTCATGGCTTTCCTTTTAATAAGGAACTCCGTCATGAGTTTAGTATCCCAGCAGATCAGACTTGGGATTTTGTGCTAAGAGAATTCCTAGCATTCTTGTCAAACATATATGGATATGAACTTAAAATAGAGGACTTTGATGCCGACTCATCTAATAATTCCAGACTGTCAAGTGAAACCTGGTCATGATTATAATTACTTACGAGCGATAGGAAACTACATTGTTAAGAAGCGTCCTGATGTTATTGTTAATATTGGGGACTTTGCGGACATGCCTTCACTATCAAGCTATGATAAAGGAAAGAAGTCCTTCGAGGGTAGACGATATAAGCATGATGTAGCAGCAACACACGAAGCAATGGACATCTTATTAAAACCACTGCGTGACTTACAAGCAAGACAGCGGAGGAATAAAGATAAGGTATATAAACCACGAATGGTATTAACACTGGGTAATCACGAGCATCGTATCAATCGTGCAGTTGAAAACGATTCGATGTTAGATGGTACTATTTCAATAGAGGACTTGAAGTATGCTGAAGCAGGTTGGGAAATTATTCCTTTTGAGCAGCCAGTTATTGTTGATGGTGTTTTATATGCCCATTATGTTACTGCAGGTGCTCTTAATCGCCCTGTTGGATCGGCAGCAGCCATTATCTCCAAGAAACACCAGTCGTGTGTTGTGGGTCATCAACAAGGTAGACAAGTTGCTTACGCTATTCGAGCAGATGGCAAAACGCTTACGGCTATAATTGCAGGGAGTTGTTATGAACACGACGAAGATTACATGGGGGCTCAAGGTAACCACTATTGGAGAGGTATTGTGGTCTTACACGAAGTTCATGATGGTTGCTTCGATGAGATGTTTGTTTCCTTAGACTTTTTAAAGAAGAGGTATTTATGAATCCAATAGCAATGCCTAGACCCTACGGATACTCAGACAATTGTCCAGGTGAGTTGACATTAGAAGAATACTTTCGTAGACTTCAAGTAGAAGAGCCTGAGTTAACTCCTAGGGATACACAGGTAGGAGGTAAACACTATCACAAGGGTAATGGCATACAACCTTGGGATATTATAGAAGCTTGGGAGCTTGACTTTTGGGAGGGAAATGTGGTAAAATATATGCTACGTTGGAAACATAAAGACGGACTGCAGGACTTACAGAAAGCGAGACATTACCTTGACTACATCATTAGTAAAAATTCTTAACGAATCACATAAATTTTTAGAGGAACAGAAACCAGTGAAGACAGTAAAATTTAATAAGTTTTTTCCAGACGATAATGCATTCGTAACAGTCGATGGACGTATGGATAAGGACGATGATTGGCAAGTTAGCGTAACCATTCAGGCTGATACCAAGAATGTAGTTAATTGGTGGTGCAGTGATTGGAACTACAAAGAATCTGTGGCACAGTTAAAAGCTTTTCAAGATGGTGCTCAGAAAGCTATCGACTTTATCACAGCTTGTGCTGCTCAACCAGCCAAGGCAGCTAAAGCTAACGCTACTAAACGTGCTACTAAGAAAAAGTAAAATGAATCGTACTCTTACACTGCCAGAGTTAAAAGAACGGTTGAAGAGTTTAGACGAAGTAATGCTTCTGGAGCTGCTCGACATAGCTTCAGAAGATTTAGTAGAAACTTTTAGCGATACGATAGAACATAACTATAACCGACTTCTAAAAGAAGTAGATTGGGAAGAAACTGAATGACAGAATTTAATACACCGTTTAGCACCGTAGGCTATATCACATACAAAAGGACATACGCTCGTCGATTGAACGAAGCAGATCCTGCTAGTCCTACAGAAGAGTTTGAAGACACAGTTAATCGTGTCGTAGCAGCGTCTAATGATCAGCTTCAGTGTGGCTTTACTGATGCTGAGAAGAAACGCTTACAGAAGTATCTGATGGAATTGAAGGGTACTGTAGCAGGTCGCTTCTTATGGCAGCTTGGTACTGAGACAGTAGGTCGCTTAGGTCTAGCTAGTCTACAGAACTGTGCCTTCACTGTGATAGACCATCCAGTACGTCCCTTTACATGGGCAATGGACTTATTAATGTTAGGATCTGGAGTTGGATACAATATTCAAAGAGAGCATATACAAAAACTTCCTCCTGTTAACTCCAGCTTTGCTACTCCTACTCGTGTGGATAGTAACGACGCTGACTTTATCGTTCCTGATTCTCGTGAGGGATGGGTTCAGTTGCTTGGTAAGACTCTTAAGGCAGCTTTCCTCAGCGATAGTAAAACTACTTTTACGTATTCTACTATACTAGTACGAGGTAAAGGTTCTCCTATCAAGGGCTTTGGTGGTACTGCTTCAGGTGCTGAGGATTTATGTTGGGGTATTGCTAAGATCAGTGAGATCTTGGAGAAGAGAGCAGGTAGACAGTTACGCTCTATTGACTGCCTCGACATCATGAATATTATCGGTGCAGTAGTAGTCGCTGGTAATGTAAGACGCTCTGCTCAGATTGCTATTGGTGATCCTGATGACGTTGAATACTTGCTGGCTAAACGGTGGGACATGGGTAACATCCCTTCGTGGAGAGCTATGTCTAATAACAGCGTAGTATGTAACGACTTCAAAGATCTACATGAGTATTTCTGGGATGGGTATGAAGGTAAGGGCGAACCTTATGGTTTAATAAACCTAAAGCTTAGCAGAAAGATTGGAAGACTGGGAGAGACTCAGTATCCTGACCCTAAGGTTATGGGTTACAATCCTTGTGCTGAGCAGTCCCTAGCTCCTTATGAGACTTGTTGCTTAGCTGAGATATATCTATCGAATGTAACTAGTAAAGAAGAATTCGTAGACATCTGTAAGCTGCTGTATCGAATCAATAAGCATAGTCTCGCATTACCCTGCCATCTCGAAGAGACTGCAGATATTGTGCATAGTAATATGCGGATGGGCATCGGAGTTACTGGTGTCTTGCAAGCAAGTGATGAACAACGTAGCTGGTTATCTGAAGCTTATGAAGAGTTACGAGCTTTCGATAAAGAGTACAGTGCTAAGCATGGCTTTCCTGAGTCAGTAAAACTCACCACTGTTAAACCTTCAGGTACTCTGTCGTTACTTCCAGGTGTAACTTCTGGTTGCCATCCTGCTTATTCTAGACACATGATTCGTAGGATTCGTATCGCAGCAGACCACGCTTTAGTACAAGTCTGTCGTGATCATGGATATCCTGTGGAGTATCAGCGTAACTTTGATGGTAGCGAAGATCACAGTACAATGGTAGTTAGCTTCCCATTCTGCTATCCAGAGGGAACAAAGCTTGCTGCTGAGATGACTGCGATTGATCAGTTAGAAGTTGTGAAATGGTTACAAGCTCATTGGTCAGACAATAGTGTTTCCTGTACAGTGTATTATCGTAAGGAAGAACTACCTGAGATTAAGAAGTACCTTGCTAAGAATTACAAGAACAACCACAAGTCCTTGTCTTTCCTGCTACACAATGAACATGGATTCCATCAAGCACCTCTAGAGGAGATTACTAAGGAGCAGTATGATGAGCTAGTCGCTAAGACTCGTTTGATTACTAAGGTTGATGAAGCAAACTTTGATGGAGGGGACGAGTGTGCCAGTGGTGCATGTCCAGTTAAATGAAGATTGAACTGCTATGCTTGACTGAGAATGAGGATGGGTCTGCTGATATGGAAGTAGAGCTAGACGAAGAAGCTAAGACTCTTCTCATTCAGGTTGGCTTAGAAGCCCTGATCACCAGAGCAATTGATAAATACAAGGAAGAATCAAATGAGTCTTGAACTATATTTTCTCACTGGATTTATGGTGGGTTTTGAATATGTCGCTGAGTATGATGACTGTCGACATCTAATCGTAGACGTAGGAATATTTAGACTACTGTTTTCTTTTGAGCTGTAACTTAAGAGCCCTCTTCGGAGGGCTTTTTTCATTGGAACGGACGAGTACCAGCCTTATCAATAATTAGAGCCTGTCTTCTGGGCTTATCAGCAGTACCGTTAGGAACGCTTATATGCGTCCAGGAGCTGAATTCTTCGATGATTTGATCGAAGGGTATATCCGAAGCAATGCAAGCCTCTACGACCTGTTTAGGGGTCATTCCAGGGACTCTGATATCAGCAGCACAACCTAGCCTATGCTGGCTAGTGTCCTTGCTACCGACAGAGTCGTTGACTGGTTTAGATCTAAAGCCTGAGTTAATCATTATTGGCTTACCTAATAGAGTTCTAACCTGCTCAAGCAAAGCTGCTAAGCGAGTTAAGTTAGCAACCTCACTGGCATTAGGGGTATTGTCTAAGTTTTTACGCTCAGCTACTTCTGAGTGAGTTAGTTCTTCTAAGGTAAAGTTAGGGCTTAGGTTCATCTTTCTTATCCTTCTTCATGTCCATGATTTTCTCTAAGGTGCGACCTCCAAAGTAGAAGGACATAATCAACATACCCCATTGACCTAGCAGTTCAACATAGTTGTTGTTTACTTCTATATCCCATGCTGACATCGTAGCGAATGCTGAATAGACCAAGAGAATAAACACTAGCGTCATAGGTCTTATATTCTTAGACAGCCAAGAATCAGAAGCCATGTCTGCTTCGTGTCGCTTAGTGAGCTCTTGTGCCTCAATGTTATCAGCTTGTAACTCAGCAAGCTTTCCTTCCTGCTGCATCTGTAGTAGTTCTTTCTGAGCCTTTGCCTTAGCTTCTGGATCAGGAATGAATTTATCTAGGACTTTCATCCCAACATCGAATAGTGCCATTAATGGTAACATTATTATTTAACTCCCCAAGTTAGATACCAAGCAATGACCGCAGCCACTGCATAGCACATGAACATTGCTCTACGAACCTTTGCCAAATCTTGTTTAAACTCTCTAGTAAGTTCATTGTCTTGTTTCTCTATCTTTTGTTTAATGGATTCGATTTCATTCCAGCGTTTAGCTCCATGCTTTCTAATGAAATCAGCTTTGACTTTAGCTTCTTCGATACGGATGGTTTCTTGACGTTGCCATTCCATCATTGCTCTCTTGAAGTACTGCTCTTTAAAGACCTGAGCTTCTCGTATCTGCCTCTTACGCTCTAAATCTTTCTGCTGTGCTACTGCTGCAGCGTCCTTCTGTACATCGGTAATGCTTTTAGTAATGGACTTACTAGCCTCACGACTAGCATCCATACTACTTGTTACAGACTTTGCTCCTTCGATAAATCCAAATTGATCTGACATGATTCATTTTTCTTTTTTCCTGCGAGTTTCACGAGCTGCTTCAATACGATCTAATTCAGTAGTGTATTTTTCTAAAGCTGCCTCAGCGTCTAAAACTTCTCTAGTTTTTTCTTTCTTAGCTGCTCTGTTAATAAATCCTTTTAGAGCATTAATATCTTGTTTAATCTTCATTGCACTCTGATACCCAGCATCATCATATACAACATCATATACACGAATACCAGTTAAGTATTGTGCTTCACGTTGTTCCTCAGGCAAATCAATACGAGTTTCACGAGGAGTAAAGCCTAAGATCCCAGGAGTTGTAGTAACTTCTTTACTAACTGGATCTACTGATCGTGTACCAAATACACCGCCAGGATTAGCTCTATCGATTTCATTGAGCATAACAATATTAGATAATAACTTAGCTAAATGTACAGGCATCTTCTGACCTAACATATCAGCAGTCTGTCCCTTAAATTCCTCAATGTTCTTACGACGGAAGAAATCATAATTAGACATGTATTCCACAGGGGCTTTTAGCAACGGAGATACTCCTCCTAAAGCTGTAGAAATTGTGCTTGATAACTTACCACGCTCTGTCATAGGAGCAGCAGTCTCTGTGTCTAAGAACTTAGTAAATGTAGTTAGATCAGAGAATGGAATTAAGTTCTGTAATGTAATTGCCTTAGCAGTTCCAGGTACAGCAGGTTCTCCTAAGAACTTCTCAGCACCATAGATAGGCATAGCTGATCTGATATAATCAGGAACATCTTCGATATCAGGCACATCAGTTTCAAACTGAATATTCTCTCTAGCTAAGTTAAGCTTATTCACCTTATCTGGATGACGTACAAGAGCTTCTAATTGCAGAGGTAAGTTCTTACGTGACCATGTATAGAAAGGCATGAGACGCTTAAGAGTGCTACGCTCAAATGGGCTTAGATCACCGTAATCAAAGAGGTACTTACGCACTTGCGAAGCAGCCTCATCAAAGTTCTTTCCTTTATTTAAAGAGTCAATGAATAAAGCAATACGAGCATTGTCTTCGATAGTCTGACCTACTTTAAAACCACCACGAAGAATAGGATTCTTAGTAGATAATGTGAAAGGATTAGAAGAACCGCCCTTAAGAACATCTTCTATAGTACGTGTAATATCTCCTGAGTATTGTCCTTCACCAAAGATACCACGAGTAGCCATTGCTTCATAAAGTTCGTCTGTCTTATAGCCAGCAATAGAACCATTCATATTATTCTTAGCAAGCTTTACTTGGAAAGCTGCAGCATCGGCATATGGCTTAGGAGTATTAACACCAGCAAGGTAGTTATTCCATAAGTTACCGATAGTATTCTTAGTATGGTATGCTGGACGAGCACCTAGAGACCACATCTTCCACCAGTTCTGAGCACCGTCATATACTTTTAAGAATTTGCTAATCTCTTCAGTATTTGTCAGAGTCTGATATGATCTGTTAAGACGCTGTGCTACTTCAGGAGCAAACTTCACACCTGGAATCTCAGGGACTGTGACGTAATTTGCAGGAGCTGCGTCAGCACGAACTCCTAACTCCGAAGCTTTGTTTAAGAATCCACGACCAGCTATAGCGTTAGCTGCGTTAAACTCAGATACACCTGAAAGAATAGCAGGATCATCTTGGAAGAACTTAGTAGTTCCATAGATATTCTTAGCGTTGATCTCAGCTACTGTACCGTCAATGTCACGAGCTAGTGACTGAGGTGTCTTAGCAGAAGGACGGATACCAAAGAAGTTCTTAGCTCCTTTGCTATTCAGAATATCATCAGCTTCTTTAGTTAATATGTGAGGCATATAAGTCTCACCTAAATCACCAATATCAATACCAGCAGCTCTTTGTTGTTCTAAGATCTCACGATTACGAGCTACAATTTTCTGCTCCATTATTCCAATAACATCATCACTAATGTTACCAGTCTCAATGTCTTGTACTATCTTAGCTTTTAATTCGTTAACTGGAATGTTAGTCTGCTTAGATAATGCTTTAATCTGATTCTCTACTGCCTTAGCGTTCTGAACACCTTCGATTCTAGCTTTATCCCTAACATAACGATAGTCATTGAATAGCTTCTGAGCTTTGTCTACGTCACCTGTGTTAATATTAAACGCTCTGAACAATTCATTATCTGCTAAACGAGAAGCAATACCAACAGAATTATCTACAGTCTTAGCAGCAGTCTTAGCTGTATCAAAGAAAGGCTTAACTGTTCCTGTTTTGAGAGGATCAACAATAACATCTCCCATAAAACCAAGAAGCATAGACTTAACTGGATTGTTGCGACGGAATTCATCAGGCAAAGCTTCTTGAAAGGAAGCCTTCTCTTCTCCTTTAATACCACGAATACTAGCCTTCTGAGCATTTGCTAAGTTCTTATCAGAAAGAATCTCCCATATCGGAGCACCACTCTTAAATTCAGGAGTTTGTCCAATAGCTTTTAGATACGTAGAGGTAGCTTGGAAGGGACGACTAAGGATCTCGATAGAATCAAGTAAGAAGTTACCAGTAGATTTACCAGCTTTTTGTACATCCTCAGGCAAAGCATTGTAGCCAGCACTAAAGATACTGCCAATCTTACTAGCCACTTCTTTAACTGGTTCAGGAATAGCCTGAGAAATCTTATCGATAGCTGCTTTGTTTGTCTCAGCTACTAAAGGATCTACAGCAGGAGCTTGTTTACCTGCAGCAGCTTCTCTATTAGCTAATTCAGTTAAGACAGTAGTAAGCTGTGCTTGCGATAGATTATCAGGTACTTCATACGTAGAAGAACCTACTTGATATGTAGCCATGTACTTCCTTATTTAACTTTTGTAACAGGAATACCGTTAATTGTGATAGTACCAGGAGTTGTCGTAGCTGGCTTAGCAGCAGGTGCAGCAGGAGGAGGAGCTCCAACAGCAGACGGAGGAGTAATTGTTACATTCCCTTTTCCAGTCCAAGGATCACGTAGTGCTTTTGCTTGTGCGTTAACTAACTCAGTATTAGCAAGTGCTGCTCCTTTGAGAGGCTTAGTAGGATCTAAACCAGCAGCTCTGAACAACGATATAGCAGCTTCACGTTCAGCATTCCAGCGATCACCTTGTGTAAAATCGTTGCCAATTTTTTCTAAGTCTTTTTTATTCTTTTTAATTAGTACTTCAGTATTCTCAATATCAAGACCACGTTTTTTCTCTTCTTGTGCTTCTTTTGTTTTTTCTTTATCAGCTACTTTATACATAGACGAATAGCGACGGAAATCAGGATCAGAAGTTAAATCAAATTTCTTAGCAAAGTCTGCCATCTCTGCAGCAGTTGTAGGCACTGGAGTTGTTTCTTCGCTCCACCCTTTACGAGTAGCTTTCTGTAGAATACTAATCTTCAAAGGATCAGCAAAAGTGTCTACTGTCTCAGGATTATCTTTGATTGCTTTAATAGCATTAGCATATGTATCTGTCTCAGCTTTTTTAAACTTAACAAACTCTGCCAATGCTTGGGCTTTAGCATCAGGATACTGAGCAGGAAGTGCATCAGCAACAGCTTTGTAATACTCCGCAGTTCCTACTTGATATTGTGTGCCAATGTCATTCAGTACTTTAGAAATATCAGCTATCTTCTTATCTACTGGTGTCTCAGTTAATCCAAAAGCAGTTCCACCAATCTGAGCTAAAGCAATACCCATCTTCTCATAAGGAGAACTAGCTTGTGAATACAGATTAGACCACAGCTTTTGTTGCTGCATGGAGTATTCTGCAGGATCGACTCCAAATAAACCTTTAGCGAATGTAGTTGCCATGATTGTCCTTATTCAGCAGTTGCAGGTCGTTTAGAACCACCATATACCTGAGCACCACCACTAATTAAACCACTCCAGAAGCTGGCATTAGCTTGATTCGCAGCAGCAGTTGCACCGTATTGTGTTTGTGCTCCTTGGATCTGACCACTAGTGTATAAATTAGCAGCAGCTTGAGCACCTGGCTGAGCAGCTTGACCTAATTGTAAGCCTAACTGATAAGGTTGCATACCCATTTGTTCTACTTGACCTGATGCTCCTAAGGTACTTAACAATGGTTGGAATGCCTGAGCATATGTTCCATATTGTGTGCCTAATAAATTAGCACCAGTACCAAATAAACCAGTACCGAAGGCAACACGCTGTTGTCCTGCTTGTTCAGCTTCAGCAGCTAATTCTAAATCTTGCCGAGCTAGTGCATTATAATATGCTTGCATCTCAGGATTAGCAGGAGCACGACCTGTACCAGTCTGAACTCCTAAGCCACCACGACCAGTAGCAAAGCCACGACTACGAAGACCAGCTAGTTGTTGTTCACGTAGAGGCTGGAGCAGAGCCTGACGTGATTGAATATATTGTTGAGCCGTTTCTTCAGGAGATGTAGCTAAATATTGCTGACCTAATTCAAATAATCTTTGAGACGCAGGAGCTAAAGGCTGTAAAGCTCCTCCAGCTTGTTCAGCATAGCGAAGAGAAGGATCAAGTTGACCGAACAAACGGTTTTGAATAGCTTGTAACTCAGGCGAAGGTGTATATCCTGCAGATGAGATATAAGGAATCCCAGTAGCTGGGTCTACTTCTCTGGTAAACTGAGATGTACCAAACCGAGTAGTCATTCCTACTGGTCTAAATGCTGTAGCAGCAGCTCCTTCACGAGACGCTTGTCGTTGCTGTTCAGCAGCTTGCTCACCAGCTCTCCTAGTGCTGTCAGCTCCTGTAAATATATTGGCTACACTACTTACTAAACCGCCCATTATTTGCTCCTAGAGTATATATCATACTTCACGTTATTAAATACTGCTTTATCAATTTTCTTCCATCCTGTCGTTTCTCCAAACTTTGCAAGCTTTGTATCTGTTTCAGCTACTAATGCTACTAATGGAATACTTACTAAATATTGTAATAAATTTAAATCTTCTAAATACTTTACTTTTACTTCTGATGTCCACTTTCTTATATCTGTATGAAACCACAACATCCCTTCAAATAATTCTAGAAACATTGTGTAGTCATCTCTTAAGACTACAGGTACTTTCATCTTAGGTCTTCATAATAAACGCTAATGCGTAGTATGGAGGCAAGTTAGCATTTGTACCGCTAGATCCTTCTGTACTAATAGTAATTCCTGTTGTAACTGTGCTTGTGTCAGTTGTTGCGTATCCAGCAATACTAGTAGATCCACCGCCACCAGCAGCAGCACCACCAGTAGTTTGTTGAAATGTATGTTTATGTCCAGGATCAGTTAATGTATGTGTGTGGCTTACATTAATAGCATCTTTAGAACCGCCAGATGTTGTATTGCTTCCAGTAACTGTGGAATATGCTACTCCAGCAGAATCGCTATGAGCACCAATAACAAACTTATTACGAAGATCAGGAGTGCTATTAGAACCATTACAGAGAACCCATCCTGTAGGAATCGTAGCGATTGTACCAGACCACATCATAATCATACCTGATGTAAATGCTGCTGATAAAGCTGTCTGTACAAAAGCAGTAGTAGCTACTTGTGTTGTATTCGTAGCAGCAGATGCAGTAGGTGCTGTAGGAGTGCCTGTTAAAGCAGGACTATTTAAGTCTGCCTTAGAAGAAATAGCAGAAGCTATAGCAGTTAACTCAGTGTCAATCTCTGTGCCTTTAACAATCTTTCCAGAGTTACCTGTAGGTAGAGTATCTTTTGCTGTAAAGTTAGTTGCTTTTGTATAGTTACTCATATCAGTTCCTTAGATTAAAGTCTTTCCTTTTTTTATTCCTACGTCAATCTTCTGAATAGACAGAGGATTACCATTAATATCTGCTTCTAAACCTAGTTGAAGTACAGTTCCTTGACCACCTGCATTAATGGAGAAGCGATCTAAAACAATACCTGAGGTATATTCAGCAATGTTGTACTCTGTAGATCCTGGTATAGTATCAACCGTAGAATTATTATACTCATATATTACAGCAGGGTCTAAAAGATAAGTAGTAGCTTGATAGCCTTCACTATAATCAAAACCCCACTTAATAGCTACTGACTGGTTAGTACCTCCAATCAATACCCAGCCAATCTTCTTTAATAACTTTAACGAAGTAGCAGCATCAAAATCAAAGTAATTAGTATAATACTGTAAACGATATGAAGAAGTGTTGTCAGCATGTCCAAAGTATTTACCAATATAACCAGGTTTACCTATAAATAAATTTCTATCTTGTGTTACGCAGAAAGCCTTAGGTTCAATACTATCCCAAATAGTTACACGCATTGCCCCATCTTGTAGTGCAGCTCTGGTGTCAAAGCAATATACAAACTTAGTAGCAGGAAGCGTTAATAAATAAATAGCATCACGCTCAAAATAGATACTCTTAATCTTAGTTAGGTCTGTCTCAGAAGCTACTGCTGCCATTAAGTCATCACGAACATTCTTAGAGATATCACGCATTGGTAGCGACTTCTCTTGGATTACTCGTTGTAGACTGCGAACTCCTGCGTCAGACAAGAATATTACATCTGTACCTAAACTCTGAACTGAATCACGAGCAATACATCCTACGTTGTTTAATACTTCTACTAATGTTAACCCACCAGTATCTAATGGATTAGCGTAGATAGCTGTGTTCTTCTTACCAAAGAATATAATATATCCATTATGTGCTGCAGCAGCGACTACAGGGTCGCCATTCGGTAATACTTCTTGTAAGTTTAAGTAACCAGCAGAACCATTCTGAAAATCTGTACCAGCTAATAAGTCACTGAAATAAACTGTCTGTGTATCTCCACTGATACCACCACACCAGATCCTACCATAAGCAGATAATACCCAGCTAGGCATGAATGTTGAAGTAGTATGATTAGAAGGTAACGTAGCAGCATCTCCTACACGCTGATAACCAAATGTACCACTATCATGTGAATTAAAAGGATTACCAGAAACAGGTAACTCATGATACACTAGCATGGGATGAGCAGCTTGTGCCATATACACATGAGGCTGGAAGTCGCTCACATCGCCATAAGATAGAGCAGCACCTTGCCAATCATTAGCAGTAATTGTATATGTTGCATTACCACTGTTAGTAGTATTACGTACTGTCTTAGTAGTCATCGTAGTTGTGCCTACGAATAACTTATTATTACCAGCACTCAATACATCTGTGCCACCACCAGTGACTACTTCAAAGATAAACTCTACTGGATTACCAGAACCTAAGTCTGTATTAACTGCAGAGTTTACTGGTGTCCATCCACGACGAGCACCGATACGACCATACTTATCAATCACACAGTTCTGTGCCTTCAGAGCATATCCCGAAGACAACGTAACACTACTCTCCTGAGTGTTTAATCCGTAGAATCCAGGAGCTGCTACTGAAGCTGTTTGTAGTGGACTAGCCATTAGTTCCAGACCCACTCTTGTTCTTCTAAATACCGCCCTGATTCGAGTGCTATAGCGTCTGCTAGGCTTTGTTTCATTAACTGATATGTCTCCCCCGCCTGAACTCCTCCGTCCTCACCACGCTCTGCCTGAGCCCTTGCAAGAGCACCTAGGATTACAGGCTCTTCAGGTACTAGTAAAGTATCAGCGTTAACTGCTAAGGGTACTTGTGGTTTAATAATGTTAAAGCGAAGGTTATAAGCACCGTTAGGAATAGGATATAAGTCTACCTGAGTATCTCCGTTAGAGTTAGTACCGTTAAAGTTATAGTATGCAGGAGACCCCTTCTGAGGAGTGGTCATTAAGAACTGCTGATCCATCCATTTAGTAGAGGCTAGTTCTACGAAAGAATTCTGAGTATCGTTAATAACATCGATAACCCTAAACCTTTGACCTGAGCCTACTAAGACATAGTTAAACACATCGGCTGTAGTGGTAGCAGATAAGGTATCAGACAAAGCATTCCAGTTGTAGGAGTCTTCTACGACCCTCTTAGAATCATTGACATATCTAGCAATCAATTTTACATAGGCATTATCAGAGACCGAGGAAGCCTCAGGCTCACGAAGCCGTATCAGTACGTCATTTACTAGTTGAATGTAGTTCATATCTCTATATTATACCATAAAATTGATTAAAAGTCAATACCCTACCACTTAACTTTATCAGCCCAGTACGCAGCAGAAAGCTTACCTTTAGCAATATTCGCAGCATGTCGAGCTTTGAAGCTCTTCTGTCTAGCCTTCTCTGCTGGTGTCTTAGGGTTTGAACCTGCTCCGCTTACACCTTGTTGACCAAATCTAATTAACTTCTCCGTATCTCCAGACTTAGCCAATACAGCATGGGATTTAGTAGGATGTCCTGGAGTACGCTTAGGCTTATTATAGCCTGAGAATGTTTCTTTACCCTTCTTAATCATTTCTTCTTAGCTGTCTTAGCAGCTTCCTTAAAAGCTTTAGCAGTAGGAGCACCTTTAGCCCCTACCTTACGCATCTTCTCGCCTGATCCTGCAGCGATACGACGACGCTTTGCTGCGATATTGGCATACAAGCCAGGCTTAGTAGCCACGCATAGCTCCCATCTTCTTCATGGGCTTAGCAACTACTTTAGCACCAGTCTTCTTAGCATACTGCTTAGCTTGCTTCTTACCCTTAGTTGTATAGGGGAACTTCTTCTCTTTTACCATTGGCATATTACTTACCTTTCTTTTTGGGTTTAGGAACTTTAGCTGTTTGTAATGCGATTGCTATTGCTTGCTTCTGAGGACGACCTTCTTTAACCATCTTAGAGATGTTCTTACTGATTGTCTTCTGTGATTTACCTTTAGCGAGTGGCATTATTTCTCCTTAGTTAAACTGTTGTACGGTACTGCGTTGTTCTATCTCAAATGATGCTATGATTGTGGTGGTTGAGCCTGTTTCTGAGAGAGCCCTAAGCTCATCTCCTTCATCCATCATGAAGTAGAAACCACTATCTAGGATTAAGAAATTCTTTGATGTTAAGTTATATTGATATAATATCTCTATTGATACGTTGGCACTAGCATCATACCAATACACAGTAATATGTTTAGCAGAAGTACTGTGATTACTTACCAGTATATTAGTAGCCTTTGCTAAGTTACGAGTAGGAACAGTAAAGAGAGTAGTCAGCGTATTCGCTGTTAAGTTCTTTCCTATGGAATGTATAATACTCATTTAAGTACCAAGGTTAGTAGTGTTACAATAATGAACCCAGCAGTGCCTATAAGAATCTGTTCTAGTCTCTTTAGTCTAGCGTGTATCTGTTCGTATCGAACCTTACAGACTTCTTCATGGCTTAGGAGTTTTAATTCTGCTTCAGTCATTTGGGATATTTCGCTTTCACAGTTAAACAATCGGCAATATATTTATCAATCTGTGCTTGGTCACCCTTTACTACGCCATCAATGTAATCAGTAATGGGTGGGTATTCTGCGGCTCGTTTAGCAATATAAGCATGAGCATCTACATAAGACTGAACTGCATCTTTATCGTATGCGACTTCGTTGCCGTCTGCATCATAAGCAATATTTCCTAATGTTCTAACGACTTGTGGATATAGTTTTCTTAAAGCATCCATTATGCGGCTACCTCATAAACAGTTAAAGCAGAAGTAAAAGAACCAGCGTAAGTATCTCCGTTAGCATTATACGAAGCTGGAGAATAGTTTAAATAAAATGTTTGACCTGATTGAGCCATCCATTGTACTTTATATGTAATTGCAGATGAAGTTGCAGGGGAATCTAAAAACTGCATTGTTACATTAGTTCCGTGGCTTGTATTAAAACCACCAGTTGCAGTTCCAAAGTTAGCACCAGAACCCGAAGCAGCAGTTGAACGACCTATTGTAGTTCCGTTCCTCACAAAATTAAACGCAGCAGTTGTGCTTGCTGTACTTACTCCTAAAAATCCAGTAAACACTAATAAAAACTGACTGGTGCTTGCTGTTGGTGTAATAGTTACACTAATTCCTGTGTCAGCCATGGAGTTTGTAGATGTTGAAGCAGTAGATGTAAGTTGATATTGTTTAACTTGCAACACAGAGCCAGTAGGCAGGTTTGCTCTTGCTACATTTTGAGCAGAACTAATACCGCCACTAGCGTTTAAGCCAGTTATTGTTCCATCGCCTGATAATGTAATGGGCATTATGCGACTCCTAATAGTGCTTTAACTTCATCAGCAGTCAAGCCAAGTGCAGTTAGTTTAGATAGTGCTGATTCTTTAGCGGTTATTTCTGCTTGTTGTTTAGCAATAATTTCAGCTTTTTTAGTTGCGTCTACTGTAACAACACCATTGTTTAATACCCAAGCATTAAAATAATTTGCATCATCACCCTGTGGTAACGCAGATTCATCAACAATCATTGCACCTGCTGGGCAATCTTTAGCCAATACTTCTTCAATAGAAATCTCACCTGTAGGAGTGCATACTGAAACTCCGCCATTAGAATTTGTAAATATAATTACTTGTGACATGATTTATGCTCCAAAAAATACTACACTAAATACAGAACCGCTATCTTGTGCAGAACCAGCAGTAGTATAAGAACCAAATCTACAAGAAGTTGTAGTGTTAGAAGAACTTGCACCACCAGCTAAAATATTAATAAAATTTGATGTTGCACCTACAGAACTACCAGCTATTACATAGTTTGCACTTGATAATGCAGTAGTAAAGTTAGCTGTGTAATCACCAGTTCCGTTTCTTGTAATAGATGAAACATTAAATGTAGCTAAAGTTGCCCCTGTAGAAGCTGTAAAGCTGACCCATGCTTTAGCAATACCAGTCATTCCGTTCTGTGTTGCAAGAACACCAGTTGGTGTGTTTAAAGTAGTTACTGTAGCAGTAGGAATTGTTGCTCCGCTTGAATTAACAGTCAGCTTAGTCGTTCCATTGTTTTGTAACTCAATTATTCCACTTGTATCAGCACTCTGAACCAGCCCTGTAGATGTGCTTGCATTTAATGTAACAGCCATTATGCTACTCCTTTTGGATACTTATCTTTTACGGCTTGAATTTGTGCTTTCCAAGCATCTAAGCCTTCATGGAAGATGGTGTCAAACTGGTCAGCAAATGATGGGTATTCGGATGCTCTTGCAAACTTATAGGCATCGGGGTCAACCCAAGCATTTACTGCGTTTAGGTCAATCTCAACTTTGTTACCTTGTGCATCAAAAGCACCAGCCGTATCATCAATAGAAACGACTTGTGGATATAGTTTATATATAGCTTTATGGTTCATCCTGCAATCTCCAAAAGTTGCAAAGTAACTAAACTATTATTTGAATTAAAATAGCCTGTTCCAGCTCCTGTCCTAAAATAAATTGTATAAGTTGTAGATGATGTAGTAGCTGGCGAATCAACATAAGAAAAATTTAAAACACTAATAATTCCACCAGCACCATTACTAATTCCGTTTAATCCATTTGCAGTTCCTGATAATTCTGTTGCACCACGATATAAAGTTATCCAAATAGCAACAGAACTTGACGCTATAAAACCATTTGCAGATAACAATGCTAGTATTTTGCTAGATGAACTTGTTGGTGTTATAGATGCACTAAATCCTGTTGTTACAAAAGATGTTGAAGTTGTTGAAAATGTAGATGTGCTAGTAGCATTAACCACCTGAATCACATTACCAGCTTTAGGTGATGTATCTGTAAGCACAGTTCCCGATACAGTCGGCAAAGTAAGCGTAGTAGTACCAGCTACCGCTTGTTCCTGTAGCGTACAGCTTCCGCTAGTTGAGCCTACTAAAACAATACTCATATTTTTTCCTTAAAGAATTACCCAGCGAACACCTGAATTAACTGTAACTGAGAAACCAGAACTAATAGTAATAGCCCCTACGGACATACCGTTATAAGTCATTGTAATATTCTCACCAATTGTTGAAGCATTATATGCGATTGCTTTTACTGCAGCAGAACCAAAGTATTGACCACCAGCTACCGTAGCAGTAGATACTGCAGTTACTAAACCTTTGCCGTTTACTGTGATTACTGGAATAGAACTAGAACTACCGAATGATCCAGTATTGCTATTAACTGTTGCTAAAGTACCTGCAGCAGTTACGTTAGAAGAACCATTAAAAGAAGGACTGGTGTAAGTTAAATCGCCACTAATGCTAATTGTACGACCAGTTGTTAGCGTTGCAGCAGAACCAGTTGTATTCTGATTTAATGTTGGTACATCAGCAGCAACTAATGCTCTAAATGTTGGAACACCTGAACTACCATTAGGAGAAGCTAAAACATAATTAGCAGTTTTAGACGCATATGGATTCTGTGTATCTCCATATCCAGAAGCTAAACTAATTGCAGGAGTACTGCCACCTGAAGAAGAAATAGGAGCAGTTCCTGTTACAGAAGTGACACCAGAAGCAGGAAGTGCAGATGAAGTCCAGCTAGTACCATTACCAATAATAGCATAGTTGTTTGTAGGAGTTAACCCAGCAATCGTAGCTAGGTCAGCATCATAGGCTTGGACATTAGTACCAATTGCTAAACCTAGATTAGTACGAGCAGTAGCTGTATTTGTTAAGTCAGATAGGTTATTTGCTTTAGCTAAGAAAGATGAACCAGCAGCATAGGCATCAACCCATACAGAGCCAGTGTATACCTTCATTGATCCAAGAGAACTATTAAAGTATAATGCTCCAGCTACTAAGGCATTGCCATCGTTATCTAATGAAGGATCAGAAGTCTTAGACCCTAAGTACCTATCATCAAAGTTATCGTATGCTGTTAAGGTTTGATCTCGTGCTGTCTCAGCAGCAGTCTGAGCATTAGCAGCGTTAGTCGCTGAAGTAGCTGCGTTGCTTGCAGAAGTACTTGCATTAGATGCAGACGTAGAAGCAGCAGAAGCTGAATTACTTGCGTTAGTTGCTGAAGTGCTTGCTGCGGAAGCTGAATTACTTGCGTTAGTTGCTGAAGTAGACGCAGCAGATGCTGAGTTAGAAGCATTTGTAGCGGATGTAGAAGCGTTGCTTGCAGATGTTGAAGCTGCACTTGCAGAGCTTGAAGCATTACTTGCTTGAGTGCTTGCAGTAGATGCACTGTTACTTGCATTAGTGGCAGATGTAGCAGCGTTTGTTGCTGAGGTCTGTGCTGCTGCCTGAGCTGTCTCAGCAGCTACTTCTGCAGCAATAGCAGCATCTTTAGCTTGCAGTGCTAATAAGACTTCACTAGAAGCGTCGCCTACAGCGTCACCTGCTCCACCTGCACCACGATAAATAGCCAAAATTTATCTCCTATATTTGTTTAAATACACTCATCGAATGCACTTAAAGAAAACTCCCCAGCCGAAGCTGGAGAGTCTTAGGAACTACTATTAGCCGTTAACAGCTAATACAAAGCCAGTCTCAGGACGCACTACTTTAACACCGTAGAGGGTGTCAGCAGTGTACAGAGTAGACAAGTACTCTTGTTTGTACTGAGTCTGTGAACGAACAGACATCTGCTCAGCAAGAACCATTGTATCACGATGAGCCAAGATAGCTGCTTTAATATCGCCACCAACGCTGTTGTTAGCGTCAGTTTCGATTACTGGGCAGTTGCTGGTTACATAGATATCGATACCATAGAGCTGACCGATCTGACCGTTGTTTACACCACGACCATCAACGAAATCAGAACTGTTGTAACGATCAATTCCCATGATAGCTGCACGCAATGATGGAGGAACAGCAAAGAAACGACCATCCATTGGGGTGTCAGCATCGTCCATGAGTTTGATCAAGGCACGGAAGCCAGCGTCAGTGAATACGTCGCCAGTAACTACAGTGTCTTCAGCGTAAGCTGTGAGACCAGTAGATACGTCGATGTAATAGCTGGTGCTGTGTGTCCAGTCAGAAGCGTCACCGTTACCAAAGGACTTGCCTAATTGGAACAATTGGTCGTCAACTTTCTTAGCCAAAGCATAGCCAGCGTCTTCTGTGTAGAAGCGACGGAGTGATGCCAAAGCTTGAACTTCAACGATGTCCTCAATGAAACGTGAGTACTCAAAGTGCTGGTCAATAGTGACGTTTACTTCGGTCTCGGTGTCAGCTTGGATGGTAACTGCGGTGTTAGCTGCTTTAGCTGTTGCTACACCACGTGTTGGCTTTGGAATATGGAGCGTGTCGCCCTTCTTACCTTTCATGGTCATCTTATTGACGAGGTTTGCCAATACTAGGTTCTTCTGATACGCAGCGATTACTTCGTCAGACCAAATCTCTGGAATGAATTTATCTGCTGCGGTTTTGTTAACGATGGATGTTGATCCACCTGGGTATGCGACTGCTGCCATTTTAAATCTCCTAAAATTAAATTAAATTAACGTACCCGACCTTCTGCGTAAGCTTGTAGAATTTCTTCTGCCATGCTTTCGTATCGGTTTGGGTCTTGCATTCTTAAGCGAATAAGATCTGCACGACGATAAACAGGTCTTGTTGACTCCCCTGTACCACCTTGTTGTACTGCAGCAGTTTTAAGGTTTTTACTTCTAGTTTCAGCATCTACTTTTTTAAGAGATTCATCAGCAGCTTTAACTGTTTCTTGCTGTTGTTGTTTGATATTACGTAGAGACTTGTAAGTATCTAGTAACTCTAACGCTGAATCTACATCGTAGTCTGACGCTTGTTCGTATAACCTTGTGCGTATCTTAGAAGATGTTACCCATTGCTGGAAATCATCGCTCTGTGCTACGCTTACAAAATCAGGATGTGCCTTCTCAATTGTCTGCAGTGCTACGAGCTGAGCCTGTTTAGCTTGCTCCTCTTGCATCTTCTTAAGAACAGGATTATTTTCTACAGCCTGTTTTACTGCTTTTTCAGGGTCTTCAAACCAATCAATCTCTTGTGCTTTACTTGGCTGTGTGTCGTGCTTCGTTTCGAGTTGTTGCTTTAGAAGTGAATCAGCTAACTTGCGTACTTCACCAACCTCTTGTGCCTGTCGTCCGATTAACTTCTCGGCTTCTTGGTGCATCTTGATAATCTCATCTAGAGCTTTACCACGATACTTCTCAGGTAGTTCTGGAGTAACCTCTTCAGGTTCTGCTGTAGTTTGTTCTACAGCGTCTGGGGTTGTACTCTCTTCTTTAGTTGGATCAGTGTACTTCTCGTTAGCATCTACTTCGGGCAGTTCGATAAAATTTGCAGCCATGTATATTCTCCTGTCGCAATGCGATTTTAGGACATTTAAAAAATAGCTCGGTGGTCAAGAGTCCATTTACGAGCCGTGATTAGCTTTTGTTTTTCTTTCCAATGCCAGCTTCTCAGCTCTCATCTTTGCCCATCGTGCCGTAGCACTAGGGAAATCTCCACTGATTGGATCTAAACCCAACCTAGGAGAGGAAAGAATGCGAGTAGCTACCTCGCCACACTCACCACACCGAACTTCTTTTGTGTCAACATCGACGAAGGACTCGGTGATATGCGAATTCTTACATTCAAATTCAAACAGTCGTCTTGGCATTGTCTTCTTCCTGCTGAAGCTGCTCATATACTTCTTCGCTAGACTGTTTTAAGTTCTTAATCCACGTCATGATAGAGACTTCGCCCTTTCTGAAGTGGAGCTGCTCTACAGTTTCTACACCTTTGACGGTGTCTGTGGAGCTAAGCATTAAATCTATGTCTTCTAACAGATCCTGCCACCCTGGAGTAGCCATCATGCTGAATCTGTTTTCGTAATAATTCTGTAATTCTCTGTTCATACTCTTTTTCCTTGACAAGGAGAGTTTATTGTGGTATTATGTACTTATATTATACCATATTTATTGTAAATTGTCAAGCCCTTTTTGCATTTTTCCCATACTTTGGATCTCAGCAATACGCTCATTGGACTTAATATCCTCTACTTTAATAAGGCGATCAGCAATTTTCATGCGTTTATCAAACTCATCTGCCATAGGATCAGCAGTGTTCTTAGAAGCTGCAGCGATTACCTTAGCCTGAGCCTCAACAGGTACAGCCTGAGCTTGTGCTCCAGCTTTCTGAGCCTCTGCAAGGGCTTTAGCAGCCTCTGCTTGAGTCTTCTGTAAGGTAGCCTCAGCCGTAGCCATAGCAATCTGTTGCATCTGTTGCTGCATTGGGTCAGGTTGACTCATTTGCTGGAGCGTAGAAATGATTTCTTCACGGTTTGCAATGCTAGAACCTTGGATTACACCTTGTAAAAGTACTGGAATTATAGGAGATTGACCTCCTAAGGTGGACATTAAACCCATCATTTGTTGTTGTTCGTACTCACGAGCTACCATTCCTAGGGTAGATACAGGCAAGAACACAAAGTCCTTAACAGGGTAACGCTCTGGATCAAACTGCATGAATCTGTAGGCAGATTTGGTGATGAATGGGATTAAGAAGTCCTCTTGGAAGTTAATCAAGGTACGCTTGTTCTTCTTCATCAAGCCTGAGAGAGCCATCGAAAGACCAGCACCTGAAGCTTCCCCAGCAGCTACTTGGCTAGGCATAGCAGCAGCATCCATTGTTCCTGTAGCTTGGAGGAGCATTGATTGGAAAGTCTGAGCAGTACCCATGTTTAGAGGATCTGTGTTGCCAAACTTGAATGGCATCATGATCTCGTTAGGATTACCGTTGACTAAGAGATTTTTTCCTGGACGTACATCATACTTAGCACCACGAGGCAGACGTGTAGCATCCATCGCCATCATCGGAGCAGTGGTCAAAGCAAGACTATCTAGGTGAGCTCTGATCTGTGCGTCGATAGCTTTCTGCATATTGTAGCCCTTCTCAGCAGTGCCACGACCCCAGAAACGACCAGGCATCGAGTCAGCTTGATAGGAGACAATAGGACGATCCTTCATCATATAAGGATTCTCTTCAGCTTTTAAGAGCCACTGATCATCAGCAATCACTACAAGAGCTTCTACCATATCTTGGTAATCTTCAGCCATCGAGCCTTCAGGGAAGAGTTCAACTACTTCTTCTCCGTCTTGCTTCTTTAATTCTTCTAAGTAGTTCTTAGGAACAAGACCATAGTAACGAATAACTCTTACCTTGTCGTCCTGCTTAGGAGACATCTCTTGGACAGGCTCTAAGTCCATGTCGTTGTAGCTAGGAGTGATTCCTACTTTACGATACGTACCATCGACCATACCTTGGACAATCTTGAAGTAGGGCATGTATTCTTCGATAGCAACACCTAAGGCAGATTCTACGTCACGAGCATTAGGATCAACTAGGAAGTTACGAGGATTGATAGGGTTTAGACCTACCATGAACTTCTTCTGCTCTTTTACACCAATCGCTGCCATAGCACTGCCAGGGATAGGCTGGGTAGCAGGAGACATTACAGTTTTTTCTTCTACTACAATCTCTCCGATACCTGTACCATATAATTCTCCTAAGAGAATCACATCATCAATTGCTTTCTTAATCCTAGAGAACTTAAAGTCCTCATGCATCTGTTGACGTACTAAGGCAATATCTTGTTGGTCAGGATCAAGGCGATCATCAACAATGTCAAAGAACTCACCACGACCAAACACAGCTTCAGATATCTCAGCTTGCTTACCTTCGATAGCTTGCTGGAGGGCGGGAGTAATAAGACGAGATCTCTCGGACTCACGAGTCTTGTCAGCCCCGTCCCAGATTCCTCTCCAAAGTCTTTCATACTCTTCCCATTTGTCTAGATAGTTTACATCTCTGTGATCTCTCCAACGATTGCAGTGATCAACAATAAATGAAACTAACTCACGATCAGCTTCAGTAACTGTATCTTCTTTGAACTCAGCCATTCTTAGTCTTCCTCAGTGGTGTCATCAATCGATGATTTGAATAAATCTTCAAACTCAACCTCAACAACTTTTACTACTGGCATAAAGATCTTATCGTCTTTAAGTCCTTCTTCTTTCGCAGCAGTGATAATCTTCATTAAGCAGTCACCGCTTAGGTAGTTCATCTCTTCTTTGATTACTTCCCATACTGCTGGGTTCTTACTAAGTTCATCAAAGTTTAGAGGGACATAGTCGTTTTCATATTCTTTATCGTACATATCTTTCCTTAGTAGCCAGCAATGAAATCGGTTGGTTCATAATCTTCTTCTTCGTCATTTGTAAAGTATGACGTTACAGCTAACTGATCGATGTAACTTAGGGCATCCACTAAGTCATCATGTACCTGAGCAGTAGGGAACATTAGGAGCTGGTCTACAAACTCTCTCCAGTTTTCCTCTTCATTCAGTGTTACCTTACTGTGCTCGAAGCGTCCTTGTAATGCCCAAACCACTCGTTCAGTCTTTTGTTTACCACCATGCGTTAAATCTTGTATACTAGCGTAGACGTTGTTTGCTCTCATTAAATCACTGAGATAGGGCAATACAGCGTTACGTACCGTCCCTCGCTCCATCCCAACACCTACTGGTTGAAACTCTCTGATGTTCTTTAGAATCCTAGCTGCAGCATCCTTAACATCCCAGCGTCCATGCTCAATCTTTTTTACAAACCATTCACCATCCTCTGTTACTTTTACTACAGCGATAGCTGATTCGTCTAGTTTCTTTTGTCTTGCAGAAGAGTAGTTAACATTGGTAAAACCTGCTAAGTCTATTGCAATATAATAAACACCATCGCTAGGCTCTTCTCCATACTTTATCCATTGTTCTTTGAATAAGTCTGTTCCTGCATTATCAAAGCTTGCTTCGTATTCCTGCTTAAAACTGAACGAAGATAATGTCTTCTTAGCTCCTTCAATCTCTTTAGGATCGATAAGTGGGTTATCTTTCGTAGTAAAGTGCCAGCTCTTCCACTCCTGATCCTCTTCAGAAGACCCCAGGTTATACATATCGTAGAACCAATTGCGTCCCTTCGGAGTCCCAATAAAGAGTGCTTTACCCTTTTTGTCTGATAACGCTGCACGTAAGACCTTCTCCCAAGTATCTGGTTTAATGTCAGCTACCTCGTCTAGCACGAGAAATGTTAAGCTGACTCCACGCAAGGTGTCTGGTCTATCAGCTCCTCTGACATAGATCTTAGCACCATTAATCAAAGTGATATCCATGTTATTCACATGAGAGTTTGTTATCACTTCTCTGCCAAGATCCATCAGCAAGTCCCAGATAATCTGTCTGGCTTGTCCTTGCGTAGGAGCTACGTACATAACCGCACTACCTGCTGGACATCTCAGTCCCTCCACCAAGAGGGCTACTGCTGAGAGTCTACTCTTTCCACAGCGACGACCTGCTACGATTACCTTAAACCTAGTGTCGTCACTAAATACTTTCTTTTGCCAAGGCAGGAGCTCGAAGTTAAGGTTCAATTTGTTGAATCCTCTTCATTTGAATTTCCTTCGAACATGTCGATTATCTCAACATCTTCTACAGCTTCCACCTTAGTCTCACCCAAGCCAGTAATGTTAATGGTTACAGCATTCCGCTGACCCTTAGCATCCTTTTCAAAGAGTGAGACAGGTAGAAGTCTGTCCATGCACATCTTTAGACATGCTACCTGATCTTTATCTTCATCGTCCAAGGCTTTTCTTAAGACAGTGTCTATAACCTTAGTTCCAGTAGTACTCAGGAGTCTAGCTTTGAATTCAGCGATCCTTCCTGTGTCACCCTGGGGACGACCTACCTTGCCTCTTTTACGCTTCGCTTCTACGACAGCCTTAGGTGGACGACCCCTACGAGGTATAGACACAACAACCTGATTGTCTTCTTTTTCTTCTAAGTCCACTCTAAGCCTTTTCCTACGTAAGTAGAGACTAACATTTAAAAATTACTACTCTTCTAAGTTTACTTCTAAGTTAACTAAGTAGTTTTTATATTGTTTGTTTTTTATATTGTTATTACTTAGGAGCTAACATAGCGTTTTTTCTCCTTAGTACAACTATTATACCATACTTATGAGAATTTGTCAAGTAATATTTTACTATGATGTTGACTACGTAGCACATTATGTACAATACCTGTCTATTTTGTGTACTATAGCTAACACTTCTATGCGGGTCTACCCAGTAAACTAGCACGTATTCCGCAAGTGTAGCTAACTAGCCTTTATTATTCACTATCGTAGCTCATCTTCTGTTATCTTCTACGATTACTAACTCATTGATTTATATAGTATTCCTTATCTGTTGTCTTCTGTCGTTAACTTCAGCTAATATGCCTAATTATTAAGCACTTCTTAATTCTACTTTTTAGGTGTTTCAGAGGGTTCTGATTATAAATATAACACACCAACCCCCCTCCCCCATGCTCAAAAGTTAAACTCAATAGATCTAGTAAGCTTTCTGTATAGTTTAGCGAGTGTGAGAGTAGAGATGCCATACTCTAGAGACAATTATTAGTAATCTAGCTAGATTCTAGAAAGACATCCTACTTAGGGAAAGTACCTATAAAATAATTGTTGACATTCTGAGAATTGATCCGTTATAGTAGAGACATGATCAACAAAGGAGCAAACAACATGAGCCAATCAGATAAACTAATAAGCCTATTCAATACAGGGTTATTGCTATCAAGCTTTACATTCTTATTAATCTATGTATCATTCTATCTATAAATGGAGGGTTTAAAAATGATCAAACTAAGCAAAACAAGTAAACTAGATGGAATTTTATCTTGGTCTCTTCAAGCTTTAGAGACATGTCCCGCAAGTAAGAATAAGGATGGGTCTCTAGTACCCGCTTGCCAAGGTTGCTACGCTACCACAGGTAATTACAGGTTTTCCAATGTAAGAAAGCCTAGAGAATTTAATAAGGAGGATTGGAAAAGGGACGATTGGGTTAGTGACATGGTAAAAGCTTTAGACTCTAGCAGGTATTTTAGATGGTTTGATAGTGGCGATATGTATGATCTAAGCTTAGCCAATAAAATCTTAGCAGTAATGAAAGCTACTCCATGGTGTAAGCATTGGCTACCTACTCGCATGCATAAGTTTATTAAATTTCAGCATACCATTGACGCTATGATGTCTCTAGATAACGTAGTGGTACGATTCTCTAGCGATAGTGTTACAGGTGAGATCGTCAACGGACAAACTACTAGCACAATTTTTAGCGATACAGTACCCAAAGGGGCTCTAGAGTGCAAAGCTTATGAGCATGAAGGTAAATGCTCAGGATGTCGGGCTTGCTATGATAAGGACGTGAAAGTAATAGCGTATAAAGCTCATGGAGTTAAGATGGCTAAAGTAATTAAAATTATTGCAACTAAATAGGAGGGATTACTTGTGGAATATGTGAATAAAATAGCCCATGTAAAAGGTGAGGATCGTAATTGTTGTGCCTTGAATGCTACTGCTTTGACCATGGATATACCCTATTATGATGTCTATAAGGTCTATAAGGCATTCGGGAGGGTACATGGTAGGGGATGCTCTACCCTTATGATGTCGTGCTCTATCAATTGGCTAATGAATGCCGAGAAGGATTACAATATAGAGAATGAGGAGGATGTCATTAAAGTAAGGGGCAATTGGAGGATGCCTACTTATCTCAATATGACATTAGAAAAGTTTGCTAAATTATTCCCTAAAGGTAGATATATTGTGGTAAAATCTAATCATGCTCTAGCGTTAATTGATGGGGTATGGTACGATAACCATGAGCCAAACCCAAGGGCACGAGTAAAACATTTTTATAGGATAGCTTAACATGAATATAGACGATAACGAATTGAATGAGATTAAAGCATACGTTAGAGGTTTGATTGAGGGAATTAAAGACACTCATAAACCCGAAGAGGTAGACATTATCTTAGAAGACTATTGGAATGCTTGGGATGGTACAATAGATATTAATATCTGGATTGATGAGACAGATCCTAAGCGATACTTATGTACGCTATATCGTATAAGCGAATCAGGGTATACTGATATGGAGACATACCAACGATTAGATTACTTGAGAGGATAATATGTTTACATATGAAGAAAGAGTTTACTTGTGGCAGGGAGTGCTGTATAATCAGGAGGATACTAAGAAAGGATTAGATAACCCTTACTTGGAGGAAGACGTAAGAAAAGGATTGGAGAAGAAGCTTGCTGTATTAAATAATTTAGAGGATGTATTAATTTTTAACGGAGGAAGAAATGAGAATTAAAGACCCTGTATTAGTATCTAAACAAGTCACTTCTATTTATGAGGTTGATGTCGAGGGAAAGAAGATCGAAGTATCTTATTGGTACAACATGGACGATGAGGGCAAGGGAGGATGGGACTGGGATTTATCACCTTGCTATGAGGGATTGACCGAAGAAGAAATCCAAGAACTTGATGATGAGTTTGAAGAAGTTATTTCTAATTTATAGGAGAATGAAATGCCAATATATAGCGGAGTAATGATTAGAAAACAGTATTTTGAAATTGAAGTTGAGGCTGATAACGAAGATCAGGCAAGAGATTTAATCATGGATGCAGAGATTAAAAACGATTCTTATGAAACTGATTGGGAATTTTTCGAAGGAAGCGTTACAGAAGTTGTGACTGACATTGAAAAAACTTAACTGGAGATTAAAATGACTGAATGCTCGACGTGTAGTTGTGAGTTTAGTTTAGAAGATGAGGGAGGTATTGCTGGGAATTTTGGTATACTACCAGTAGCTTTTTGCCCTACTTGTTTGTCTTCTGTCTTCGATATGGTAGAGCAATTAAAAGGGTATGATGATGGGGAAGCTTAAACAATTATTAATTGAGGAGGAGTATATGAATAGATACGATAGCGGATACTATAACGATAAGTATTACGAGCCAGAGGATGAGGACTTCGATGAGGAAGTAATTGAGGAGAGAATCCATAACATGGTAGAAGACCCTGAGGGACAATTCTATTGGAAGGATGATGCACAATGGTATGAAGGATTATCTGAGACAGGCTATATAGGTACTGAATTCGAGGAGATTCCATTTAATCTAGCACCTCAGGAAGTAAAGGATAAAGTCCTAAACTATTGGAGGGATGTTGCTAGAGGCTATGCCGATGGAGATTGATTACAAAGATATTATTATATTGATTTGGGTATGCTTAACTTACTACGTTGGAAGGGACTTATGATAGATAACGAAGACAAGTACATTAAATATATTTTATGGTTTGCACTTGCTTACTTTGGTGGTCATGTGTTATACTATATCGGATTAGAATTATCTTGTTACTTATACGGAGTACTACAATGAGAAAGCTATATAAGATTTTAGACTATGATGGTTCAGTTGTTAGAATATTTGGTTATAAAGAGGAGGCTGAGAGATTCCTAAGACTAGATAAAAGCTTTAAGATTCAAGTACTTATGATGGAGAAGAAGAAAACAGTTGACAATAAATTTAATTGGGCTTATAAAATTTTAGGAGATGCACTAATATGAGATGCTATTGCTGTAATAAAATGTTGTCTGATTTTGAAGCCACTCGTAAGAGTGTACATACAAACGAATACTTAGACATGTGTAATAAATGTTACGCTACTATAAGTGATGACTTACTAACATACGAAAGAACAGACTTGTATGATGAAGACGAAGACTACGAAGAGGAAGATTTAGACCACAATGAGTACGATTCTTTTAGTCGGATGGATAATAGGGTTGACAACGATTACTAAGCATGCTATACTATATACTTAATAGTATTTATATAGTAAGTATTTTATATAGTATGTACTTAGGAGTTAAACTTAGAAGATAAACTTAGGAGTAAACTATGGAAGATAACTACGAAGAAGAAATGCATTACCACTTTGCAATACAAAACATGATTGATTGTGCAGGTCGCTATGGTATCGATGTAGTCTTACAAGATATCGTTGATGCCTGGAACTTTAAACTAAAGCAACACGATACTACTGCGGAGTTCAGCTATGAATAAACTAGTCGATGAAGCACCTTATCATCCAGGATATGAGGATGCAGTGGTAACTCCTGCTACTAAATACATTGGAATGAATCCTTCTAAGATGATATGGAAAACTAAACC
>Ga0209190_1000307_pt1 | contig 35855 bp, 37 predicted proteins | sample M_140205_XF_Meta_FD_187315 | JGI IMG/M metagenome (GOLD analysis project Ga0209190, IMG submission 187315) | Freshwater microbial communities from Lake Montjoie, Canada to study carbon cycling - M_140205_XF_MetaG (SPAdes) (version 2) | ecosystem: Environmental > Aquatic > Freshwater > Lake...
ATACGGGTGGACCTGAATACTGGGAGGTAGACCTAGGTGATGCATCACAGACAATTGATCGTGTAATTATATCAAATAGAACTGACGGTTATGGTTATGAAGGACGTCTTAATAACTGGTTATTAAGCATCTATGACTATAATAGAAACCTAATATGGGCTCGTATCTATCGAGAGGCACCAAATCCAACGGTAAGCATAGATATATTTAATGCAAATAATGATATGAATAATATTAGGGTTAAAGACTATAGCCAAAATAGGTTTAATAATTATTTTCATCGTATATCGGATACAGAATATAATAGTAAGCGTGGATGGGATGGAAAGGGTTGCTATGATACTTGTCATAAAGAAATTTGTGAAGGAGGGCAACAGCCGGGAGAAAGGAAAAAATGGATTGGAAATAGTAATTGGTATGGTTGCAGAGACTATCGACCAGGTGAATGGGAAGCGGAACAAGCTGAAATAGCACGATTGGCTGAAATAGAACGACAACGTCAAATAGCGGAAGCGGCCGCGGCGGCTGCGGCGGCAGCAGAAGCAGAAAGACAGCGACAGTTAGCAGAGGCGGCTGCATTTGCAAATAGAAGATTTGGTAAAGGTTTATGTAACAAAAATTATACACCTAACAGAGGAAATTATACTAATGGCACTACAGATTGCGGTCGTGGTGATGGTGTATTTAATGATTGGCAAAATAGAGGAGGTCATTGTCATCCATACATGAACCCAGACAGTAATTGTGGAACAGGATGTAGATGGGCTGGTGGAGCAAGGAGATGTGTAGATACGAATGAACAAATACGTTCTTGGTAAGATTATGTATATTACTTATAACGAATATCAATTAATGCCCGAAAATATTTGAGACCAATTAGTATATTCTGATTACAAAATTACATTTGCTCGACAATGATTATATTAAGTGTATAAATCAAACATTTAATATAATTGTTATTATTTTGAAAAAATAAAATAAAATAACATATATTAATATATGTTATTACTAACTATTGTTATTTTAATTGTATTTATGATATATTTATTACGGAATAAAATTAGTTTAGATAAATTATTCTTATCAAATAATACTAAGGAAGAGTTTCTAATTACAGTTAAAGATCGTCAAAAGATAGGAACAACTGATAACGATGATGGTGCTCAACCTAAATCTAGTTATAAAGCAGGTGGAGTAAACTATGAAAGTTGCTATAGCACTGAAACTAGAAATGGTAATACTACAGGACGATATGGAAGATACTATTGTGATAATGGTGTTGATGCAGGAGAGGTTATACCTGCCGATGGATTATACAGTATAGATTTCACAAACTATAAAATTCATCCTGGAAAAGCAATTCGCGGTAAAGCACTGACAGGTATACATTCATTCAATGGAAAAACATATACGCTAAACAGTAATGGGATGGTTGTAAATCCAAATGAAAAACTAACACTTGCTGAATCTAAATCTTTTTGTGATAGTCTTCGAGATAAATGCATAGGTTTTATTATGATTATACCTACAAAGGGGTCCGAATTAGGGTCTCATACAATATTTATATCTAAGCTAGATGAGGGATGGGAAGACCCTGATACATATGTTAAGATTACAAATTTAGATAGTATAAATACTAATATTGTTAGTTATGTTAAAAAAAATGTAAATGCAGTAGAAAAGGCTATTCCACAAGATAAGCTAAATACTGTATCTAACAAATATAAAAATCTAGCAACATGTAATTGGAAATCATCAAACCGATGTATATTTAAGGACTATACTTATGACCAATCATCTAATAACTGTGTAGCTAAAGATGAAAATCCTTCTTACAGTGTTGATGCATTAACATCGTATAATGAAGGACAACTTTCTGGATGGTTAGATACATTATATAAAAGAGATAGCGGTGTAAATAAACTAACAAGTGAAGCAATAAATGTAAATGAATATGTACAGAGATGTAAAGAATTAGATGGTTATGAATTTTTAGCGGGTATTCCACTACCCAATCCATATATTCCCACTACAAAACCAGGTGATGTTAAGGGTAGATTTGTTAGAATTACTATTAATAATCCAAGTGATAATTGGTTACACTTTGCAGAATTACAAGTGATTAGCAATAATAGAAATATAGCATTTAGAAAGCCAGCTTCAGCAAGTAGCACCTACAATGGAACACCACCAAGTAGAGGAAATGATGGAAACAGTTTAGGAGAATTAAATAATAACAGCGTAGCGCATAATGATAATAATACGGGTGGACCTGAATACTGGGAGGTAGACCTAGGTGATGCATCACAGACAATTGATCGTGTAATTATATCAAATAGAACTGACGGTAATGGAGCAAGGCTCAATAACTGGTTATTAAGCATCTATGACTATAATAGAAACCTAATATGGGCTCGTATCTATCGAGAGGCACCAAATCCAACGGTAAGTATAGATATATTTAATGCAAATAATGATATGAATAATATTAGAGTAAAAGACTATAATCAAAGTAGGTTTAATAATTATTTTCATCGTATATCGGATACAGAATATAATAGTAAGCGTGGATGGGATGGAAAGGGTTGCTATGATACTTGCCATAAAGAGATATGTGAAGGAGAAAGCAAAAAATGGATTGGAAACAGTAATTGGTATGGTTGTAGAGATTATAAACCAGGTGAATATGAAGCAGAACAAGAAGAGAAGAGACGACTTGAAGAAGAAAGACGTAATTCTATAATTACGGTTTATGAACATTGTAATTATCAAGGCAGAAGCTTAAATATGGGTATTGGGACTCATGATTATAATTTTATAAATGGAAATGGATTTAATGATATTATAAGTTCAATAAAAGTTCCATCAGGCTTACGAGCTGTTGCATGGGAGCATAATCCCGGTGAAGGTCGTGGATATACTTTTGAGAGTGATAATGCATGTATTGTTAATTTAGGCATGAATGATACAATTTCAAGTATTATCGTTTCTAGAATACCTAAGTTTGAAAAGACTTTAGGTGGTGGGTCCAATTCAGCTAAAAATACGGAATTTATTTGTAATAATGGACCAAATGATACTCTTACTTCCGCCGATATTCGTTCAGGCGGATGGATGGATGGTATTAAGTTAAATTGCAGTTCAGGAAAAAATCAAACATTTGGAGGACAAGGTGGTGGCCCTTCTGGAAGTGTTAACCTTGGAAATTCAATGCGAATAAGCACATCACCAAATGATATGATATCAAATATAAATGGAGTAGGTAGCAGCTGGGTAGCAAGAACTGACAATGTAAGTTGCCAAAGTGGAAAACGTCTTAAAGGAATGGAAGTTGGCACAGATAATGGAGATAATTATATTCAAAGATTGTCATTATTGTGTGGATAATACAAAAATTTATTACTATATTGTTTTAATACTAACCCGAATCATGATAAGCTATAAAAATATAGTTTAAAATTATTATATTTTTAATTAAAGATATATATGTTTATATGTATGTATATATATAATTATATATGAGCGAATATCGTAATTTTATAGGCAAACAAGACTTAGATATTTTAGATAATAATTTTAAAATTCTTATTTCTATCGTAGATTTAAATAGTTATGATATTTGGATATATTATCCATCTACTAAAAAAATAGAAAAAGATTTTAAATTTGTAAAATCTGTAGGTAATTTAGTATTTATTACTAGGCAATTAACAAGTTTAAATGGTAAAGATTTTACAAGTAATACAATCGTCGAAGTTGGGAAAGTGACCATATTTTATGGTAATGCACCTAAGATAACTGAGGTGAATACAACATCATCTCCTTTAATTACTACACAACAAAAACAACGGTTTATGCAATCATTTATTAAAAATTATAAAAAAACATAATTTACATCTTTATTATAAAAATTTGATTTTATATATGATATAAATAATATTTATTATATAAAATTAGAATTTAGATAAATATAGTATATATTAATGACTAATCCATTACAGTTTAACTATGTTGTAATTAATAGAGATGGCACAGATTTTGTTGGGCGAGTTTTAGAAGAGCCCACTTATAAAAAAATAGATTTAGACCCAACCGAAGCATATATGCAAGCACATATACCCGAAGGGATTAGCACAGATAATTATCCAGGATTATTTGATAATTCTAAGAAAAAAGATACTGAATATCCGACTCCATTTCGTAAGGTAATGTGTCGAATTAATGTATGCGATTTTTGTGATAAAACTGTAGAGTCAGATAATATACATCAAGAATATACTGACATTTCAAATCATATGGGATATTTTTATTGTTCTGATTGTAAAGATCATTTTACAGAATGTTTGCAACGAACAGGAACAAGAAATATTTGGTATCTTAGAACACGCGAAGAAGATATATACAAATATGATATATGGGTTCCAAGAACAAGACGTGATGAAAATGGTAACAAAATTAAACATGGCTCATATACATTTGAAAAATGGCGAATTTGTGGTTGGTATGCATATGATTTAGAAGATGAAAATGGGATTATAAAACCGCATATCACTTGTGAAAATCCAATGCTTACAAAATCGGTCCCTATTGATTTTATATTAGAGCTTAATCCAGAAAATGACCCTAATTACAACCCGAATAATGATCCAAAATGGCAATAAATTTATATATAAATGGTTATGTAAAATTGCAAATATTATTATATTTTTAAATATTTTTGTTTAAAAATAAAATAATAAGTGTCTTATTTAAATGTTTCCCTCAAACTTTCTAATTTCTTTTTTTGACATTCAATAATACATTCATTACATGCCGCCACACATTCTTTGCATGTATCATGGTGTTTCATATGTTTTGTGCATTCTAAAATACAAAAGTTACACGCATTTATACATAAATCTAATAATGAAATGTCTAAAACACTATTATTTAAATTTACAAATAGATAAAAATTGCATATTTGTTCACAATCATAACAACATGATACACATGGATGATTTTCAGCCATGATAAGTTGACAATTACGACATGCGTCTATACACCGTTGCATCGTTATATATATTATATTTATGAAATAAATTGAAATAAATTGAAATAAATTGAAATAAATAAATATATTTTGGTTTATTTATTTATCTAAAAAAACAAAGATATATTTCCTTAATATCAAAATTGTTAATTAAATACTAATTATTCATAATTATTATATTAGTATTATTTACTTGTCTATTTGTATAATAATCATATTCATTATCGTGGCAAAGAAAATGCACATTTAATGAGGTTGTTCTACCTGGGCGCTGTGCGCGACCAATAACTTGTTTTTCAATTTCGGATGTTAGTTTATGATAAACTAACACATCTGTTGCCATTTCTAAGTTTATTCCCATGCCAAAATTAACAGCGTTTAATAATAAAACTTTAATTGTGCCGTTCTTAAAATTATTTATTACATTATCGATATGCGATACAGTGCCACATATTTTTGAAAATAAAATACCATTACTACTTAAATCAGAAATAAGTGAATTAAATGTAGCATCAAATTCAGAAAAAACTAACCATTTTTTTTCACTATTACTTAAAATTAACTTTATAAATAGGTCTTCTTTAGTTATATAGTCATCTTTTATTTTTTGCGCAACAGATGAGCTATCTTCAATAATGGTAATACCTTCAAAACCTATTTGCGCTCTACAAAAAGGGCATTCTCCAATTTTACCTGGTTTTGTATTAAAATATGAAGTAATACATGTCATACAATATAATCGGTGACAACACTTAACGCTTGCAACAGGTTTAGTTAAATTATCACGACAAATTGGACAAATATTATTTTTATCTATATCAACCCTTTCCAATACATGTGTTATACTACTTTCTAAATCTTTTATTTTATTTTCTATTTTTAGTAGACGCTCATTTTTATCATTATTATCATCTATTTCTAAACTCTCAATATATTTATAATGTTTTTGTTCATTATCTAAATTTTTTTTTAAATTAATAGTTATCATATTAGAAATTGTTTCACAGCTTTCCACCTTAAATCCCAATTTTTCCTTTAAACTAGTAATATCATTTGCATTAATATAAATCATAAGCTCTTTTTTAAGATGATTTAACGAATCTGAATTATTTATATTTGATAAAAATGTAATATTATATGGTGTTAAACATTTATAAATCATAAAATTAGGTGGAGGTAATTTAAAACTTTGCGAAACATACAAATCTGAATTTTTAAGACAAATATAATTCATAATAGATATTATATCGCTATTTGATGTTGAAATTTTTTCAAACATGCATCGAATAAAATTCTTATAATGTAAACCTTTTATAGTAATATATTTTATTGCATTATCAATATAATTATGTTCACTATATCCATTTAAATCTTCTGTTTCCAAAAATGGTTCGGGATTACTCTTAATAAAATAACAACCCGTTGGAAATAATAAATTTTCTAAACTACTTGTAATAAACCATGTAAATCTACTTTTTATAAAAGTATTAACACCAAATTTTATATTATCAGCCTCATCAATAATAAATCTATCAAAAATTAAAGGTGTTTTATCAAAAACAATTGATAATTGATCTACTAAATTGCTAAAAAAATTATTACTTACCAAAATTATTTGTGAAGATTCTATTTTTTCCTTTGTAAAATAACTTGTTTTACTGGAATTAATCTTAATATGTGTTAATTTTGTATAATTAGTTATATAATTTTCCCACTGATTAATTATTGAGTGTGGAACCAAAATTACATTTGAATTAATTAATTTCGCTTTATTTTGTTTAAAATAGGATATAATTCCCCATCCTTCATAAACTGTATATTCATTTGGGAATATGTATTCATCTAATTGTGGTTTGGCACATATTAAACCCAACATACTAATCGATTTACCACTTCCAACACTATCACCAATTATACCAATATTACTTTGGTAATTAATATCATTTGATGTAGTAGATGCACTGTGTGATGTTTTTTCTAATTCTATAGCTGCATATATAAGAGATTTTTGATGCTCTTTTAATTCTATAATTAAATTAGGAATTTCATTTTCTATTTTTGGTGATAATTCATTAAGTGTGCCTTTATTGATAATATCTAATTTTCTCATATTTTTATCTATTATAGTTTTAACATAATTTGTGTATGTTGGCATTTAATAATATTTTAGATAACTAATATATCCAAAATATTCTTAAGTATAAATTATTATATTCCCATATAACCATTACGGCGATTACCTGCCACATCACCAAACCATTTCTCTTGCTGTGGTGTAACACAAATACAACCACCACTTGTGCTATAACCGCCATTACCCATTGCACAACATTCTGGTTTTGCTCTATTATATGCAAACACTGCTAAACTTCTAGGTCCTTTTTTTCCTCCCTCTACTGTTGGTATATCATCTGTATTCTCTAATAACATTTTACTCGGTTTTAATGGTAAGGGAGTGCCTTGTGGAGTATATATGTTTCCATTAATAATCTTATAATTGTTTGGATTATAATTATTATTCCAATATGGTATCATTTTTATCCATTCATCTAGTATATTTGGTTTATCGCAAACTGTCAAATGTTCTTTTAATGTTGCGCCCTTATTTATATAGAAATATAAAATCCAGAATGCTAATACACTTGTAATTATGATTAGATACATTATATAATGTAATTATATAATTTTTATTCAGCACTTTGATTTTATTTCTTTATTAAAATTATTAGAATAATGATTGCTACTAAAAGTGTAAGTATAAATAATGCTCCTGTAATTATTATGTATGGATATATTCGTTCAATAGAATAATGAATTATTGGGTCAATTATATTTTCCCTTATTTTAGCCATATTTTCATCTTTTTTAACTTCAACTAAAATATTATCAATAACTTGGCGTGTTAAATTACTAACAACTGACATATTATATACTATTCACATTAAATTTAATTTAATAATTAAACAATTTATATAAAGATGTTTAAATTAAATCTTTTTAATAATTATTATGTATATAGGTAATGCATACAAATATATATAATAATGATATAACCCAATATTATAGTGATAACACACCTATAAATATTATAATAACAAATATAATAAAGGAAAATGATGATTTTATTGTAAAAATTTATGAACGATCATTGGAATATGAAAAGATTAATAAAAATATTAAAATTTTAGCTGATATTTTAGTAATACTATATTGCTCAATACGATGTATATATGATATGCCTAGTTTGTGTAATAATAATTATAGAAATAATCGCCCAACAACATATGCAATTTTTGGAGAAGATAAAACACTTTTATCATCATTAATAATTCAGATTGATTGCGTAAATGCTCTTTTACATTTTTTAAACGATAATTATCCTAATAAAGTATTAAATGCCAATATAGTTATTGATAAAGTTTTAAATTTAGATAAAGATATTGATATATTATCTAACTCTGCCAACGATAATATTGAGATATATAAAAAAAAAACACTTGACTTATTTCAAGATTTATTTATATTTTTAAATGAATAAATACATGTTATTATGGCGTTTATTAGTATAAATTAAATGTATCTTTTTTGTATATATGAACACATTAAAACAAAAAGCAGATAGTGTAATTTATAATTTTATATCATATGAAGATAAATATAATGATATATATTCGTATATTTTTGAAGGAGGCAAACGCCTTAGGCAGATGATTGTTTTTGCAATTGCGGAATCATTAAATGCTCATTATAATAAAAATATTGATGTATCTAATCTATCATTAGGTATAGAAATGGTGCATAATGCCAGCCTAATTATTGATGATTTACCATGTATGGATAATGATGATTATCGACGAGGAAAACTCACAGTTCATAAAAAATATGGTGTTCCTGTTGCAATGCAGCTATCTATGATACTTATACGCAAATCATTTCAAAAAATATATGATACATTAAAAACATTAGATAATAAAGTTGAAAAAATATATATTTATAATGAAATAGTTAATTCAAACTTAGGTAAAGACGGCTTACCGATGGGTCAATTTATGGATATTAACTTTCTTAAAAATAAAATAGGATTATCTTCACAAAAAGATTATCAAAATTTAATTTATAAAAAAACTACAACACTTTTTAATTTAAGTTTTTTACTTACATATGTTTTATATGAAACCGATAAAGATAAGGTAAATATTATGTCTAAAGCAAGCAAACATTTTGGAATTGCATTTCAGCTTTATGACGATTTTACAGATATACACCAAGATGTTAATTCTAAAACTCCAAATTATATAGTTAAATATGGATGCGCAGTAACCTATGATTTATTTAATAAAAGTTGTAGTAAATGTATTATGTATTTAGAAAAAATGAGTATAATCCATCCTTTTTTTACAGAACTATTTAGTCATTTAGACAATGTTGTTAAAAAAGAGATTATAACGCATAATACTCAATTTCCATAATTAATTATTTAATTTGATTTTATTATATATGACTAAATATATAAATGGAAAATCAATATTACTACAAAAGAAATGAAGGTGGTAATATTAAAATGTCTAGAGATATTTTAAATCTGCAAGTTGGTGATGTAATTGAATTTTATGGAAAACTTTATGATAGTATTGATTATAAAAATGAAGTAGCAGATACTGTTATTATTTACACAATTTTATTCATCACAGACAGTGGTGTGTTAATAGAAACAAATAATCTATATAAATTTGATAAATCAAATGTTCAATTTATTGGTGAGATATTTTCAAAAAGTTTTGATATTATGTATAATAAGGTGCAACCCTATAAAGTTGAAACATCTGTTTTATCATTTTATAAAGGAACAAACAAATTTCGTGATGTAGATGGGTTCTGTCGATATTCAATAACAGGCAACGGAGTAGGTGAAAATATAATATATTTAGAAAATTTATATAAATAATGATAAAAAATTATTTAAAAATAATTTTTGCTTATATATTATATAAAAAACTTTGATGTCTTCACTTAATTTAACAAATAATTTTCCTAGTCGCACTACACCAGGAGTGTTTACTAATGGCTCCGGAAATGCTAATAATGGTGGATGGGGTGCTCAAGGAGCAATTGGTTATGGTAATAATAATGCGTATGGTGCTATTCATGTTGGTAGAGATGCGGGCTGGAATGGAGGAGGGTCTAATAGTATAGGGATAAGTGGTGGATTCCGGTTTTAACTATTACTAAAAAATTATTATTTTTGATAATCTGTTAATTATTTTGATATTTAACAGATTATCAAACTTATTATAATTCCCAATAAAATTGATTTAGGGTAAGTATAAAGCACTAATTGATAAATTTTTTAATTATAATAATTTAATATAATATATGAATAGTAATATATCTGAAAATATTATAATTTATTTATTAAAAGGGTTTTTTAAATCTGAAATGAAAAGAACATCAATATTAATTACACTAAGTATAATTATGAATATTATACATGTTAATATTTTTTCAAAAATAACTGCAGATATCATAAATTCTGCACATAATTTTGAGAAAGATAATATTTATTATTCTTTTAAATATTTTATTTTTATTACTACAATATATTTAGTTGTATATCATTTTTATAAAAAAAATCAATTCGAGTTATTAAGCAAATTGCGTCAATGGATTAAACAAGAGCTTATCTCAATTATTCTTAATATTAATAATAATGAATTAAAACAAATAAATATATCTGAATTGATACCTCCTATAAATCGTTTATCATCTGCTAGTTTCTTAGTTATTAATAATATTATATCTCAAATTCTCCCTAATCTTATTTTATTATTTGTAATAATTATATATTTTACTTATAAAAACAGAGGTTATGGGTTAATATTTTTATTATCGAATATTATAATTATAGCTAGCGTGTATTTTAGATATGGAAATATCACAACGAGTAATAGTAGTTATATGAAAAAGGAAAAATCAAATGAAAATTCAATGGTAGATATTTTAAATAATATAGATAAAATTATTTATCGCGCACAACATGAAAACGAATCAAATACATACGAAAAACATATTAATGATACTATTATTGAATCTAATAAATTTTATTTAACATCACATAAAGAATGCTTCATTTCTGCAATATTATTAAATATAGCGATATTTATAAATATTGGTCATCTAATTAAACTATGTCTTGCAAAAACAATAGATATCAAATTATTTATTACCTTTTTTACAATGATTTTAATATATCGTGAAAGATTTTTTACAATGATACAAAATATTCCTGATATTGCAGAATTTGTTGGTAGGGCTAATGTTATTCTTTATTATTTTAATAATATAATTCAAGATTATAAATCGGTTATTTCATTAAAAAATAAGTTTAACAAAGATTTAATTTTACCATTAAATACAATTGTTTTTGAAAATGTTTCTTTTAAATATAAAAATAATAATTTAGACACCATTCTAACAAATAATAAAAAAAAAGAAAACATTTATGTATTAAAAAATTTAAATCTCAAAATTAAATTACAAGGTATAGTTGGTATTATTGGTCCATCAGGTTCAGGTAAATCTACATTTGGTAAATTGATTATTAAATTATATAAATACGATGGAAAAATTAAGATTGATGGAATAGACCTACAAACAATTGATAACGATTTAATACGAAATAATATTATTTATGTTGACCAAAGTTCTAAACTATTTGACAGAAAAATAATAGATAATATATTATATGGGTGTGAAACCACTGACCCACATTGTATAACTCATTTTAATAATATTAAAAATAAATTTTCAAAAATAAATGAAATTATAAATAAATTAGATATAAATTCAAAATCAGCTGGATTTCATGGTAATCAATTATCAGGAGGACAGCGACAAATTGTTAATATTCTGAATGGATTAATACAAAATGCAAAGGTTATAATAATAGATGAGCCTACAAATGCACTTGACCCAGGTTTAAAAAAAGAAATTATCGAATTAATACATATGTATAAAACATATAAAAAGGCAATAATTGTTATTACTCACGATAAAGATATGATGCAAAAATTAGACCAAAAAATAAAATTACAAGATTAGATGTTTTATTTATTATAATTATTTTTAAGAGATATACACACTTTAAAATAATTTTAATATTATAATCCGACCCTTTACATATATATAAAACCTATAAATCGATGTTTATAGCTATTAAAACATCAATAGACGAACAAGATGATGTTGAATTTTTAAAACAAATATTCTGGTGGTTATTTTGGTAATGAATATGATTATATAGAATTATAATTATTTTAAAATATAATATGGTAAACATCAATACTAGTGCCCTTACCACAATGCCAGCCACTCACCGTATTATTTGAAATACTGACATTATATGAAATAGTTTCATCTATTTTCTTTTCATATTCTAAAAATATCATATTTTGTCGTTGCATATATTTATCTTTAATATCCGAATAACTAACATAAATATTATTTTGAGAAGGTATTTTAAAATATTCGGGAGGGTCCCTATGGTAGTCTACATCTGGTTTTCCTTTTACGCAACTATAGTATACACTTTTAGGGTCTTTTAAAAATACTTTAAGAGCTGTAAATGTTAAACATGTTGCAAAAAAATCAGGGTCTTCTACTTTTTTAAAGAATATAACTATATTATCTTTGTCACTGCTTAAATAATTTCCAATATTATCTTCATCTACACCTTCTATAATGTTAAAACATGATTGACTACCGTGTTTATCTAGTTTTTCTATATTTGTAGATGGAACTAGGCATGTGTCTAAATCCGGATCTTCTATAACATCATCTTCTTCATCTACACTATAATGTTCCCATTCTTCGGCATGTTGCACATCTGGTATAAGTTGATTTTCTCGTATACTTTCTAAAATTATTCTATTTTCACGAAAATTATAAACACTTATATTTAAATAGTGCTGTTCATAAATTTCGTCATACATATTAGAAGCAACTGCTACATTATATCCACTTCTAGATAACGCAATATCTACAACCCGAATTTCTTCAAATATAACCATATTTTCTTGTTCTTGCTCATCTAGAGATGTAAAATATATTAACCCATTGTCAGTTCCTATTGCAATGTTGCCATTTTGTTGTATACCAACGGAAAGAGCATCATAATTGTCCAGCTGTTTATTAGATATTTGTCTAAAATTATCTTCTAAATCTATTTTTTTGATGTAGGCTATTCCCCTTTCATGCGCGACTAATAGTAATTTGTTATAATAAGGCTCAATTTCAGGAAAATATTGAATATGATTAATAATATAATTAACAAATGTATTCATTACTTTGTTTCCAGTAGTAAGATCATAAATTGCAATTTCAAATAAATCATTATCAACATTGTCTATATCAACTTCATAATCTTTACTTGCAATTGCAATAGTGCCTAATTCTGAAAGACTAATTTTAACATTATCATCATCATTGTAATCAAAAATTTTGTGAAAAACTAATCTAAAATGATCTATTGTAAAATCATATACATGTAAAAAACATTTATTATGACTTTCAGGTATAATCTGAATTTCACCTTCAATATTATCAATAAACATATGTGCATTTATAAAAAGAATAGCAACATGATTATAATTGGGAGATACCGCAAAATTTAAAATTTGTCCATCAGTAGAAAAATTGAAAATTGGACCATTTCTAAAATTGTTATTTATTAATTCACTATATGGTATTATAGTTAAATTTTCAATGTTGTCAAAATTATCAATAAATAATACGTTTCTACCATCATGTGAAAAACATATATATTGAGCATAAATATCTGGATTTTGACTACTCGAATAAATAAGTATATTATTTTCAAAAATTTTTATATACCCTTCATCATTGTCAGTGGTAATAAAAATATTTTCATCAATAGGAGAATAATCTATAACTTTCATTATATATTTTAGGTTATTTATTATTTTTTTAAAATATTGAAAAATTAAGATAAATAATAGCACATTGCCTAAATAACCAAAAAAATTACAAATGATTTTAATATATTTATATATTTATATATATAATAATGTCTAATTCATGTGTTGTATCGGGTGATATGTGTGTATCTGGAGAACCAAATGATACAGAAAATTGTATTTATAATAAAATACAAAAAAAATGCTCTAGACGAATTAAACGAGATAAACCCCTTGATTCAAAAATTGTATCAGAAGGTCAAATACAATCTTTACCTAAACAATCTATTCAGTCAAAGCCATCTCTAAAAAAAAAATTGGAAAAACCGATTCAATTTGCTGATGCGCCACTTTCAGAAGTAAGCTGTGAACATGATAATATAGAAAAACTAAACCCTGAACGCGCTCGTGAATGTGATGAAATATACGGTGTAGGCGCTAAACTTCTTAGACGTATGGGTTGGAGCGATAAGACAGACCGACCTATCATACAAATACCCGATGCAATCACTGGAAAAGAAAGACCAGGCGTTGGATTAAACAAAGAAAGAGTAACTACTGAAGTGCTTAGTGAACCTAAACAAACATTATTAGAGAGAAGAAAACCTCTTCCGGTATCTACTCAATTATTTACGGGTGAAACTGCTGAACTTAGTGAACCTAAACAAACATTATTAGAGAGAAGAAAACCTCTTCAATCATCTTCTAAAGTAACGGCTGCGCATACATTGTGTTCAATGGACCAATATTCATCTTTAGATGATAATATTGCCTTGGATACGGAATTGTATTGTATAAAAAATCAGATGTCTGATATAGAATTGGACCCTAGTAGTTTTTCAATAGATGCTGAGGCAATAAAACTTAAATCGGCTGCACAAGTTATGTTATCATTATATCCGTCTGAATCTCCTTTAGCTGAAAAACCATTACAATCTTATATACCAAGTGCACAAAAAACGGTAAATATACGCAAGCGACAAGCTATTCAATTATATCGTGATGCAGTTGCTGTTCTTAATCGACAACGTGTGCGTGCTATGTCAGATGACCTTGCTTGGGGAAGCTTTCGTCAAAAAATAAAACAACTTAACGACGAATTTCCAATTATAACCCGTTTTGCTATAGAAGTGCCAGTCCAAATACCTCAACAGCCCAATGCAGTTAATGTAAGTCGTATGCGCGCCGGTAGAAATAAAAAGTTTAGTCGTCGCCGAGTTCCATTTATTTATTTTAAATAATAATTTTAAATAATTATCATTGTAATTATCATTGTAATTATCATTGTAATTATCAGTTACAACTGTTGTTATAAGAGTAAGTAATGTCATTATTTAATAGAAGTTAAAATGTTTATTATTTTAATATATTTGTATAATTTATATATGAATCGTATATCAAAAAAAAATAGAAAAATAATTAAAACACAGTTTCGTAGTAAACATGCGAGATATACGCATAAAAATACCCAATACGGAGGTGTTAAAGTGATTATTGGAATGGGCACACAGGAGCCGACTGTTGCTAAACCTATCGAACGAGAGGTGACGGATATTGCGTCTTTTACTCAAATATTAAATGCAGCGATTGATTTAGAGGTAATATCATCTTCCTCACTAAACTCGTTTGTTATTAAATTACAATTGCCTTCTACCAGTGAATTCTTCAAAAGTGATATCTTAGGTGAAGATGGAAAAAAACTAGACTTTATCCAAATTATGGATGCAACATCAGGAAGACTAATAACTGAAATAATTATTAAAATATGTATTATAGGATATTTAGTGAAGCCGCCATACTATAATTTTGATAAAACACATAACCCGCGAAATAAAAGCTGTATTAACATAACTGAATTTGATAATGAATATGAAACTCAGCGATACTTATATAGTGCAATGATGTCTGAAAGTGGTAATCCATTTTGTGCTGATGCATTTGGAAAATTACGTTTGAATACTGCTGCTGATTTTACATCATTATTTAACACAATAAAATCCAGAATTAATCAACAAAATGAATTTCATTATATACATGCTTATTTAATAGACTTATTAAAAAAGAATTTTAGCATAGGTTTAATTATGATGGAATCTTTTCCTGGAAATTATAATTTATTGACAAATTTTTTACCAGGTAAATCAATGTTCAATCCACAAACATACCAAGATATATCAGAAATAATATGTGCAATTAATATTATAACTATATATCGTGGTAAACTTTTTCTTTTAGATGGTCACCCTAATAACTGGCTATGTGACGCATTTCTCCCAACTTTATCAAAAGTTAAAGCTATCGACTTTGGCCGCGTTTATCGCTTACATAACGCTGAATCCATTGAGCAGTTATTAACAAATGTTAAAAGTAATGTTGTCGCATATTTCAGACGCATTTCGTGCTTACCTGGACAAACACCACAATTAATAAATAAAACGGTGTCAAACTTTTTAACTATGCTTTGTATAAGTGCGCAAATTCAAAGCGCGATTATGATTAGATACCCATTATTAGAGCATCTAGTTATAGAAGCTGCGAATTTACTGGTTGCAAATTTACGCGAAATTATTGACACATTTCAAGGCGATATATTATTCTCCAAGCCGTTTAGCGATATAACACCTGAAGAACGCCATAAAAGTATAAATATGATTCATCGTCTATTATTAACACTATCAATTGTTGATGGTTTTTTTAATGATACTAAATTTAAAGATACTGAAGATATGAGACGTTCGCAGCAATACGAATCATATAAACGGCTATATAATACAGATGTTTCAACGCCTGAACTTATAATCGCCAGTGGAATGTTAATGGACTTTAATTCTATGAACGGAACTGCCAGACATACATCATTAAGTAAAACATACGAAAAAGTATATACAATAGTTCATCATTTTTGTAAAGACAACCGCTTTCCCGATATTAGGGGATACTCTGCTTTTAAAAAAGTAGAACGTGCTATATCTGACCGTGCCGTTATTAAATTAACTCCTCATGCAAGAGTCGTAGGAAATAAATTATGGGATGCATGTAATGTTGTAGGTGACGCATTAGGCCGGATTGGGATGGAAACCGCACCATTCTTAGAAGAGCATGTTATGCACCCAATTTTTGACAGGTTAGTTTACAACCCAACAATGTGGATGGCGTATAAATTAAGATTAGCCCAACGACCACCACCGCCTCCAAAGATAAGAGCAAGATCTGCTGAATGAATAGGACTTCCATACTCAAACAAATATTAGTAATAGATTCACGCACATAGTAAATATAAAAAAAATAAAGTATACAATAATATATAATCTTGTTGAAAATATCATTATTATAAAATTATTATTTTTAACAATATTATCTTGCATAATTTAAGGTGTATTCACGCGCGTTTGCTTCATATTGAGACTTATTTGTTTTATATATATTTGCAATATCTGGAACTAACGGATCATCAGGATTGGGATCCGAAAGAAGTGAACATATAGATAACAATACTTTTGATATATTTAGAGCCGGACTCCAATTGTCTTTCAATATATCAAGACAGATTGCACCAACGCTATTTATATTTGGATGATAAATTTTAGTTTCAAATGTAATTTTAGGAGGTTTAAATGGATAATCAGGTGGGAAGAATATTTTTAAATAGAATATACCACCTTCATAAGGTGTAGCCGTTGGACCCAATAGTGTTGCTTTCCAACTAAATATATCATCATTTATTAATCCAGCTGAGCAATTTGACGGTGCGTCTTTTTCCATATCTATAAGCTCTTTATGTAATCGTTTAAATGCCATTGAAATAAATGTATTTATTATTCATTTAAAAATACATATAAAATCAATTTTTTATGTATTCATGTTATTCATTATTTTTATTAATATTTAAAACATTAATAAAAATAAAATGTGAACCTATATTTGTTGTAATATTCTAAAATCTAATTATTATTTAAATCATCTTTTCTGCATCTAATATACACATACTATCATGGAAATCATCATCTCTTCCATATGTATAAGCATATCTTTTTGTTTCATCCTTTTCAAATACCACTAATTCTTTATAATGATTAACATGTGGTAGTATTTCCAAAATTTTTGCCCAAGAATACGATTGGATAAAAGTCATAAACCAGTTTCGTGAATGCTCGGGATTTGTGTCTGGACGATATACCATTGTACGACAATCCGCTTTTAAAGATAAATCTTCATTGCGGTCAATGCCTGGAACCAAAAACACTTTTATGATATCTGTCAATTTGATGGTATCAAGCAAACCTTTGACTCTAACCATATTAACTCCATTTATGTTTTGTGATGAAAAGTGCCACATAATAATACATTTTTTGGTAATGACCACAAAACACATACATGTGCTAAGACCCATTGTGAAAATCTTGCCTTTTCCTATAATACCTATATCAGCACTATGCACTAATTTCATTTATAATTCTTAAAAAATATGTAAACCTATATATAAAAACATAACAATATCAATTTTTTTATTTTACTAAAATAGTATCAACTAATTCATAGGGTATCGCGTCAATTCTATCATAATTAAGTATAATATTTTGTATTTCTTCTAGATTTTCATTATTAAGTATATTGTTAAATATAACATAACTATAAATTTGCAACCATTCTTTAACTAACCCTCCTGGTGGAATAAGTTTCCAACGACCGTCTATGTTAAATTTACTTAAATCATAAATTCCCATAGTATTTTCTTCTAAACAATTAAATGAAATAGACCCTATTAATTCTATTTTAAATAACACATAATTTTTATTATTAAATATAAATTTAAAAAAGTATTGTGACATATATTTAATTTATAATAAATGACCTTAATATGATAAATACAAAATCAAATTTTAAAATTACAATTATTTTTTTCTTATGTATTTATATAAAAAAATGGTTACTAAATTGGTAAGACACTCCCGAAACTCAAAAAATAAAAATCAAAAGCAATCAAAAAAACGAAGTTTTTTAAAAAGTAATAATGGCCTTGCTACAAATAAAAATTATATTAAGATACAAAAAGGTGGATGGAGTTGTGACCAAGGATTGGGCTTTGATGATGATGGTGAAAGATTACCCGAGTTTGATGATTTTTGTTACAGACAATATAATCAATTTCAATTTTCCGATTTATTATTTGATATTACCGAATGGGTAGAAGATGATGAAGATGCCCCACACTATTATGGAGATATAAACGCACGAGGTATGACATTACGCGATGTTATTCTACAATTTGTTCAGGATAATTATCAATTATTAGAAGATAATGATTTAAGGGTGGATGATGATGGCATGCCTGAAAACTGGTTTATATGTCAAAGTCATGATGATGATGATGATGATGATATAGAAATGCCATATACTCATGATGATTTAGATAGAGATATGGATGAAATATTTGAAGACCTTGATTTAACTTTTTATATTGTGCGAGTGGATGATGACGATGATGACGATGATGACGATGATGACGATGATGACGATGATGACGATGATGATGATTCAATAATTGAAGGTGATTTAAATAATTATGGCAGAGGTTATGAGCATAGTGGATGGTAGAAATTTATAATATTTAATAGTTTATATGTTTATTTAAAAGGCATATTAGATTAAATCTTGATAAAATTTGATGTGCCTTTTAAATAAATATATGTTGAATTCATAAATTTAACATGAACTCATTTATAACAAAAATACCGAGTATTTGTGTTAATATTGGTAGATTAGTTTCTAATAGTAAACAAGCATATGTTGTAAATATAATTACAACTAAAAATAGTCAATATTTATATCCTTTTGGACATACTGATTGGGATAAAACTACATATGATACAATTGTAAAAACCCCAATTTCTATAAAGAATACTTTAAATAATAATATATCTAGAGTATTTCATCCAGACGAACTTATTTATCCAATGCTAGATATTAATATGCAAAAAAAATATGTAATTAATAATGATGATATTATATATTATGGATTTATATACTTAGGTTTTAGTAGAAAACTTATTATTATACCTAAAAAACTATAGATTATATAAATTTAAGACGCTAATAATTGTGGATATTATTTTATTCATAATTATAGTGTTAAATAAGCCATAATTCTGCTAAAAGTCCATGCGATACATTTACAATCTGAAACCGGGTCATGATTGTGCACATATGGACATTCAATTAACATAGTTTCCAAATGTTTTTTCCCATTTTCACTCATTTTTATAATACACTCAAGAGTATTTGTATCTAGAGGAGTTACATAATACCAAGTTTTTTTTCTAAATTGATAATTAAGGGGTCTTCTATTTTTTTTAGTTGTATATGCATCAAGTCTCTCTCCTAAAATTGCAATTCTATGGTCGATATATCCAATGTCAAATGCAACATTGTCGCTTACTAATTTTATATTATGATATTTTTTGGTAGTTTTAATCCAATATTCATAAAATTGTGCAAGCATTTCGATTTCATTACTATAGTTTGATTTTGCATCAAGTATATCCAATATATCGTCATATTTAGACCAAAAATTTTCCCAAGTATCCATACTAAAATCATTATATACTATGATCTCTGCATTTTCGTGTTTATTTTCAGTATCTACTTGAACCGTTGGACGTATTGCTTTATATGCAAATATTGTATCCTCAATACAATCAATTAAATCTGTATTAATATTTTCTAAATTTTCAATATTTGGTATTTTGCGTTTAAATAATACACACCCTATTGCAAATATTGATTTACCTAAACCAGCTGTCTCTATATCTAATGCTAAGAATACTGGGTCAGTTATAATATCACTCATTATTATGTTAATTTAGTTTAATATGTAGATTATATATGCAAAATATATATTGCAAATATAAATTTCAAATTTTTTTATTATAATTATTAGTGTATAATAAAAAAAATTACATTTTAAATATTAGAGAAACTAGAATTAAGCACTTATACTTAGTCGTTATAATTGTATTTAGACTGTATTTATTCTTACATTTTAATTGAATTTATTTATCAACTAATCATTATTTCTTATTTTTTTATTCCTAGATTTTTTTACACGTTTATTAATTTTATTGTGTTGTCGGCTCTTTCCTCCTTGCCTTTGTGGTATAAATTCTGGTGCAGTTGCATTCAATGGATTTGGTGCATTCTGACTTTGAGCCGGATTTTGTCTTTGTACTGGTGGATTTTGTCTTTGTGCTGGTGGATTTTGTCTTTGTGCTGGTGGATTTTGTCTTTGTGCTGGTGGATTTTGTCTTTGTGCTGGTGGATTTTGCCTTTGCGCTGGTGGATTTTGCCTTTGCGCTGGTGGATTTTGCCTCAGACCTGTATTCCAATTTTCAGCAGGATCCCAATGCATTGGTCTAAATGTAGATGGTGAAGGAGGAGGAGGTGGACCGGGAGGGGTATTCTGAAAAATAAGTGTGCTGTAATAATCTGCGGCTGACTTATCTCCAATAAGACTATAATGATTTCGTAAATCATTTAAACGTTCTAAAAGGCTAGTCATTCAATTTTGAATTATTATATTATATAATTGATATAATAAAAAAGTTTATATTTTTATTAATATGTTAATCATAAAATTTAATCTAAATATTTTTTACATAATTCTACTGTAGTAAATGCAGTAGCATGCAATGGAATCGCTCTACATAATGCTAAATGAAAACCACGATAAAATGATGTAATACCTTCTGTTTTCCGAATATATGAGAACGCTTCAAAAAATCCAATTTTTTTATCACGAGCAGCTTGTATATGTGTTTTAATTCTATCTTGTGGATAAATAAATGTCCAAGCGGCTGTTCCAGCTAATGCACCATATCCAAAGCTTTTAATTGGATGAATATCTCTAATATCCGGATTATTATGTTTAAGTTTATTGTATACATAAAAGTATATAGCAAAACCGGGAGTTTCACGAGTTAAAGTAGCAGATAAACCTTGAAATAAATTTATGTTTTTAAATCCATTTAAATCCTGCCCTGTTTGTAAAAGTATTTTTAACCGTTCAAAAGGGGTTACTACTATACTAGCAGACAGACCAGCTAATCCTCCACTAATAATATCACTTTGTGTATATTTTATAGTACTTTCATACACTCCAAAGACTACGGCTTTCTCAAGTCCGACGCCTATAATAGGAGGAATTATCCCTCTATATAAATTTTTAAATACTAACCGATTAAATTGTTGATAGTGTGTCTTAAGTGTGTCAATTGGATGACTTACTACTATACCCATCATTCCCGCCAAATATCCATAACCAAAATTTTTAATAGTTGATTTATCTTCTTTCATATTTAGAATATTATGCTGTAAATACATATCTGATTTATACAATCAAATTTGTTTGTATAATTGTTATAATTATTGTAATTTATACCCATATTGCCAAAATATTCATTAATGCAATACCTATAAAGAATGACATATGAAGCATTAATTTTGTTTTTAAATTAACGTTGTTTATGTAATTCGTCTTTGTTATTGGAAAATAATTTAAAGTAAATACCTAATTTTTCAGAAGATATTAATTTAGAAACTCCAAAAAATTAGCAATTGACGATAAGAAAATAAATATGACAGCAATGTATTTCACATCTATTAGTATAATTTTTATTAATCATATAATTTGATGATGTATATGATTTTTAATAATTATATATATATATAAATGAATAATCAAATCAAAAATAATAAAAAAAAACGAATAAGTAAACAAAATAAATCTTCAAATTATAAGAAAAAAACTCGGTATGTAAACCGACAAAATGGAAGTGGACCATTAAACTTACGAGTTTGGGATTATCTCAATAATTATATAGATTTAGTAGTAAAGAGCAATATACACACTGATGAATTAAAACACAAAATCGCGGATATAATGGGTTTGCGTTTATTAAACTTAGAAGATATGGTTCTCTTCACTATAAGAGGCGTAAAACTTGAAAATAGTTTTCCCATAATAAAACAAGGTATACGAAATGGAGACCAAATTAAAATGATTGTGCAAAAAGCTGACGATATGTAATTGTAAATATAGTTTTTAAATATAATATTATATAATTATGTCATTATTTATCAAGCAAAAATTATTTTAGAATAAATATAGGATTCACTATATTGTAATTATAATATACGAATTTTTAATTATAATATAAGAATTTTTAACTATAATAATCATATTATAGTTAAAATTATAGAATGATTAAAATAAATATTAATGGTGTTTGGACATTAGCTGGCGATAAATATACATCAATGTTTCAAAAATATGTAAATCAAAATAGGTTATATCGTGAAGTGCCGTATACTGAAGATGGTATTACTATTTCACGGGAAGGTAATGACCCATACAATGCATCATATATACATATAGGCATTCATAAAATTCCTATTTGCGATTGGAATAATGTAAAAGTTTTTTTATTAGAAATAGAGCCTGTTGACTGGCATAATGCGCGCGATTATCAAACATGGGCATATTATGATTTTATGTATGATAATAAAGTTAAAAAAACATATTTATCTCGCGGGTCATCTTATATTCAAGACGCAATAGTAATGGATAATAATCAATTACCCGCCAATATTGTATTTAGTATATCTCGTAACGATAATAATAGTGTATATTATGAAAAAAATGATGTTAATCGCACTCACGTGCGTATATGTGAAAATGAGTGGCCTAGAATAGGATATAGGGGATTTTATAATAGAATGACAATGGACCCAGGAATTATAATTACTCCACCTGTTAATAATACTTTACAAAATAGCATATTAATCCCGGATAATATTCTAATTATTCAAACAGATAATGTAGAAAAGCAATGTATCATGTGCTACACATATATATCAAATATACAGTTTATTCCATGTAATCATACTATTAGTTGCGCAAAATGTTGTAAAAAAATGACAAATAATAAATGTCCTATTTGTAAAAGGGATATTTTAAGTGTTATAATTATTTAGATATTATTATATTATATACATAAATATGAATTATGACATAGAATTAATTAAAAAAAAAATATGCGAAATAATATTTGCAGAACGAGATATGATAACTCGAAGATATACATTATATTTAGAAGAAGTAGACGCACTTAATAATAAACTTGATATTAAAATATGGATAAATAATTATAGATATATATTTACAAAATATGGTAGAGACGATATAGATAAATTAGATATTTAAATTAAAATATTTTAATTACTCAAATATGATAATTATTACATTTTGAAAAGTATTTAAGAAATAAGCAATTATAATGTATATAGAGGTCTTCATCGCATAGTGGCTATTGCGACTGCCTACTAAGCAGTTGGGTTTATCCCGCGTAGGTTCGAGTCCTACTGAAGACGAAATCTATTTTTTAAATGGATACTATTTAAAAAATAAATTTATTATTTTCTAATTTAAAATACACACATAATAATGTAGTTGTTTCTATTTATTTATTATATTTAACAAATTTTATTTATATTTATTATATATAATCATGGTTTCAAGAACACGTTTAAACCGTCGTTTAAGAACGAGAAATTCTAGGAAATCTGTTAAAAAAATATTAATTATTAATAGACAGCGAGAAACAGGAGTAGAGAAGAGTTATCATAATGGCGGAGCTACAGTTATAGAATTAATAAATGCTGGATACAAAGTGCCTGAAATAATAGCACGCGGACTTACCCTAGAAGGATTAAATCGGGATGATTTCAATGAATGGAAACTGTCGCCAATACAAACTATATTAAAATTACAGAGACTAGGATTTACTGTAAAAAATTTAATAGATATGAAGTTTTTAATAAACGACTTGGCTTATGGAAATTATCAGTTAGGTGACTTAATAAATTCAGGGTTTACACTTAAAGACCTATTAGAACACAACGAAACAATACTAAATAACCATGAATTGGCAGAAAAAGAAGACTATTTTGACGGTGAAAAATACACTAAAGAGAGCTTAAAAAAAGCAGCTATCTACTTAAAAAATTATGGTTCTGAATTGATAAGATATTTACCGTATAAACCATATACTTTCTTAACAAATTTATTTTCTGTACAAGACTTATCCAATTTAATATATGACGATGTAATTGCAGAAAATAAAATGTATACTTTGAAAGATTATAAGGAATATATTACTAATCGTAATTTATCTAATTTTTTTGCAAATGGATTATTAACATACGGTGAAACAAAAATGATGTATAATGTATATCTAACCGAACTAACCAAACTGCGCGAACAAATTGAAAAAGCACGGGCTAATCCAACTTTGAGCGTTGAAACAGCACAAAAAAAAGAATGGGCCCTATCCGATATGTTAGATAAATTAGAAAATCAACTTGATACAATGAAAAAAAATTGTAAAAATCCAATTAAAAAAAATCTTTTTGCATCAAATACAAATCCAGCATGCAAACTTAACTGTGAATCTGCCAATAAATGCGTTGATATTACACCAACTAAAAAATAAAATAAAGTTAGTCTGTCTCATTTTCCCTTTTCTATAATACCTTAGATAGGAACTACTGACCTAATGTATGAGGAATATGACAATTATTACAATTATGTTAATCACTTTATATAGCTAGATAAATCGGACTGAGTAAACAAAATTATTGAAACAATAAAGACTAAACGGTTGTGCTAAATTAAAAAAAATTAAAAAATCACGTCATAATAAAAGGACTTACAAAATAAATAGAATTAGTAAAAAAAATTGATAACTTTAAATAATATAAAACTATTTAATTCAAAAATAAAGATGTCTTTTCAAGATTTCGCTATACCAGAATTAATTAATTTAGTTGCATCTAAATGCGACTTATACGATTTAGAGAAACTCGAATGCGTTTCAAAAAATATTAAAAATATGATTGATGATAATGTTAAAATAGAAAAAATGAAAGAGGTAATCCCACAACTACTGCATAAATATATAAATTTTAATAGTAAATTTATGTTAAATTCTAAAAATATAAATATAGGAGATAGATTTGGATTTACTGGATATATTGATTTTTTCAGAAAAAGTGATTTTATAACTGATAGCTACAGAACAAATATAATATATGGATATGATAATGCAGACCGATTTTTCATATCCATTTTATATAAAAACCAATTAAATGATTCTGAAAAAATTGTAACATTTTTCCAAAGATATACAACTCAATCTAATTTTTATGTTTCGTGTCAAAATACATTTATTATTGAAGGTTGGTGTGCAACTTATGTATTTACAAACAATCATTATGATAAATTATGTGAGTGCTATCAGATATTATTTAACCTAATTAATAATGGAGTATCAACAAATGACACTCAAAATGAAAACAAATATAGTTATAAATTAGATTTATAACTACTTAAAAAATAAAACTATTGTACTATATAAGTATAATAGAAAGCCCCTGTGGTCTAGTGGTATGATAAAACCCTTCCAAGGTTTTGACCCGAGTTCGATCCTCGGCAGGCGCAATTTTTTTAATAAATATATATTAAATTATGTTATTATTAAAAAAATGTGATTCACCGTTAGATTATACATCATATACATCCTTTTATTATTTTTGTTAATTTTCTTTTTTTCTTGATATATTATATAATATTAATGACCAGAAAAAGTATTACACAAATAAAAAAAGGCAGGCATTCACGAAAAAATAAAATGCATTATGGTGGTGCTAAACCATATATTGTTACTATTGACCTAAATCTTTCATTTGTTGATGAAGAATTAGACCGAGATGTGCGTTTAGACCCAACTATATTATCTGATGAATATCTAGATCTTTTAGAGTCTCATCTTAAAGACCTTGTGCCAACAAATTCAGACTTTGATGTGAAAGGCAATTTTACAAATGTTAAATATACATTTAGGTATAATAATACAAATGAGTATTATATTACTTTTATAATAGAAATGATGTATGATGGTCGTGATTTAACAATGGATAAATTTCGTGAGCCTTTTGGAAATATGTTTGAAGGAGATTTTCCATTTACATCAGAAGATGAAAATACTTATTTCATTTCAACTAATTTTGATATTAATAGAGATATTTCATAAATATCAGTATAAGAATAACAATTATAATTTATAATATACATATTATAAATGTCTAGTGATACATCAAAAATCCAAATTAAAGATATAAATAATGAGATAAATACAAATATTAAAATTGAATTATTAGAATCAACCTATATAACTGAAATAGTGCCAAAAGAGATTATATTGGGAAATATGGTAAATAATATTATAGTTTCTGCAGATTTGGTAAGAGCCCATCAACAAGGGCAGATTGAAAAAAAGGTAGAATCGGTAAGTTTATCAGGAAATGAAGTTATATTTGTAACGGTTAAAGACATTATATTTAATCTTATATTAAATAATAAATCACTTAGGTCAAAACTTAATCAATTATTAGAAACTCCAAATAAAGCAATAGAGGATATATCTATGATATTTAATGAAATATCTGAAAAAATGACAGCACAAGATGTTGATAGTTTGCGTAAATTTGTTTGTTTAGAAAATACTCGCACTTCAATTGGAAGTATATTAATGAATTCATTTACTGATATTATGGCTGATGGTAAAATTGATCTTAATGATACAAATCATTTTTTAACATTAATTTATAATATTGTGAATTTATTTAATAGTCATACTGAAAATACTGAATTTCAAATTACACTTAGTGCTGATGTAATTTTATTTTTTCTATATTTTATTATTAAATGCACCTTAGTATTAACACTTGACGGTGAAGAGGAAACTACTGCTTTAGGATTATTAGACACAACTTTTAAATTAGTAAGAATTAGCGTATTACCCATATCATTTAAAAAATGTAGTTGTAATTTATTTGCATGTTTTACTAAAAAATAAGATTTCAGTAAATTAGTATAATTTCAGTATATCGTTTATATATATTGATATTATTCTAACCTTTTTATTTATCATCAGCGAAATATAAAATTATGATGGAACAAACCCCTAGTAGTAAACTAACAAGGTGTAAATGGTTAAGTTTTTCATTAAACAGTGAATATCCAATAATTATCATAGAAACAGTTGTTAGTATATTCCATAAAAGGTTAACTGTTCCAATACCCGTGAAATTTAAAGAAGATATAATCATATATGGAATCACAATACCATATAATACACTACCAGCTATTAAATAATAGGTGTTATACGATTTAGCATATTTAGTTAATGCCGTCATAGCAATAGTCTCGCTTAATGCTAAAGCCATAGTATATGCGAATATTTGAGACATGTAATATATATTATATTAAAATATTATTTAAAATATATGAAATTAAATAATATTAATAGTTTTAAAGTATTTACCTAATCGTTTATATTTTGGTATTTATCAATAAATTGTCATTTTATAATAAATATATGAAATCGCATATGTTACAAAATGATGTAAAGAGTTAATAAAAAAATTGAAAATTATATTTCTATTATATCCTACAAAAAATAATAAATGTTAAAAAAATTAGTTTTAGATATTATTAAACAGCATTATACCGATGGACATTATTTACTATATATTCCAGAAAATATTCTAATAAAAGGTGATTATATACAACATTATGAAAGGTATGCTGGTGGTAATGTAATGGAATGTAATCAAAAAATTTGCATATTTGACATAGATATACATCTTAAAATACATCAACCTTTTGGTGAAACTCATAGATATGAATATGAATACTATTTTAACTTTGGGCAACATTGTAAAAATTATAATAAAAACAAAACAGTTATACAATGTGCACGCCATCCTATAATCGGCAATGATAAATTGGAAAAAATATTAGATAATTTAACAAATTTATATAATACTGAAAATATAACTCAGTTATTACTGCTATTATTATTAGGTGGTTTTGTTAATAGTATGGATTGTATTGAACAAATAACTAATAGTCTTTTAGATATAACTATTAGTCGCAATAGCTTATTTGAATACTTAGCAGAAAATTTAGAATAGAAATAAAATAAAATAATATTTGATTAAATATATATATATATATATATGGATAATCTATTTGTTATTGGTATACACACCGATTTTGATGTCAATTTATATGAGACAGCCCAGAGATATGTAGGATTATGTCAATCACGCGCTTTACAAAATGATGAAACAGATATTTATGTTGATCCAGAGGAAGAATTATTACCTGTACCTTTATACGATAGTGATACAATAAATCCACTTTTATATAATTATTTCCATATGCATATCGCATTGCGTTATTTAAATACACATCGAGAAAGATATAATCGTGAACAGAAAGCGACTGGTGGACGAAATCGGCGTAAGTCTAGATTACAATATGGTAAGTCGATAAAAAAAAGGCGTGTTTCTAAACAACAGAAACGCGGGTCAAGAAAGCAATTATAAATATCTACCAAATATTATATTTTATTCTAATTTTTGGTAAGTGTTTTTATTTTTTTTAACGCAATCATAAAAGGTGAATCATTTTCCAATTCTAATTCATCACCATTTTCATCAAATATGCAATGTATCATATTAAATGTGAAACCACCTCCATACTGCTTATCATAATCAGTTTCTATTTGTTTAATTATATTACACTTAGTATCTTCCACACTCAGGATACCTTTATTTATCCAGTCGCAATGATCACATCCTTTCGATATTGAAGCACAATCGAGGTTATTGATTTTAAAATTTGCAGGTAGTCCATATGTATGACTACCTCTAACAATGAAAGCACTGTCATGCATAGTGCAATAAGTAAAACTGTAATATGTTTTTTTATCTACCATTATAATCAATTCTATGCGTAATATCACTAATTACATATATATATTTTAAATTTTATTTCAATTTTTTTGATATTGTTTTAATATTGATTTATTAATACTATTAATAGATTACGCGTATTTTACTAATAGTTTTATCCATCGAGTTTTATTATTGGGTAAAAAAAATTGATGGATAAAACTATAATTGGCTCATGTTAAGTAGTATCTCAATCAACGACACACGACACAATGGCAAAAGGTCTGAAGAAAGGCGCAAAGAAGCCCTCTACTCTCAAGACAGCGATGTCTGCTCAGAAGAATCCAAGCTCTAGGTTACATGTCCCTCAAACCATCGGTTTGCCCGGACAAATCAGGAACAACGCCGGAGGCTATTCCTTCCCCCTCCCTCTACGAACGGAATGCCTGCGCTACCTCATCATTGGAAGCAAAACCGGCAACTACTATCAATCCGCTGGACAGGTGTCCACCGAGATTTCCCGTGCCATTCTCGCCGCCGTCAACGAACCTGCTACTTTCAAGACTCTCATGGAGGACCTGACCGATGTCTCAGTGAAAGCTCGCGCACCAAGGCAAGAGATGACCATGATGGCACTTGCTGCCTGCATTGTGTTTGCTCCTGACCAGGAATGCAAAGCCCTCGCTCTGGCATCAATCTCCCAGATTTGCCGCATCCCTACTCATCTCTTCATGCTCCTCGAGAATGTCCGTGGACTGTCGCAAGACAAGCCCGACAAGCCCGGCAAAGGAATGGGAAAAGGAATGCGCAAGGCTCTCGCTCAATTCTACACATCCCGTGGTGGCGAAGAGCTGGCTGTCCTACTCACCAAATACAAGAATCGTGAAGGCTGGACACACAAAGACATCTTTCGTCTCATCCACATCAACCCCAGCGAAATGAAAGACGATGGAGCCCGCCTTGTGTTGGAATTCTTCATGGCGGAGGACAAGCCCGAGCGCAAGACAAAGACTGGCGTGGTCATCCCATCGACTACTGCCCGAGCCGATTTTCTCAAGCGTCTGGCCAAAATCCCTACTCCTGAGCGCGTTGAAGGTGATGTTGAGCAACCTGCGACACTTGGTGAAAGCAAAGGGCTTTTGAGCTCTGTGTCCAGCGCAATTGGGTCATTTTTCGGCGGTGGAGCTGCAGCTGTGCCCGCTCCCGTTGTCAAAGGGCCAACGCGCTCAATCCAGGTGTTGTTTGAAGTCGTCCATCCCGAGAGCCCCATGACTGGAACATTCAAGCTGATGGTTGCCGACACCGAGCCACTTCACAACATCCGTCAAACCCTCAATGACATTGGAATCGGCACAACTTTCGTCTTTCGCTACAATGGCAGTCTCATCTCGTCAACCAAGTCTTTGCGCGACATCTCCTACGACCCAGTCAAGAAGATTTACTTGGGTGCGGGTGTTGAGCCATTTGAGCCGGTCAAGCCAGTCGAGCCAGCTACACCGGTTGCAGTTGCTGAAACCGCGCAAGAGCCAAAGAAGAAACAACCGCGCGAAGACCCGCTCACCGGTGCAGCTCGTTTCCTGAAAGCACTCATTGCCATCTCGGAGACTGCCAAGGACACATGCAAGGCTCTCACCATTCTCAAGAAAAACCCGCGTCTTCAGCGTGAGCACATTCCCACAGAGCACATGTCTTCTTCCGCAATCTGGGATGTTTTGCTTGACGGTATGGGACTGGAAGCCCTCATTCGAAACCTTGGCAAACTGTCACAAATCGGCTTGGCTGCGCAGAAGCGTGTCAAAATCTGCGAAATGCTGACCAATGCTGAGAATGTTCGTCGCTCCCGTGTCCATCCCCTCAAGATTTTCATTGGGTCCAAAACCTACGGCGCGGGAAAAGGAGAGCTTGGCAAAATGACATGGACTGTGGTGCCGGAGATTGTCAACACACTCACGCAAACCTTCAAACTTGCATTCGGCAATGTGTCAAAGTCGGGCAAACGCATGATGATTGCGCTGGATGTGTCTGGCAGCATGGATTGTGCTTGTGCTGGAGCCAGCAACATCACCTGCCGTGAAGGTGAAACTGCGCTCGCACTTGTGCAAGTTGCGATTGAAGGCACTGCAAATGTCTATGTGCGCGGATTTACCAACACTTTCTTCAACTTTGACGGAAAAATTCGCCCCGAGATGACAATCCAAGATGCAATTCGCGCTACATCTGCTCCATTTGGTGCGACGGACTGTGCTCTTCCCATGGTCACGGCTCTCAAAGAACGCACACCCGTGGATGTGTTTGTGGTCTACACAGACAGTGAGACCTACGCCCCGACCATTCACCCCCAAGTGGCTCTTGAGCAATACCGCAAGGAAATGGGAATCGATGCAAAGCTGATTGTGGTTGGCATGGTGAGCAACAATCTCAGCATCGCCGACCCATCTGACCGAAACATCCTCAACCTTGCTGGATTCGACACCTCAACCCCCGAGCTCATCAGCATGTTTTCCAGGGGCGAGATTTGAAGCAGCCCCGCAAAAAAAAACACAAACCGCGCTTAACCTTAAACCCAATTCTATAAACTCAAAAACCTAAAAAGAAAAAACCAAAAAACAAAATAAAAAATCTGTGCTATATGTTAACTAACACTTTTTTTTATTTGAATATTTACACATGGAAATATCTCCAAAATACTATGTATAATATTATCTATTATTATATTATTTAAATATTATTAATAATTAAAAAAATCTGATTATCTCATAGTGAAATTCATTCACTAAAGTAATACCAATTAGAACAAACAAATGTCACAAATAACTACAGTGCATTACAGTAAGCGTGAGGATTTGAAATTCGTTTTAGAGGGGATACAACAATTCGGTCTACCTACATCATATCACGGGGTGAATAAAGCGTTTGTTTATGGTGGTTATGTAAGAGATACACTTCTAGGTCAACCATTTACGGATATGGATATTTATGCTCCATGCATTGATGTCGCTGCAAAATTTATACAATGGCTTGAGCAATCGCATAGAATAATTTCATTGGAAACAAGGACACACACTGATACAGACCTTCCTGACATTGATTACCAATCTTTTTCAATGGTGATTCAAACACCCAGGACTCCTGAGTTGAAAATTGATATAAGCTACTCCGCAGCATTAGCTCTACACGAAAATAGCCTGAGATGCTGCGATTTTACTTGCGATAACTTGATGATGGACATCAATGGCAGCATATTTACAAGAATCAACGCTTATCAAATTGGAAAAAATAAAGAATATAGCGAAGCTGAATGGACGGCGAAATGTATTCGTGATTGTATGGAGAGAAAGCTTGTTTGGATGATCCCAGACCGTTTTTCAAAAAGTGTGTTAGCAAATGCCAAAAACTCATTTATGGGGAAAATGAATATGCGATTAGACAAAATGCTTAGCAAAGGTTTTGTCCTAACAGGAGAGCATCTTACTAGCTTTCGCCTTTTGAAATTAACACCAGTATCTTCATTGTCAGCTGAATGCGATGCAACTATTTGTCCTATTTGTCAAGAAAACTATTCGGATACTAGTGATAAATCAACAGCTGTTTCAAAATGTTCTCACCACTTTCACACAGTATGTATTCAAAAATGGATCAGCAAAAAAAGAGAAGAAGGTCAATCCGAACCAAAGTGCCCTTGCTGTCGGAAGGAAATTGAGCTTTACTATTGAGTATGTATGTTTTAATCAATACTAAAGCTCTATTTTATTTTTGTATCTAATTAGTAATACTTATTAAAATTATGGAAATTAATAAATAAAAAAATAAAATTTATAAATATGAATTTAAATTTTATTTTATATTTGTACAATCTTTTAAGGTAGCTAGAAAAATAAAATACCATTGTTAACGCAATTTTGTTGCCCTAGATTTTTTTCGTTGCACCCGTTTGGCAGATTTACGTAAGGAAGATTTGCGACGGAAGCCTCCCTTGTCAGCCTTTTCAGCAGCCCTAGCAGCCTTAAACTCAGCCTTCTTTTTTTCATTCATACTATAAAAGTCATCATATTTTATTGATTTACTAGCTAAACGACCCCGAAAATCTTTTAATTGTTGCAATTTTGGAAATGTAGTAATAACAATGTATCCCTCTCCGTCAACTCCATTTAAACCAACAGTTTTGCCTAATTCGCCATCATCAAGAAGCAAATGTCTGAGTTCATCCACCTCATTTGGTGAAAGCAATTTTACATTACCTTCATACGGGAGGAGCCCAATTTGTGATATTAAGTGGGGATATTCACCATTATTAGGATTTAGTCGAACAACATAAGCGTCATAAGCCTTAGGACCAGGTTTTTCCATAGTTTTTTTATATAATATAAATATATTATATTTTGTATTATATTGTAATTTTATTAGTTATTTAAATATTTTTAGGCACTAGTTTATATACAATACTTTATTTGATTTTAAATGCTATTAGCAATGAACAAACAGCACATCAATTATAATAAATTTTGTATAATATAATATTTGCGCTATTGAGTATATTTCGATGATAAATAATATTTTAGACATAAATCCATTATTTCATTACTGTTTACAGGTATTCCTGATTTCATACCATATATAGGTGCTAAACCATCACTACTTTTAATATTATCTTGATTTTTTATAAAATTATTAATATGCTCATATAATTCGTTTATAATTTTTTCATTATGCATAAGTGTTATACATAGGTGAATTGCTGGTGGATTCTGAAGTGAATTTAATAAAAACCCATTTTCAACTAAATAGTCATATAGAATATAAGTGTTTTTACCAATTGAAAAAGAAACTATGTTTAAATCTAATGGAAACATTTCACATATATTTTTAAATTTATTATATGTATAATTAGCTAAATTTAAAATATAATCTGATGATTTTTTATACTCGTCAAAACCTCTACATAAAATAGCAACCCATGCTTGAGCAACAAGTCCACCACTGCGCGAACCTAAAAATGATGGTGATATATATAGACCGCCATCCCAATTATTAGATGCGAAATATTGATGTTCCAAAAGATTTTGGTCTCGATAAATAATGGATGATACACCTTTGTGTGAATATCCATATTTATGCAAACATACTGAAATACTTGTTACTCCTTCTATTTTAAAAGAATAATACTCACTATAATCTTGAAACATCCATATAAACCCGCCAAGACATGCATCTACATGGACCGGTATATTTTTCAATTTTAACACAGGCGCAATTTCACTTATATCATCCATAATGCCAAATGCATATGAAGGAGCGGATAATATTACAACAATTGTGCTACTATTAATATAATCTAAAATAATATCACTATCTGCACGGTGGTCGTTGTTTGTTGGAACTTTGATAACTTTAATACCTAAATAATGTCCAATTTTATCTATACTGCAATGAACTGTATCTAAAACAACCAAGTTTGGATTATTTACATTTTTAATATCTCGATATGTTTTAACTGCTAAAAATAAACTCTCTGTGCCGCCGTTTGTTATTGTTCCGCATGGATTTTCATTATGAAGTAGATGACCAATCATTGTTATAATATTTCTTTCCATAAAAACAACAGAATTAAATACATCGCCATGCATTGGATTAGTATATGCAAATCGGTTATATACAGTTGACATTATATCCTTATAATCATTATGGTCATTATCATATATTGCACCACTAATTAATTTATATTTAGTGTCATGTGTTTCTAAAATATCTAAATATTGGTGTATTGTATCAGGCGATAATCCATTATTTGGAATTCTATGAACATCAATATTAATAGATTTGGTTATATTATTAATTATTTCTGTTTTTTCTTGTGTTGACTTATCAGTAATATCTTTTAAACTTTTTAAAACGCGTTTATTAATAAAAGGTATATATATCCATAATTTATTTCGATAATATCTATAAAATCGGTATATAACATATAATGAAGAAATACCTATTATTATATTTTTTGATTT
>Ga0209190_1000308_pt1 | contig 35830 bp, 48 predicted proteins | sample M_140205_XF_Meta_FD_187315 | JGI IMG/M metagenome (GOLD analysis project Ga0209190, IMG submission 187315) | Freshwater microbial communities from Lake Montjoie, Canada to study carbon cycling - M_140205_XF_MetaG (SPAdes) (version 2) | ecosystem: Environmental > Aquatic > Freshwater > Lake...
TCCTTCTTCCAAAACATATGGAAGGTAACCACCGCAGAATGGACAATTTAACATTGGCATCTATAATTATATATTGCAGATAACTAACATTTTGAAAATAATTAATAAACAGAATCATTATCAACGTGATGCAGAAGATTACGATAAGTATTTTTGTTAAAAGAAATTTTATCTTCTATTTCAGCATGACAGTTGGCACATAAAAGATCACATTTTTCAAATTCGCAAACAATAATTTCCCATTTTGTTGACCACAAATTATTCATGCATAGGTTAAATGATTTTACTTCTGGATCACGATGATGAAACACCAAAGCTCTTGTACTGCCATTATATTTATACTTACAGTTTTTACATCCTCCTCCAGCCATTTCTATAAGTTTTAATTTTCTATTTAAACCACGTTTTAAAACAGATAAAATATTTTTTTTCTTATCTGCTTTGCTCCATTCATTATAATGCTTGGGTCTTCCAACACAGTCTATGTCTTTTTTTGTATTGTGTTTTTTAAATGGAGAACATTTTAAACAAAATTTTCTACTGCTTAAATTTTTTTGCACTCCATCAATCCGAACTCTATTGGGTATCAATTCGTTACATTTTCTACAATTTCTGTTATTTTTCATACATACCTCTTAAAAGATATGTAGTTTAGTTTTACTAATAATTCTATTATTTTTTTTAAATTATTTAAAAATGACTCCTGATGGATTTGCGCCATCTTCCTCAGATTAAAAGTCTGATGCTATCACTACAAAAGCTTAGGAGTCATAAAACGGGTGATGGATTAATTGAGAGTAAAGTCAGGAAGTCTGACTTTTGCTGCGTAGTATTACATCTTTCCCCAATCCATCACCCATTGATCACAGGTTAACCAATTTTATCGTTAGTGTCAATATCTTCTCCTGCATTAACTGGCAAGCCAGCTTCGGTAAAACGAGTTGACCAACGATAAATGAAATCTTGGTAAGAAATCTTTTCATCAAACATTGCTTTGATCATATCTGCAAAGCAATTATTAAGAATAGGTATGATTGCTTCATGTTCATCTGTCATGTGTCCTCTAGCGATAGATTCTTCAATATCTTTTACCCAATTATCACGAGCAGATTTCATAGTAATCTTGATCTTGCTCTTTTTAGGAGCAGCAGGTTCTTCTTCTGTGCTATCAATTATTGGTTCTGCATCAATATCATCAATAGCTTCTTCAATGTTTTTACTGTTAATGCGAGGTGTAATGTCGTTTCTTTCACGTTTACGTTCTTCCAATGTAGAAGTATGTTTTTCTATCAATGCATCAACATCACTAATATCATCAATATCTCCAAATTCTTCAACTTCTTGTTTCTTCTCTACAGCTTTCTTAAGCTTTCTTTTCGTGTTAGCAATAGCATTGTCTTGTTTATTAACTTTATCTTCGTAGTCATCCTTAGCTTTTTGAATAGCTGTCTCAAAAACACGTTGACGTTCTTCTTCATCTGCAATATCCATAAGAGAATTTGCAGCAGAAGCATTAATTCTGCCATCAAGCAAAGCAGCTTTAATTTCATCATCTTGATTTAATTTTTGCAATAATTTTGTTGCATAACGAAGCCAAGAAATGGTCTTGCCACACATTTCCAGAACTTTGTTTTCCGGCATATTGAAACTAACACAATAATCAACAAATCTAATGGTAGCGTTTTCACCAAAAGAAATCTTGTTACTATCGCTTTCAAAAGAACGACTGAAGCATTGAGATGCATTCAGACCATGATGGATTCTAACCAAAATATTGACATAGAGATCTTTTGCATTAATGTGTTGGTTTGTATGGCTATCATAGCAAATAGCATTCTCTTCAAGCAATTGAGAGATAGCTTCATGTCTACGATGACCATCAATTAGAATGTATTCACCGTTGATGTTATTGACATGAAGGCTTTCCATAAGTCCTTTTGACTTAATAGAATCTTTAAGTTGTTCAATTTGCTCTTGTGAAAAACCATAGTTTTCACGACTTTTAGCGTCAAGAATTCTTGGATTAAAAAATCCAAATTCAAACTCATCAAAATCCTTGGCAGGTTTAATGTCAAAGAAAGAAACACGATAGAAACCAGTTTCAGCGTCAACTACTTGCATGCGAGACTCCTTTCAAGAAATGAGACACTTGTCCCACTTCATCCAATGCTAATAAAATAAGTTTAGGTTGTCAAGCCTTGTTTCTTCGCACTCATTTAGAGTGGCAGAGGGATCAGAAAATGCGCGACGAAACACTTAATTTGTCGATTTACAAAACACACCCAAAAGCTTGTAGAATTGAAAAAGCAGAAAAAACTTTAAAAGAAAGTGCTGATAAGAATGGTATCAAGTGGTGTATGCCTTATAAAATTGCAAATCAAGTTGGTTACTGGGTATATCCTCCTATAGATTTTGAAATAACTTGGCATGGTGGTAAAGATTTTACTTATAAAAATTATGAAGATTATGATGATTCGGATTATGGAATTGTTCATGGAATGCTTAGGGCACCTGAATTAACAAAATCTGAAAAATGGTGTCATGTTGGTATTGGAAGGGCTAAATTTACTTATGGTTTAGTTGAAGAGGGAGTGGTACAAGTTTACACTGGATGTATATTTAAAACGCCGCCAAATTGGTGTATGCAAATACGATCACCTATTAATTTCCCAGAAAGACAACCTTATTATGTGATGGAAGGAATGATTGAAACTGATTGGATGCAATACGACATTTGGATTAATCTTGTATTTACGCAGAAACACAAACCTCTTAGATTCAAACCAGAAGATAAAACGCCAATTGCACAGTTAGTTCCTGTTCATAGACAAACATTTACATCTGACTGGAGTATGGATGAAAAAATGATTACTGCTGATACAGTTGATGCTAGAAAGGCAGCTAGATTTTATATTGATTACAATGTTAATAAATTTACAAGTGGCGGCAATAACAATATAAGTGATTATGACAAAAAAGACAGCACTACATTCGTGAAACAAAAACAGAAAAATTTAAATAAAGATGGTTCTTGTAAGATCATTGAAAATCCTACAAGAACCAAAAGAAAATTATTAAAAATCAAACAAAAAAAGCTTGGCGACAAACAGTGATTGCTGGAAGCCATGCTGAGAAATTAGAACTGCATTGATTGTTATAATTAATTTTAGGACAATTTGGTGGAAATAATTTCATGCCAATATCAGTTGTATTTCCATCTGGCTTAAGACAAACAATAGTATTTGTAAAAATGTTCATATTATTCCTCCTTAATTATTTAGTATTATCTCCTAATTTTATTTAGTAGTTCAATGTTTGATTTCATAATTTCTATATTCTTTTTATCTTTAATAATTAAATTTTTAACAGTAAGAGAACCTTTATGGTTTACAAAACTTTTATAAGATACAGCAATATTGTATTTTAGTCTGTTAAGCTTGTAGCAAAATGCTTCATCTTCAAACCAAGCTAAAGGAAATTCTGGCACACCTTGACAATTATGCCAAGCTGCTACATCAATTATGCAGCAATACATCGGAATAAAATTATTATTGACTAATTTTGGATCTTCTTCAGCAGCAGATTTTCTTTGTAATAATTTTTCATTAACTTGTGGATTGTCGCTAATAGATGTCATCATAGCAACATTTTGATTTCTCATTGAGACAAAGTCTTTGTAAAGATTTGATAAAGAATTTTTATCTGTTAAATATGAGTCACTGTGCATTACAACAACAATTGTTTTTTCGGCATTTTTCATTCCAAGATTTACGCTGCCTCCAAAACCCAAATTTGTTTCACTCCTAACAACTTTAATCTTAGGGTGTTCACTGTACATTATGGCAAACTCTTTATTTTCAGATCCGTTATCAACTAAAATTAATTTATTAATAATTTTGGGTGAATGCATGAATATGCTTTTAATAACTTGATTTACTGAGTCGTAACAGCCACAAAATGGAACAATAATATCAATTAACTTTTCGGCAACTGGTTTAACATTGACTACAGGATTAAATGTTTTCTTTTCAGTTGTCATTTTCTAACTCGATATTCCAATAAGTTTCATTAAGCCATTGATTCCAACTTGGATACATTGTATGCATCTTGATTTCACGATATTTTGGCATAACTGGTTCTTTAAGAAGTTTCATACCATTAGGAAATTTCTTATGTTTAACTTCATGCGGCAATCTGCCACCTTTAATTTTATTGCATTCTGGGCAACAAATAACACAGTTTTCCCAAGTTGTCATACCGCCTTGACATCTAGGTAGAACATGATCAATTGTTAATTCTTCTGTTCCGGGTTTAATAGAACAATATTGACACTGAAAATTATCTCGTTTGTAGAGGTTGCTGCGACAAAAAACAACTCTTTGCCTTGGTATCTTGTCATAACTGTTAAGTTTAATTACTTGTGGTATTCTAAGAGAATAATTTACTGTGTTAATTGTTTCTTCGTTTTCTTGAGGTTTTAATAAACTCCATTGTTCCCAAGTATATGGAGCGCAATCTATATCAATAATTTCTGCTTTGTGTTTATTGTCTGCGCTGTTAAAAATAAGGTTAAACGCCTTGTAAAGGGGCGTTGTACCAACAGCAACCCAATGTTTGTTTAATACAAGCACTGGTTTTGTTAATTTTTGGTCCATTGATTTATTTATGGACCAAACATATCTTTTACGATTAGAAATCATATTCAATTGATTCCGCTTTCCACAATAATTCCTTTTTTTGATTCATCCTGTTAATAGTTCTTGCTAAACTAAAGTAATAATCACTCATGCGATTAATTAACATGAGAATTAAATCATTAATTTCTTTCTTTTCTTCTAATGTAGAAAGATAATCACATAGAAGTCTTTCAACTGTTCTAGTTTTAGAGCGACAAATATGAGTAAAAGAAGCTGCTTTAGTGCCACCGGGTAGAATAAAATTGTTTAATTTTTCGTTTTTTTCTTCCTGAACATCGATCTGATATTCAACGCTAATGATTGCTTTTGATAAATTTGTTGTTTTTAGTTCAGTGTTATAGCCTAAAAATGCTCCAATGTGAAAAAGCAACGACTGAATTCTTAGTTGAAATTTTGTAAACTCTTCGTATTCTTTGGTTTTTTCTAAAATATAAACCAAATAACCAATATGACTATTTAAGTCATCTATTTCACCAATTAAACAAATGAGTTTATCATTTTTTGGTGTTTTAGGATTTTTTTTTGTAAAAGTACAACCTTTATCGCCATATCCCGTGTAAAGGGATGCTTTACTTGTCATTTTTAGCTCTCACTTTATTTTTTTTGGGAAGTGTTTTATAATTCTTATTTGGATAAGAATTTTTAACAAATTTATCGTTGCATTTGTCACAAAGATATTTTGATGGCATGTTTTGACCACCAAATTCTGCGTGAATCATGCCGCCACAGCGACATTTCCTTGGATAACCACTGAGACACTCATCACAAGAAGAATGTCCAATTTGATGCTTAGAACTACCAATGTTAAGAAAGCTCATAATGCTAACCTCTTATCAGTCTTCTTGATCTTCTTCGTGACGATTTTCAACATCGTTAATCTCAAAAGATTTGTTGAAAATCATGGCTTGATAACTTTCGACAAGAACAAGTGCTTCTTGACGTGTAAATCCACTTTCAACAAGGTTCTTGAAGTAAACACCGATTAAATTAGCAAAAGGTTTTAACATTGCACTCGCTTGTTCAAATCCTTGAATCATTCTTATGTAATTTTTATCCATTTTCGTTCCTCCTACATCTAATAGAAGGAACAAAGATAAGTTTCAACGTCCTATAATGACACCGTCTCTAATTTCACTAAAAACAGGATTCTTAATTTCATCTTCCTGCTTTTTCAATGATGTTTTCAGTGAATTGTTTTCAATTTGTAATTTTTCAATAATTGCAATATTTTTTTTATCAGGCATAGGATCTCTAAGAGCGATGCCTAGACCAATAAAAACGCCAAATAAAAACAAGCCAACATTTCTAGCCAACCCGAATAAAAATCCGAGAAGACTAAAAATGCGGTGATAAGAACGTGCTTCTGGCGTACTTGGAGCATCAACAGTACTAGTTGTTTCAACTGGCATGGATTCACCTTTTATAAATGAATGACCTAAATTTTTAACATTGTGTACTATGTATTTACTAATTCTTTTTGTTTTTTTCACAATTTTTTGCTCTGCCAAACATTCTTTCCATAATCAAATTCTTGAATAGCATAAGGTGTATAGTCTTCTATTGCGTCAAAGCAATTACCAAGATTAGAGAAATTATCTAAACTTCTCATAATAAAGCTAATTGGTACTTCTTTGTAACTTTTTGAAAATGCATGAAACATATCACGTTTACTTTTAGAAGGCTTTTGCATTGCCATATCCCCTGTAAATCCTTGTGAGTAATTTCTTAGCTTGATTCTTGTAATCAACAACCTTGCTAAATCTAATCAATCTTTTCAAAAACCATATCTTAACCTTAATAAGATCATGATCCAAAATACAAAGTGTTTTTTCTTCACCAAGACCACAAACATTGAAAAAATATTCAATGTTCATATTTTTTGATTTTGGTGGTTTTGTTGATTTCATGTTTTCAGTAAAATTGAGAAGAATAAATATAAAATTTTTGATAGTTTCTTGACAAAGAGTTCCTTCAGGAAATCTAAATTCAATTGTTTTCCTTTTGAATTTTGTCTTAGATGCAGCATAGAAATTCAAAAGATTAAGTGAATATCTTTTTTCATTTGGACTTCTAATATTAATTGTTTTTGGTTTATACATTTCCCATATTTTTTTGCTATCCTTGATAGCAGACATCGCTTCTTTATAAATATTATTCTTTATTTTCATCTTTTTACAATAACGATTAACAGTTCTTCTAAATGGGACCATATTGAAAAATATGTCTTCAATTAAAATCCAATAGCTTATTAATCTTCCCATTTCTTCTTCATTAAAATCTGAAGCATTTACATGAATATGAAATCCACAATTATTATTAGCTCTTACGCCGCCCTTTTTCAAAAAATGAGCAACCTTGGAAATCTTTTCAATATCTGTAATGCCAGAGGCAACAAAAGAAGCTATTTCATAACCTCCTTCATTCATGCCATTACTTTTAATTTTTTTACCACAAGATGCATCAGTTTTAACAACCCAACATGTGTTGTTAACTGATTGTACATAATTTGATATATTGACCTTCATGTTTGTAGAATTTTTTATAATATTTGATATAAAACTTCTTGGATATTCATTGCCCACTTCTAACTCAACACCAAAATTGCGTATAGATTTAAATGTTTTGTACTGAACACGCATGTTGCTGCTCCGTTGAGTCAACCTAATAGAGCGCATTTAAATTTTAAAGATCGTCTAAATTTCTTGGTCTATAACCTAAAAACATAGCTAGATTTACAATATTTTTTTGTGTTTCTGAAATCAGATTAACAATTTTTTGATCATTTTCTGTCAGACTTTGAACAACTTTTTCATCATTATCGCCAATAATTTTAATAATACTTTCATGATCTTCTAAAGTTTTAATAAAACTTTTATTAATGAATTCAATAAGCATTCGAAAAGCATCAGCATTGTCCTTAAGTGCTAAATACTGTTGTCTAAATATATAAAAAATAAAACTAAAAGCAATAATGTTTAATACTAAAGAAGCGACCACTAATATTTCAGTCAGCACGACTAGACTCCAATTGATATAGCAAGGTTTGGATCAGACAGCCATGCGTCCGATAAGAACAAACTAATTCTGTCATTAACATTAGTAGAGTTAATAAAAGAAGAATTGTTCACCTGTGTTACCAATGTGGTCAAATTAACACTAATTTTAACATTAAATTTACTTGCATCAAACTGAGGGCATATGTAACTACTCAATAAATAAATTATAATATTTGTTTCTTTGTTAGTAAAACCAACTGTTGATCTTTTTATATTTAAATTTAGAATCCAATTGTATCTATTGGCAAACTGATTCCATTCTCCTGTACAATAAAGATTAAAAGTAACATTCCAATTTTCTTTTGCATTAACAAAAGAAGACAAACCTTCCAACTTTATATTACCAACATATTGATTTAATTTATTGTTATATATCATTGTAACAATTGATGGTATAGTCAGATTGTTTCTTGCGGCAAATCTAGTTAATTCGCTAGATTTTGTCAAATTGTGTCTTAACTGTATTTGATATGGCACATTTTTACAATCACATATATTTTCTCTTGAAATAGCTGCAAGTCCAACTAAATTTGATCCAGCATTATTTTTCAACAATGGTGTAATTTGTAGGATTGTCATATCGCCACCAGTTTCAACTGTTAGCGTTCCTAAATCTGAAGAAGACTGTATTGCTGAACCAGCTATATCAACTCCACCAGTAGCAACATAAGCTGTTCCACTAGTTCCGCCATTCTGAGAAACTGAGGCGCTACCTGACAAATCAATTGATCCTGATGAAACATATTTGCTGTAAGATGAACGAACAACAGCACTACCATTTATTTCAAAACCTCCAGAACCAGTAATGCTATTATAATCGCTTGATGCATAAGCTATTGCTGATATTGTTACACTGCCAGTTGCACCAATACAAAAATCAACACATTCTGAATTCTCACAAAAATTGGTAATATCTATGTAACTTCCATACTGATCTCTACCTGTGGTGCCACCTCCATATGGACCTATTAAATTATTTGTCCATTCAGAAATGGATTTAATATTCAGTAAAAAATTAATTTTTTTTATTTTAGAGCAAACTTCAGATACGTCTCTTGCCCATATCTGTTGTACAATTGATCTTAATTTATGTTGAGGGTTTGGTATCGCCACTTGAGATAATGGGTCATCTTCATAAAAGTCATAAGATTCAACCTGAAAAGACTTTAAAGGCAATGTCCCAAGTTTAAAATTAACTGTCAAACTTTTTTCTAAAGTATTAAAAGCACCAAGCGCATAAAGTGCAATAAAATCCCAACTAGTAATTGGAAAATTATAGATTCTCAAATCATCAATTAAAACATCTTGGCATAAATAAGGAGTTCCTGATGTATAAGTTGTTCCGTCCCAACCAAGATAAAATTTTCCTGCTGTTGTTAAATCTCTTGTAGCAGCAATTTCTCCAAAAATATTACCATTTAAGAAAAATGTATATCTTCCAATATCAGCATTATACACAACACCAAAATGATTCCAACTAGTTAGAGAAGCAGGTATTTCAATTTCTGATCCAGAAACAGTGCCATCATTAACTTTAAATAAATTCTTACCACCATAACCAAACTGTATTATATTACTATCTGCACCTGTTAAAATAGACAAAATAGAAACTTGCATTGTAATTTCTGGCAAAGGATTTGCAAATCTTTTAATCCAGAAAGAAACAGAATAACTACCGCCACTGACTCCTAATATATTGCCATTATATGATGTATAACCATAATAATCATAACCAAGATAACTATTTAATCCATAAGTATTACCAGCCTGTAAAGCATTATTGAATTTGCCTTCAACTATTGGCGATGTTCCACCTGTAGTACTATATTGAGTTAGCGTTAAATTTGCTGCACCTGCATCATCGGCTGTTGAACTATCAAAAGAATAATAATGCTTTGGATAATTCCATAAAACTGCTTGATCTCCACCTGTTATAGCTTGAGGACTACCGTTGTTATAAATATAAGTTATTTCTTCGGATCTCAGAAAACTAGTATAAAATCTTACATCGTCCCAAAATAAAGCAGAATTTTTTGATGGTGAAACAATGTCTAGATCTGTAGGAACAACTGAATTAAATCTAATTGGAGTGTGATTGTATGAGTATGTAACAGGCGTTTGATTGTTTAATTGAACATATACATTTGAAGTAATTTTTTTAATACATACAAAATACCAAGTAGCACCTGATATTATTGTAGATGATATCGGATTGCTTAATGAATTAAAATATATTTTTTTAGATGTTGCGTCGTATTTAATTACAAGGTTTTCATCTGGACTATCAAGCTCAAATACATTCTGATTTTTACCAGTAGATGCTATTTTAAACCACATGCAGAATGTAAAAGAATTTCCACTGTAAAATGCGCCATCTTTATCCGCATATCCTTCTACAGTTGAAAACTTTGATGTCAAAACAGAATAATTCAAAATGCCAATTTGATACTGATTTTTACCAATAAGATCAAAAAACCCAAAACTATCTAAATTATTATTTTCAAATTTATAATAATGCAGGATGCTGGCTAGATTATCAGCTGATCCTGCTAGCTCAAAGCCTCCAGAAGTTAAATATTTAAAACTTAAAGCCATTTTAGATTCTTTCGACAATTGCAGATATCAATGGGTGTCTTACAATTGATGAGTCTGGTAATTCAACAATACCAACTCCCTTGACACCTTTAAGCTTTTCCACAATTTCCATAACTGCAATTTTACCCGGCAAATCTGATTGCTTAGGATCTCCTGTAACAATCAATTTACTGTTTTGTCCCAATCTTGTAAGGAACAATTTTAATTGAGTGTATGTGCAGTTTTGAGCCTCATCGAGGATGCAAACAGAATGTTTAAAAGTACGACCACGAAGATAAGCTAGTGGAGCAACTTCAAGAGATTTATTGAGAGCCATACGCTGTGGTCCCTCTGTGCCCACTAATTCATCCAATGTATCATAAATTGGAAGCATATAAGGATGAACTTTTTCTTCAAAAGATCCGGGTAAAAATCCAAGACGTTCACCAGCTTCTACAATAGGTCTGGTAATTGTTATTTTTTGTGTTTCCTTTCTGAGGAAACTGTAAACAGAATATGCGGTAGAAAGAAATGTTTTACCGCTACCTGCACTGCCCAAAAGGAAAACAATATCATTGTCTTGAATTGTTTCCCAACATTTTTTTTGTACAGAATTAAGGAACTCAATATGAAAAAGCTCCTTTTTCTTGGCGCTAGCGTGAACTGGTTTCTGAATTTCTTCAGGAGTTGGTTTTTTTCTTCTTTTCATACCCATATATAGGGCATGAGAAGTTTTATTCAGTTCGTAGAACAAAAATCTGAAGAAGAAAAAAATCTTCAAGCTACAATTGGTAAATTACCTGATAGACATAAAAAACTATTAAGAAATTTTACAATAAAATTAACTTGTAAAAATACTTTGAATGGAGATAAAAACCACATTGGTTTTATCAATAAATTTGATATAGAAGTAGCTGCCCCATGGAATTATGGTAGAGAATTTACATTTTTACACGAAGCAGGACATTTAATTTGGGAAAAAATTATTACAAATAAACAAAAAAATGAATGGAAAAGGCTTGCCCATTTGTATAAAGGCAAGCCTAAAATGAATTTAGAAGAATTGTTTTGTATGCATTATGCATCAGCATATGCTAAACATCATGTAGAAACTTATAATAATCCCAAGCTAGTTAATTTTATTAAAAGCTTAAATTAGTGACACTTGCCACCACAGCATTGTTTTTTAGGTGCTGCAATGCCGCACTTATCTGGAGCAAGGCAATCAGCTTTCTTTTTAATCAAACTGTACACAAGTGTATTTTCAACGATTTCAACAGAATCAATGTTATAAGTTGACAATGTATCTGTCTCATATTCAACAACGATGTCCATATCATTTTCATTGTCAATCAATGTGTTAAGAATAATTTTTCTAATTTTGCCAGCATTGATTCGGTGTTCAAAATCATTAGCTACCCATAATTGAATAGAAGCATAGGTTTCATTACGTTCTACGCCACCACAATCCTTAAATTTTTTATTAATAGTGGCAGCTTCTGTTACATGAAAATGAAATGGTATAAACTTACCATCAGGTGTCTTAAAAACTACTTGTTTATCTTCTGAAACAGTATCAAGATTTTTAAAAAAACTACTTACTTTCATAAATTCCTCCTTTAAACAGTTCTGCTTTGAGTTTGACTAACAATCTTAGGCAATAAAGCCATTGCTTCCTCTGAAAGTTTTTCAAAGGTATTAACATCAATTGCAAAGTTTTTGTAATGATGAACCAAGTTGTTCTTCATAACTTGTGGTTTGAATCCTTCTTGTTGAGCTTTAAGAGTTGAAATAAAAGCATTTCCAACTAAAGGAAGTTGCTCAGGAAAACCATGAATCTTCTCAAAACATTGTCTTGTCATTAACAAGCACCATTCTTGAACAAATTCTGCTTTTTGATTGCCAATAAGATATGAACCAGACTCAACACCAACAAATCCGCTCTTATTTGCTTCAGCAACATTAATAATTAAATCAATCCAAGCAGGATTAAGGACTACAACATCATGATGCATGAAAATAATGTATTTGCTATTTTTGTCTGCGTGACGGAATCCAAGATTAGCAGCTGCGCTGAAATAAAGATTCTTATCTGCTCTGACAACTTTAACATCTTTTTCAAGGTCATCAAGGAATGCTTGTGTTTCTAATCCACTTTGATTATCAACAACAACAATTTCGTAATTATTATTAATTGAATTTACAGCAATTGATTGTAAACAAATGTTTAGATATTCTGGCTTATCTTTGTGTACAATTACAATAGAAACAGAATCTTGTACATTTGCCTTAGACAAGTCAATCTTAATCTCATTCTTTGTGTCGTTCATATCAGTTTGCATGTTAACCTTCCACCTCTATTTCGTAGACATTGCGTTCACATAAACAATTCAGTGAATGTTCTGGTAATTTAATTCTATCTGGGAAAGTAGTTGGCACAGAATCCATGTACTTCTGTGCCAACTCACGAGTATTGAAAGCTTTTTCAACTTTTACAGCAGTTAGTCTGCCTTCAACTTCCATGGCTACGGCAATTACAATATAAGCTTTCAAATTTTTAAACTCCAGTTGATCCGAACCCACCTGCACGTTCTGTCTCATTTAATGAAGTAACTTGAACAAATTCTGTATCAATATTTTTCTCAAAAAACATTTGCGCTACTCTTGTTTTATTTTCCAGTTTATATGGTTGCTTTCCAATATTTGTTAATAAGACGCAAATGTCATTACGGTAATCAGAATCTATGATCCCCGGAGCGTTGGTTACAATAATTCCTTTACTAGACATTCCACTTCTAGAAACAATCTTAGCGTGATAACCATCTGGAATGGCTATAGAAAATCCTGCTTTAATTTTAATGGTTTCTAAAGGATTTAAAATTATTTCGTCAGTATCAAGTTTAGCTTTCAGATCAAGTCCAAGTGATCCTTTTGTTGCTCTAACAGGAATAAATTCGTTATCATCGCAAACGATTTCAATCTGGAGAGGATTCATTTTCAAACTCCTTGTTAGATTGATCTGAGAGACTGTTTCTCATAGCAATCATGTCTTCGATAGTAATTTCTTTTGATCCTGAAGGCAAATCTTTTTTTTCTTTTTTGGGTGACATCTCGCTGATTATTGCTGAAATTTTACTTTCAAAATTATCTATAAATTTTTGTAAAGCGCCATCAGGGCATTTTTTTAATTTAGCAAGCATTCTTTCTTTTATTGCTTCATCGCTTATGGAATCTTCAATAAATTTAATAACAATATCGTGAGTTAAATATTTTGGTTTAGGTTGGTTCCTGATCAAATAATTTCTATCAGAAAGTGTTGTTTTTTTTATCTTTGGTGTCATCTCAAAATTCTGATTTTCAATTGTCATGTAAAATCCTTAATGATTTGTCGTATATAATAATATATGGTGATTAAATGATAGGCTTTAAGAAATTTATAGAAAACATGAGCATATTTCCCGGCGCTACTGTTACTAGTAGTGATACCGGATCACAAGCAGTTTCAACATTTGGATACAGCGGAAGACCAAACCACTTACCTGATCTAGATATAGCAGGGAACGATGGTACTTATGGCATTCCAATTGTCAGTAAAGAAGGCATGGTAAAAAGCCTGTCTTATAAAACAAAGATAATAGAAGCTGAAATTGACGATGGAACTAAATTGTATTTCACCCCTTCCCAATATAGATTGATAAGGGGTGAAACGCCTTTGGTTCCAAAATACACCAAGATAAAAGTTGATTTCCTACGGTCAGGAAAAGACCTTACCTTGAATGCATCAAATATAGTTCGTATAGAAGCATCATTTTGTGGTCCTGATCACATGCGCCCTGTATACAAAATTAAAAAAGTTTCTTTCAAACCAATACAGCTTTAATGCCTACTGGATCAATCAAAACCTTCTCACGTTCTGTTTCAGGACCATATTCTGGTGCTGGGACAGCGTTACCTGAAATAACAACTCGGTCACCCACAGCAAATCCATAAGCCTTATTATCGACTTGTGGTCCAACTGCTAAAACAAAAGCCTGATATTCTGAACCAGCTCTTTTGTTAGTATTGTTTAAAAACAATTTTGTATTTGACATTTCTTGAGTTGTCAAAAGCTCAATCAAAACCTGATTACCACATGGCTTGCAGCCAGTTACTTTCTTAACTTCGCTCATAATATAAACCCTCTTCCAAGTTAAATTAGTTTGAAACTTTAGTTTTTTGTGGAGCTAATCGACAAATTAATTTAGATCCTTCAAATTTAGGACGCAACTCCACAATAGCAACATCTTTACATTTTTCGATGAGTTGATTAATCTTTTCAAATCCGACATCTTTGTGTTGCATCTCTCTTGATCTGAACTTCATTAAAACTTGTACTTTTTTATCATCTTGTAAAAATTCAAAAATATGTTTTATCTTAATGTCAAGATCATGCTGACCAATTGAAGGAGATAATCTAATCTCTTTCGTAATTTGGGCAGTTTCCCTTTGTTTTTTCATGTGTTCTTTATGCTTGACTTTTTGCTCATATTTATATTTCGAATAATCAATAATATGACATACTGGTGGATGTGCATTAGGAACCATTTCAACCAAATCAAGACCTTGGTCATAAGCCAAATTTCTTGCTTTTTCAGTAGGTATTATACCTAGCTGCTCTCCATTTTGCACAACTCTAACTTGAGGAACACGAATTTGAAAATTAACACGCAATCGATTATTGTCTATCAACTTAACACTCCGCTGTTGGACTATCTGTAACTTCTATAACAAACCCTTCCTTGTCATTAGGAAATCTTCGCGCCCATTCAACGCCGATACCTAATTCACAATGATAATTAATATCATTCTTTGAAATAATGTTAAAATCATCAAGATTTGTAAGAAGATTCATTTTTAAAACTTTGAACTCGAAATAATATTTGCCAATAAAACAAACATCTTCTGGTTTCCACTCATAAATAAGCGTACTTCTTTGCAAAACATTTTTTGTTGTAGTTCCATCTATGTTTTCTCTGTCATAATAAACTAGTTCAGATGAAGCAGGACTGTTAAAAAATCTTAAAATTTTTATTGGAGTTCCTTTTGTCCAAGGTCTTGCAACTGTATCACAAGCACCTCTGTTTACTTGAATTGCTTTATTAACATCGTCAAACCCAACAATCGTCATGCGTTCAAAATCTCTGCCATTAGAAACGTGTAAAATAGAATTGGGACCAACGCTATCATATCCAATATTATCAGCAAACTTGATATAAATGTCGCTAGCTGTTAAAGCCGTTTTTAATTTTGCGTTTGTCCACATTGCAGCTTCAACAACCAAATCTTTAACGTCATATGGTTCTTGATTGCAATCTGTCACATCAACCTTAAATGGAGGATAAGTGCTATGCCGTTTGATAACATAAATTGGCATTTCTGCGATTGCGGTATTGCAACCACAATTTGTTGAAGTCAAAGAAGAAGACAAATATCTACAATTAACCATTTTTCTTCCTATGTTTTTTGCGCTTTGGTTTATGTTTTCCGTCAGTTGTACCAAAAGTATCAATCATTTTGTTCATAATGTCTGGTGGAGGTGTGCTATGAGACATGAAATCGGCTCTAGGTGGATAAGTTCCCATCCTTCCCCAGCCAAGTCTTTGGGCAGTAAGGGGAGATCTTTCATTCATTACTAGCCACTGGTCATATTTAATCAGCATCTTTTTCTCCTAAATCTTTAATTTTTATTCTTCCTTGATCTAAATTACGCAAGGTATCAAAATCAAAATCCTGTTTAGCTTTATTATATATGCTAATCAGGCTCTTAAATTTAAAATGTTGTTTATATAAAAATGAAGAGGACGCTCTATATCCCGTGTGATCTTGGAAATAATAGATATTGTCCTCTCCCATGACATAAAAATATTCCATTGCCAGCTTTTGTATTTTTCTTTTAAAATATTTATACAAAAAAGCATGTTCTTTAGCTGGCTTTTTGCTTGAAAATTCAGAATTCAACCATAATAGATTATATTCTTCAAATACAGCCATATTGATTTATCTATGCCCCTGATAATGGAAAATAAATGAATTTAACCATCAACAATAAAAATCCTGCAACAAATCTTTTAGGAATTTTATTAATATGAAGATGATTCAAAAATTCAAGAATTTTTAACACATCAAAAGAAAGCTCTGCATCAGAATCATCTCTAAAATATAAAGTGTCTTGACCTTGAACATGTTTATTCAACAATTTATAAACAATGTCCATAGAATTTTCTATATTGCATTTTTCAAATGCGTCATTATAACAATCTTTGAATTTAGCTCTTCCTTTTAAAGGAATTCCATTATTATCAACTAAAGTAGAAAAAACTTTATCAAACATATCTTCAACATAATTGTCTTGTGAATAAAATTCAACATTATCGCTATCATGTAAATCTGCAAAAACAACGCCGTCAAGCCGATACTTCATGTTAAAACTCCGTAATTCCTTTTACGAATTGGACAACTAATTATACCCAACAAGAACATTGAGTCAAGCTTTTTTTATGTCATATCCAACAATTAATTTTATGAAAACTGGATATCCTGCACAATTGTCGCCTTTGGGAACTTTTGTCCCTCTGTCAATCAAGTCTTTTGTCTCTTCATCTATTTCTTCTTTAAATTGTGACTTTTTAAGACAATGATAATCTGTGCCGTGACCGTCTTGCGACAAATAACGGCAACAATTACCATCAGGATCAGTTGCTAAACAAATATCATAAACTTGCGCCAAACTAAGCGGCATTACTCGTAACCCTCATGTGCGGTTGGTGTTGACCAAGGACCATTAGGATTCTCTTCAGCTAGTTGGTCATATAATTGCTCTATTAGATAATCAGCCTTTTGCTTAAACCAAGCTTTCATGTAAAGCTTGTCACCACGCTTGTCCTTTGGAACATCTAAGACAATTCTAACAATTTCTTTATCATCAGTAAAATAATCATTAACGAACTTCTTAATATAGTCAGACGCTTTCTGACCTTTTGATGAAGCAACATCACTAATTCTACTGTGTAAAGATTCCTTGACACCAAAAGTAATTATTTTTTGTTTTTCGGACATGGCTTTTCTTTCTTTTTAACAGGAAAACTTTCACGCATTTGATTCTTCAAAATAGTAACTTCTTTTTCCCTTGCCTTGCGTCTTTTCTTCTGAGAAGGACTCTCATATGTCTCTCGTAATCTGTATTCTCTAAGAATGCCTGCCTTATTAACTGCTTGGCGAAAAGCACTCAAAAGTGACTTGAATGACTTCTCTCTGTTATCATCGTATCCATTATCTCTAGAAACAACTCGAACATTAGCTTTGCGTGACATTTTAATCCCCAATCACTTTTTTATTCAAACCAATAAATCTAGGTTGCAGCTTTTTTGTCTTTTCTGTAATTGCCGCATTTAGATCAATGTTATATCTCAACGTATTTACATCGATCCTATTCAAACTAGCTTCTTCAATTTGACAAACTAATTTATCTATGAAAAACAATTTTTTATCAATCAAATTATAATTTAACTCGAAAAATGAAAACAATTTATGATCAATGACCTTATCATTCATACATTCTTCTATTTCTTTATGATTTGAAACAATATGCATATTTCTTTCAGTAACAGTAACACTAGGACAACCACAATATATTGCCAAAGTATTCAGTCCAGCAAAAAAATCTACATACATCTTTGAAGCAAGCATGTATGCCATGACCATAAACCAATCATCTTCTTGAACAAAAACAACATTTGGATTATCTACAAAATTATTAGATAAATCAAATGTTAAATAATTCTTTAAAACTATACATTTTACATCTTTTTTAACAAGCGAATTAATCGTATTGGTGTAAAAAGCTGAAGACAACTTGTAATGATTAACTTTACCTAAATTCCATTGTCGTAAAAACTTAAATGGAATTATAAAAATTTTTCTAGCACCAATATTATCAATTTGATTTAAAACATTTTGATTTAAATAATTCAAATTGGGCAGTTTGTTTTTAATTATTTCAACATTTTTCTTCTTAATATTATCACGTTTGAACCCAAAATGAAATTGATTAGAGAATTTTGCTGGATCAATAACATTTCTGAAATATTCATTTAAACTTCTGTAAATCACATTTAAGTTTTCTGATTTGTTGACAAATCCTTCACTTTTTTCGTAAAAACGATCAATATTTTCAGAACTTTTAATTGACCACACTTCATCTGCATCAGAAAAGAATTTTGAAAAGCCTTTCCAAGTAACAATTATAATGTACTTATCTTTAAGATTAATGTCATTTCTTATCGTTGGAAATATGTAATTGGCAAAAACCATAATATGATTAATGTCGCCAAAAATTGGAATGACGATAATTTTCTGCATATTGTCAGGAATGTTCTTAGAATCAAACTTTTCCCTAAGAAAATCGCCTCTAACAGAGGCAGATTGTAAAATTTCTTTAATGTCGTTTTGAGTTACCATAATCTTTTACTAACGCTTTCTTGAAGTGATGATGCATATTCATTAGGTCGCATAAACAAATCATCAGCATTTTTGTCTACTATAAATTCTTGCACAGCTTTCTTCGCTAATTCAATTGACTCGTCACAATTCTCTAACACATCAACAAAGTTGGCTAATACAAGTTTTTTATTATTATAGTCTTTTGTCATCAAAGATAATCTTGAACCTTCTTGACCCCGACCATATATTTGATCTAATGATTCAAATAAGACAAAAGGTTTGTTTAACATACTGCTAATTCGTGTCGATGCTGTAAAAAACTGCATCGAAAATAAACAACGATCAACAATAGCAAACGCTGCTTCCAAATTTCCTGCCAATTCATGATTCATAAAATTAATTATCTTGCTGTTGTCAAGGTTGTAAGATGAAACATTTTCTCCAAGTAAAACAATGTTATATCCTAAATTTATCAACATATTTATTAATTTATCGTAATGTTCGGTTGTAAGGTTTCTTTTATATGTTTTTCTGTTTCTAGCAAAAAGAGCTACGGTGTTTTCTGGAACATAGCTATTAGCAAAATCAACAAATTCTTTTCTTATTGGTGGTGGTGAATAAGCGTATGGCTTATAATCTTTTGTGCCTTGTAATAAAGACTTTGTTATTTGATCTGAATAACACTTTGAGCAATAAACATCTCCACGATCAATTGGAAATTCAAAATTACATTTTTTGCATTTTGCTGTAACGCACAATTTGCCCATCTTGCTTCCATCTATGATAACACCAATGTTTGATAATCTTTTAGAAAGTTTTACAATTTCAGGTGAATTATTTTCAAATGCATATGAATGATCTTTAAGAGACATATACTGAGAGTCTAATTCCCAATATTCATCGCAAATATGACGATAAAAATACTCTCGATCACGCCAACCAACGACTATCTTTCTGTATTCTGGGAAATTATTATTGATTCTTGGCATTAGAAATGTTGGAATCATTGTCTCACAGCCAAATTCTCCAAATGATAAATAAAATATTTTATTTTGAAGATCTGTTTCTTCTTTAAAAACATGTTTATTGAATGTCAGATCTTGAAATGAATTATTGTAATGAGATTCTGGTTTAAATAATTTAGGGGGCACTTTTTTTAATCCGCAACATCTTCGCTGCCCTTCCACATTTAGGGCATTTAAATTGCCGAGGCGTTCCACAATTCATGCATGTTCTAGGTATCTCTGTAAGATGCTTTAAATCGTCGGAAATGCCAGTGGACGTTTCAGCCCACCGACATTTAAGGCATCGAATCATGAAATTTTTTGGTACATCATGCATAATAATGGTTGGTCTTGTAATCGCCTACGAACTTATCACTTAAATTAGCAATTTCATCTTTTAATTTATTAATTTTCTTTTGATTTTTTTTGGCTTTGATTTCATCAAGACCATCAGGCTTACTCATATCACATTCAGCTGCATACAATTTCTTTTTAAGATCTTCTATTTTTCTCATGTTTGGATCTTCAGTCCAACCAGCAGAAACTTTAGTCTTGTCAATTCTGTCAGAACCATCTCTGCCATAAGTATCTGAAGTAACTTTATTCGGCAAATTAGCTAGTTTTTTAACCTTTTTGACCAAATTAACATCATCGGAATATGGTTCTTCTAAACTTGATTTAAGATCTACATATTTAAAAGAATCAGGATTCAACAAGTCAAAAGGCTTTTTATTTGGCTTGTTTTCCTTAAAATAAGTTTTCTTTGCAGAAGTTTTCTTCTTTTTCTTTTTATTTACTTTTTTTTTAGCAGCTTCGTTCAAAATACTGCCATCTCCATCTTCAGACAAGAATTTAGAATTGTGATTAAAAATTCTATCCCAATCATTTTGATAATTGGTACTGGTATAGTCAAATGATTCTTTTAAAGTGCAATATGCCTTGTTTTCAACAACTTTATTATCTTTAATTGGATTCTTTGCCTTGGACTTTTCCCAAGTATTGCAAAGATCCTTGATGAACTTCTTTTGTTTTTCCCACTCAGTCATATCGCACATATTGACCTCCATCATCTATATATTATACGTTATCTCTTTTTCAAAAGCCTAAAACAATCTTCCATGCTCTTATTTTTAAACTCTTCATACCAAGAATTTTTCTTGCCATAATATCTAGTGTTGTCAGAAAAGAAAACATGTACAGCGTTGATAGTCTTTTTCAAATAAAATGATTTTTCTAAAATTTTAATCAAATTCAAATTTTTAGAAATCTTTAAAGCCGAACGAATCAACAAAGTAAGCAAACTAAATTTTATTTTAGTTTGCCAAAATTTATTCAATCTTATAAAAAATATATTTTTTCTTTGGGTAACAAGGACTTCCGACTTGTCACTAATCATTAACTTTTCTTCAATAAATTTAAAAAAATTTATTATTCTAATTTTTTTGTAAGGTTGGACACAAAGTAGAAGATTTTTTGTTGTGGGAAAATCCTCATGAAAAACTTCACGACAATTATAAAATTGTTCCGCAACAAAGAAATCACTTCTTTTTACTAAAGCAACACTAAAACTATTAATTGTTTCCTTGTACGGTAGCAATACACGAACTGTTTTTTCTAACTTCATCTGGAATCACCGTCCATCGCCTATCATTTTTAGGTATATATTTTTCTTTAGTGTAAAAAAACATCTGTAAGAAAAAAGGATACTCTTTTCTTACAATATCTTCCTTCATCATACCATTTTTAAAATCACTTATTATGCTTTTGCAAATCTTCATTCCCTCAACATGCGAAGCATATGCAAACTTAAACAATTTACCCAAGCATTTGTTAATACTGCCAAATTCATGACACAAAAGATAAACTATTTCTTCTTTTAACTTGCCATCAGCAAAAACAGCTGATGACAAAAACATGACAACTATATCACTTTTTTGCTTTTTACTATTTCTGGTGTTTCTGAAATATTTATCAAAGTTTTTTTCGTCAATAACAATGTCATCTTCCATAAAATAATCTAGTTCATCAAAATAATTCTATAATCCATCTCAGGAGAAGGAAGCAAATATCTTTTGTGCTGTGGAGGAGAATTTAAACTATATGTAGAAAAACCATTAGAAGGTGGTTTAACCTGCATCGACAAACAATTGTTAACATTTAACAAATTCTTAAACACAGCATAATCATCTTCCCAAATATTAATCCTCTCTATTCTGAAACTACTGTCCATAGCCGTTATCTGACAGTAAGGTTTATTCGACTTAGAAAACTTTTTGTTAACTTCCAATAATTCTATTTGAACCATGTGCTTAGTCGCACCTAACGCATGAGAATTAACCACGGAATCAAATGTACAATTTTCATTGTACATTTTCATAACATTAAGCCTACAAGTAAACTGAAACCCATAATGCTTTCTTTCAGCAATATAAATATCATTCAATTCTGATAACAAATCTTTATCTTCAATAACAATATCATCATCATCAAAATCTTCATAAGAAATTTCAATCTTTGCTTCTTCTTTGTCCTCCATTCTCTTCCATTTTTTATATAATTTATTCACATCAACTGAATCATTAATCGATTTGAGAACACCAAACAACTCTTCCGATAAATCTAAATTCCAATACTTTTCTGGAATCAACGACAAAACAGTCTTTTTTAACTCAATATATGATCTGTTTGCCCTCTTATTCTTTTCAAGAACTTTTTTGTTTTTATTTAAAAAAGATTGCCAGTAATTGTAAAACTTGATGGTTTCATCACCAAAAACTCGCAAAGGAATCAAAGCCTTTAATACACTCCCATCTGTACCAAATCTCCTCAAAAAATCATCAACATCCTTGTATGGCTGAAGAGCAACAATTTTATTTGCTGTGTCTGTACCAATTCCTTTAATATTGCCAAATCCAATATAAATAACACCATCTTGTATGGAAAAACTAGCCTTGCTCTTGTTCAAATCTACAGCTCTAACCTCAATACCATGCTTTTGAGCATCTGTAATGTAAATTCTTTTCTTCTCTTCAGTTCCCTCTAACATCAATAAGGCTGCATAAAACTCAAGCGGATAATGTGTCTTTAAATATAATTGGCGTGATGAGACGTAAGTATAAGCTGTGGCATGACTTAGATTGAATCCATAGGCAGCGAATGCCTCAATTTCAGAAAAAATTTGTGCTACTTCTTCTCTTGTTGCTCCAAGTACATGGATGCCGTTTTCAATGAATTGTTCTTTGTATTTTATAAAGCTTGATATTTTCTTCTTAGATATAGCTTTCCTAATTGTTTCGCAATCTTTGAGTGGAATCTTACCAACTACGTTAAGAATCCTCATAACCTGTTCTTGGTAAACAATAATTCCATATGTGGAAGAAAGAATTGGTGCAAGAGCGGGATGAAGGACATATTCTTCTTGCTTTGTTTTTCTTCTAATGAATACTTTATCCATTTCAGCGTTGAGGGGACCGGGACGATATAAACTGACGATTGCTACTAAGTCATCAAAACTATCGATCCCAGAGGCTTTTACGACCTCTCTAATGCCATTGCTATCATACTGGAACACACCAATAAGATCTGCATCATTAGCATTTGCTATTGATTTTGTATCATTAAGATAAGACGTATCATCCCAATCTTCATTTTTACCTGAAATAAATGTTACATTATGTCTTTCCTTAACCATCTTTGCAGTATAAGCCATCTGCTCCAAAGCACTGATAACCAACAAATCAAATTTTACAAGACCAAGCGGTCCAAGCTCTTGTGTTGCTAATCCTTCAACAAATTGTGATACTAAGTAATCGCCACCAGTAGTCTTCATCAAAGGAACAAATTTATTGATTTCATCCCTGCATATAATGACACCGCCAGCATGTTTACCTGTGTTTCTCACTCTATGAAGCAATTTCTGAACCGCTAATGCTAATTCTGGATATTTTTCTAGATATGATTTAAGTTCAGGATATGTTTCAACAGCTTCCTCATAAGTTAATTCGTCACCATCTTCATCTTTCATCCTTAAATTTGTCGTAATATTCAATACTTCATTTCTATCCAATCCATAAATTCTTGCCATGTCAATCATAGCACTCTTAAGAGCATATCTACCATATGTTCCAATAGAGCAAGTATTTACAGCTTTATATTCATTAGGAGCATATATGTTTTTAAGATAATCTCTAACATCTGCTATAAAGTCAATATCAACGTCTGGAAATTCATTTGTTTTTGTTTTGGGCATTTCGTTTATGTTAAATTCATCACATATTCCAAGGAGAACTGGAACAAGGAGGTTGTTTTCATTTGGTAGTTTCTTTTTTTGCCTTACAAGATCAATGAAATAATCACAACAATTTTGTGTTTCTATTTCAATTAATTCATATCTGAGCCGGAATTTGTGTTCCGGGTCATTGCAAAAAGGAAATTTATTGAACTGATTGTTAATCAGTTTGGTAAAACTTTCAATTGTAATGCTCATACGATGATTTTACTGGATTTGATTGTAAAAATCAAACGAAAATCATAAATAAAGCATAGAGGTGAACAATGGCAAAAAAAGTTAAATCATTAGCTGCTTATAAAAAAGATTTAGAAATTAGCGATTCTCAAAAGAAATTGCAGGATATTATGAAAAGTTATGCTTTTCCTGATACAAATGCACCAGAAGATACTTTCGTCAAAGGTAAACATTACGGTTTCCCACTACAAGGCAAAAAAAGTTTGCCCTATAGAGCTAAAGGTTATAACACAGACAAACCTTTCGGTGATCTAGGAACACCAAGTATTGATTATTCAAGAAAAAGCAAGTTTGATGATTATGAAGTTAGCCACTTGGACTAAAAATGATTAGAATTAATTTTCGTGAATATTTTTATTTATACGAATCAATTGATCAAAATTTTGATCAATGGCTTGTAGATTTGAAAACACATGCAAGACCAGATGAATCAGAAATAAAAACATACAGCGGTCACATGTCACTTAAACGAAATTGGATCGAAAGAACTCTTAAATCAAAAAATGTTGAAAATAAACAATATATGAAGTACTTGATTGGTGTGTCAAGAACACCTCAATCAGAGCATATTGAAGATTATGAACGTGCTGTTGACACACTAAAATGGTTCATTCAAACAAATAGATTAACCAAAGCACAAGTCGAAGCAGATGGATGGTTCAATACAGGAAAAAGGGCAACGGAACTAACAAGAGAAAAAGATCAAATACTTAATCCATATTCAAAAACAAAAGATAAAAAAGAAAAAAAACTTGGAATAGCAGAAGATATTTCACCTTTATTTCAATCAGGAAATATAAAAATTTATTTTTCTCCAAAAGCAACCAATGAAAAAAGCAAAGAAGAAGATGCTGAAAAACCAGAGATAAAAGCAAGACATAAAATTTTGTGCAAATATGGCAAAGATACAGATTGGTGTACAGCATCAGCAAGTGGAACTTATCATGCACAATATTCAGACAGAAACATTTACATAGTTCACATAGATGACAAACCAGCTTATCAATTTATGGATTGTAGTGAGGGTGACACAGATGATAGATGTCAATTTCATGATGCTAAGAATGAATCTGCTGAATTAATCCCTATTGATTTAGCATTATTGATTAAAGAAAAATTACCAAAGATAGCTTCATTTTATGATTGTGTAAAAAACACTTTTATTAAGACAATTGAAGATGAAATAAAAAACGGTAATTTAGATCTTGTTAAATATCTTATGAAAAAATATGGAGAAATAGGTGGTGAGATAGTTTATCATGCAGCAAGCAATGGCAATTTAGATCTTGTTAAATATCTTGTAAATGAAAAAGGTGCAAAAATAGGTGAAGAGGCAGTTTCTAAAGCAGCAATAAGTAATAATTTAGATCTTGTTAAATATCTTGTAGAAAAAGGTGGAAAAATATGGGATAGCACAGTTAGCGATGCAGCAGGCAATGGCAATTTAGATATTGTTAAATATCTTGTAGATGAAAAAGGTGCAAAAATATGTCGTTATTCACTTCCTAAAGCAGCAAGAACTGGAAATTTAGATCTTGTTAAATATCTTATAGAAAAAGGTGAAAAAATAGGTTATTGGACAGTTACTGATGCAGCAGTTAGTAATAATTTAGATCTTGTTAAATATCTTGTAAATGAAAAAGGTGCAATAATAAGTGAAGAGGCAGTTTCTAAAGCAGCAGAAAGTAATAATTTAGATATTGTTAAATATCTTGTAGAAAAAGGTGGAAAAATAGGTGATGCAGTTTCTTATGCAGCAAAAACTGGCAATTTAGATCTTGTTAAATACCTTGTAGAAAAAGGTGCAATAATAGGTGATAGTGCAGTTTCTCCAAATGCAGTAATATATCAAAATTTAGATATTGTTAAATATCTTGTAGAAAAAGGTGCAAAAATAAGAGATGACGCAATTAAAACAGCAGTACAAGTTAACAATTTAGATATTGTTAAATATCTTGTAGAAAAAGGTGCAAAAATAAGCGATGACGTAATTAAAATGGCAGCAAGGTTTGGATATCAAGATGTTGCTAATTATTTGAAATCAGCAATAGATAAAGTATTCATTAGAAGAAAAACAAAGCATGAATAGAAACTAAATTTTCCCTGATATTCTCTAAATAATTGCTAAGAGTCAAACTAATCAAGCTTGACTAAACTTTAGCACAGCTTGTGATCCTCTGTTCTCTGAGAGGAATCTAGAGAATAGCAGGTCATGTCTGATTGGATCTACGTCAGTAACACCAAGTAAATATAAGACGAGAGAACCAGCACCAGAACCTCGACCGGGTCCAACCGCATAAACACCATCCAAACCAGTAATCTCATGACTAATTCTCCTAGCTTCATCAGTAAAACTTTTAACAATTAAAAAGTAAGATGAAAATTGCTTTCTAAAAATCAAATCTAATTCTTCTAATATTCTCTTGAAATAAACATCATTAGTTTTACTAATACCTCTCTTCTTCAAACCTTGCATTACCAATTCTTTCAATTTCTCCTCTTCATCAACAATCTTAGGCAATTTAACACTTCTGTCCAACTTAACATTCTCTGCCATGCGACATATCTTAACAGTATTCATCTTGGCTTGTTCAAATATCTCCAAAGGAATTACATCAGAATATTTCTCAAGCCACTTCTTGTTCATTTCATCTTCAGTCTTCATCCAAAGGTTTCTATCCTGCAATTCAAAAACATCAGCATTTTCTGACTTCAACTTTTCAATTTCAGCCAATGTTCTCTTAGTATTAACCAACATCATTATTGTCTGATACTTGCTATCCTCCTCATATGCATAATGAACATCATTGCTCATGATCATAGGAATGCCATGCTTAAGATGCATCTCTACTAAAAATTGGTCATAACCTCTCTGATACTCAAAATCAAGCAACATCATTTCAAGATAAAAGTTATCACCAAACATATCCTTGTATTTCAGAACCATTTCTTCTGCTTTTTCTTTTCCATATAGCTTCAAAGCTCTTGCTGCTTCTGAAGCGCAACAACAACTAGTAAAGATTATACCTTCTCTGTGTTTCTTTAATAATTCATGATTAACTCTAGGTTTCCTATAAAAACCTTGTGACCAACCAAGGCTACAAAGTTTAGTTAAGTTTTCGTAACCTTTGTTTGAAACGGCAATGGCTAATATATGACTTGATGTTTTGAATGCTTCGTATTGATCAGGAGAAAGACTCTTTATAAAGTTATTTCTTTCTTCTTCGTTCTCAGTTGCTTCTGTGTGAATAGGATTAACGTAAAGCTCACAGCCAAAAACTGGTTTAAACTTCTTTTTATCAAATTGTTCTGTTTGTGAGATTAGACTTGGGATTGATGCCATGAGTCCATGATCGGTAACACAAAGGTAATCACCATGTGTGCTCCATCTGTCGCAATATTCTAAAATTTTCCCAAAACCGTCAAGGATACTGTATTCGCTGTGTAAATGCAAATGTTCAAAGCCAACAATATTCATGTGCTTAACTATCCTTGATAACTACAAAATGCCTCCACATTTTAACATATGGAGGTGTTTTTGTCAACATACGATTACATTAATTATGAAAAAACAAATTAACTATTTATAATTAAGGATATCGCATTTATCGATTGCTTCTGCATAAGAATTGTAAGTATTAATTAAATCTTTTGTTTTCCAATCAAAATGAATAAAATGAGATTTGTCAATGAAAGGAATTGCATCTTCTCTTGACATAAAACAATTCCACTCATTACCAAGATTTTTGACATTTAAATTTTTTTGATAAATATTAGCGTTATAAGGGCACAAATCATGCCATTGGTCTTGATGACTCCAGTGAAAATCATAAATACTTTTCAAATCGCTACCGTTACAAATAACCACGCAACTATTCCACATAGGTGATGTTTCTGTAGCCTTCTTGTTTATATTGTATATTTCAAATGTTCTTTGCAAAAATTCTTTAGTATGAATGACAGATTTATGAGCTACAGTTTGATCTAAAGCATAAATTCCGTCAGTAAATTGATCAAATATATTGGGAGCGTCTGGTTTTATGACAATATCAGATCCTAACACCAAAACTCTATCAAACATATTTGCCTGTTTAGCAACTGCAAATCTTTCATAATATGGAGATATATCAGGAAATAATGGGTCTGTATGTACAATAAAACTTGCTTTAACTTTTATTGCATATTCCATCATAGATTGAATACCAATTCTATAAGCATTTAAATTAATTAGTTTTTCTTTTTGAACAAGATATGTCCATATACATCTTTTCATAAGCAACCTTTTGTTCAATTTTATTGCTTCAATAGTATTGAATATATATATTTAATACTATTTAGATAATAAAAATCACAAAATTAAAAATTGCTATTGTTTGTATCTTTTTGTCTAATATTTTCCTTGCATTGTTGTTCAAGTAAGAACAAAGATTCACGGAGACGATAAATTTCTTTATTTAATTTTTCAATTGTCATTTGTTGCAAAGAATCAATGCATTGAAGTTCTTCGTTAAATTTTTTGAGGTCATTTATTTGTTTGGTCAAAATAGAAATGTCTTGAGTATCATTCATAATAATCATCCTCATCTCTGTTTTGCTGTTGCGTAAAATATGCAATTATTACGAGGGCAATTGCAGTCATTATTAAAAATAAAATATATTCCACAGCTTGCCTGATCATTTTAAACCCTTATTACTCCAATCATTCTACCTTTCAGGTCACGCCATCCTACCATGTTTGGTCCTTCAATATCAAGATTTTTCAGTAAAATTAAACCATTTTGTTCGAGTTTTTCCATAAAAGGAGTAATATTTATTCTTTGCCCTTTTGCATCAAGATATATTATTTTGTATTTTTTGCGAGAGTTTACATCATAATTTAGATTCATGTATTTTTTAAAAAGATACTCATTATTTTTAACGAATTCATCTATGACAAGTGCTTCCATATTATTTTCTGTAAAAAATAATGACCATATATAGCTAAATGGCAAATTTGCATAATAATCACTTAATTTGTAAAATAATTTTGGTTTATTTTGATAATAAAATTGCCAGCTTTCTTCAAACATTTCGTTCAAATTAATTTGATTGTAATCTCTAAGAACCAAGTTCTTCTGTTTGTCTGAATCGAAATCCAACTTGCATTCAGAAAATGTTCCTCTTAAAAGCATATTCTCGCAATGTTTCTTGATATATCCTTCTATTACATGCAATTCTTCTAAAACATTATTTGAAAAGAAAACATTAATAAATGTTTTGTGACTTATAATACTTTTAATAAAACAAGCATTGGCTATTGTTCTGTCGCCAAACAAAAAGTTTTTATTGTTCTTCTCTTTTAAGTTTTCATCAAATCTTGTATACCATTTAGTGAAAGGTAAACCGGGAGCGTTTTGAAAAATAAATCGAAAAGAAGGATGACTCATAGTCGATTCAATTGCTCCCTGCTGATAGTCTTTGGATCAGATGCTTCGTAATCACCATTCATATCTTGACAATAATAAAAAACTTCATCGCCATTATGATTTTTAGTTTCTAAAACAACTGGCTGTCTCATTAAGGAACAAATAGAACGCATAACTTCATAGGCATAAGGCTTATAAAGCTCAACACCTTCCCACCTATGTTCTATAAAGAACATATTACCCTTAAATCTTGGTTCAATTAATTTAATTGATGGCAATCCACGATTAATATATTTCCTAAGCAATTCTTTCTTGATTTTTTTGTAATCTCTGCTTTCAAGCTTAATTTCACCAGTTGGATAACGCTTATACTCAAAGAATTCATTCTTTTCGCAAAAGTCCTTGGTAAAGAACTCATTAATAAATTGATAATCATCATAGTTTTTGCATACTTCAAAAACTTTTTGCTTACCAAGTCCAAGCTTTAGATCCCAGTTTTCTTTTTCAAGAGGATCGGTACAATTCTCATAATCTGTACCGAATCTACCCTTGTCCCATCTTTCCTCAATATCCATAAGAAGAGTGAATCCAAGTTTGTATGGATTCATGCTATACTTGCCACCAAGAACTCCAGCTTTGTGGATTGAATATTCTACAATTCCAGCATCTTCTGTATCTTGACCAAGGCTGCAATAACCTTGCTTTGCAATAATGTGATAGTCACAATAACTTGCAAGACCTTCGTTCAGTGCTTTTGTTTTACCTTGTGGGCTAAAATAAATTGCTTCATTGTAAAGAATTTCTGCAATATCTCGTTGCCAAGGTTTGAATGGCGCATTTTCTTTAATATAACCAAATATGTCAGACTCTGGCGTAATAAGAAGATTGAGATCTTGCATAATCTCACGTTCTTCAATCTTTTTGTTTTGAGCTTTTATGAAAGATTTAGTATTAATCCAATCTTCCATATAATCATTTTTTGTTTTAATCCTTCGTGGAAACATATAGTCTTTATTATCTGTGATGACAACGTCTTTTGCTTTTCTTTCTTTCCAGATATTCATTGGATCAACAAGAGTCTCTATTCTAAATAAATGATCCATAAATTCAGTAACAGTCTCTCTCCCATATCGAGACATATACTTTCTTACATTAGATCCATTATTAGCAAGCTCGTTATGAGCATTCGTATTAGTTCTGGAAAAATGAATGTTGTTTTTGAAAAAATGACAATGCCCAAGAGCATGAGCAATAACCGTAATATTATCAAGCAAAGTATTTGAATTCAGGCAATACAGATAACATGGTGAAGAGTTGATCACCATTTCATATATTCTGTGATTTCCGTGCAAATATCCTCTTTGCATTTCTTCGTATTCTGCGCCAAATTTCCAGTGAGGAAATCTTACTGCAAAACCGCCATAAGATGCAACTTCAGACATCTCGTCATGAGAAAGCATTTGAACAATGGTTGGATAAAAATCCAAACCAAAATCTTTACAAGCTTGAAAAATAGTGGGAATGTGTTTTTGCAGTTCTTCTGGTATAGGCACACCCGGAGTGGTTGCTGATCCAAAGAGAACAGGTGAACCAAATAAAAACTTGTCTGACATAATTAAAACACCCGATTAGCACTTTGGAAAGGAGTACCCAAAATATCCTTAATAGTTTTAAGGATAGCTTCATTTCTTTTCTCTTCACTGTTAATAACATCAAATGGAATTTCTGCAACAACTACGTTATCTTCTAAATCACCTTCAACTATTGCTTTTTCAACAGCTTCTGCGACACTGTTCTTATAAGAATAAGCACCAATTTGTGTTATAGCAACAAGATTAACAGTATTTTGTCCAAATTCTTTCTTTAACAGTGATGTGAAAACTTCATTGTCATTATCATAGTTTTCACCATCAGTGAAGTAAAAGAAATAGATATTCCAATTATTGGGAGGAAATCTATTTTCAAATTGTTTTGCAACTAGATCTAAAGCTGTAGAACATGTTGTTCCACCACCATTTCTAATTCTGTAAAAATCTTTAGCATCAACTTCATGTGCTTGAACATCGTGCCACACATAAAGTCTTTCTACTCTTTCGTAAAAATTTCGAATATAAGTATCAATCCAATATGCCATGTCAGAAACAACAGAAACTTTTCTATCATCCATAGAACCGCTAGCATCTCTGGCAAAAATAACGATGGCATTACTTGATGGAAATTTAATTTCTTTGTATTGACGATATCTTTTGTCAGAGTTGATTGGATTAATCATCTTGACTTTATCTTTGATGCCGGGAATTTCATACAAATTATTAATTTCGCCTGTTCCACATAGACGTTTCATTGCTGTAAGCATTGTTCTGCGTGTATGACGAAGAGATTCTGGACCGACAAGGGAAATATTGTTGTATTTAATCTTTACATCTTCAAGATTAGCTTGTTGTTTAGGCTTGAGGTCAGGAAGTTGCAATTCATCCTTCATAAAATGAAGGATATCTTCCATGTCGATTTGAACAATGATGCCTTCGCTCTCGTCTTGTCCAGCACCGTTGCCTTGTCCTTGTCCTTGACCTTTACCTTTTCCTAACGTATCGCCTTCTTGCCCATCTCCACGTCCGACACCATTAGGGTTTCTTCCATGAAGAAAATGAGGAATATCAATGGCAGGAATCTTTATAGAAACTTTACCATTTTTTCCACGGTGGCGAAAAATTTCGCCACTTTTGATAAACTTCTTTAAATTTTTTCTAATTCTGCCGCTGACAACATCTCTGAAGTCTTTATGGTCAGAATCAATCCTTCTTGGCAATTTTATTCTCCTTAAATTAGAACAGATCTTCTGCTAGATCGCCTCTTGCAAAAATACTTGAAACATAGTCTAAAACATCTGTCGCACTTTGTTCATTGTAACCATATTTTTCAACAAGTCTTTGCTTAACTGCATCAATCTTCTTCTGAACGTCTGGGTCAACTGTTGTTGCTCCAGATGAAAATGCGCTTAACTTAATATGATCTTTTGTATCTTCAAACAGCTTTGCTTCCAAAGCTTTCTTAAGAAGAGGATTGCTATCCCACCTAAAAACCTTTTGCTTAACAGCAAGATCACCAATGAATGCTGCAATCATTCTGCGGAAGTCATCACAAGTCGATTCTGGGACATCAATCTTGCTCTCAATAGATCGCATTAGCTTTTCATCTGGAGTTTCTTCTCGTCCAGTAATTTTATTTGTAATTTTTGCCTTATTAATATAAGCCATCAAATTATCAATATAATTTGCACACAATCTAACAATCGCCTCTTCGTCTCCCACAAGAGCCTTCTGTACTTCATTCTTAAGAATGTCATCAAGCTTCTTGGTTGCAAGAGTAATACAGTTTTGATACTTGCGTACCAAATCTTTATTGGAAATAAGAGAATGATTATCGAGTCCGCTCTTTAGTGCATTTAAAACCATGAATGGATTAATATAATCGTGTCTGCTTGACAAAGTTGAAGAAATCTTATCTTGCACATATCTTGCAGACATTCCAGTCATACCTTCAGTTGGATTCTTGTCCTTAATTTCTCTAACTCTATCAATTGTCCATCCGGGTAACATTTTCCCATCATAAAGATCTGCTTTTTCAGTCAAAGTGATCTTATTATCTTTATCGTCTTCAAGTCGTGTAAGAACTGAAAACAATGCTGCAATCTTCAAAGTATGAGGAGCAATGTGCTGCTTAATCTTATTTGAATTATAATCTTGTTCTAACACCTTAAGTTCCTTGCTCCATTCTAGAAGGTAAGGAACTTCAATTCTCACAGTTCTGTCCTTCAAAGCTTCCATGTACTGATTATTTTTAAGCTTTTCGTATTCAGGGATGTTGGTGTGTCCAATGATAGCTTCATCAATGCTAATTTGGGAGAACTTCTTAGGCTTGATTGATTTTTCTTGTGATGCTCCGAGAAGATCGTACAAGAAAGCTGTTTCAAGCTTTAACATTTCAATGAATTCAATAACTCCACGATTGGCAACGCAGAATTCACCATCAAAATTGAATGTTCTTGGATCAGAATCACTTCCAAATGTTGGAAGTAAAGCAAAATTGATATCACCAGTAAGTTCTGTGCTATCTTGATTCTTTTCGTCTTTAGGTTGGAAAGAAGCAATGCCAACTCTATCTGCTTCAGAATATTGTTTTCTGGCAACAACAATGTGATTGGTTACAACTTTAACCCAATCTCCATTGTACATTTTAAGTAATTTATCAAAGAAAAACTTGCATTTTGGATTAATTTCACCTTCTACAGCAAGGCTATAAAGAGTTGTTCTTTGTGATGGGTCAGCGTTATCAATATGAATCTTATTTAACTCCTCAAGTACTTGCTTTCTTACTTGGAGAGGAAGAAGTTTGAGTGGATCTTCATTCATTGGACAATCACAAACATCGCTTGTGTAAAATCCATCTTGTCCTGTTGGTAGGTTGACCCACTTGTAAGAATACCAAGCACCGTTTTCAGTCTTGGAGTAATCTTCCATGTTACGCTTGATTAAACGGCAAATAGTAGATTTGGCAGAGCCTACAGGTCCACATAGAAGAAGGATGCGCTTTTCTGGACCATAATGTCCTGCGGCACCCTTGAAATGAGCAACCAAAGACTCAAGCTGTTCTTCAATACCGAAAACTTTAATTTCTTCATGGTTTTCAAAAAATTTATAGGTTACAACTTTCTTGCGATACTTGTCAATTTCTTCTGTTCCGAAAGAAGTGATCATGTCGTAAATTCTTTGATGAGAATTACGAGCTAATTTTGGATTGTCATAACACCTATTAAGATATTCTTCAAAACTAAGCTCTTCGTGGAGCTTTTTATAATCATCAAGATTATTGTTATTGGCGAACTGTGTTAAACTAACCATATTATTCTACCTCTCCAAAGTGGTTGCCACTGGAAATATCATCAATACGCTTGTACGGGTTTTCACCAACATTAGATGCAGCTTCGGCATCCCTACGCAAATTCTGAGCCTGTTCCAAATTATAACCTGCTCGATAATTGAAATTATCGAACTTACTTGTGTCTTTAGGCTGAGCAAACTTGACGTTAGCGTCATTTAACAGCTTTTTCTTTTTCTTTGAATTGCAATGTGGACATGAGACACTAGTGTATCGACCGTTAGGATCGAAAGATACTAATGTCTCATAGTTTTTATCGCAATTTTTGCATAGGAAATTATATGTAGGCAAGATACTAACCCCTGAACCAAACTTAAAATAGTATGGTTCAGGAAAATCATTCAGTGATAATTTTTTTTATTTCTTCGTATACAATTTTAACTTTTTTCATTCTTGCCGGAATAGACATGAATGACCACATCCATGAACCTTTACAAATTTTATAAGCTTCTTCAACAAGCTTAGCTTGTATTTCTTGTTCTATTAGAACATTCTGTTCCATTTGCATAGCAATCATTTGCGAATCGATGAAGTTATTCTCCTGATCTTCTTGATCTTCGTCTTCATCATCATCGAACCCATCATCGCCATAAGCAAAATCAAATCTCTTCATGGCGAACCTCCTGATTTAAAAGAGTTCTTATGTTACCAGTATTATTCCATATAGACTCAAGTTTATTTTGATTTAAACTTTTATCACCAGAGAATATACAGATATTATTTATTAGCTTGTCTCTAACTTCTTCAAAATTATTTTTAATATTCCAAAAACTTGCATGACAATATATGTTATTTTTTATGTCTTCTATTAAAAATTCGCTATTATCAGGTTCTTCTGAACGCATTATCATAAATTCGCTATCAAAGTTTTTATTAAAATTAAATTTTCTCATGCAGAAAACATTTGAAATTACAATTGCATAGGATTTATCCCACATTTCAAGACCTATCAATTCATTGGGATGAAAACAACCATGAGCATGCAAAACAGGAAAATTTAATTTTCTTGCCCAAACTGCTATGTCAATCGGTGAATTACCAACAACAATTATAATCGGATTTACTTTTGGTAAATGTTTAAAAAATGAAAACCAACAAAGAAAGGAAAGAATATCAAATGGCTTGTGTGATGGAATGACAATGCCTAAATTAA
>Ga0209190_1000311_pt1 | contig 35777 bp, 38 predicted proteins | sample M_140205_XF_Meta_FD_187315 | JGI IMG/M metagenome (GOLD analysis project Ga0209190, IMG submission 187315) | Freshwater microbial communities from Lake Montjoie, Canada to study carbon cycling - M_140205_XF_MetaG (SPAdes) (version 2) | ecosystem: Environmental > Aquatic > Freshwater > Lake...
CGGATCTCAAATCTCTAGGGGCATTAAAAGATTTCTGCATAGAGGATAAAAAGTTTAATCAGGCCCTCTTTAGCTCGATTACCGGGATGCAGGCTGGCTGTGGCGTGCCGGATCTCAAATCTCTAGGGGCATTAAAGGATTTCTGCATAGAGGATAAAAAGTTTAATCAGGATCTCTTTCGCTCGATTACCGGGATGCAGGCTGGCTGTGGCGTGCCGGATCTCAAATCTCTAGGGGCATTAAAAGATTTCTGCACAGAGGATGAAAAGTTTAATCAGGATCTCTTTCGGTCTATTACCGGTATGCAGGCTGGCTGTGGCGTGCCGGATCTCAAATCTCTAGGGGCATTAAAGGATTTCTGCATAGAAAATGGAGAGTTTAATCAGGTTCTCTTTCGCTCGATTACCGGGATGCAGAATGGTAGTGGCGTGCCGGATCTCAAATCTCTAGGGGCATTAAAGGATTTCTGCATAGAGAATGAAGAGTTTAATCAGGATCTCTTTCGCTCTATTACCGGGATGCAGGGTGGCTACGGCGTGCCGGATCTCGCAGCTCTAAAGGCATTAAAGGGTTTCTGCATAGAGGATGAAAAGTTTAATCAGGGTCTATTTCGTTCCATTACCGGGATGCAGAATGGCTACGGCGTACCGGAGCTCTCAGCTCTAGCGGCATTAAAGGGGTTCTGTATAGAGGATGAAAAGTTTAATCAGGCTTTATTTCGCTCCATTACCGGGATGCAGAATGGCTATGGCATACCGGATCTCGAAGCTCTAACGGTATTAAAGGGTTTCTGCATAGAGGATGATACTTTTAATCAGGCACTATTTCGCTCCATTACCGGGATGCAGAATGGCTGTGGTATGCCGAAGCTCTCAGATCTAGCGGCATTAAAGGATTTCTGCACAGAGAATGATAAGTTTAATCACGATCTCTTTCGCTCGATTACTGGGATGCAGGCTGGCTGTGGTATGCCGAATCTCTCAGCTCTAGCGGTAGTTAAAAGATTTCGGCACAGAGGGGCGTAGACTTTAATCAAGCTCTCTTAAGGTGGAGTATCCAGAGAAAACACAAACTGGGCATCCCCAGTTTTGAGGAGTTAAAGCAGTTAAAAGCGTTATACTAAAAGCAAACTGCTGCGTAGATAAGATAAATGTTACGGCAGCTATAGGGGTGTCTAGTGAGCAGTAGGATCGAAGAAAAATTTACGAAGAAGCTAGAGGATCCCTTCTATAAGGAATCTATTAAGATTAGCGATCGTCCTCTCACCAAGCTTCTCGATCGAATCAGAAAGGTAGCCTCGAGCATAGATAATGAAGCTGATAAAGAGCAGTTCTTAAGTGAGGTATTGTGCAAGAGCTTCTTTAGCTTTTACCGCACCGGAAAGTCCAGCAGTATAACGGCGCTTGTAAACAGTTCATCACGCCTGAATCAACTACAGGCAGCAAGTTGGGAGATGATAGAGTGGTATGCAGAACACCCACTACGGACATCGATCTCTAGCATGTATGCTAATCTAGGGATGCCGGACAGGAGAGAGGTCGAAGAACTAGTGGCGTGGTGTTCCAAGGATACAGGTGAGTTAAATCAAAAGCTCTTTCGCTCGATTACCGGGATGCAGGCTGGCTGCGGCGTGCCGGACCTCAAAGCTCTAGGGGTATTAAAGGATTTCTGCATAGAGGATAGCAAGTTTAATCAGGATCTCTTTCGCTCCATTACTGGGATGCAGAATGGCTATGGCTTGCCGAATCTCAAAGCTCTAGCGGCATTAAAGGATTTCTGCATAGAGGATAACAAGTTTAATCAGGGCCTCTTTAGCTCGATTACCGGGATGCAGAATGGCCGTGGAGTTCCGGATCTCAAAGCTCTAGCGGCGTTAAAGGATTTCTGCATAGAGGATAACAAGTTTAATCAGGCCCTCTTTAGCTCCATTACCGGGATGCAGAGTGGGTGTGGTATGCCGAAACTCTCAGCTCTAGCGGTATTAAAGGATTTCTGCACAGAGAATGAAGATTTTAATCAGGATCTCTTTCGCTCGATTACCGGGATGCAGCGTGGCTGTGGTATACCGAAACTCTCAGCTCTAGCGGCATTAAAGGGTTTCTGCATAGAGAATGATAAGTTTAATCAGGATCTCTTTCGCTCGATTACCGGGATGCAGAATAGCCATGGTGTGCCGAATCTCAAAGCTCTAGCGGCATTAAAGGGTTTTTGCATAGAGAGTGATACGTTTAATCAGGAGCTCTTTCGCTCCATTACTGGGATGCAGAATGGCTGTGGCGTACCGAAGCTTTCAGCTCTAGCGGTATTAAAGGATTTTTGCGTAGAGAATAAAGAGTTTAACCAGGATCTCTTTCGCTCCATTACCGGGATGCAATCTGGCCGTAGAGTTCCGGATCTCAAAGATTTACAGGCATTAAAAGATTTCTGCATAGAGAATGAAGAGTTTAATCAGGGTCTCTTTCGCTCAATTACCGGGATGCAGAATCGCTGCGGCGTGCCGGATCTCGAAGCTCTAGCGGCATTAAAGGATTTTTGCATAGAGAATGAAGAGTTTAACCAGGATCTCTTTCGCTCGATTACCGGGATGCAGGCTGGCAGAGGTATGCCGAAGCTCTCAGATCTAGCCGCATTAAAGGGTTTCTGCACAGAGAATGATACGTTTAATCAGGATCTCTTTCGCTCTATTACCGGTATGCAGAATGTCTGTGGCATGCCGGATCTCGAAGCTCTAGGGGAATTAAAGGATTTTTGCACGGAGAATGAAGAGTTTAACCAGGATCTCTTTCGCTCCATTACCGGGATGCAGGCTGGTCGTGGTATGCCGAATCTCTCAGATCTATACGAATTAAAGGGTTTCTGCATAGAGAATGATACGTTTAATCAGGATCTCTTTCGCTCCATTACCGGGATGCAGCGTAGCTGTGGTATGCCGGATCTCGAAGCTCTAGCGGCATTAAAGGATTTCTGCACAAAGAATGATAAGTTTAATCAGGTTCTCTTTCGCTCGATTACCGGGATGCAGAATAGCCGTGGTATGCCGGATCTCAAAGCTCTAGCGGCAGTTAAAAGATTTCCGCACAAAGGACGCAGACTTTAATCAGGCGCTCTTTAGGTGGAGTATCCAGAGAAAACACCAACCTGGCATCCCCAGTCGCGAGAAGTTAGCGCAAAAGAGTTATAATATAAGCAAGATGGTGCACTGAGCCCCATGCAATAGTAGCCACTGCGCAGTCTCTTTCGTGCGCAGTGGCGCTCAGTGCTGCCTAATTAACGCCAAGATATCTCATAACTTTAATGTGTTATGCCCCGCATGTTGGGTTTGACCAGTAGCGCCTAGTTGTGGAATGATCGGACTTTGCAAGATCTGTTATCGTTAAAGGTGTACACGCATGAGTCCGATTGAACATCCGCTCGATTTTGAACGACCATTGGTAGAGCTTGAGTATCAACTGGAGCGTTTAAAGGATGAGTTAGCCAGCGGTAACCAGTCGCGGCGAGCCGAGTACGCAGCGCTTGAGACTAAGGTCTCAAAGATTAGAAAGGAGATCTACAGCAAGTTGACCCCATATCAGCGGGTACAGCTCTCTAGACACTTTGATCGACCATTTACCCTCGATTATATCAAATTCATATTTTCTGATTTTATCGAACTGCACGGTGACAGACTCTTTAGGGACGACCCAGCTATCGTAGGCGGGACCGCCCGTCTGGGAGAGGTTCCGATCATGATTATCGGACACCAACGGGGACGCACTACAGCAGAGCGGCTGAAACGAAACTTCGGCATGGCTAATCCTGAGGGGTATCGTAAGGCTCTCAGGCTCTTTCGGATGGCGGAGAAGTTCGGTTTACCCCTGTTCACGTTTATCGATACGCAGGGTGCCTTCCCAGGTCTTGAGGCCGAAGAGCGTGGTCAGGCTGAAGCGATCGCCCGTAATTTAGCCGAACTCTCTGAACTTACAGTTCCAATTATAAGCGTCGTAATCGGAGAGGGGGGCAGCGGCGGAGCGCTGGCGCTAGGAGTTTCCGACCGTATCCTGATGCTTGAGAATGCGTGCTATTCCGTTATTACACCGGAGGGTTGTGCATCGATCCTCTGGCACTCGGCTGGTAAGGCAGAGGTCTCTACTGAGCAGGCATCCCTGGCGGCAGAGGCCCTGAACGTTACAGCACAGGACCTTAAACGGCTTAACCTGATAGATGAGATAGTTCCTGAGCCAAGCGGTGGAGCGCATAGCAACCACAAGGAGGCGGCTGAAATACTACGAGCCGCCCTGGTTAGAAACCTCGATCCACTCTCGAAATTGACGGTTAAGGACCTTGTAGCACAACGTTACGAGAAGTTCCGCCGGATTGGCCCCTTTGTTGGGTAGCTAGATCGCATCTTTTCAGCGAGTTGCATAAGATTTCAAGCAGGGGTACTCTCACTCAAACGACAGGTGCGCTACGGCGTGCATTTTAACTGTCAAGTACAGATGTAAAGGTCATAGGTCGCATGGCATCAAAGGACGCAATCGAGTTGAACGGAGTTGTTAAGGAGTGCTTTCCCAACGCATTCCGTGTGCAGTGTGATAATGGGCACGAGGTGCTAGCGCATCTTGCTGGCAAGATGCGTAAGTTCTATATCCGCGTTCTGCCTGGTGATAAAGTAATAGTTGAGATCTCACCATACGATCTCTCAAAGGGGCGTATCGTTAAGCGCCTAGTTGAGGTGCGTGGTCGTGGCCCAGGCTAAGCTTAGATAATCTAGCGATATCTAAATACTAGCGTTGTCCTAGTTCCAACAGTAGATAGAAGGGATAGATACCGGTCTCGTGACCATCACCCCAACGTATCCCTAGCGCGTATTGGCCAATCCCCCAGATCTCTTGCAGCTTTAACTCCTCCTCAAGACTACTATCAATAATAGCAAGAGAGCGCTTCTTGCCCGTCAGCGGTTTAGTATGTGTCGTATCGCCGCGCACCTCTCTGCAGGCCGCACAGGGGCACTCGCGGCGTAAGAGCTCGCTACTTAAGGTAGTAACGGCTCCGTCCAGCCAGGTGATGGTCAGGCCTGAGGTTGCGTTTCGTCTGATCTCGGTTGGAGTTGGAAAAGCTGGGGAGGAGTGCGTCATAATGTTGTATTTTGGTACGATGATGCCACGTTATGGTTCCATATAAGAACCTATTCGACGTGGCGGTAGTTATATAGTATATCTATTATTAAGTTTAGAGCTATGGCGCCCAATACTGGTGCTAGATCAATTATAATGTATATCTAAAGTAGTGGAGTTTTTATGGGTAGGGGAGATAAGAGCACTCGTCGAGGAAAGACCTTCAGCGCATCGTACGGCAATGCGCGTCCTCACAAGAGCAAGCAGGCAGCTTATAAGCCGACTGCAAAGACAGCTACAAAAGTAGCTACAAAAACAACTGGCACTGCAGTAAAGAAGGCTCCAGTAGTAAAGAAAAGCAAGTAAGACAGCGTGCTACTTGGTCTGTGACGGAGCAATCGTCACACGGTTATCAACTAGAAACTTAAAGAGCTTTAGCTCTGTATCCCGTGCTAGGTGACGGTCGTACTGTCGTGCAAAGCGTGCGGCAGTTGGATCGACCCCCGTATGTTTAGCGGCGCGGCCCTCTTGTAGAGCATGCCAGGCATCACGGGAGCTTTTTGCAGACTCAGTTGCGTTGATCTTCCACAGTCCTTGCAGCGCTGTTTCTAATACCTGCGGCGGGGTAGTTTCAAGAACCTGGTAGAGTCCAAAGGTACGCGCACGTTCGTTAACCTCATACGTAGTTGCAAAGATATTCTGATCGCTCGTTAGAGCCTGATTATAGAGCGTAGTGCCCAAGCTCTTTGACTTTTCAAACGATCCACCTAGCGCCGAATATGCATTAAGCAGTTGTGACTTTCTGTCACGGTCGGCAAGTTTAATTTTATAGCCAACAACGGTGGCGGTTGATCCCGAGGCGATTAAAAGAGCAGCCATGAAGGTCATGGCGATCCAGTTATCCCGAAGTGGTCGGCGCTCTCTTGTTTGAATGGTAGTAGGGGGGCGTTTATCTGTCATAGGGGCTCTAGTTAACTTTTGACCTCAGGTGGGCCTGATTATATAGGGCATCGAGCTCTCGCTCTAGTGAGCCAAGCACAAAGATGTCCTGCTCGGTTATCTTTTGCTCCTTCCAGCAGTTGGCAAGGGCACCTTTATACTCAGCCAGTACCCTGAGAAGATTAGGTTTTATGGAGGGATCTAGCACCTCACTCTCTGTAAAGAGCAGAACATCCATGTAGCGCTTCTGTTTCGCCGCTAAGCGTGATAACTCCATGTCGTTAGACCTTTTCATATATTTAGAGAATACTTACTATTTACCATAGTCAATCGGAGGGGTCATGGCAAAATCTAATAGTCGAAAAGATTCAGCGCGTGCTACTGCTATTTCAGCAGATATTTCTACAGTGGTCTTTCCCGGATCCTTCGATCCGTTAACCAACGGGCATGTTGATATAATCGAGCGCTCAAGCGAGATCTTTAGCAAGGTTATAGTGGCCGTTCTCTTTAACCCCTCCAAGGACTCCCTTTTTACAGAGCAGGAGCGGGTAGCGCTGATTAACAAGCAGTTCGTCAAGTATAAGGGCAGGGTCTCGGTTGTAAGCTTCTCGGGATTGCTCGTAGAGTTCGTACAGAGCACCTCAAGTCGGGTGGTTATCCGTGGCCTAAGGGCTATCTCGGACTTCGATTACGAAGCACAGATGGCGCTCGTTAATCGCAAGCTTGCCCCAGGTATAGAGACCTTCTTTCTTACCGCACGGGAGGAGCACTCCTACATCAGCTCTACGGTCGTTAAACAGGTCGCCATGCTGGGTGGGGATGTCTCAAATATGGTTCCAAAGGTGGTCAGCAAGGCACTTGAGGCAAAGCATCGCGAGAGAAAGCGGCTGCAGGGGCTCTCCAGGTAGCCTAGAGTGCCTCTTGATAGGGGCTAATGGACACGGATCTGACCAGGTAAATAGTTGCATTGATTCTAAAAACTCCGCTGACTTGAGTTAGATGCCGGTCCCGTTTATAGTAGTTTGGCCGCTCCGCGTATCTCGCTAGGGGCGCATCTTCCGCAAACGTAATAGGTAATAAGACCATGTCAATGCAACGTACCCTCTCTATCATCAAACCAGATGCAACTGCCCGTAACCTCGTTGGTAAGATCCTTGCCCATTATGAGGAGGCTGGCCTTACTATCGTTACGGCGAAGATGATGACCCTAACCCCGGAGCAGTCCGGAGAGTTCTATATTATTCACAAGGAGCGGCCCTTCTACGGAGAGCTGATCGACTATATGTGCTCCGGTCGGGTGCTCGTATCGATACTTGAGGGTGAGGACGCTGTTAACCTAAATAGAAAGCTGATGGGTGCTACGGATCCTAAGAAGGCCGATGCTGGAACTATCCGTAATCTTTACGCTGAAAGCATCGCTGCAAATGCAGTGCACGGTTCAGATAGCCTTGAGAACGCAGCAACTGAGATTAAGCTTTTCTTTCCCGAGCTTAGTTAGTCTCTCTTTGCGTAACAAAGGAAACGATCGTGTTGGAATCAGCTATTGTGTCGGAACCAACCATTACATCCGAGCCAACTAAATCCGAGCTAAAGGATTTCTTTAACTATAGCTATGCCGAGCTGGTGGAGCTCCTCGATCTGGAGTTCGGGGCCACTAAGTTTCGCGCTACACAGCTCTTTGAGTGGGTATATCGTAAAGGAGTTACCGACATTCAAGAGATGACTAACATTAGTCGTGAGTTGCGTGAGCGTCTCTCGCAGGTGTTCGTTTTCCCTAAGGCGCGGATACATGATCGCCAGATTAGCTCGGATGGAACCCGTAAGTACCTCTTTGAGGTAGAGGGGGGAGATCTGGTCGAGTCGGTTATGATAAAGCAACCGAATCGCATGACCTTGTGTTTATCTTCTCAGGTAGGGTGCGCGATGGCGTGTACCTTTTGTCGCACCGGCACGATGGGGCTCAAACGGAGCCTCTCGACCTCAGAGATCCTGCGGCAGGTGAACGGCGTTGTTGAGGATGCCAAGAACTTCGGAGATTCGTTCCAGAATATCGTATTTATGGGCATGGGGGAGCCGCTGCATAACTTCGATGGAGTAACTCGTGCTGTGCGTAACCTGACCGACCCGCTCGGATACGGCATGTCTCCACGCAAGGTTACGGTATCAACGGTTGGGCTCGTTCCGGCCATTAGAAAGTTGGCAGCCAGTGGAGTCTCGGTCAGTTTGGCGGTATCGCTCAACGCAACGACCGATGAGGTGCGTTCACAGATCATGCCGATTAATCACCGCTTTCCGATTAGTGAGTTGTTGGCCGCAGTAAAGGACTTCCCAGTTGGGCCACGCAAGAAGGTCACGATTGAGTACGTGATGCTCGGCGGTGTGAACGATACCAACGACGATATGAAGCGACTCGCCAAGTTAATGCGCGGATTGCCGGTCAAGGTGAACCTTATTCCTTACAACGAGAACGCCGGACTCGGATATCTTTCGCCAAGCCGTGACTGGGTCTTCGCTTGGCAGCGTTATCTTAACTCACAGGGGCTGCAGACCTTTATTCGCTGGTCAAAGGGGGCTGATATCGGGGCGGCGTGTGGTCAGTTGGCGACAGAATCAAAGCGGCCATCGCGTCTTGTGGTGCTAGATGAGCAACAGGTAGCAGCGTAATCAGGATATAGCGTGGCGAGTAATATTCTCTTAATTCCAAAGGGATTTCTTGGCGATGTCCTACTGCTGACCCCCACAATTGAGGCGCTCAAGTTAAGCGACCCAGAGGTGCGAATCTCAGTTCTCTGTTCAGATAAATTAGCTGAATTTGTCCAGCGCGATCCATACGTCGATGAAACTATCGTGCTAGATCGAACCGTTGAGGGTGCTGGCTGGAGCGGGCTAAAGCGTTTTGCGGCGCGTCTTAAGGAGCGGCGCTTCGATCGGGTCTACTCGTTTCATAATTCTCCCAGAACGGCGCTGATGTTGTTTTTGGCTAGAATTCCAGAGCGCGTCGGCTATAGCGGAGCGTGGCTAAGTTTTCTCTACACCAGACGGGTTACCAAGACACCCAAGCAGCACGAGGTTATCCGTAACCTGGAGCTGGTACGAGCCGATCTTATAGCATCAATTCAAGCGCAGGTTGATAAGGAGGCGCGCATGGGGCCCGCGCACGTATCGAGCTTCGCTACGCTAAGGCTTCCAGCGCAGGATGAAGCGCGGGTATCACAACGGGTACGCGAGATCTATCACGATGTAACGCCTTATGTGGTGCTTGCACCGGGCAGCGCCTGGGAGACCAAGCGTTGGTACGCTGAGGGGTTTAGAGAGGTTGCAGAGGGGTTCATAGCACGCGGCATTCGGGTTGTTTTAAGCGGGGCTGAGAGCGATCGAAAGCGATGCCTTGAGATTGCAGAGGGCCTCTCAGTTATAAACCTATGCGGAGAAAGCTCGCTAGAGGAGCTGACCGCACTTATACGGCGAGCAGGCTGCCTTGTATGCAACGACAGTATGACGCTGCATCTAGCCTCTGCTCAACAGGTCCCAAGTGTTGTAGTATTCTGTGCAACCTCGCCCAAGTTTGGTTTCGGTCCATGGAAAAACCGCGCGACGATCCTTGAAAAACAGGATCTATTCTGCAAGCCGTGTCGTAGGCACGGCTCAAGGCGCTGTCCAACCGGAACGAACGCATGTATGACGGGTGTGCCTGGAGGTGAGGTATTATCAGCAGCACTTGCTTTAATGGGATTAAGTAAGGGTGCTGTATTGAGGGAGAGATTACATGTCGTTGAGTAGTGAGATGGCTATGCAAAATATGATCGGGGCTAGTCAGGAGGAGTTAACGTTCGTTGAGGCGATACGTGGACCATACAGTGTAGCGAGTTTAACCGCGATGCCGGATCCGGTCGCAACTAAGATCGTTCAGTTAGTTCTGAGAGGTCTCGAATATCTGCCCAAAGAGGTGCTCGGTGGGCGCGGGCAGACCGGAGCACATGAGCTCCCGCATTACGGACGTGTTTTTGTAAAGCGCTATGCACACGGCGGACTGCTGCGCTCGATAACGAGGGGACGCTTTATCTGCGTTGGTCCGATTAGATCGCGCGCAGAGTTTGAGATGTTAGAGCGCGTACGCGCGTTAGGGGTTAATGCGCCCAAGCCCTATGTGTATGTGACCTGCGGATCTTTCGTGTACAGCACCTGGCTAATCATGGAGGAGATCCCAAACACTAAATCGCTCGTTGAGCTTAGTGCGCAGGATTCAGACGGCTTGCAAGATGCGATGAAGAAGCTCTCAGTACAGCTCCTGACCCTTATTAAGAACAATATCCTGCACGTAGATCTACATCCGGGTAACGTTCTGGTAAACGAAGCAGGGGTTGTCTTTATTATTGACTTCGATAAGGCCCGAGTTTTTAGCGGCACACAGCATCAATTGCGCGATCTATACCTGACCCGTTGGAGACGGGCGGTTATTAAGCACGGACTCTCGCCACTGCTTACTGAGCTAATGTCGCTGACCATGAGGAGTTACGATGACTAGAGCGACAGCCGCACAGGCTCCCCGTAACGTTCTTATCGTTCTGATGGGATCGTTGGGCGATGTCGTGCGGGGGCTAGCTCTTGTAGATGCTTGCAAAGCCGCCTGGAGTGAATGTTCAATCACCTGGCTTGTGGAGCCGGCCTGCGCCGGTATCGTTAGGCTCCATCCCAGGATAGATCGAGTAGTTGTGTTTGAGAGGAGTAGGGGGCTTGCAGGGGTACTTAATCTCAGACGCGAGCTCAGAAGGGAGCGTTTCGACGTAACCCTTGATCTGCAACGTCATTTAAAGAGCGGAATATTCTCGTGGCTCTCTGGCGCTAAAAGAAGGGTAGGGTTTAATCCAAAGGATACGAAGGAGTGCAACTGGCTCTTTAATACCGAATTTATTGCGGAGAGCGCCGAAAGTATCCCGAAGGTCGAGCACTACCTGAAATTTCTAGGCGTACTCGGTATCCCTGTTCCGGAGCAGCTCTCAAGCGGACTGGAACATATCACCCTGGCGAATATCAGTGCAGATTGGAAAGGGGAGCTCTCAGAACCCTACCTTGGCCTCGTGTTGGGCTCCTCATGGGATTCTAAGGATTGGCCAGAGGAGGGTTATGCAGGGCTGCTAGGCGCTCTTGAGGCAGAGGGCCTGCGCACCGTTGTTCTACTGGGGGACCGCTCTAAGGTGGAGATGGCAGCGCGGCTTGAGGCTAGTGCGACTGCACTCAAGATCGTTAATCTTGCAGGAAAAACTACCCTTAAGGAGTTAGTTGGTGTGCTGCAGGGTGCGCGGGTATGTGTTGGCCCCGATTCCGGTCCGGCGCATATCTGCGGAGCCGTCGGTACACGCCATATAACCCTTTTCGGGCCGACCCCGATGATTAGGAACGCTCCACGGGGAAGCGAGGAGCTCTCGCTTTCATCATTAGTAGGGTGCTCCCCATGCAAGCGCCGCATCTGTCCGGGGCTCAATAAGGTCTGTATGAGGCTGATTAGCCCAGAGAGCGTTCTGCAGCGGATCGGGGATGTTATAAGCGAAAAGCGGCCCTAACGCTGTAACTGGTCACCGTCATTAAGCTCGGTAGCATCTACGAGCCTCCCTTGCTATAACCTCCTATATGCTCGGAAATAAGAAAGATCTACTAGCGACCCTCGATCGTATCGTCTCTACCCCCATACTGGTGGTGGGTGACCTGATTCTGGATAGATATATCTGGGGTAAGGTAGAGCGCATCTCGCCCGAGGCCCCGGTGCCGGTGGTTGAGGTACAGAGAACCGAGGACCGACTCGGCGGTGCGGGCAACGTGGTTAGAAACCTTGCTACCATCGGGGCAAAGCCTACCGTCTGCGGAATCGTTGGAAGTGATGAGGATGCGCAAGCCATGCTGCGGCTCTTCGCCGAGATCGGAGCGGACGTTAGAGGAGTTATAGTTGATGACTCACGACCGACCGTACTTAAGACCCGCGTTATAGCTCACACACAACAGATCGTGCGTATCGATCGAGAGAGGTGTAACGGCGAGTCCCCGCAGGTAAATGAGCGAATTTCAGCAGCTATTGAGAGCTCAATAGATGGAGCAAAGGCCGTAATCCTCTCCGATTACGGCAAGGGTACCGTTTCTTCTCATGTGCTCGCAACGCTTCACCGTGCTTATGAGCAGCACAGACTTGGGCTATCAGTCAGGCCGCTCTTCGTTGATCCGCATCCCCGTAACTACGATAACTATCGTCGCATGAGTGTTGCAAAGCCCAATCGCAAGGAGGCTGAGATCGCCTCCGGTCGTAGTATCTCAAGCGTTGAGGATGCCTTTAAGGCCGCAGATATTTTGATGGAGCGCTGGAACTCTGAGATGATGGTAATTACGCTCGGCGAGGACGGTATGATAGTCCAGCAGGCCGGAGGTCAAGCCGGGGTTCATCTTGAGACTATGGCGCAAGAGGTCTTCGACGTGAGCGGGGCAGGGGATACCGTCACGGCCGTATTCTGTGCAGCGCTAGCTACCGGAGCATCGCCGGTTATTGCGGGTGTGCTAGCAAATATCGCAGCCGGTATCGTTGTCTCTGAGGTCGGCACAGTGGCGATTGATATCGATCGGTTGCGCAACGAAGTTTCACGATTTGGAGCCATCTAATGAATGCCGCCGCCGTAAAGGTATCCGTAAAGAGCATGACCGGCTTCGCGCGCGTTTCGTTTGGAGCTGAAACGCTCGAGATTGATATCGAGGTTAAGTCCGTAAACCAGCGCTATCTGGAGATTATCTTTAAGGCTCCCAGACGCTACTCGGCGATCGAGCGGGACGTTAAAGCTATCTTTCAACAACAGCATAGACGTGGACGCATTGAGATCTCCGTTACTCGACGCAGTAAGGACGTTGGGAACGGATCTGGGATTGAGTTTTCTCTCGCCTTTGATAGCGCTGTAAAGCGCTATTCAGCAGCTTGTAAGCGCTACGGAGCGCACGGCGATAACTTGGCTGACTTTATCGGTGAACTGGTTCTGCGAGACGGTATGGCGGGTGAGGATAGCGATCTTCTATCCCAAGATGAAACCTTCAACCTGTTACGAATTATCTCTGAGGCGAGTGAGGCGCTTGTTGTAATGCGCGAGACCGAGGGGCTCGGCTTGGTATCTGATATCGTGCAGCGACTCTCTACGATAGAGTCATTACGGAGCGAGATCGGAGTTATTATGGAGGGTGCTCCGACTAGGATTAAAGAGAGGATGGAGGAGCGGCTTAAAGTAGTAGCTTCTGATCTTAGACTCGATCCGGAGCGGCTAGCGCTTGAGGTGGCGTTATTAGCTGAGAGGGTGGATGTAAGTGAGGAGCTTGCGCGCCTTGATATTCACCTTGCGCAGTTTAGGGCGACCCTTAAGGGGCATCTCGATGGAATCGGACGAAAGCTAGACTTTATGACCCAAGAGATCGGGCGGGAGCTAAATACGGTCGCCTCAAAGGCGCAGGATGCGCGGGTCCAGGGCTTCGTTGTTGATGCCAAGGTTGCGCTAGAGCGAATTAGAGAGCAGGTTCAAAACGTAGAGTAAGACTATGCAGCGACAGTTAATTAGAAAGGGGATACTTTTTGTTTTAATGGGACCAACCGGTTCCGGTAAGTCAACCTTTTGTGGAAGGCTGATTAAAGAGAATCCTGAGACGATGCAGTATTCAATCTCCGCAACAACTCGTGCTCCACGAGCTAGCGAGGTGCAGGGCAAGAGTTATCACTTTATGTCTCGTGAGGAGTTTATCGAGCGCCGCACAAAGGGCGAGTTCTTTGAGTGGGAGGAGAATCACGGCAACCTTTACGGCACTCTACGCGCTAGCCTTGAAGATGGTATTAATGCCGGCAAAGATCTCCTCTTTCAGATCGATATTCGGGGCGCGTTGAATTTCAAGCAAAACTTTGCGCAAAATACCGTCACAATTTTTATTATTCCACCCACCTTTGCGGACCTTCAGAAACGTTTGCAGGGACGCGGTACCGTTGATCCGCTCGAACTTCAGAGGCGCTTTGCAACGGCCAAGGGTGAATACGGGGCCTTGCTTAGCTTGGGGGGTGACACAGGTAAGATCGATTATCTGGTAGTTAATAACGAGCTAGACCAGACATACGAGGCGATATATTCGATAGTGCTTGCGGAGCGTTCCCGCTATCATCGTATGGAACGTTCCTCGGTGGAGCAGTTTTGTGATATTTCAGCTTAGGGGCATAAGATTATGATTAAGACAGTGCTGATGGTTCTTCTCGTGGCATGTATCGCCTGTAGCTCGCGCGCACCACAAGCGCCCAAGTTTATCGACGATATCAGGCCGATAGCGCCGATGCGTAAAGAGGTCTCGTATTCTATTCAGCGCAGGGACTTTGATAGCGCACTGGTGCGGTCAGCCGAGTTTCCCGTGCGCCTTGTGCCCGTCTATGCCACGGTCTCTTCGCGCGAGAGCTACGAGTATCGGATCTTTGATCTTAAGCCAGGCAGCCCCTATGCGCTCCTTGGGCTAGAGAATTCAGACATTATCGTAGCGGCTAATGGCTACTTAATTAAACGGCCCGATCAGTTTAGTACCTTCATACAGCTCTTGGCCCGTGAGAATGAGGCCTCAATCGAGATCCGCCGCATGGGTGAGGCGCGCTTATTTAAGTACGCCTTCCTGCCGGCCGCTAAGTTGAATTAGAGCGCTCTGCGGAGATTTTAACTTCATCAGATAAGCAAGCGTTCTCTGTTCAAGTAGCGTGTCTATTGCGCTGCGTAGCTCCTGCCATACCGTATGTAGGCTGCAGTTATCCTGGGTAGAGCAACAACTGGGGCTCTCTGTAGTGGGGTGAATGGGGGCGTAGTCGCAGATAATTTGAAAGGTATCGCCCTCTGCTGCATAGAGGATATCTTTTAAGGTTATCTCCTCAGGGGGACGCACTAGGCTGTAGCCGCCGTGCGGACCGCGCATGCTGTCGATAATTTCGCCCTTGCGTAGCCGTTGTAAGATCTGTTGAGTGTACTGTAGATCTAAACCCTGGCTCTTTGCGATCTCAGCCGCTCCAATAGAGCCTTCCTTATAGTGTTGTGCGAGGTATAGCGAACATAGAATTCCGCACTCTCCCCACTTAGTAATGCGCATTAAATGTCCTTTACCGATTATTGGCCGCAAGCGAAGTTGCTCGCTTAGTAAAGCATACGCCGCAGGTTGGTAACGATCCAGCGCTTATAATAGGAATTCAAGGGTCAGGATGTAGCTCCACGGAGCGACGGCAAACGCGATATAGATAGCGATAACCCCCCGCAATGCGGTTTTAATCCAATAAACGTTGTGAGCCTGCCAGCACAGCATGGTGACCATACCGAGTGAGAATCCCTTAACGAGGATAAGGGCTGGAAGATAACCGATCGTTTGCATAAGGGTGCGCAGTAGTACATTACCCTCCATGCCGGTACCGAATGAGGCCATGCCGATAGCTGTTAGAATTCCGTCTAAGATCTGCAGAGTTGCAAGAATAGCACCGAGTAGAAAGATCTCGCGCTGAGTTGATGAGGCGAGGCCCCCATTAATAACCGCTAGCTGCGGTCTGGCAGGGCGTTGTGCGCCATTATCTGCGCTATATTCGTACCGGTATTTAACAGCTACTTGATTCATACAACCCCTAGGTAAGAGCCACATTGTGGCTACATATACCTATCAGGCTGGAATTGAAAGATGCTTCAGGTTCTCTTGTAAGGAGCTGATATTAGGTTAGTTTTTTGCGAGCTGATTAGTGCGAGCTCTCTAGCTCTGCTATCTGCTCAAGATCCGAAACAAGGGCTGTGATCCTATCACGAATATCCTCTGCTAGAACCGAGATAAGGGTACCGGTTTGTGAAACGGAGTTATCGGTATGCACGCTTTCACGAGCTATCCACTCGGCACATGTACCTAGATGATCAAGTCTGCTTGCAATTTCAAGTACCTGGGCCATGGTCTTCATATATCTTCCCCAAAAAGATGGCTACGTAATCAATCCTTAAGATGACCGAGCTCTCCGTAGGGCTTCGAGATATATGGGTAGTGTGCGGCTAGCGCGCTCCCTGGGGCCCATCCATTACTGACTCGAGCAAAAAGAGCCCATTTGCATATGAGACGCTGCCCGTTATCAAGCCAAGCTTCTTTAGACGGGTAGAATCGAGCGCGTCATCGAGCTCTGCGGAGCCCCCTGTAAACATGGCGAGGCTACTCTTGGCTGAATCGAGGAGGCTTCCTAGCTGCGGCAGGTTAGCGTACAGCGAAATTAACTTTTGTGGCGCTAGGTTTGCCTTAAGTGGGGCTGAAAGGCTAGCAGCGATGCCAGGCCGCGCCCCACTTGAGGCGGCGATAAGCTCCTTGATAGCGCGCTCTGAGGAGCTGATAAGGAGCGAGTTGGAACCTTTAGGAGAGCCTAGATAGACGCCAGCTCCGAACATCGTATTGATAAATTTAGTTGGAACACCCTCGATATCCTTTGCAGACCACTTGACTGCTGGTTGGCCGGTCGCTCCCGCCATCCCCTGACCCATAAGCCCCTCAGCCATAGAGCCGAGAGCATCACGATTAGTTGCCTCAATTACTAAAAATAGATCTGGAATCGGTGAGCTACCATCGCCGTTCTTAAGTCCAAAGGTAATGCCCTGCAGAGGCTTGGCCTGCTGGAATGCAGCTGTAGCCTCGGCCGCCTTGTCTGGAGAGAACGATTTGACCACATCTTCAAGCTTCGAGATGAACTTGGTATCAAAGGCAAAAGCTATTGCGGTGTCTGATGGCAGGCGTGCCATGCTTAGAGGGAGCGAGCTGCCCTCAAGTGCTTGCAGAACCTTAGTCTGCGTATCGGTGCGTCCTGAGACGCTAGCGCTTATCGCTGTAATTAACTGAGTTCCAAAACCCTGCTGCATAGCGATGGCATCGATAGGGATGTCTTTCGGCTCGAACTCCCGCACTCCGCTAGGGCCGGCTGCTGGTAGCCCCATAGTCTCAGCAAGGGCAGATATTTTCTTGAGGTCCATAAAGGTAAACGACATACAGGGAACAGCGGAGTTAACGGCAGTTGCTGCCTTCTGAAACTCCGGAGAGCGTTGCATGTTTTGTAGCGTATCGGTTTCAGCCGAAGAGAAGAGCGACTCCGCGCCGCTCTTTGACGATGAGATCGCCATCAGTGAGTCTGTTGCTGCAACATAGATAGCAGCCCTCGCGGTCATCGCCTCAGGAACTCCAGGAATCTTTGCAACGAGGCCATCAACTCCCCCGATCTTTTGAGCTGATACGAGGAGATCCATCTCGCCAAGCGCTTGCTCAAGGAGCTGTAGTTTGCTTTTAAGGGAAACACCAGGAGCTGCCGTCAGGTAGAGGCCGGCCTCTAGCGGCACTTCATCCTGCGGTGCAAGGGCAAAAAAGCCCACTGACCTGCTCATTACGGTATCAACGGTGCTCTCTCCAGTGGCAGAGAGCAGACCAAGCTTCTGAACTGTTTCGTAGAGGGCCTGCACGGTCTTGACCGACCCCTCGCTAGCACCGGAGCTCTTTATTTGATCGATTACCTGCTGGAGCGAGCCAGTTCCAGTGGCTTTCATCCAAGGGGTTTTTTTTACACCTTGGTAGGCAGCTCCAGAGGCATCGAAGATAGAGAAGATGGCGGTAGAGGGGGGCAGTTTCTTGAGGAGCGGGTCTTGGAGAAGGGTCAGCCCTTGAGACTTAGCGGCGCTAGGTTGCTGGTCTGATCCCTTGGAACAGCCTGTAAGAGCCGTAGTGAACACGGTTACTGCGATTAGGGTGGCGAGGATTCGTCTCATAGCGTTCCTTATCTGATTTAGGGGCACGACCTGTTTTAGCTTTAATATAAAGCCATTAGCAAGTACGTACTACATTCCGTACTACATAGCGAAATAGGATTTTGGGGTAGATCCATGTGGAGCCTATTGGAGCACGGATTGCATGCTTGCAACAGCGATTCTGCTATGACACAGTTTCTAGTATGAAGAAGGCTAGGCTATGGCGTTAACCCGTTTGGATTGCCACCTCTACCGTGGAGCTAATGCTGCGCATGACGGCTCATCTTTCGTGGCCTTTAATCCATCCTTACAACCTGCTCAGATGGTTTTTGCAGGCTCAGCAGCGGTGCGTGAGAGCGTTGGAAGTCAGGTCGCATACCGTCTAGCGCTCGACTACTTTATGCTCGGGGTTGAGGCGCACTACGCTCAACCAGCCGGGGAGGCGCGCGTACCTGGGGACGAGGGGACAGTTGTTAAGGCGCTTGAAGATGCCTTTCGGAGTGCGAATACCTCGGTCTACGGCTTTGGCCATAAGCTGGCCGCCGGTGGCCGCATGGCGGCCTCTCTGCTTGGAGTTGTGATTGAGGAGGGCCGGCTTGCCACGGGGCGGGTAGGGTACGGGAGCGTTTATCTTTTTCGCAACAACGAGCTCTTTCCCTTCTTCGATACCCCTGAGAGCGAGGTGTCCAAGGTCGGCGATGCCAGGGAGTGTCCAGATGAATTCGAGAGTCGACGAAGCTCCTTTATCGGCTCTAATTCGATGGTCGACGTTGAGCTTGCCTCGGTGATGCTTCAGGCCGATGACGTTCTATGCGTATTCTCGCGCCCCCTTACGACCCTTAATGAGACCGTGCTCTTTGAGTGCTTGGAATCCCTAAGCTTCGATACTCCAGCCGCAAAACAACCCGCAGAGGTCGCCGAACGGCTCTGTAACGAGGTCTTTACGGAGCCTGAGAGCTTAGCCTTTGCGATGGTGGCGCTTGTTGGCCCAGAGGCGATCTATTGCAATGAAGTGCTAGGATAGCGGTTAAGTTATAGTACCAAGGTGAATAGCTACCACGATTAGAACTCGGGAGTGAGTCTCGCACTGGGCAAATTTTCCCCTCCAGTCCCTCTGAACATAGGTCAATAATAATGCTAAAGGCAATATATAGCGAAATGACCTCAGGAGCACATGTTATGGGACACGATCTAAGCCACGCCTCACCTATAGTCCTGGTAATTGACGACGTCGCCTCTACGCGGGCTGTTTTGTGCGATATGCTTAAAGAGCTAGGATTTCCTCTCTCTGTCGAAGCTAGCAACGGTCACGAAGCCCTCTCCAAGCTGCGCGAGACCCCGGTACAGCTCATTCTTTGTGATCAAGTTATGGAGGAGATGCCGGGGATAGAGTTCCTCCGCACCCTTCGGCAAGACTCCAACCTCGCTCACATTCCTGTTATCTTCGTCAGCGCCGTAGGGACCGTTTCAACCGTTGAAGAGGCGATTAATCTTGGTGCTGCGGACTATATTGTAAAGCCGGTGAGCTTTCGAAAGCTGCGCCGTAAAATAGAGGAGCTCTTCAAGGGGGAGGGTGCTAAGGAGCACAAGGTCTGGGAGATTAACCTGTAATTTAGCTAGCCTTTATACGTATTACAGAGTGCTAAGGCCAGCCTGAGAGCTTAGCCTTTGCGATGGTGGCGCGTCTTGGCCCAGAGGCGATCTATTGCAATGAAGTGCTTGGGGTAGCGAGCCTACTCTATTCCCAACGTATGTTGGATCATTTCGTCGATTGAGGTGTTGACCCTCTCCTTAACCCGACGGAGTGAATCTAGTGAGCCCTCATTGAGGTCCCTGTCAAAGGCTGCTTGTTCAGCTAGCCGATGCTTGGCGACCTTAGCGCGCTCTATCAGAGATTCTCCGTATGCAAGAAGCTCCTTTGCAGCAGCCTCCTGTCCGGCTAGTTGATCGAGAAAATCGAGAGAAGTTTCATTTTTTGACATAATATCTCCTATAACAACCTAATTATTAAACAATTCTGAAAATCTATTTGGAGTAATGATATCCTTAACGGCAGAGCCCATCTTTGAGATAAAATCGGCCCTTTCATCCTCAGTCAGCCCATCTGGAGAGGTCAGCTGATCTTTGAGACCCTCAGCGATCTTAGCAGAAAGCACCTGAAGCTTTTGTAGTTTGCCCATCGTCACCTCGGGCGAGTCGCTTTTGTTTAAGATATCTACGGTCGCCTGCTCCACGATAGCTTTCAGGTCACCTACGGTCGTCTTAAAGAGAGCGAGTGTCTCCTCTGTAGTCTTATTAACAAGTGTGTCAAACGGAAGGATCGCCTTACCGATCGCTTGAACGGTATCTCGGTACTCCTTTGAATTCTTAGCGAACGTTTTAGTTGCTTCGTCAGAGGCCGGTAGGTTTTCGGAAGTAGTATCTCTGAAGGTCGTTTTTATCGCGCTCTCTGCCGCGTCTGCTTTTTTAGTAAACCATTCATTGACAGCATCGAAGGTCGCTTGAGCTACCGTCACCACAGTTAGACCCTCCTGCGGAACCTGAGAATCCTTCAGACGATCACGTATTTTCTTATTTTCCTGAACGGTCTCAACTGCCGCATTAACGCTAGCAACGATAGAATTCATAGCTTCTTGAGTCTTTTCTAACTCAGTTGTAGCAACGGTGGCAGCTGCTGTAATTGTGGTAGCGTCAGGCCCAGCGTTTGCAGACTCGGTAAGCTTGCCGAAGATCTTTGTCTGATTCTGGCTGTAGATGTTGTTCAGTATTGTTACTAGACTTGGTGCTAGGGTATTTATCTCAGTGGAGGCAAGGGCGGTCTCTTTTTGTTTTAAATCGGCCGTTATCTCTGCATCCTTTTTAAGAAGCGCTGATACTGCGGTGCTTACCCCGTTCAATTCTGTGCCGATCTGGTTGAACTTTTCCTCTCCCTTTGTCAAATCACCCTTCAGTGAGGTGTAGAGGGCGGAGACCTTAGCGCGTTGTTCGGTTGAGAGCTCTCGACGCTTATCTCCAGAAAGGGTTGAGAGTTCGTAGCCAGTAATATCTTTAAGACCTTTATTGAACTTATCGATGGTTGCAAGAGCCTCTTCTGCGCCCTTTTTAATGAGTGTACCTACGGTTCCGCCGACCGTGGCTATCATATTACCTACAGGCGTCCGATCATCGCTCGGTACCAACGCCGTCCATGCCGCAATCTGCGCATTCAGCTTGGGACTAAACTGAGCAACCTTTTCGAGGTTGTCGAGGTGTCGGCTTGAGTGGAATGTGCTGGTCCAATGGTTTGCGACCTTGGTGCACAGCTCCCTAAGAAACGATCTTTCACGCGCAAGGTCGGTGTTTATGGGGGTGAACCCCGGAACCGTTGGAATCTTGAGGGGGGTTGAGGATGTTGATGTGTTATTGGTCTGTCCCAAAGTAGCTGACATATAATTACTTCCTATAATTTACTTCGGTTACTTCCTTACGCCACCATCTATGGGGCTCCTGTATGATTATAACAGCGTTGCGCTGCTAATCAACCAAACTAGAAAGTGATATGGGGCTGCTTCCCGTTTTGGTGATATATAAAATGAGGGCGTAGGTAAAATATATGTATAAATCGAGTTAGATTAGCTGGTTGTTGAGGTGGCTGCTAAGGCAGGGGGCCCTAAAATCCGATAGACCCGCAGTCCACTTGCTAGTACAACTGCTTGCATGATTAATGGAAGAAACCTACTAGGCCAAGAGAGTAGCCCCTACCTATTACAGCACAAGAATAACCCGGTCTGGTGGCACCCATGGGGTGAGGAGGCCTTTGCGCGCGCAGAAAGCGAGGATAAACCGATCTTTCTTTCGATCGGATATTCGACCTGTTATTGGTGCCACGTTATGGAGTCCGACTCCTTTGAGCAGCAGAGTGTAGCGGATGTTTTGAACGAACACTTTGTGTGTATCAAGGTCGACCGTGAGGAGCTGCCCGACGTCGATCAAATTTATATGGACGTTGTGGTCGGAATTCATGGTCACGGCGGGTGGCCAATGTCGGTATTTCTGACCTCCGATCGCAAACCCTTCTGGGGCGGGACATTCTTTTACCGAGATACCTTTATTGGAATTCTACGCGGTGTGGCAGAGAAGTGGCAAAAAAATAACGATAACGATAACGGTAGGGCCAGTGTCCTGGCAGCAAGCTCTGAGTTAATGCGCTACCTTGAGTCAAAGCATGCGTGTCGCCAATACACACTAGGCACTAATGCAGTAACGAAGGATGTGCTTAAGTTCGGCGTTGAACAGCTCCTCATGCGTTTCGACACCCAACACGGGGGCTTTGGCGGCGCGCCGAAGTTTCCAGCGGCGCAACAGCTACTCTTTCTTATGCGGGCGCAGGCGATACAGGGCGATGCCGCAACGCTCTCTGCCAGTAACATAACCCTCTCGTGCATGGCCAGAGGGGGCATCTTTGATCACGTTGGTGGCGGATTCCATCGCTACTCAGTTGATGCGGAGTGGTTAATTCCGCACTTTGAGAAGATGCTCTATGACAATGCGCTCTTGGTGCCGGTCTATCTTGAGGCTTATCAGTTAACAGGAACGGAGCTCTACAAAGCAGTAGCAGAGCGTACCCTCGACTATATATTACGCGATATGAGGGATTCGGCAGGGGGGTTTTACTCGGCTGAGGATGCTGGCGAGGTTGATAAGGAGGGGGAGTTTTATGCCTGGAAGCCTGAGCAGATACAGGCCTTACTCGGTGAGGGGCTTGGAGCTCGGTGCTGCAATCTGTTCGGTATCACTGAGCAGGGGAACTTTGAGCACGCAAGCTCCGTACTTACTATCTCAGATCCTGCTAGATGGAGCGAAAGTAGGGACCCTGCAATCTTAAAAGCGTTAGAGATGCTCTACGCCGCAAGGCTTGAGCGAAAGAGGCCGCACCGCGATACCAAGGTGCTTACAGGTTGGAACGGATTAGCTATTACGGCCCTTGCACGGGGCTATCAGCTCTTGGGTGATAGGCGCTATCTGGATGGAGCGCTCGAAGCGGCTACATTTATCTGCGAACACCTGTGGAGCAAAGAGACGTTGTTGCGGCGCTACTGTGTTGACAGCTACGGTGCGGGCAACGCTGCAATAGCTGCAGTACTCGAGGACTACGCCTATCTGATTGAGGGGTTCCTTGCGCTCTTTCAGGCTAGCTCAGATGAGCTCTGGCTTGAGCGTGCAATGCGGCTTCAGGATGAGCAGGATAAACGTCTATGGAGTGCGCAGCACGGAGCCTATATTAGCTCCGCCGCTGAGGGGTTAATCATTAAGGTTTGCGAGTGGAGCGATGGCGCAACCCCCGCTCCGAACGGGATCTCACTCTCTAACCTGACTATCCTGGCAGAGCTTACCGGGGAGTCCCGCTTTGCGGCGCGTGGGGAGCGCTTGGAGCGCGGGGTTCCGCAGGAGGTGACAACCTATCCAGCTCAATTTTGTTCAACGCTTAGAGCCTGCATGTTAAGGGCCGCCGGTGCTTCGGTTTGTGTTGTGATAAGTAACGAGGGGGGCGAGGAGCCTCCGCAGGAGGTGCGCGCACTATGGGCGCACTATCTGCCATTTACCGCCCTCATTTGGGGCCAGGCTAGCCCTGTGGACCACCAGGCAGGCCCTGCGGCCCAGGTAAGACAGAGCAGCGCTAAGTTATTCGCAGGTAGGGGGGCTATTAACGGCAAACCAACCTTCTACCTCTGTAAAAATGAGAGCTGCCTTGAACCTATGGTTGCTGTTAGTGCAGTAGTGGACGTATGCTCTTTAGCGAAGATTTCTAACGGTGTGGTGTTATGAGACAATATCTAGAGCTAGTAAAAGACGTGCTTGATAACGGCAAGCCTGAAGCTGGGGTTGAGAAAAACGGCGTAGTGGTTCGCCCCGATCGTACCGGGGTCGGTACTTATTCGGTCTTTGGGCGTCAGGTACGTTTTAATGTGGGCGCGGGCTTTCCTTTAGTCACGACCAAGAAGGTTCATCTAAAATCAATTATCCATGAGTTGCTCTGGTTCCTTAAGGGGGACACCAATATCGGCTACCTTAAGGATAATAAGGTCTCGATCTGGGATGAGTGGGCCGATGCAAACGGGGATCTCGGGCCGGTCTACGGAAAGCAGTGGCGCTCGTGGGAGGGGCCAAAGGGGCAGGTTGATCAGATTACGCGAGCGGTTGAAGCTATAAAGAACACCCCATTGAGTCGTCGTATCGTTGTGATCGCATTTAATCCAGCAGATCTGCCCGAGGTTGCGCCGCCTGCCTGCCACACTCTGTTTCAATTCTATGTAGCGGGGGATAAGCTTAGCTTGCAGCTCTATCAGCGCTCGGCAGATCTAATGCTCGGTGTGCCGTTTAATATCGCAAGCTACGCCCTTTTGCTGATGATGGTAGCGCAGGTTACCGGGCTTAAGGCGCATGAGTTCGTGCATACCTTTGGTGATCTGCATATCTATTCAAATCATGTAGAGGGGGCGCGTTTACAGCTTTTAAGGGAGCCGCGAGCGTTACCGAATATGAAGCTTAATCCCGAGGTGAAGGATCTGTTCTCATTTAAATACGAGGACTTTACCCTTGAGGGTTATGAGGCGCACGAACGGATTAAGTTTGATATTGCGGTGTAGGTTCTTATGAACAGAGTGATGGATGCTGCGATTGATGCTCCGATAGTTGCAGCCATAGTTGCTATGGACGATGGTCGGCTGATCGGGAATAATGGTGCGCTTCCGTGGCACCTGCCTGAGGACGTTAAGCATTTTAAGGCGCTCACAAGTGGACATATCGTTGTAATGGGAAGAAAGACCTGGGAGTCAATTCCTTCAAAATTCCGCCCCCTACCTGGGCGTACCAATATCGTTATTTCACGGAATCCAGCGGCTTTGTCAGTGCCTGTTGGTGTCCTGCTAGCGTCCTCTCCCGAAGGGGCGATTGAGATGGCGAGCGAGATTGCTCAACCTGGCCAAAAGATCTGGATCATTGGAGGGGCCGAGATCTACCGCTCAACCTTGCCGCTCTGTACGGAGCTGCATCTTACAGTTGTTTCTGGCAAGCACGAGGGGGATGCTTGGTTGGCAGAGTTCGAGCACGAGTTTTCTCTAGCTGCAGAGAGTAGGGGCGAGAGATGCGTGTTTAGCACCTATCAACGCAGGTAGTGGGGCGGCTTCTTCTCTATTGCCCCAGCAACTTTCTAATCATGGTGATTCGTTCCCGGAGCTGCTTCTCTGTACAGGCGGTTTGAGTTTTTACCTTTTGTTGGGCGTTCAGTTGGGAGTGCACCTGAGCATGCGAGCGACCACTTCGTTTGTGGTAGATATTAATTAGCTTGCGCATCTCATTCACAAGGACGGTTTTCTCCTCGGTGCGGGTGCGGCGCTCATCTAGTCGCGCGTTAACCTTTTGATTAACGACCTGCTGAATCTCATCCTGATATCCGGCTGTGCTAAAGAGGGTCAGTTGGTTACCGTGTACGATAACTGAGTTTAAGCCACTATTCTGCGAGGCTAAAGCCTCCCACTCCGGTTGATCTGGTTTCTCTGTATCTGATACCTCTTTGCGCTCAAACTCGTCATCGTTCTCTCCCTTGGTTCGAATACAGTGGCGGATCTCCTGCTCGATCTCTTCAGCAAGTCTGATTAGGGAGGGATCGGCGGGCAGATAGCAGTATGCAACCTGCAAAGTTTTAAGGCTCGGAATACGGCGCACGATGCGCCCAAGGAACTGCCGAAAATACATCTTAGTGCGCACAGTAGTGGCGTACACTCCAACACGCAGCCGTGGAATATCAACCCCCTCACTCACCATGTTACAGGCGACCAGCCACGGCTCAGAAGAGTCCCTAAAGTTTCTGAGCTTGCGAGCTGATTCCGCTTCATCTGAAAGAACAACAACGGGGGTGGTGTTCGTAATGGTGGAGAGAAGTTTGGCAAACTTACGCGCGCTTGTTTGGTCCGCTGCAACTAGTAGCGCTCCGGCGTCAGGATGCTCACGGCGGGTTGTCATGAGCATCTGATGGGCCTCCTTTAGTAGCGGCTCAATCCAGCCACTCTGTGCCGTCAGGGCTGCCCGTAGCCGCCTTGACTGACCGATCTTATCAAGCTCGTCGCTAAAGAGGGCGCTCGCATCCCCGGCCTCCTCACGCCATGCCACCTGGCCGCCGTAAGTAAAGAAGGCGGTCGGGCGACAGACCCCCTCCTCAACGGCGCGGCTGTATGGGTAGGAATAATCTGGCAGGCTAAAGCCCAGCTCGTCGTAGGGGATAAATGGGATAGGGCAGTTGTCGCTACGAAATGGGGTGCCACTTAGGCAGATAATAAAACTTGCCTCGTGAAAGGCTATCCTTAAGCCAGCACCCCACGCCAGTCCATCCCCAGCATGATGCACCTCATCTAGGATGATGCAGCCGTTTGCGGTGAGGCGTTTAAAGAGCGTGGGCTTCTGTGCGACCTGTTGGTAGGTAACTATAAAACCTGCGTAGTCACCGGCAAGGATTCCTGTGCTATTTGAGAATGAGCTATCGAGGTGCAGATCCAGGGCAGCCGCAGCACGCGCCCACTGTAATTTAAGATGCGCTGTTGGCACAACGATACCGAGACACCGCGCGCCCCGTTTTTTAAGTTGATGCAACGCAAACACTAGGGCCGCGGTTGTTTTCCCAGAGCCTGGGGTGGCCTCTATCAGCAGCGTTCGTTCGCCGCGTAGTACGCAATCCCGGTAGCACCCAAAGGCCTCCTGTTGCCAGGGCCTGAGCTTAATATCGGCGTTAGGTAGGATGGGGGATGGAGTGACGGTTTTAATAGCTCTCATGAAACAACAGCACACAGATCAACGAGTCCCCCTTGGTAATCAACCTAGAGAGCTCTGTCGAGGGGATAAAGTGCTTCAAAAATAAATTAACTCTCTTGCGTGTGTGGTTAGAGACTGTATGGGATGAAATCAGTTTGTATCCCAATATTTATTTTGTAAGGGGGCTTGCTTTAAGATTGAATTGCATGTTGAAAACAAGGAAGCTAGTGTTCTAGTCATAAATTTATGAACGGTATGCAAACCAGCCAAGATTTAGCGCACACAGTTGGTGGTAGTTTCTCGACAGATCGAGAGAGGACCGTTATTTCGGCCGTGCTCGAAAGTCCGCCGCAATTAGCTGCCCAGATAGCTCAGCCATTCCTTGAGCATAATCCCGGCCGGATCGCTATCGTACTTGCAACCCTTTTTAGTCACCACGATCTTGAAACAGCGCACGCGGTTCTCTCTATAAGTGGGTTCGCCTGGAGCGTAGATCTGCAGAGCAATGTCAGGCAACTTGTGATAATGGAACTTCAGCAGGTAGGGACGTTACCGTGTATTGAGCAGCGTCAGCCAAGTGAGGTGAGCTTGAGGTTGCTTGATAGATACATTGATAACGGTGCTGCAGCCTTTGCGCAGGAGTCGGTGGTGCTTTCGAGCAAAAACTCTGAGAAGTTCATGCTGATAGAGATCGCAGGAGAACTTTTCTTTCGAGCAGGTGGTCCCCGTCACTCCGATATTATCACGACCGCGAAGAGGGAGTGCGTTGAGGCAGGGTGTCTAAAGAGGTCAAGTACCGTTAAGGCGCGTGGTGGTGGTTTTGTTGAACTGTACCAAGAAGGTATCCGATTAGATGGTGCAAGTGGTGATTATGGCTATCCTGATTATCCACGGGTGAAGGAGCTAATCTTAAGCCGCATTCCGAACCTACTTGTAAGAATTCCCCAGGATGATTAGATTTAAGGTAAGACCAGCAGGGCTTTCAGGCTCTGATAGTCGGTCTTGCCGCTGCCGAGTACCGGAATGCTTCGTAGTTTCTTTGCTGTAGAGATGTGAATCAAAGGGGGAAAGCCCTCCTCTTTTAGGATCTCGTTTGCTTTCTCAACTGAGATCTCGCTCTCTACAAAGAGCACAAGGCTTGGGCGCGAGTCGCCCTCACTGCCACGGGCAAGAATGGCTAAGGATGGAGCTCCCTCAATCGATGGAATATGTTTCTGGAGCGCCTCCTCTAAGGCGCCCAGGCTCACCATCTCGCCCGCTATCTTAATAAAGCGCTTAAGGCGCCCAGTAATAATAAGCGATCCGTTCTCAAAACGGCCGAGGTCTCCTGTATTGTACCACTCAGATTTGCGGTAATTAATAAATGGGGTTAGTTGAGATTCAAGATACCCGGGAAAGATCGATGGACCCTGTACAAGGATTAGCCCCTGTTCGCCGGCAGTAACCTCTAAGAGCGTTTCGGGATGGACTATTGCGACCGAAACTCCGCTCAGCGGCTTTCCAACTCCGATATTTGGCTGACCGGGACGATTCATGCACACCACCGGACTACATTCGGTGATGCCGTAGCCCTCAAGTAGATTGATCGGATGTGGGAGGGTCTTGATCAGGTCGAATAGATCCTGTGGTGCTCGCTCGGCACCAGAGACAAGGGCCCGCAGCGAGGTAAAGTTTTCGGGCTTTCCAGCACGTAGTATTGAGCGCAGAAAGGTCGGTGTTCCAGCAGCGATCGTAGCTCCCCAGAGCTTGATTGCTTTGGCGATCTTTCTACTCTCGTTAGGATTAGGATAGTAGGCAACCCGTAGGCCAGTTAGCATCGGCAGGAGTGTACAGACCGTCAAACCGAAGGAGTGAAAGGGGGGAAGAAATCCGAGCAATACGTCGGTTTTCTTGAGGGGGAAAGCCTCCAGTATGCCAGCCACGTTAGAGAGGATATTACGGTGGGTGAGGGGCACACCCTTCGGCAGCGCCTCAGAGCCGCTCGTAAAGAGAACTACGCAGGTGGAGTTGCTATTGATCTTGCGCTGGCCGAAGGCATCCAGTATCTGCGGAGTAGATTCACTGGCGAGTCGTTTGCAGGCCAACTTATCCTTAAGGCTTAGTTGCTCCCGTATATCCTCAATCAGTAGTAGCTTTTCTTCTAGAAATTGAAGATCGGTCGCAACGATATCAAGAAAGGCGCGTGAGGTTAGGATCGATTCAATATTAGTAGAGTCACAGGCGTGCAGGAGCGCCCTTTTCCCGGCTGTCCAGTTAAGGAGCACCGGAATCTTGCCAGCAAGTATTGTGGCCATTACCGCAATTGATCCAATACACGAGGCGGGAAAGAGTAGTCCAATATGTGAGCCCGGAAGCTTTGAGATATGGCGCGCTATGGTTACTACCCGCAGCTTTACGTCGTTGTACGACATCACGCCAACCCTAGCATCTCCAAGAGCTGGCATGTTGCTAAAGAGTGTGCACGCAGTCAGAAAGGCTTCATGCACACTTGTAGCGCCCCGTAGATCAGGCGCGGGGCGTTGCTCAAGACCCTCAGTCCAGATCGCAGGGGGAATAAATTCAGCTCCTGGTGCTGTTGAGCCCAACATTCCTGCCGCTGCTCTCAGAACTGATTCAACTGAGACTATCTCGCTCATCTCAACGTCGTGCACCTCGAACTCTCGGTCAACCCATAGCAGCAACTCAGCTATGGTGAGTGAATCGAGTCCCAGATCATCACCGAGCCTAGTCTTTGGCGAGATCGAATCAACCGGAACACTCGCTGCGTGCGCTATGTGCTTCAGTACCCGTGTCTGAATGTCGGCAGGGATCTCATCTTGAGTGCTTTGTTCCGCAGGTTTTTCTGGAAGGCTTGGGCAGCGCCCGGTCCAACGGCTGTGAGGTACCAGGCTTGCTGACTCCGGCTCTGGGTCGTTGTAAAAGTTCTCAAGGTACCTGTTGAGCGTTAGAGCATCGGCGTAGCGGGGTAGATCTGATGGATTAAATAAGATCTCGATCTCAACTTTACGCCGCGGCGCAAAGAAGAATAGGTTTTCAGCCAAGATCCTTAGCCCTTGCTTGCTTGTAGATACAACATCTGGAGTAACGTTACCGGTAAAGGCCTTCGAGAAGATACTCCCGTAGAGGCCGCGGATTCGGATCAGAGCTATATTAACCTGCGGATGAGACTTAAGGATCGTTGCCAATCCAGAGTTACCCCCGAGGCTCTCCTCTCCGGTAATCGAGAGGCGTCCTGATGGGTACATAAGTACATTCTCGCCGTCCTTAAGAATCTCAATTATATCCTCAACGGTGCGCTGAATTCGCCGGCGCTTGTAGGGGCCGGCCTCATAGTTCATATCAGCCATCGGGATCGCATCTATCCGCTTCATAAGCGGTTTTAGGAATGGGAGGTTATACATCGATTCAATCACGACCGGGCGTGGTCGTAGGGTATCCCAGAGGTAGGTTGAGACGATAATGGGATCGATCTCGGCTGGATGATTTGGGAGCACAAGCACGCCTCGGGTAGTGTCGATCTGTTCCAGACCACGTACGGTTATTGAGTAGCGGAGGCTTAGAGCTTTTTTGATCAGGGTAGAAAGCATGTATGCTTAAGGATCTCGCGAGATGGCTAGGTACGCAAGTAAAAATCTACTAAAAGCTGTATTGTCCCCAAGTGGTTAGAGATCTTGAGGGGGGTCAGGCCATCCTTTACCTAGCTGCTATGATTGTGTAGGCTCGGCGCTCATTCCCGTGTGCGTCCTTAGCTCAGCTGGATAGAGCACCTGGCTTCGAACCAGGGGGTCGGGGGTTCGAATCCCTCAGGGCGCATTTCTTAACCATGCAAATACCTCTACATCGACCTTTTCATCGCTAATATTGGGTAGTACTGAGTGATTTGGTAAAAGGCCCTCGTAGGTCATGCCAGCCTTCTTCATAACCTCGCCCGAAGCTCGATTATCAGGGTGATGGCAAGCCTCAATGCGCAACACCTCCGGTTGTGTTTTGGCCCACTCGACCAAGCAGCTCCAGGCCTCGCTTGCATATCCCTTACCCCAAAAATTTTGATTTAGGATGTAGCCACCTGAGATCGTTGTAGGGTCTATGGGACCTATCCCACACAAGCCGATATATTCAGAGTTATCCTTAATCTGAATTAGCCAGGCAAAGTGTTTAATCGAGGAGGGTTGCCCGGCAAAGTATAGGGCAGCCTGAGTAACAAAGTACTCAGTATCCTCAATCTTACCGGTGCATTTAAAGGACATATATTTAGTCGCGGTGGGGTCATTTGCATAGAGATTAAAGATTAGTGGTGCATCACTAATCTCTATTGCACGGAGTCGTAGCCTCTCTGTTAAGAACTCCCGTGGTGGGATTCTTGATAACGGGGCGATATCTGTTCTCTGGAGGGGCGTAGATTGGATGCTCATAGGTGCATTCTAGCATAGTTAGAGTTAGCTGTGTGGTAAAATCGGGGGGGCTAATGCATATTTACTACAGGAGGAAAGGGGGGTAATCTTTCACTTGCAGAGCTGTTTTATTGCATTTTCAAGGATAGTTTATGGCTAAAGTTTTAGTGACCGGTGGAGCTGGATTTATAGGATCCCATATCGTGGATCGTCTCTGTGCGCGCTCGCACGAGGTGCATGTACTAGATGACCTTTCAAGTGGAGCGCAGAGGAACCTTGCGGCGGGCGTTCCGCTACATAAGCTTGATATGCGATCTGATGAGGCGCGCAAGATAGTTACTGAGCTTACGCCTGATTTTATAGTTCACGCGGCGGCACAGGTCTCTGTGCGGGTCAGTATGGATCAGCCAGCCCTTGATACCGATCTTAATGTTACCGGACTTGTTAATATCCTTACCCCACTGCGCGGTAGAAAGGGGACGCACGTTGTGTTCCTCTCCTCTGGTGGGGCTGTCTACGGCGAGCAGGAGTGCTTCCCGGCTCCAGAGGGTCATCCCGTTAGACCGGAGAGCGTATATGGACTCTCGAAGCGAGTAGGAGAGATGTACCTCGAGTTTTGGTCGCGTGTGTGGGGCGTAACTAGCACAGCACTACGACTATCAAATGTTTACGGGCCGCGCCAAAATCCCCACGGCGAGGCGGGGGTTGTTGCGATCTTCTGTGAAAGGCTCCTTGCTGGAAAATCAATAGCAGTGAATGGCACAGGGATGCAGACCAGAGATTTCGTCTACGTTGAGGATGTTGCTGAAGCGGTTGGACGCGCAGTTGATACTCGAAGTGCGGGAGAATTTAATATCGGAACGGCTCAAGAAACAACGGTGATGGAGCTAGCTGAGCGCCTTAGGGATCTCGCCTGTCCAAAAGCCGAGGTTCAATCTGCACCCGCCAAGGCCGGTGAGCAGATGCGTAGCTGTATCGATAATTCTAAGGCTAAAAAGGTTCTTGGATGGGCCCCAACGATGGAGTTTGCCAAGGGGTTAGCGCATACCCTTGAGTGGTACCGAACTGCAGCGCGCTAGAGGATACTGGGTCTGATAGCCTGTAATTTATGCTGAATAGCGACATCGCATGAAAACTGTTCTTGTTACTGGTGCTGCAGGATTTATCGGCTCACATGTAGCCGAGCATCTCTTGGCACGTGGAGATACCGTAATTGGTATCGATAATATCAACGACTATTACCCCGTATCCTACAAGCGAGAGAACCTAGCGCTACTTGCTGCTAATGCAAGGTTCAGCTTTGTTGAGGGCGATATCTGCGATAGAGATCTTCTCAAACGGGTATTTGCAGGGCGTTCAATTACGCATGTAGCGCACCTGGCGGCAAGAGCGGGGGTGCGACCGTCGATAGAAGATCCGTTTATCTATCAGGATGCGAACATACGTGGCACACTTTCGGTTCTTGATGCTGCGCGCAATGCGCAGGTACTAAACGCGGTCGTTACATCATCATCATCCGTCTACGGTAACTCAAAACAGGTTCCTTTTAGGGAGGATGACTCGGCTACGGATCGGCCGATATCGCCCTATGCTGCAACCAAGAAGGCTACGGAGGTTTTGAGTTATACCTATCACAGCCTCTATGGCATGAATATTAATGTGGTTCGTCCATTTACCGTATACGGACCACGCGGAAGGCCGGACATGGCACCCTGGCTGTTTTTATCGGCGGCTCTCAGTGGATTAACGATCAGAAAGTTCGGTGATGGCTCAACTCGCAGAGATTATACCTACATCGATGACTTTGTTTGTGGTTTCGTAAATGCGCTCGACCGAGAGTTCGGTTTTGAGATCTTTAATCTAGGAAACTCGGCTACCGTTTCGCTCAATGAAGCGCTTGAAACTGTCGAAGAGGTAGCGAGCAAGAAATTGGTGATAGAGCTACTTCCAGCACAATTGGGGGATGTTGATATTACAAGCGCTGATATCTCTAAGGCTAGGCGTCTGCTAGATTATGATCCTAAGACATCATTCCGTCACGGAATGCAGCTCTTTTGTGACTGGTTTGTGAAAAATCGAGCAGGATAAATATTACCCGACTGACTTTATTCGTCGGGAGGATGGTTTGCTTCCTTTTGGCTTATCCGCAGCAGGTTCTGCCTGATAGCTAGCCTTGCTTGTTGTAGGTTTTTGCGAAGAGGTAAATGTTTCTCCAGTTGCCTCAGCCAACCTTTGCTGAATTTGAACCTGGGCTATTCCAAAGGAGGTGACGGCGATTGAATTATCGAGTCCACGAACACCGTCCCACAGAGGTGCCTTATCATCGAGCTGCGCAACCTGGGTTGCAATATTCCGAATTGACCTGGCCTCCTCTTTGGTGATGATCGTAGCCTTTACGAAGAATTTTAAAGCCTCTTTGGCAGCGCGCTCCGCTGAGGGATTCCTTTCACTAGATAGCTTATCAACCTTAGTGAGCTTAAACGTAGATTTAAAGTCCTGCGCCATCTCTGAGCCAAATTTGCTCTTGATCTGGCTAAATACAGCGGCGGCAAAAAGCCCCTCCTCACTTACCTTCTCATTAGGGCCTTTTTTGCCTAGTAGCGACTGGATAGTACGACCGAACTCAGTCATCTCCATCTCGCCAGGTGCCGGACGCGTGCGGCGTTGCTCAGTTGGGAGGGCCACCTGGGCTATTTTGCTAGTAGTAGAGGGTGTTTTCATGTGTTCCTTAGGTATGCTCGTAGGTCCTATACCGTTATGTGGCCATTGTCCTTATCACTACTCCAAACTACAGCAAGCAGTGTGCCAAGAGGGGTACAGACATACTCTCCCCAATAAAAAGAGTGGAACACAACTATATAGGATGGTTTTAAGGGTAATGTGGATTCGGATAAATCGTCTTAGCCCAACTGATGCAACGTTACTGAGGGCAGACCGTTACACTCTTTGGAAGCTTCCTCAATAGTTCCTCAAGGCGTTTTTTACGCTTCTCGTTATCATATCCTAGGGATTCAAGACCCTTCGGCACCTTAGTATAGAGGCCACTAAAGATAACCCTGATCTTAGCCTTATCTATCTTGATAGTGCTGCACTCTGCCGCTACAACCTCGCAGGAGTACGTATTGTAGTAGGGAACTACCGCCTTCCTTATGGCCGCAAGGACCCTTGCCCCACGTGTAGGGGTAAAGAGACGGTTAGCTGGATTTGGTTTCCATGTCTTACCAGCGAGGGAGTTGGCCAGGTTAATTTGTGCGATGACTACCCTGCTTGTAAAGCGCCAGATCTCATCGAACACCTTCTCATCAGTTGGTGAGCAGGACTCGCCATCTCCTCGATCTTCACAGATCGGAGGTAGGCCCTCGAAACCTACCTGTTCGCCAAGGAAGTTCCATGTACCAGCATATGTACCTGTGGCTGTTTCAAAGGCGGCTAGGTCTCGAGCAAATCCAAGCTTACCGATGGCGAAGAGGGTCTCAGGTGCTGGAGCTGGATTTGGATTACCGATCGGTGAGAAGATCTGATTTAGGGCGCTGTAATCAAGCGGTACCTCTATAGGTACACCATCCGGCATGCCTGGAATCGAGCTTGTTGTGTTCTCGTACGGGAAGAAGGCCTTCTCTATACCGTCCTGGAGAATGCGACAGACAGGACCATCGATATGGACGTTTCTCTGCATCTCGATTGTAATCGGGCTCCGTGCATAGAGGCTCGCACCAGATTCGAATATATTATTAATGAAGGATATTGCAGCTACTCCCCCTGGATCGGTTGGTAGTCCAGACTTGATCTCGTAATTACCGTTCTCTTGCAGTGTAACGACAAACTCTCCATTTTCATCGGTTGTTACAAAGGCTCCGTTAAAGTCGAGCGGCATGTAGGCGATCGGAGTTTCCGCAATCTCCGCAACTCCTGAAACGATTCGGTTAATTGGAGTGTCTGTAGGTGTTGGCGTAGATGTTTCGGTTGCCGTTGATGTTACAGTCGGAGTTAATGTTGGTGTATTAGTTGAGGTAGCTGTTGGCGTTATAGTTGGTGTATTAGTTGGAGTATGTGTCGGTGTTGCTGTAGGGGTAGATGTTGGCGTGCTAGTAATAGTAGCTGTTGGCGTCTGGGTCGGCGTATTAGTCGGTGTCTCAGTTGGTGTTCTTGTTGGAGTATCAGTTGGCGTGTTTGTTGGGGTACTAGTCGGAGTGTTTGTTGGCGTATTTGTTGGGGTATTAGTTGGAGTATCTGTTGGGGTATCTGTCGGTGTATTAGTCTGTGTATTGGTTGGTGTTACCGTAGGCGTATCTGTTGATGTATTAGTCGGGGAGTTAGTTGGGGTTATCGTAGGTGTATTCGTTGACGTGCTTGTTTGTGTGACTGTTGGAGTATGAGTTGAAGTATGAGTTGGTGTTACGGTAGGAGTGTTTGTAGGTGTCTCAGTTGGTGTATCTGTTTGGGTGTTGGTCGGTGTATTGGTTGGCGTATTAGTTGGCGTATCCGTTGGGGTATTTGTCGGGGTGTTGGTAGCAGTATTAGTTGGAGTATCTGTTGGGGTATCTGTCGGTGTATTAGTCTGAGTATTAGTTGGTGTTACCGTAGGCGTATCTGTTGATGTGTTGGTTGGAGTATTAGTTGGCGTATCTGTTGGCGTATTTGTCGGTGTATCGGTTGGTGTATCAGTTGGAGTATCTGTTGGTGTGTTAGTTGGCGTGTTGGTTGGAGTATTTGTCGATGTATCGGTTGGTGTACCTGTTGGTGTATTGGTAGGGGTGTCTGTTGGCGTATTAGACGGTGTGTTGGTTGGTGTATCG